>Ga0193954_1001285_pt1 | contig 13054 bp, 11 predicted proteins | sample BB_5_MG_FD_140340 | JGI IMG/M metagenome (GOLD analysis project Ga0193954, IMG submission 140340) | Microbial mat bacterial communities from the Broadkill River, Lewes, Delaware, United States - BB_5_MG | ecosystem: Environmental > Aquatic > Freshwater > River > Microbial mats | place: USA...
CGTTGCCTCTCCTTGAATATGGGAATTATCAAAAACTTCAACACGATAGGGAAAAGCACTCAAACTGCAAAGATCAGCAACTGCTTGTTCAATGTAGGTGTCACGATCTTTGATTTTAAGAAGTTCATGGGCATTTTTGATAGCAATCTCACGCAAACGTGCTTTTTTTCCTATTTTTGGGTACGACACCTTGATCTTTTTACCAAGCTTTTGGGATAAAAACCCCTCTATCTCTTCTCTATCTTCAAACTCATCAGCGACCAATATCTCAGAAGGAATAAAAGGAGACTCCCCTTGATAAAACTCCAAAAGCATCTGCTTATACGCACTGTTGGCATCAAAAATATGGGTTTGTCTAAAATAGCTGTGAGAACTTGAGATAATCTTCCCCTCACGCATAAATATCTTAACCCCAACCCCTCGCTCATCACTGTTAATCAGTGCAAAAATATCAAAGTTTTCATGGGAAGCAAAATCGATATTGGAAGTCAAGGTAAGGGCCTTAATCGCCTCAATTTGATCGCGCATAGAAGCCGCCTCTTCAAAGCGCTCTTGCATTGCTAAATCCATCATCATATTTTGCAATTTTTCCACAATTGTCTGTTTCTTTTTGATACTCTCTTTAGCATCTTGAACTATACTTTGATAAGACTCCTGTGTTACTAAGCCTGCACAAGGAGCCAAACACTTTTTGATTTGATAAAACAAACACGCCTTTTTACCCTTTAGACAGCTCTTTTTTTGCACCAAGGGATAGATGTTGTAGAGTGCATCAAGCAACTCTCTCCCTCCACTAGGAAAAGGACCGTAATAGGATATTTGTTTGCCCTTAACAACCTTACGAGTAATCTCAAAGCGTGGAAAAGCTTGAGCTTCATCAATATAGATATAGGGGTAGGTCTTATCATCCCGCATTAAAATATTGTATTTGGGTTTAAGCTGTTTAATCAGTGAATTTTCCAAAATCAAGGCATCATCTTCGCTCTCAACAACAATATAGTCCAGACTCACACACTCATTTAGCATCTTGACAATACGCGGAGAAAGCGTAGCATTGGGACGAAAGTGGGGAGTAAAACGAAAATAGCTTTTAACCCGATTTTTAAGATTTTTGGCTTTTCCTACATAAAGAAGTCGTTCATGCTCATCGAAATATTGATAAACCCCTGCACTACTAGGCATAGAACGAACTTTTAATTCCAGTCCACTCACACTCTATTCCTTTGGATATTTTTTTTGATATTTTGAAACTTTAAAAGTAGCTCTTGGTCTTCACTCATCACTTCAAACTCCCCGCTTGCCCCCTCATGATAATAAGGCACACTCTCCTCTTGTTTTGTCTCTTGTTTAACAATGGATATTTTATTGGAGTTAAAGATCACCACATCAATAACAGTTTGCAACTCTTGACATCGTGGATCATTGTTTCGTAGCATATCAAAGAGCATTTTCAACATCTCTTTGTTGTAACTCAACTCCATTTTAAAGCCAGGGTGCGAAAGAGCCACAAAAAGAGTGGCATTTTTGACATAGACAAAGGCAATTGCTTTTTGAAACTTAGGCTGCAAAAGAGAGAGGAATTTATCAAAGCAATACCCACTGTTGACCTTTTTAAATTCAGGACGTTGAAGAATATTGGCTAAGATTGAACTAGGTGTTTTCATTTTTGCATTATACCAAAAATTGACTAACTTATGTAACAAAATGAATCTCTTATAACTTATATTTATGATTAATTGTATAATTTTTAATATTTATCCACTATAATTTAAATAAAAATAGGAGTTGTTACAATGATGTTACCAAAGTTTACAAAATTTGCCTCCATCATCACAATAGTGCTGATTTGTGCTAGTCTTTTAGTGAGTTGTGGTTATAAAACCAAACCCGTTTATGTAGAAAAAAGTAGCAAAAAAGCAAAGTAGGAGTGAGCTATGTGTAAATATGATATCTTAATTATTGGAGCAGGTATTGCAGGACTGTACGCCGCTCTCCATCTTCCAAAATCCAAAAATGTCCTTGTTGTGTGTAAAGATATTCCATGGGAGTGTAACACCTTCTACGCCCAAGGAGGCATGGTTACTGCACTAGATGAAAAAGATATTGATCTCCATACCCAAGATACCATCCACGCAGGAGCCTACCACAACGATGAAGAGGCAGTTCGAATGGTAAGCAAACACTCTCGTAAGATTACCCAAGATATTATCAACCGTGGGATGGAGTTTGACTCTGACAATGATGGTAATCTACTCTACACCCAAGAGGCGGCTCACTCTGCTAGTCGTATTATCCGTGCAGGAGGCGATGCTACAGGACGCTATATGCACAAATTTTTGATGGAACAAAATCCTCATAAGATGCAACGCAATACCTTGGTCTATGATCTGCTCATTCGTGAAGGAAAATGTTATGGGGTCAAAGCCTATGTTAATTACCGCCCTGTTACCATCTGTGCCGATCATGTAATAATTGCATCAGGTGGGATTGGTTCTCTCTATGAGTACAACACCAACTCACGCACAGTAAGCTCCGACATTCACGGTATCTGTTATGAGAAGGGGATTGAGCTAGCTGACATGGAGATGATGCAATTTCACCCTACTGTCTTTGTTAAGAGCAAATTTGCACGCAAACTTCTACTCACCGAGGCCTTGCGTGGGGAAGGGGCTCATGTGGTCAATAAAGAGGGCAGACGTATCCTTTTTGATTATGATGAGCGTGGTGAACTAGCTAGCCGTGATATTGTCTCTCGTGCAATTTTCAACTACAAAAAAGAGCATCAAGAAGATGTCTATTTAGATTTTAGCATGTTTGATGCAAAGTTTTTTGCCCAGCGTTTTCCCAATATTACTCACACTTTTGGCTCCATTGGCTACCACTTCCCAAAAGACCGTGTGCCTATCTCCCCTGCCTTTCACTACTCCGTAGGTGGGATTAAGAGCAATCTTGATGGCTCTATTGATGGTGTGGAATCACTTTATGTCATTGGCGAAGCCGCTAGCACGGGAGTACACGGTGCCAATCGACTCGCTTCAAACTCTTTACTCGAAGGGGTAGTCTTTGCCAAACAAGTTGCTGATCTCATCCTCTCTAAAGAGTCTCGTGAAGCCAAAGTGCCAAAATTTGACAAAGAGTATGATCTGCATAAAGAGAACGATAAACGGTTTAAACACCAACTACGCAAAGTAATGTGGGAAGATATTGGGATTATTCGTACCAAAGAGGGACTGCTCAAAGCCAAAAACTTCATCTATGATCTAAAAAGCCGTGATATTGGCAGATTGCTTGAACTGCGTCTCAATACCGCTACCGCCATCGTACAAGCCGCTCTTGCACGCAAAGAGTCATTGGGGACACACTATAGAGAGAATTGACTCTCCTAGATCACAATTTGGTCTCGTCCTCTCTTTTTGGCTTCATAGAGCTTTTTATCAACACTCTCAAGTAGCTCTTTCATATCTTTTTTGCTCTCATGAGGAAACTCACTGATACCGATACTAAGAGTGACACTAAACTGTGTCGTTTCATTAAAGACAAATTTAAAAGAGCTAAAATCCTCTTTGATTTTTTTACAGACACCTTGGACTTGTTGTTTGCTAGCATTTTTAAAAATAATTGCAAACTCATCCCCACCAATACGAAACCCCATATCTGAAGCTCGAATGTTATGACGAATTGATTCTCCGATTTTTTCAATTACCTTGTCTCCACTGTAGTGACCATAGGTGTCATTGACACTTTTAAAGTTATCTAAATCAATAAATGTGATGCTAATCTTATAGTTCTCTTCTCTGGTTACTAGTGCCATCTCTTTTTTGAGTAACTCTTCAAAAATATCTTTGCGAAAAAGTTGCGTAAGCGAATCAAGTTTCATATCATCAATGATACGTTTAGCATACTCAATGGTGACAGCATTGTTCATCATTAATGTGAGTTTGTAGATATTAAGTAAAGAAGTATAGAGCGGTAATATCTCTAAGTACTCTTCACGCTTTAAAAAGTAAAAAAGATTTTGGGTATTGATCAAAATTCTTGTCTCTAAATTCTCAAAAAATGCCCTTTTATGAAGTGTCAAAAAATTGACTTGATTGAGCCACTCTTTGAGTAAGGTATCATTGGAATCAAAATCAAAATCCCCATCACACTCAATGGATTCCAAGAGATTTTTGAGCCAAGTGATCTTCTCTAAAACAATGGCTTTGGGAAGATAAGTATCGGTTTCAAGGGTGGTCTGTTCAAAAAAAGACTCCAAATCTCTTTTATCTTCAATCAACATTCGATTAAGATAACCTTTGGCAGTAAAAGCTTTCATCACTTTAAAATACTCAAAAATCTCATCCATAAGCTCAATGGAGTTTTGATACTTTTGGGTATTGAGCAAAAAATACTCTTGAAGAATATCTGTCCCTTTGATAAAATCCACATAAGGAATACGCAAATCATAATGAAACTCACCCAAACCAATGTACATTTTTTTGAGTGGTGTGATCGCTAATTTCAGTGATGCAGCAAAACTCTTTTTTTGCTTGATAATCAAATTTTTAATCTGTGCTTCCGTCTCAAAAAAAACAGAAAGACGTTTATCATGCAGCATCGCATTGTAAAATGACTCAAACGCATCATCAATATGCGGTACAAGCTCTTGTAGGTGATCAAATCGTTTCATACAAACTTCTTTTTTAAAAAATTAATAATATTTTGATTCTACCTAAATAGTTTTACGCTTTACTTAACTATCCTCTCCTGCCCCAATCGATACAAAGCAAAGTCATACTTAATGGGATCTAAAGGATCAAAGCTTTTAAGTTGATCTGTGAGTTCTAGTGAGGCTTTAAGGTCATAGCTTTTACGCTTAAGCAATCCTAGCTTTTTTGCCACCGAAAAGGTATGGGTATCAAGAGGCATGATAAGATCACACTTATCAATCTTACTCCATAAACCTAAGTCGATGTTATCGCTTCGCACCATCCAACGAAGATACATAAAGTATCGCTTATACGTACCTGCCTGATTGATTTTGGGTGGGACTTTGCCAATTAAGAAATTGTATCCATGGCTATCAAGAGGATACATTTGGCGTAGGATAGCGATAAAATTCCATAGTCCATCAAGTAAATCATGCTCTTTTTTATACCCCTCATAAAAAATATTTTCAATACTTTCCATTGAACGCAGTCGTTTTAGAGCGATAAAGAGAGCACTCACATCATCTGCTTTTTGAAAGCGGTAGTAGTGGTTTGAGAGAGCTTTTTGTATCTCCTCTTCACTCTGTTCTAATAAGCTAAAGTCAAGTGAATCCAAAAACTTTACAATGGCATGAGCATTGCCATAAGCAAACAAGGCACAAATAAGAGCAATGCTCTCATCATGATAGCGTGAAGCAACAAGCAAGGGATCGGGGCGTTCGTAGGAGAGTTCATTGCTATGATCACGAGAGGCTACCTCATGATCAAGACGTTGTTGGATATTCACTATTTTGGATTGTTTTTAAGTTTCTTTTTATCTCGGCGATTAAGGATGTACTTGATAATAAAAATTGCTCCCCCAATAAAACTAAAAAGAATAATTGGCATAATCCATGGTCGCTCTTTAATGTTATTAAAAAGTGCAATAATGCTCTCACTTGCATAATAACTGCTCATCCCAATCACCCCTACAAAGATAATAGAGGCAAAGATATTGTAAAAAATAAACTTTTTAAAATCATACTTGGCTAGTGACATCGATATAGGAATCAATGTCTTAATGCCATAGAGGAACTTTTGAATAAAAATTGCCGAGACTCCATATTTTCGCATAATCAGGGTTGAAAGAGCAATCTTTTGTTTGTGCTTTTTAAAATAAGGCTTAATATCCTCTTTGTGATATTTGCCTAGATAAAACAAAAAATTATCTCCCAAAAAGTTAAAAAGTGCAGCAATTGAGAGGGCAATGGTCAAATCCATCTTGCCCATATATGAGAGCACCGCAGCAGCTGCCACAACAACCAAAGAACCCCCAAAAGAGAAAAATGCAACCGCTAAATAACCCCACGTAGTGAGGGAAGTAAGTGTATCTTCCATTCGTTAATTCGCTGGTACAGGAGGAATCTGATCAAAATACCCAAAGTTTTCAATCATAATCATGGGGACTCGAATATCACTCTCTAGCTCTTTTTGCAAAGCATTAAGTGTTGCCCAAAACAACGTACCACCATCATTCACTCCATAAAAAGTATCACTACTATTTTCAATAGGAGAGATGGCAAGAGAAGGGACAATACGGTAGGTAAGTTGTTCCTCTCTAAGGTACTGCAACTCATCTTCAATCAATGCCATTACACCCCCAACCTCACGACTAAAGGAGAGTACCGTAATGTAATCAACAATATCGATAATATGGTAAGTGAAGTTTTTGTCTTTATGATTAAAAGATACGGCATAACTGCCACTGTCCCACGCATCGTCCACATCCACTGAAATAAGAAGGCTTGCCCCTTCACGTGCAATTTTTGCTTTGGCTTGATAGAGAAAGTAAAGGTAGTTATAGACCGCGTCACCTGAACTTTGAGCCCATCCTGCTGATCGCTCCAGATCCACACGGAACTTAATGCCCAGTATCTTCACCCCTTTAGCCAAAGCTAAATTGTTGTTAAAGTCGATAATAGTCTCTACTTTTTTCATGCTATCTTCATAGTTGACACCATTAAAAAGCTCTCGATCATTGATCAAGAGATTTACGCGGATCCCTTCATTACGAGCGACTTCAATAAAGTCCATCAACTTATCTTCATTGGCAACTCTATACGAGTTATCCATAAGGAGTTCAAAAGATATAAGCTGATCAATATGTTTGATACCTCGGTTAGCAAGATTGGCAAAGACAACATTTTGTGAGGTATTGACATCATCAAAGCTGCTTGTTGAGAGTATCCATGTACCCAATGTTTTGCCATTGACAACCTCATCTGTCGTATCAAGACGCGATGAGTCACTGCTTCCACATGAAGCTAAAAAAAAGACAATAAGAATAGATACGATATATCGAACCATAAAGACTCCAGTTTTTTAAAATTAATATTATTTAATTTTATCACAATCCATGTAAAAGCGTGTTAAAAAATCTATTTTTTGAGCTAGCCAATCGTGCAGGCTTGGCTTAGTTGTGATATATTATGGATCAAACACTGAATCAATTTAATAACATCTGCAATATATGGAATAATATATTCCCAAAAAATTGCCAAAATGGTCCATGCTAAAATCACCAATGTATAGTTGATACTGTAACGGTCTTCAATATCCACATACTCTCGCAAACTCATCCAAAAACGAAATGAAAAGTAGAGAATAAAACCCCATACAATATAACTTGGATACTTCTCCAAATCCAATAAACTCTCATGAACAACCATCATAATCATCTTGGAGACTGCATACAAAAACATCACATAAACGGGGATAATAAAGACCCGCTGATGATCGTGATGTTCAATATCATCTTTGTGATAGGAAATACAGGTATTTTCTAATGGATTTTTATTATTTTTAATATTTCGATCAATCTTACGACTTTGTGTAAAAAGAAAGATAAAGATAATAATGGTATCAACCACAAAGATAATAGTCAAAATATTTAATAGATCATGCAACCAATCAATATTAGAGGTACATGAAGGGTAGTTTTGAAAAATAGTGATCAAAATAACCATCGCCGTCCATATAACCCCCAATATCCAAATTTGATTGTAGAGCCATGAGGCGATAATTTTAAAAAATGTCTTCAAAACACTGTCCCTTTTTATTAGTTTTTAAGTGAATCGTGGGCTACCATTGGTTTGCTCGTCCACTCTTTGAATATATCACAGGCGACTTTAGCACCTTCACCATTGGCAATGGCAAACATCGTCTTCGCACCACTTGCCAATCCTGCCACATAGAGTCCATCACAAATTTTCAGATCATTATGTTTAAGACAAATTTTATTGGGTTTGAGTACATCGTTGTGAGGCAATACCTCCACACCATCGACATCAATATCAAAATTATGCATCCCTGTTGCTAATACAACCATCTTAGCTTCATAGTGACTAGCATCTTCGCAGATTACATGAAACCCATTGTGCATCTTTTGAACTTTAATCACCTTTTTCGATTGACAACGGATACTTTGATAGTGACTCAATTGCTTTTGCATACTATCAAGAAGATCATCCCCTCCAATCCCAAACTCCACACCTGCAAGATTGTAGAAACGTGCTTTTAGAATATCACTCTTCCCATCATCAAGCATCAGATACTCTCTACCTTTTGCCCATTCAAACTTATCTTCCACCGAAGCCAAAGTCAAAGCACAGCCATATCCAGCCGCACCCGCACCTACAATTAAGACATCATACATCACAAAACTCCTATGCAAACATTTATATATAAGATAAAATGGAAATTAATTATAGTAAGAAATTATAATTCAAGATTTTAAATAATAGGATTGAATTATAATATTTTTTTACTTTAAAACAAATTAAACATACCGCTTCTCAAAATCAGCACACAACACACCATCATCTTTCCACTGCAACGTATGTTTAGCATAGCTCTCATCAGAGTGAGGATAATCTTCACGGTAGTGAGCCCCACGTGACTCTTTACGGCTAATGGCTCCAACAAGCAATATTTCGCTGAGTTCCAAAGCGTTACCAAACTCTAAAAACTCTACTAAATTGTAATTGTTCTCTTTGGCTTTGTCTCCTATTCCCATAAAGCTAATCTCTTTTTGTATTTGACGCACGGCAGCCAATACCGCTTTGAGTTTGGTTTCATCGCGTTTAATTCCTGCATTATGGTAAAATATCTTACCCATAAATTCACGTTTTTCATAAAAATTGATCTGATTGCTAAAGCCATAAACACTGTGGATAAAGAGTTGATCATGCTTAAGTTGAGGATGGGCAATGCTATTATCTTCGGCAAAATTGGCGATATAGCTTCTCAAACTCTCCCCTACTTTTCTCCCCATAGTAATGATTTCAAGCAATGAATTACCACCCAATCGATTGGCTCCATGAATCTTGGCATTGGAACACTCCCCTACCCCAAAAGCCCCTTTGATCCCTCGGATCTCAAGATTACGTTTGACATCAATGCCCCCCATTGAGTAGTGTGCAACAGGTTTGATGGGAATGAGTGCAGATAGGGGATCAACCCCTTCATGCAATTTACATAAATGCACCTCTTGAGGCAAAAGTTCCATTAGTTTTTCTTCACCCAAATGGCGAATATCCAAAAACACCTCACTCCCTTGCTCTATTTGTTCAACAATAGCACGGGCGACTTCATCACGGGGCTTAAGCTCATCAACAAAGCGTTCTCCTTGGCTATTGAGTAGGTATCCTCCCTCTCCTCTCGCACTCTCAGAGATCAGTATTCCAGAGCTTTTGAGTGCGGTGGGGTGAAACTGTACAAACTCAATATCACTAAGGTATCCACCCGCTCGAATGGTAGCAGAAATCCCATCACCACTACTCCCATAAGCATTGGTGGTAAAGTTATGATAAATGGAACTGTATCCTCCCGTAGCCATCACGACAGCTTTGGCACGAATCTCTACCACTTCACCTTTGGAAATATCCAAAAATGTTGCTCCGAGTATTCGGTTCTCCTCATCTTGAGTAGTGATGAGATTGATCAAATAATGTTCATTGAGAAACTCCAACTCTTCCTTAAGCACACTATCATAAAGCGTGTGCAAGATCTTAAGCCCTGTATAGTCTTGTGAATAACAGGCTCTTTTGTGTGTAGCCCCACCCAAACGACGTTGGGCAATATGGCGATGCTCATCACGCGAAAAAGGCACACCAAGAGATTCAAGCCACTCAATAGCATCACCTGCATCTTGACACATATGCTCTACCATCGCTTCATCAGCCAAGCCTTTAGAGGATTTGAGTGTATCGATAATATGCGACTCAACACTGTCCTCATCTTTATTACCTAGTGAAGCATTAATACCCCCCTGAGCCATCGACGTTTGGGAGTTGGTAGGGTAGTTTTTCCCTACGACCAAGACATTCAAACCTTTTGCCTTGGCACTCAAAGCCGTAGCAAGCCCCGCTCCACCTGAACCAATAATTAATACATCCAACATTATCTTTTATTCCTCTTTTTCAGTTACATATTCTCTATAAATTTTGCGTTTATTATAGGTAAATTGTTGTTAATTTTCTCTTGTCACGATAGAACAAAGGATAATATTTATCAATAAACTATTAATATTCATTTTTTATTCATTTTTTCACTATAATATTACACTAGATACTCTACTTTTAGGATAAAAATGAATAAAATAAAAATTCTTTATATCGACTCCAATAAAAACTACTCCAAAAAATTTTTACATTTTTTGATTGAAAATCACTACAGTGTGAAGTATATGGAAAGTATCAAAAAAGCATTTGTTGAGTACTCTTTTAATAAACCCAATATTATCATTATTGATATTGCACTTAAAGATGGCAGTGGATTGGAGTTTATCAAAGAGATCAAAAAACAAAACACTAAAGAGAACATCATCATATTAACCAAAGAGATTGATCAAACTCTTTTTAGCAAAATTATCCCCCTAAAAGTAGATAAACTGCTCTTTAAAAGTAGCTCACTTAAAACCATTAAAAAAGAGATTGACCTACTCTCTCCTATCGCTCCTTTTGTGGAAAATGATACAATGCTTTTTAATGTGGGAGGAAGTTATTTTTACGAAAAGGTACACAAACGCATTATCAAAGACAATGCTATCATACAGCTTACCCCTCAAGAGGACGCTCTTGTCTGTGAACTGATCCAAGCCCAAGGAGTCTTTGTCAATTTTGAGCGACTCCAAAGTGTCATTGCCAAAGATGAAATCTCCTCTATTGATACTCTGCGAACCGTCGTACGTAAAATCCGAAAAAAAACCTACACAGATATTATTGAAAATCAAAGTGGCGTAGGTTACCGCATCAATGTCCAAAATAATCTTGATATTCAAACCAAATTTAATATGGATGATTATCTCAAACTAAATCTCAACTTATTACTCATTACAGGGAGTAAGTACAAAGCAGATTCTTTGAGTTATCAACTCGAACGCTTGGGCTTTAATTGTGAATCGTGCTATACCATTGAAGATGCCAAAGAGGCAACCTCTCATAGCAAATTTAACTATGTTATCTCAGAACTCAATCTCCCCGATGGTGATGGAGCAGACTTTATCAAAGAGATGAAAGATACCAAGGTCATTATTCTCTCCAATAACAGTGACCTCCATTATAAAGAGTATCTCTATTTTCGGGGTGTTATTGATTATATTGTCGATATTGATAATCTCTCTTATCTTGCTTATAATATCTATCAGACCATTCACAAGATTGAAACCAATAAAGAATTTAATAAAATCCTCGTCATTGAACAATCCAAAAAAATCTGTGAACAGATCAAAGATATACTCCAGCCTCGCAACTACAAAGTCACTCTTGTCAATGACTTGATACAAGCCTATGAACTGCTTAAACGTGATAAATACTCACTTGTAGTCCTTGATATTGAGTACAAAAACAGTTTTAAATTTTTAGCCGATATTAAATCCAATGTTGATAAATCACTCCCTTTTATTGTCCTAACTGATACCAACCGAAGCTACAATGTTGTCAGAGACTCCTTTAAAAATGGAGCCAGTGATGCCTTGCGAAAACCCATCTTTGCAGAAGAGTTTATCCTCAAAGTTGATCAACTTGTGGAATATTTTAAAACCATTCAAAAACTCACCCGTCAAAAAGAGTTGCTTGATTCGTATAAAAACATTGTTGACATCTCTGTTATTGTCTCCAAAACTGACCCAAAAGGTAAGATTACCTATGTCAATGATATGTTTTGTAAACTCTCCAAATACTCCCAAAAAGAACTTATTGGCAAAGCCCACAATATTGTACGCCACCCCTCAATCCCCAAAGAACTCTTTAGAGAAATGTGGGGAACCATCCAAAACAAACAAGTATGGAAAGGGGTTGTCAAAAATAGAGCTAAAGATGGTTCAACCTATATTGTAGAGACCTCTATTATGCCCATTATCAATATTGATGGTGAAATAGAGGAGTATATCTCGCTTCGTAATGACATCACTTCTTTATATCAAGAGTGTCACTAATGCACGATAGCATGATTAGTAAAAAAAGAGTTGTCTTTACGATTTTACTCATCTTTTCATTGATGTTTATTATTTTTATCGTGACCTATTACCAACATACCAAAGAGGATATGCGATTTTTAAAACACGAAACAAAAAAAGGCATTGAAAACCTCTACAAAGAGGTAGCCAACCATATGCTCAAACAACAACTCCAACACCAAAGTCGATTTATACTTGAAGAGATCAAACACCAAGCCAAAATGCAGGCAATCAAAGATCAAAATAGAAGCCAAATGCAAAAGCTCTTTGAGGTACACTTTAAAACACTCAAAAAGCAACTCAAAGGCTTTGAAATTATGCACTTTTATGACCCAAGTGGTGTCTCAATACTGCGTATGCACAAAACCAACCGCTACGGTGATGATCTCAAAAGCTTTCGTAACTGTGTGCGTTCTATTGTCAAAAGCAAAAAGCCAAGCTTCTTTTTTGAAGTAGGTATTTATGGTCTAGCATATCGCTATACTGTACCTATTTATCATAAGGGTGAACACCTTGGCTTTTTTGAGCTAGGGGTCAAGCCCATTGTAATACTCGAAAAAGTCAAACGCATTTTTGGACTGAGAGGGTATATTTTTATTGATAACCAATTCATTCCCAAAGGACTAAAAAGTTCCGTTTTTAAAGTGAGCAACAAATACTCCATATGCAAAATATGTCCCCAAGAGGATAACTTTATTAATACTATCAACACACTCAATATTGATCATCAAAACTTTATGCAACTCCCAAGTAAATCATATAGCATTATCAAAAAAGATATTCACGATGCCCAAAACAATCGTATTGGAAGTATTGTCTTCTTTCAAGATGTGACACAAATTACCAAACATGTGCATGATTTTATTATCGA
>Ga0193954_1001286_pt1 | contig 13051 bp, 16 predicted proteins | sample BB_5_MG_FD_140340 | JGI IMG/M metagenome (GOLD analysis project Ga0193954, IMG submission 140340) | Microbial mat bacterial communities from the Broadkill River, Lewes, Delaware, United States - BB_5_MG | ecosystem: Environmental > Aquatic > Freshwater > River > Microbial mats | place: USA...
TGCCCCTGTTTTTCTTTCAATTGCAGCTTTTGCAATAGCTTTTAAAGAATCATCTTCAAACTCTAAATCTACACCATCCATTTTGAATAATTTTGTATATTGTTTGATTAAAGAATTTTTAGGCTCTTTCAAAATATGTATCATAGCTTCTTCATCAATCTCTTGAAGAGTTGCTGTCATATGAAGTCTACCAATAAGTTCAGGAATAAGTCCATATTTTACTAAATCATCAGCTTCTAATAAATCCATAATATTATCTTGCTCTTTTTTAGTTTTTTTGGCTTGATTAAATCCAAGGATATTTCCACCTTGTCTTTTACCAATAATATCTTTCATACCATCAAAAGCTCCACCACAAATAAATAAAACATTTGTAGTATCAAGTGCTATAGCTTCTTGACCAGGATGTTTTCTTCCACCTTTTGGAGGAACATTGATACTACTTCCTTCAATAATTTTTAATAAAGCTTGCTGAACACCCTCACCACTAACATCTCTAGTGATACTTCTGTTTTCACTCATTCTAGCAATCTTATCAATCTCATCAATGAAAATTATACCTTGTTCTGCTTTTTTGATATCACCACCAGCTGCTTGAATAAGTCTAGTTACAATATTTTCTACATCATCACCAACATATCCAGCTTCTGTTAAACTCGTTGCATCAGCGATAGCCAATGGTACATCTAAATATTTTGCAATAGTTTGTGCTAAAAGTGTTTTTCCACTTCCTGTTGGTCCTATTAATAAAATATTTGATTTTGTTAGTTCAGTTAAGTCTTCACTATCTTTTTGCAAGAATATTCTTTTGTAGTGGTTATAAACAGCTACACTTAAAACTTTTTTAGCTTTATCTTGACCTATAACATACTCATCTAAAATTGTTTTTAATTCTTTTGGTGTATGAATTTTACAAGCTTGAGAAACTAACTCTTTATTCTCTTGATCATCAGTTGATGGATTTTGCTCTTCTTTATGATGTTGAATGATATCATATGCTGATTTTGCACACGTTTGACAAATAGTTGCATTCTCACCAGCTATTACTGGATTTTGTTCAGTATCTTCTATACCACAAAAATCACATATTAATTTTTCTTTTTTCATTCTTTATTGCTTCCTTGTAAATGGAATACCTCTTTTTGTATTTGCTACAAATTGAGCTAATTGTTTTCCATATTTATTTTCTGTCGTTTCTGTAATATCTTTTGCTACTTGAGTCACTGATTCACCAGATTCAAATATACTTTTATAAACTTTTTTAATAGCATCGATATCACTTCTATCTTTAAATTTTCTTCTAAGACCGTTGATATTTAACGATCTTAAAACTGCACGATTTCCTTCACATATACAAAAAGGAGGTAAGTCTTGAACCAAGATAGATCCACCACCTACCATAGCAAGTTCACCGATCTTACAGAATTGATGAATTGCACTCAATCCCCCAATAACAGCATTGTCACTAATCTCTACATGACCAGCAATTGCAGAACTATTTGCTACAACAATATTATTTCCCAATATACAATCATGCCCTAAATGAACATGACCCATTAGTAAACAACCATCACCAACAATAGTTTTATAGCCACCACCAGCAGTTCCTGTGTTTATTAAAGTGTGTTCTCTTATAGTATTGTTATCACCAATAATCAGTTCAGTAATCTCTCCATCAAATTTTAAATCTTGAGGAATAGTACCTAGTACTGCATGAGAAAATATTCTATTGTTTTTTCCAATAGTTGTTTTTCCATCAATTACAACATGACTACTAACTGTTGTTCCGCTATCAATTGATACATCTGCGCCTATTATAGTAAATGGACCAATCGTTACATCTGATGCAATTTTTGCTCCGTCTTCTATGATAGCTGTTTGATGAATATTAGACATTTATAAGTATTCCCTACTTATCAACTATCATAGCTTTTAATTCAGCTTCTGATACTAGTAAATCATCAACATATGCTTTACCTGCAAGAACAACTAAGTTCTTTCTATGCTTAACAATCTCTATTCTGTATTCAAGTCTATCACCTGGTTTTACAGGATTTCTAAACTTTGCACCGTCTATACTCATAAAGTACATTACTTTATCTTTCATCTCTTCTTCTGAATATCCACCACTTTTAAATGCAAGAATCCCACCAGCTTGTGCCATACCCTCAAGTATCATAACACCTGGGTAGATTGGATGCCCTGGAAAGTGTCCTTCAAAAACAGGTTCGCTAATTGAAACATTCTTGTAAGCAACTATATCTACGCCTTCATTCATACTAGTAACTTTGTCTACAAGTAAAAATGGATATCTATGTGGAAGTATTTTTTGTATCTCTACTACATCTAACATTTATTTTCTCCTAAATTCTTAACGGTCTTTAACCGTTTTACATCATTAAATATACTATAATTATAGCTTAAAAAGATTATATTTAGTATAAAGTGCTAAAATTATCTAAATAAGAGAATAGGAAATAACATAAACATGTTTTTAAAAAAATTATTCAATAGCATAAAAAAAGCATCACAACAACACTTTTTATTTGAAGACAATAATTTGAAGTTTTTACTACGTTCGACAGAATACTTTTCATATAAAGTAAATAACCTATCAAAAAAAGCAAAATTTTCTCCTTTTGTACTAGATGCCTATACTTTGTCAAATAAGGATATCTTTTTAGAATCTGTTACATTAAACACAAACTCTACTTGGTCAGGACAACCTAGAAGTTTATATGAAGATTTTTTTAAAGAAGAGTTAAAAATCGACTCTAAAGTATTATTGGAAAGAACAGATATAGGTAATTATGAGTTTTCAGTATATAAAATTGATGATTCGTTTATTTTGCACTTAGTTTATATTTGGTTTCAGGATAAAAATGTTTTTATTATTGATTCAAAAGGAGATTTGTTTAGTAAACTTTTTAATGAATTAAAAGATGATTATATTTATAAATATGAAGATGAAAAGAAAGGTGAAATAAACTTTGATATTAGTATAGTTCAAAGTAACACTATAAAAGGCTACTTTGAATCAAACCATTAACAACTATAACATCACTCCAATATCTTTAATAATTTGATTTACTACAGAGTTTGGATTTGCTCCAAGATTTAGTTTTGATTGTTCATACTTAAAACTTTTTTCACTCAAAGGGAGTTTCCCTTTTTTATAGATTCTAATATTTTTAAAATCATCTCTTACAGTTATAAGCTCATTGTTGTTTATAATATGTGGAGAAAATGGTACATCTATAATTCCATTTTTAATAGAATTAAATACTTTTCTCCAAAGAGTATCTGCTTTATCATTGAATATTGCTTCAAATATCTCATCAACTTGCCGAGTAAGATTTTCCTCTTCCTCTTCATCTACAAAGTTTGGTATCCCTTGTAGCATATTTAAAGTATATTTTACATTTGATACAGCTTGTGAGTTATCCTCTTTTGTAGGGATTCCAAAAGCTTCAGCTCTAGTTTTTGTGATAATTTTATCAGCACCAACAAGACCAGCAATCATTGCACCAGTATTGATCAAACTATCTGATTTATGTTTGTCTCTTGGAAATGCACCCATCCATTGGTGATAAACTAGATTTATCATAGCGTCACCACAGCCAATCTTTTGAGCATATTTTTTTGCAGATTTTCTTAACACTTTAGAAGTTACTAAATCTTGATTTATACTTCCTGTTTGAGAAAAACTAACTGAAAATGACTTAACACCCTCTTCTAAAGATAGTAACATCTCAGCAATTTGTATAACAATAGTGATACAAGGAGGTACAAGTGTAGCAGTAAGCGGACCAAATGATTCTCTGTTGATTGGTTCATTTAGTTCAGAGTATTTTGCTGTTACTCTTTCAACATGTTTCCAATATAAAAAAGCTTTGTCTTGTGGAAAGTTTTTCGAGTATGGAAGAATATAAGTAATTGGACCACCCTCTATCTCAAAAGCACCTGAAGCAATAGCAAGTTCAACCAAAAGTCTAGCATCTGGAGTTCCATGTCTAAGGCTCACAGGTGTATTAAAATGAGTGATCATCTTTCTTGTGATTCTGTATCCATGATTTACTAAAGGATATCCATTTAACTGATCTGTTTCAGTCTCTTCACTAAGTCGTAACATCTTAGCGGCACTTCCATAATCATTAAGTCGTGTATGAGAATCAATAGTCATAGGAAGAACATCAACATCACCAGAAGTAAACTGATCATATAAAGCATACATCTTCTCATAAGTTGGAAAACCACCACGAGGTTGTACTAAAGTTTTACCTTTATTTGTTTTAAACTTGTGAGAAATAAATAGATCTTTACTAGCATTTTTAACAAAATCCTCTGCCTCTGCAAAATCAAAATTGTCAACATATTCATTTGAAAGGATTATTTCTCTATCTCTTTGAAGTAAACTCATATTTATTTATCCTCTTTTACAAATGCTTCTAAGGTATCTAATCCCTCAAGTAAATCACTTTGATGAAATACTAAGTCAAAACCATACTCTTTAAATTTTGGAACAATTTGACTCTCATCTCCCTCTCCAACACTTAAATTACCACCAATTACAAATATAACATTTTTCAAATTATCTTGGTCTTTAAATCGGTATAACTCTCTACACCATCCTTCTGCTTCACCATTTAAAGATGATATAAGAAGAACATCTGCATCTGTTTCAACAACAGCATCTATGAACTCTTCAAGGTAAGTATTAACACCAAGGTTAAATACTTCAAATCCCCTACTTTGCAATGAAATATCAATGAGTCTATTAGCAACTACATGGATATCATTACCAACTACACCTGTTACAACTTTCACTTATTCTCACCTTTTAGTTTTACATCATTTAGTAAATCTTTTTATAAAATGAGGCGATTATATCTAAAATTTACTTTTTATAGTCTTTTGCCATTTTTATAGTATAATCATCTAGTATAAAAAATGAAAGATTATGATGAAAGCAATTTTAAATATTATAGATACAATTAAAAACTATAACAAAAAAAAGTTTTTATACTTTAGTGAAGATACAAAATTTTTTAATAATTTAAACTACAAATTATACAATGTCAAAAAAGATGATATATCATTGGCTTATTCTTTTATAAAAACCAATCACAGTATTTTTATGTTTATGAAAAGAGATGAACTAATTGGAAATATTGAAACTGAAAAAAAAGTGATCAACAAAGCTTTGGAAAAAAACTACACCATTATCTTCGATAACGTTTGCTTGAACCAATTTGAAGGTGTATTGGTAAACTATGGATTATTGATAGATGATTTTATCAAGGAATTACAAAACAGTAAGTATTCACAAAATATAATCATCACAACAAAGATGAAAACTCAACTCAAAGCAAAACTAGATGATATAAAATTCAACAATCACAAATACAAGTCATGTACACTTCGTGATTGTAAAGAATAAACTATTTACATTTTATCTGACTAAAATCAAGAGTAAACGTAGAGCCTTTTTTTATCTGCGATTCTAGTTTGATATCTATACTATAGTCTTTACAAACAGAAGAAACAATATCCAAGCCTATTCCAAAACCACCCTCTTCTTGAGTAGCTCTTTTATATCTAGTAAATATCTTTTTTTGCATTATTTTATCTATACCTATCCCCTCATCTTTTACTAAAAGAATAGAATCTTTTAATTCAATATATACACTTTTATTTTTTTTAGTATATTTAATTGCATTTGAAATAAGATTGTTTACAACCATTTTTGCGCTATATTGATCCATACATACCTCACAAGGTTCAATAACAGAAGTTAATCTTATATTTTTACTTTTTGCAATCTCATCGAAAAAGAGTATATTTTCATCAATAATCTCCTTTAAATCAAAAACCTCATCAAATCTTTTTACAATATCTCCATTGATATTAAATAGCAATTTATCATATGTTTGTTTTATATTTTTTGTACTTGCTGTTATTTGATTGATTGTTTTTTCTTCTATATCATATCTATTTTTTAAACTTGAGATTATCATCATCAAGGCTGTTATTGGGGTATTTAGCTCATGGGAACTATCTTTTACAAATCTATTTAACTTTTCTGCTTTTTGTTTAACTGGTTTTACAAGTATATTACTAAGTATAAATCCAAAAAAAGTCATAATAATAAATCCCGTCATAAATAAAAATATAACTTTAAATTTTAATTGTGAAATTGAATCAACACCATTTATATCTTCAATAATGATATATTTTAAATCTATACTTTTATCATTGATTTTCAAAACATGCAAACTTCTATCTTTTCCATGATGTGCTTTTTTGTTCAAGTCAATATCTAAAGTATATTTCAAATCAGAGTATAGTTGGGATTCATCATCTCTTAATATTGCATAATTAAGATCTTTATTAGTTGCTTTAAACTTATAAGGCTTTTTATCCATATAACTTTTTAGAATATCTGATTTTACTTGCCATGCGGCTTGACTCATATTCATACTACAATGATCTTCAAGCATCACTACTTCACGCTCAAAATACATAAAAGCAATAATAGCCATAAAAAATGTAGAAGATAAGATATAGATACTTAGAAAACTAATAAGTGCTTTTCTCTCCTCTTTATTCATAACTGTATCCAAATCCTCTTATTGTTTTAATTTTCTCTTTTCCTATAATCATTCTCAAGTTTTTTATATATACACGAATAGTAGTTTCACTTGGAGTTTCATCAAAGTGCCAAATATTTTGTACTAACTCATCAAAACTTATGGTTCTTCCTTTGTGAGTATAAAAGTATGTAAGTATTTTGTTTTCTTTATTTGATATTTCAAACTCTTTACTATTTTGGATGATAAGATTTTTGTCCGTGTATAGTTTTGTATTTTTATCAATTGAAATTATACTTGAATCATCAATTGCAAATCTTTTAGCTAAGTTTTTAATTCTTTGGTGTAACTCTTCTAAGTCAAAAGGTTTTTTTATATAATCATCACAGCCATGGTCAAAACCTTGTTTAAGATGAGTAGTATCTTGATACGCTGTTATCATAATAACAGGTGTTGTAATATTGTAGTCTCGTATATTCTTTAGTAGTTCCAAACCAGAAATTCCAGGAACATTCACATCAAAGATAAACATATCAAACTTTTCATTCTCTACAAACTCTAAAGCTTCGTCTCCATCTTCTGCCAGTGTAGTTTCATAATCATCTTCAACTAAACTGTTATATATCAAGTCTCCTAAAATTGCATCATCTTCTAATAATAGTATTTTCATCTTGCATCCATATCTATTTAATTAGTAAGTATACACTATTTATCATCTAAAAAGAGACTAGTCTCTTTTAAAGATGAAATTATCTAAACTGTATTTACCAGCACCATGTCCTACAAAAAGTAATAGAAAAGTCATATAATACAATGGTATCTCAAATCCATTTTCCCCTGCACTAAATCCATTTGGTAAGTGAACAGTTACAATTGCTACTATCATTACTACAATCAGTGGTATTGATATATATCTAGTTAGTAACCCTAGAGTTAACAATCCAACACCAAGTAGCTCAGTACTTGCCGCCATATATGTATTTAACAATGGAAATGGTATCCCAATGCTCTCAAACCAACCAGCAACAGCGTCTATATCTTTCCACTTATTTAGTGCAGGTTCTAAAAAACCATAAGCAACTAAAACTCTTGCAAATAACAAACCTATATCTTGGAAGTTATTTAAAATTCCTTCAAAAAAATTATTTAATTTACTAAACATAACTTATCCTTTTCGCACAAGTACACCCAAAGTACACAACTCTTTTAATGGCTGTATCAAAATCTCTTTTAACTCTTTTGGTTCTAACTTGTATTTTCTACTTATTTTTAATATTGCATTTTTAATACTAAACTTTGATATAAGTTTTAAAAACTCATACATAAAAGGAGATATCTCACGATAAATCACCTCTTTTATTTTCAAATCAAAGTATGACAATACACAATACTCACCTTTTATTTTAAACTCTTGTTCATATACTTTATAAGAAAGTCTTTTTATTTTTGCACTTTTTGATATATCATACAAATATGAGCTATCAAATTTTGATCTTTTAAAAGAGCTATAATCTTTCATAAAAAGCTTTATCTCTATCCACTCAAACCATAAAAGATCATCTATATAATCCATATTGGGAAATAACTCTTTATTCTTTTTTACAAAAGTTCTAAATTCACTTGGTAACTTCCAAATAAAATCAGTCTTTGCACCACTTTGTATAAACTTAGTGATAATTTTTTTAAGTCTTTTCTTTTTAATCAAAGAATAAAATATAGGGTTGGCATTTGATATGACCTCAAAAAAACGGTGATGTACCAACTCTTTATAAAGCTCTATTGGTTTTTGCTCATTTTTATCTGCAGGAATATTATCTATTACTTTATCTACAAATATTTTTTGTTTTTTTATATCACTCATTACGCACCTCTATAAATTCTTTTCAATTTATCATACTCTTTTATCATCACATCAAGAGATGGCACATTGTTATCTCTTTCTATCATCGTTGGGGCTTTTACTTTTTTTAATGTGTATTTATAAAGATCCCAAACCTTTTTAGTCACTTCCATCCCATGAGTATCCACTAAAAATCCAGAATCCTCATCATCAAAATGACCAGCTAGATGCATATATGCAACACTTGAAGTATCAAGATCACTTAAAAATTTTCTTGCATCATAGTTGTGGTTTACTGAATTTACATAAACATTATTTACATCTAAAAGCAATCTTACTCCACTTTTATGTATCAGTTCATTGATAAACTCAACCTCACTCATCTTTGCATCTGGAACATAATAATATGTTGCATTCTCAAGTATAAGTGAACGTCCAAGAAAGTCTTCGACATATTTAACTCTATTGCTTAAAAGTTCAACCATTGACATCGTCGAAGGCAAGGGTAAAAGCTCATAAGTTTGAGAGCCATTAAAATTTGAAAAACTAATATGCTCAGAATAATCTTCTATCTTATATCTATCCAAAAACTCTTTTATAGTTTTTAGAAATTTTTTAGATGGTCTTTTATCTGAACCTATTGACAAAGATAGACCATGAGCTATAGTTTTGTTTTCATAAACAATTTGCTCAAATCTTTCTTTATGATAATATGGCATATTTATCCAGTTTTCAGGAGTCACCTCCCAAAAGTCTGGTTTAAATGAGCTAGGAATCACTTCATGTATAAACTCACGACGAAGTCCTAACCCACATCCTTTTAATCTTGCCATAACATCCCCCTTAAATAGCTAGTAGTTATTTACCGCCACCACATTTTCCTGCTCCACATTTTGAGTCTGCTTTTTTAGTAGCTTTTGAACCACCACATTTTCCTGCTCCACATTTTGAGTCAGCTTTTTTAGTAGCTTTTGAACCACCACACTTACCAGCTCCACATTTACCATCTACTTTTTTCTCTATTTTCTTAGAATCTGTACTTCCACCACATTTTCCTGCTCCACATTTACCTTCACCTGCGTAAGCTGCTGTTGCACTAATTAAAGATGCTCCTAGAACGATTCCTGCGATTTTTAAACTATTTGTTTTCATTTTATATCCTTTATTTTTTTCTTATGTTGTATTATATTTATCTTTTGTTGGATTATTGTTGGATAGGAGTAATATTTGAATATTAAAATCTATGCACAGAGAGAAACATAGATTTATTTATTTTATTGTTACTCAGTAACAATACAGTTACAGTAAAATTTTATTATAAAATAATACAAAATTTAGTAATATACAAGAAAATTATAGGAATATTTATGAAATCATACACAGCAGATATATGTGACCAACACCCAAACGATGTACAAGTACTAGATCCAAACTATAAAAGCTATGGTGGAGTAGCTATGTGTCATGGTGAAATTGTAACTATTCAACTTTTTGAAGACAACAAAGCACTTGTAGAACTATTACGTGATAACAGAGGTGATGGAAAAATCTGTGTAGTTGATGTAGTTGGAGAATACTGTGCCGTTGTAGGTGAAACACTTATGGGATATGCTTACCACAATGGTTGGCAAGGTATTGTAATAAACGGATACGTAAGAGATACACACCAAACAGCAGTAATTCCTCTAGGACTTTATGCTTTAGGAACTTATCCATTTAAAAGCCAGAAAAAAGCCCAAGCAAAACACAATGAAACATTGAACTTTGGAAATGTAGAGTTTAAAGTTGGAGAGTTTTTATATGCTGATAAGGATGGGATTGTTGTTACTGAAGAGAATATAGTTTTATAGACTATATTCTCTTATAATAAAGGATTTTAAAATTAACGAAAGAGAAAATATCCAAAAAGAAATAGCACTAATTAAAGCTAAATATCAGAGTACCTATCGTCCAAAAGGATATATAGGAAATACTGAGTATAACATTTTAAAAAATAAATTAGAGAAATTAGAAGAAAACATATTACTTGAAAAAAAAGAATTTAAAAAAGACACATCTAGATACGATAATCTTAGTAAGGAATCTAAAAAAATCATGACAGATGTTAACTATGATGGAAAAAAGGATAAAGATAATTTATTAAAGTTTTACTCAATTAATAATAAACAAAAAGAATTAGATAATAGACTAACACAAAATAGAATCAAAGAATTACAACAAAAACATGATTTGAAATTATCTAATTTATAAGTTTTATTTATAAATATATACACAAAACTAAATCTTCCTACACCACAGCTCAAAAAGTTTATTATCAAAATTAAATTTATTATCTTTTTGTTCAATCAAATCTTCTTCTTGCGCTAATTTTTTTAATGCACTTTGTAAAGTTGGTTTTGATATATCATATTTTTCTAATATAGATGATGCATATATATTTTTAGTCTGAGCTAGAATTTTAAGAGCAGTTTTTTTACTATTTGACAACATATCAAAAATAAGTCTAAAAGAAGATGCTTTTTCATCGATTATCTCATCTATAATTTTATCAATAGTTTCATTGTTGATACTTTTAATATTATCTTTGAATATATGAAAAAGAACCTCTTGGATTAATTTTGATTCATATCCACATAAATTATAAATATAATTAAAAACATCAACATCAATTGGATATTTTAATCTTTCATTTGCAAAATTGAAAAAATCATTTTCATCTATAGGAGTTAGTTCTTTAAATGTCGCCATCTGATATAAAGGTGCTTTAATATCTGAAAAAAGGCTTGTCAAGAGATGTTTTTTAGAACCACTAAATATATATGATATATTTTTATGTGACTGTATATGTTTTCTTATAATTGCATCTATTTTTTTATCTTTAATATTTGTGATTTGTTGAAATTCATCAAATATAACTATTGCTTTTTTATTTGACTTATTAATATAGTTATTTAAAGAGATAAAATAATCATCAATAGCATCATCAAAGTCACTAGAATTTAATTTTGGATTAAAAGAAAGTGATCCATCAGTACTATTAATATCTATACCAAATGATATATTTTTAAATACTTTTATTATCTCTGAAACACCTGATGATACAGTAAATGGCAAAGCATTTGCAGTTTGTTTTGTAGTAAGTCTAAGAAAATCAAGTTTAGATGATATCTCAAACAAATCAATATAAATAGAAATATAATCATCTTTTGGTAATTTATTTAGTATTAACTCTTGAAGTAAAGTTGATTTTCCCATTCTTCTTTTTGAAAATAGAACCAAATTATTTGAATAAGATACTAATTCTTGTAAGTATTTTATATCTTTATCTCTATTACAAAATAATTTACCTGTCGCAAAACCTTCATATACAAATGGATTTAACATATAATTCTCCTACTCTTAAAAGTATTGTAATCAATAATTACTAATAACCATATTAAAAAGTATTGTAATCAGTAATTATCAATAACAATACTAAAAAGTATTGTAAACAGTATTAATTTTCTATCTCTCTAATCAATTCTTCAGTATCATCAATATACTTAACATCAACTACTTTACTATTATCCAAAGAAACTATCATAATCTTATCGCTGAATTCTTCATTGATATATCTTTTTGAGACCTCTTCATCTTCTAATGTTAAAATAGGATAAGCATATCCAGTAAAAGGTAAAATAAAAACTTTCATAAATGATGGCATTGAAGAGGCATCTACTACAAATAAGATATCTCTTTTAGATAAATAATCTTTCTCTTTGTTGTTTAATAAGTTTTTTACAGTATGTCCAGATTTTTTTGCAAAAGCAAATATAACTTTTTTTGTACTTGATTCCAAAGAATAAGAGTGATTGAATTGGTCTTTTATTTTAAATTGTTCTAAATTTTCTCCAACAACAACTCTGCTATAAGAAAAAGAAAACAAAAAAATAATTAAAAATAAACTTTTTATCATGAAGTTATACTAACTAAAAGAAAGTTATAGTATACTTATTGTGATATATTTATAAAAAGGATTTTTGATTATGTTTGCGATGTATGATGATGATGGATTAAACTTTAGAAGTACTATAGATCATTTATATAAGGTACATGAATTAGCAGCTAGTCAAAATATCAAAAATAGTATCAAAGATAACAAAGACCACCAAAACTTCAAAGACAAGCTTTATGAGGGTAAGATAAACCAAGAAGCAAAAGAGAAGTACAAGCAAACTGCAAATTTAGATATGAGAACAGAGATATTTCATGTCGAACAAATCATGTCGCACAAGCCTATTATCATAAATAGCAATGAAAAGACAATAAAAGAATGTTTTGAAATCATGCAAGACAAAGGGATTCAGCAACTTCTAATACGAGAAGACAATGAAAATCATCTAAAAGGGATGATATCAAAAGATGATATTTTAAACTATCTTATGAGTAGTGTAGAAACCCAAAATAATGTTCTAAAAACAATAACTTCCCAAATCTCAAGAAAAAATATCATTACAACTGATCCTATATCAGATATAAGAAGAGTTGCTCAAGTTATGATAGACTTTAACTTAAATGCGATACCAGTAGTAGATTCAAATGACGTGATATTAGGTGTTGTATCAAGACACAATATGGTAAA
>Ga0193954_1001287_pt1 | contig 13047 bp, 15 predicted proteins | sample BB_5_MG_FD_140340 | JGI IMG/M metagenome (GOLD analysis project Ga0193954, IMG submission 140340) | Microbial mat bacterial communities from the Broadkill River, Lewes, Delaware, United States - BB_5_MG | ecosystem: Environmental > Aquatic > Freshwater > River > Microbial mats | place: USA...
ATTCGCGTTGAAACTCCCATTTTTAAATTTGGAAACATCCGACCAAAAGGCGAACAAATAAGTAAAGGCGACCTCGGATTAGCACAAGGCACATTTATCAATACAGGAGCAATTGGATTTGCTGCAATGCTCGGCCGAACTTCATTAACTGTTTATCAAAGACCTCAAATTGCCGTGATTGCAACGGGAAGTGAATTGATTAAACCCGGGTTAGAATTACCGGATGGAGCAATCTATGAATCGAATACTTTCACACTTCAAGCGGCATTAAAAACAGCTGGATTTAGCGCAAGCATCGATTCTGTAGAAGACGATTATGATGCTACAAAAGCAAAAATTAAAGATGCCATTGATCGCTATGATGTTGTTATGATTACCGGAGGAATTTCTGTGGGAGATTACGATTTTGTGGGAGACATTTTAAGCGAACTTGGCGTAAATACAGGATTCTACAAAATCAAACAAAAACCAGGAAAACCGATGTACTTTGGATACAAGGGTTCAAAACTCATTTTTGCCCTTCCTGGAAATCCCGCTTCTGCCCTATCTTGTTATTACAACTATGTGCTCCCTGCATTAAATATGATGGCTGGAAAAGCACATCCTCACTTGGAAAAAAGAACACTGACGCTGCAATCTGATTATAAGAAAACACCTAAAATGACGCATTTCTTGAAAGGACTTGCACAAGACGACAAGGTTGAGATACTTGGCAAACAGAGCTCAGCAATGCTCAATTCTTTTGTGGATGGTAATTGCTTAATCATTTTAGAAGAAGGACTAGAAAACTGGAATTCCGGAGATAAAGTCCAAGCATTGATGATTCCCCAATAATAGTTCAAACACGTAACTGGATTACCAAAATCATTTTTTACCTTAGCGTTATATATTACAGAATATAGCGTTAAATGAAAGCGAAAGACGCCTTTAAGGTACACAGCAGGATATGGATTTCAACCGAGGACGGTAATTACTTGGGTGAAGGTCGCATTGCGCTTTTGCGTGAAATTCATGAACATAAATCCATTTCTAAAGCGGCAAAATCAATGAAAATGTCGTATAAAAAGGCATGGGATATGGTCAACGCGATGAATACCATCAGTAACACTCCTCTTGTTATCAGAACCATTGGAGGAACCGGAGGAGGTGGATCTGAAGTTACTGAGACTGGCCAGAAAGCCATTCAATTATTCAATCAGATTAAAGCCAGTAACAAGGCGCATTTGGAAGCACAACTAGAGCAAATCGATTTTTCATGAAACAGGATATCACGGTTGTAATATTGGCAGGTGGACAAAGTTCGCGCATGGGAAAGGACAAAGGTTTGATTTCAGTGAATGGAAAACCAATGGTTCAACATCTCCTCGGTGTTGCGCAATCGATTGGTCTACCTGTAATTATCATTGCAAACAATCCCGATTACAAACAGTTTAACGTTCCCGTTTATGAAGATAGATACAAGGAACACGGGCCACTTGGTGGAATTCACTCAGGATTTTATCATAGTCAAACAGAACGTATTTTTGTAATCAGTTGTGACACTCCTTTTGTACAAAAAGAACTCATTGAATCAATCATTGAAGCTTCAGAAGGATTTGAAATAACCGTACCTCGGCATGAACACAAAACGCATCCATTGATCGGGATTTATGCAAGGAGTACATTTGAATCATTAGTAAAATCACTCGAAGCTAAAACACTGAAGGTTATGGAGTTTATTAAACCTTTTCACCACCAAGTTATCGATGTTTCTACGCTATTTGACGAAGAACAATTTGAAAACATCAACGAACCCAAAGACCTCTATGCACAAGTAAAAATAAAAGCATTTGGAATGATTGCCGAACGCATGGATTCAACTGAAACGGAAATCAGTATTCCCAATAAAAAAGCAATGAACCTCAGAAAGTACTTCAATGAACTTTGGCCTTTCTTATCAGAAATGAGTTATTCCATTGCCATTGATCAAGAATTAAGAGAAGAATTAAATAAAAACGAACAACCAAACGAAATAGCCATCCTCCCTCCTTTTGCAGGTGGATAAAATCCAATCATTATGAAAAATTGTTTTAAAGAAGGAGCGATTACTCCCGATTTCATTGCAAGCTCCATTGCACACCATCAAGTCAAAACAAACATTGGTGCGCACCAGATCTTTTTGGGACAAGTACGCAGCGATATCATTGAAGAAAAAGAAGTTGTTGCCATTGATTATTCCGCGCACGAAGAAATGGCCAACAAAGCCTTTCATGAAATTCGTGAAAATACTTTTGAAAAATATGATTTGACTTGCATGCACATTTATCATAGCAAAGGCATTGTAAAATCTGGTGAGATATGCTTGTTTGTATTTGTTTCATCTGCCCATCGTAAAATGGTGCAACAAGCCATTGAGTTTGTTGTAGAAGAAATTAAAGCCAAAGTACCTGTATTTGGAAAGGAATTGTTTGAGGATGATTCTCATGTTTGGAAAGTAAATAAATAGATATGGTTGACATTACACATAAATCATCAACGCTTCGTAGAGCGGTAGCGCAAGCAACGGTCGTGGTGAGCAAACAAGAAACCATTGATGCCTTAGTAAACAATGAGGTGCCAAAAGGAAATGTATTTGAAATGGCAAAAACAGCAGGATTATTCGCTGTAAAAAAAACCTCCGACATCATTCCGGATTGTCACCCTTTACCCGTTGAGTTTACGGGAGTCACATACGATATTGATGGGCTTAAAATTTACATCAATATTGAAGTGAAAACAATTTACAAGACCGGCGTTGAAGTTGAGGCCATGCATGGAGCAAGCGTTATTGCCTTAACCATGTACGACATGTTAAAACCCATTGACAAAGGGATTGAAGTACAAAACATCAAGCTACTAGAAAAACAAGGTGGTAAATCTGACTTCAAAGATAAGTTTAGAAAAGACTTGACTGCGGCTGTTGTAGTTTGCTCTGATACGATTTCAGCAGGACAAAAAGATGACAAGGCTGGAAAAGCCATTATAGAGAAACTGACTTCATACTCCGTGGATACAATCGATTATATCATTGTTCCAGACGAAGTAGATGCCATTCAAGCGGCTTTATTGAAACATACTGCATTGAACACCGATTTGGTTATTTATACCGGGGGCACGGGATTGTCGAAGCGCGATGTTACACCTGAAGCAATTATCCCTTTGCTGGATCGTGACATTCCTGGAATTGCTGAGGCAAGTCGAAGTTATGGTCAAGATCGCACACCATTTTCAATGTTATCCAGAAGTGTTTCTGGGGTGAAAGACCAAACCTTGGTTTTAGCGCTACCAGGATCAACAAAAGGAGCAAGCGAATCGATGGATGCTTTATTCCCTGCGTTGTTGCACATTTTTAGAATTTTCAAAGGAGCGCGTCACGATTGATGGAACGTAAACCGAACCATATCGCCCCCATTCTTGATAAATTTGGTCGCAAGCACGATTATTTAAGAATCTCGCTCACGGAACGTTGTAATTTACGTTGCTTCTATTGCATGCCGGAAGAAGGAGTTCAATTGCGCGAGAAATCCGTATTTATGTCCTCTGAAGAAGTGATTGCAATTGCTAAGAACTTTGTCGATTTAGGGATAACGAAAATTCGCTTGACAGGAGGAGAACCCCTTGTAAAAAAAGATGTTGGGAATATCATTGAAGCATTGGGACAACTTCCGATAGAATTGGCTATCACAACGAATGCAGTCAATGTTGACCAATATATTGATGTATTAAAAAAGGCGGGGGTTAAATCAATCAACGTCAGTTTAGATTCCTTGATTGCAGAACGATTCAATGCTATTTCTCGAAGAAGCTATTTCGATCGAATCATGTCCAATATTGAATTGTTGCTTGCCCATGATTTTGATGTAAAAATCAATGTGGTTGTGATTAAAGGAACGAACGATGATGAAATCATTGACTTCATCCAATGGACAAAAAATACAGCAATCAATATTCGTTTTATTGAGTTTATGCCCTTTGATGGTAACAATTGGGACTGGGAAAAGAAAGTTTCATTTCAAGAAATAATACGACGCGTGGAATCTGAATACGGTTCGGATGGTTATCAAAAAATTGAAGACGCTGCAAACGACACTTCACGCAATTACAAATTAAAAGACAGTCAAGGAACTTTTGGAATCATTAGCTCTGTCACCAATCCATTTTGTGATACATGCAATCGCATTCGCTTAACAGCCGATGGAAAAATAAAGAACTGTTTGTTTTCTAAAGAGGAATCGGACATTCTTACCGCATACAGAAACAATGAAAACTTGGAACCAATCATTCGTGCGGCAATTCAATCCAAACACCCGGAACGCGGAGGAAATGTCGCCTTTAAAGCATTGACCCAAGCAGACATCAAAAATAGATCGATGATTACCATTGGTGGATAATTAGAATTAGATGACATTTTCAGAAGATTCAGTTTGGATATTTATGGCAATCTTGCCGATAGTAGCATTTATGTACGCTGCAGTTGGACATGGAGGCGCAAGCGGATATTTGGCCTTGATGGCATTGTTTTCATTTTCACCTGAAATCATGAAACCGACGGGATTGCTTCTCAATTTATTCGTTGCAGGCATTTCATTTTATCATTTCTGGAAAGGAGGACATTATAATTACAAACTCTTTATTTCCTTCGCAGTAGGCTCAATTCCCCTATCCTATATAGGTGGTCTCATTGAAGTTGACACCTCCATTTACAAAGTTATCTTAGGCATCCTACTCATTTTTGCCATTCTAAAAATGTTGAATGTTTTTGGGAAAGAAGTTGAAAAAACAAAACCAATACAATTACCATTAGCCATTATTATTGGAGCATGCATAGGTTTCTTCTCAGGACTCATTGGAATTGGTGGAGGTATCATATTAAGTCCTGTAATCCTTTTATTGAATTGGGGAAAAGTGAAGGAAGCCGCGGCCGTTTCAGCCTTATTCATTTGGGTTAATTCTTTGTCAGGAATCCTGGGACAGTGGGCAACGGGAATAGAGTTTGATCAAAATATCTGGATATTTGTCCTACTTGCCGTATTTGGTGGATATCTTGGCGCCTATGTCGGAAGTAAACGAATGAATAATCAATCACTTAGATATCTTCTCGTATTCGTATTAATTTTAGCGAGTGTTAAACTCATCCTCTTTTAAATTTAAAGAATAAGTCCTATTTTGCGGACAAATGTTACGTTTTTTCACAATCATACTACTCGGCATAATGCTCTTTGGTTGCAGTTCCAACGGGGAATTGAAAAGCAATGAAGCAAAGGAAAACATTCTATTTATAGGAAACAGCTATACGTATCGTAACGGCGGAGTAGATTATCATTTACGTAGGTTGACTAAAGGTGTAGAAGGAATCGACTCGACATTTATTACACGTGCTGCCAAAGGAAAATATCACCTATACACCCATTGGAAGGATAAAGAAACCATTGCGAAATTATTGACACGCAAATGGGATAAGATTGTATTGCAAGAATACAGTTCAGGACCAACCAAGGAAAAATCAGCCTTCTACAAATTCGGAAAAGCATGGAAGCAACGCATCTTAAAACTCAATCCCAAGACAAAAATATTGCTTTACGCCACTTGGGGATATAAGCAAACCGATAAAATGGTAGACACCTTAGATTATGAATACACCAACCTACAAAAAGAATTGGGTGCAGATAAAGTACCGGTTGGATTGATGTGGAAAAGCTTGAAAGACAAGGTTAACTTATACGATGCTGATAATGCGCATCCCAACAGAAAAGGCACCTTTATTACGGCTTGTTTATTTTATGAATACCTGTTTAATAAAGACGTGACAAAAACACCACATTTGGATGATCGTTTATCCATAAAAGAGCAAAATCAGCTCAAACTTTGGGCCCATGAGTTTCATTTAAAGATGATGAAGGAGAATACTTAACCGTTTTTCCAAGGAAAATTCCATTATTTCGATTAATTCTTATGGAAAAGCAAGTTAATAATGGTACTTTTGTGGCGATTTAAATTACACTAAGAAAACAAAACTAATGAGTATAGATCTAACAAACCCATGGCATAAAGTAAGCGTTGGTGATAATGCACCAAACCTTGTGAACGGAATCATTGAAATTCCTAAAAACACACGTGCTAAATACGAGTTGGATAAAGAGTCTGGATTATTAATGATGGATAGAGTACTTTTCTCTTCTATGTATTACCCAGCAAACTACGGATTCATTCCTCAAACTTACTGTGACGATCAAGATCCTTTGGATATTTTAGTATTGTCTCAAATTACAATTGTACCAATGTGTTTGGTAGAAGCAAGAGTAATTGGAGTAATGAGAATGATTGATGGTGGTGAAATGGACGACAAAATCATTGCAGTTGCTGCTAATGATATGAGTGTAAATCACATTCACGATATTTCTGAGTTACCAGAGCACTTCTTGAAAGAAATGAAAAACTTCTTTGAGGATTATAAAAAATTAGAGAACAAAACAGTTGACGTTGAAGATTTTCAAAATGCTGAAGTTGCGCGTAAAATCGTAATGAAAAGTATTGAAGACTACAAAGAGTACGTTAAATCGCACTAGTCAACATACAGGATAATCAAAAGGGCAATTGCATTCGTAATTGCCCTTTTTCTTTATAGATAAAATTGGTATCATTGTTCCGATGAGTTTTAAACTTCTATCTTCTCCCCTGCAAGGTTTTACGGATTTCAGATTCAGAAACGCGTTCCATACTTATTTTGGAGGAATCGATACGTTCTATGCTCCTTACATCAGATTGAATGGTAAGTTTGTGATCAAGCCGGCTTATGAAAAAGACATCGCCTTAAAGCACAATACACAACTGGAGGTGATTCCCCAAATTATGACCAATGATGCGGATGAGTTTTTGTTTGTGGTCAAATACATTCAAGATTTAGGATACAAGGAATTGAATTGGAATTTGGGCTGTCCATATCCAATGGTCGTTAACAGATCGATGGGTTCTGGTTTGATACAAGATGGTCCGCGTATAGAAGAGATTCTCAAGCGGGTGCACAATGAAACGGATGTTGTTGTTTCGATGAAGATGCGAATGGGATATCATCACAACGAAGAAATATTGGATGTCCTTCCGATGCTTGAACAATTCCCGTTGAAAAACATTGCCATTCACGCGCGTATTGGTAAACAACTCTACAAAGGAGGCGTTGATTTGGATGCCTTTCAACGATGTATTGAAAACACCTCGCATAAGTTATACTACAATGGCGATATCACGACTGTAGAAACGTTTAGAGAAATGCGAGAACGCTTTCCTACGATTGATCATTGGATGATTGGTCGTGGTATTATTGCAGATCCTTTTCTACCCCAAATGATTAAAGCCGATACCACTGATTATCCAGAAGATAAACTGGAGGTTTTCTCTAAATTTCACGATACACTTTTCGCTGAGTTTGAACAATCTTTGTCCGGAGCAAATCATGTGATAATGAAAATGCACTCCTATTGGGAATATTTCATCACCATCTTTCCAGAGAAAGCCAAAGGGTTGAAAAAAATAAAGAAGGCCAAAAGCATCGAAGCTTATGAAGAAGCCGTTCGTTTTATCTTAACCGAATCGGACTATTGACCAAGAACTTCTGCGTCTACAAAGAATTTTGAGTACACATTAATGCTGTGATCTTGTGCTAATGCCTCACTCGTTACTGCATTTACACGCAACGTATACTTGTCTTTTTTGATGTATTCTTTAATATCGTCAGGCGAAGTAAACAAAGTTAAAATGGCACCTGCATTATCCGGCACATCATCTTGCCACGCAATGCGCTTTTCGTCTAACCCGTCTGCGTTGATGTAAATTCCAATTGATTCTAAAAATGAAAAATCTTCGTTTGAAGGCGAAGTCAATGTCAAATCCAATTTTGTCAATACAATCTCTTCGATTAAATCTTTGTTTGTATTGTTAGATTCGAACGTTGCTTCCGAATTTGTTTCAATGTCTGGCGTTAAAATATTGAATGGCAAACTGATTCCTGTTGAAGCTGGAATAACCACTTCTTCGTTATACTCGATATAGAACTGTGTTAACTCATCAATTTTTTTGCAACCCGTTAAGAGTACAAGCGCAACCACCATTGAAGTAAAAAGAAATTTCATATTTATTATTTGTTTTAAAATGCAAACCTACAGGAATACTGACGTAAAATCAATTTGAACCGTTGGTTTTTCTTGAATAAAAATAATTATGCTCATAATTGAATTTAAAAGCAGTAGCTTTGCGCCATATTTTTAGAAAAGGAGTGCAATGAAAAGAATCAACGAATACAAAAAGTTATTTAGTGTTGAGAATGAAATTGATTTAAAAGAAATCAAATCTACATACCGCAAATTGGTAAAGCAATGGCATCCAGACAAGTTTCAAGAAGGTGATCCTAAGGCTGCAGAAGCGGAAATTATGGGACAAACGATTGTTGATGGTTACCACTTTTTAGTAAGCATTGCTCCTGAAACGAAAGCAGCAAACTTAGAGGAGTACACGAAAACGATTAATGAATCTGGAATTGATGATTTTAAGCACAAGGGACTTTTATTGGAAGTTACTTTCTTAGATGGATCAACATATGAGTATTTCGGAGTAAATCGTGGGTTGTTTCAAAAGTTGATTAATTCAGACAAGCAATTGCGCTTTGCTAAACGAAACATCTTCAATTCGTTTACTTACAGAAAGTCGAAAAAAGCACATGCTACAGCGTAGTGTAACGATATATCAAAAAAAAGGTCCTCCAATGAGGGCCTTTTTTTATATCTAATTACTTTTATTTCTAATGATCTCCGTAATCAATGTCATCCAATTTACCTCTAAAGACGCGGTACTGAACAAACATGTACAGCACGACGAGAATTGCGGCAAAGATAAACCAAATCACCCCAACATTTAAACCGTATTCATCAGCTGACGCGTTGTAGATGGTCAATGACGGATTAATTGAGTTTGTGGATGGCAACAATTTTGGAAAGATTGAAATGAAACTCGACGCCAATGCTCCCACTAAGAACAACGAAGAAAACAAGAATCCATACCCATCTTTCTTAAAAGATTTCACTTTCATCAAACCAATCACCCCAGACAATGCAATCGCAGGGAAGAACCATAATAACGGCGTCTCGATGAAATTCTTGAACGGGTTTTCCGTAACGATTGGCCAGACCACAAAGGACACTATGATTAACACAATCAAGAGGATATTCAATTTGAAAATCACACTTTTCAAGCGTTCATTGATGGAAGCATTTGTTTTCAGGATAATCCAATTCCCCCCATGAATCGCCAGTGCTACAACCGCAATGACACCAATCAATATAGTAAACCAATCGATAACCCCCAAGCGTTCGCTTAAAGGACTAAACTCGGCGTTCCAAAGTGGTAAGAAGAAATAATGCGCTTCATACAATGACTCTCCATTTTGTACTCCCCCCAGGTTGACCCCACGAATCACATTTCCCAAGGCCGTTCCGAAGAACAACGCCAAAAGCAAACTTGCAATCCCAAAAGCACGATCCCAGAACGATTCCCACATTGAATTTTTAAACTGCCCGCGTAATTCCAGTCCCACAGCACGATAAATAATCAGCCATAGTACGATAATAAGCGGTAAATAAAACCCACTGAACGAAGACGCATATAAAATTGGAAAAGCAAAGAAAAGCACTCCCCCTGCGGCAATCAACCATACTTCATTCGCATCCCAAAACGGGCCAATGGACTTGGTGATGGCTTTTTTATCCGCTTCGGTTTTCGCCATAAACAAGTGAATGATTCCAGCTCCAAAATCGTAGCCATCTAACACGACATAAGCCGTTAACATAATTCCTAAAATGATATACCAAAAGAATTCCATAACTAAGCTTTTAAAGATTCAGGTCCTTTATTCACGATTTTCCCAACGAGTAGCGCGAACAATAAACCGAGTGTTAAATACAATCCTACAAAACCGAGGAGAGTGAAGAGCGTGTTTCCAGAAGAAACCGTTGGAGAACCTCCATCCACAGTGCGCAATAAATCGTAGACCAACCACGGTTGTCTTCCCAACTCGGCTGTATACCAACCGGCTGTATTTGCGATGTATGGAAAAGGCATCAATAAAAACAATACCCAGAGCACCCATCGTGTTTCAAACAGTTTTTTCCTAACCAGAAGAAAGATTGCGTACATCATAATTCCAATAAAAATAGTTCCCAGTCCGACCATGATGTGATAGCCGTAATAGAGTCCTGAAATATTGGTTGGATAATCTTCTTCGTCAAATTCGTTTAGTCCCTTGACTTCTGTATCCCAATCTTGATAGGTTAAGAAGCTCAACACATTGGGAACAGCAATTTTATTGTCTAAGCGTTTTTCGAGGACGTTTGGTTGTCCGATGAGCACAATTTCTGCGCCCCCTCTTCTGTCTCAAACACCCCTTCCATAGCAGCAAAGGTTACCGGTTGATATTTCACCACGTTCTTCGCTGTCCAATCTCCCGTTGGAAATGCCACTAAAATGGAAGATACCAATCCAAAGACAACGCCTGTTTTGACAAAGATTTTACCTGCTTCCACGTGTTTCTTGCGCAATAAATAGAACGCACCAATTCCACCTACGACCAATGCACTGGTTACAATGGAAGCCAATTGATTGTGTAAGAAAGAAGGAATGAACCATGGATTGCTAAAGAGTGCCGAGAAATTATTCAAGACAAACCTACCATTCTCCATGATCTCGTATCCCACGGGGTGCTGCATCCAAGAATGCGTTGCGATGATTAAGAATCCACTTGCCCATGACCCCAGAAATACAAGGAACCCGGTTAAGAAATGCAGTTTTTGTCCCAGGAGTTTTTCTCCAAAAAGGAATAAGCCCAAGAAGGACGATTCAAGAAAAAACGAAAACATACCTTCCATGGCGAGCGTTTGACCGATGATACCTCCGGTTAACTCAGAGAATTTGGCCCAATTGGTTCCAAACTGAAACTCCATTGGAATTCCCGTAATTACCCCCATCATAAAATTGAGGGCAAAAATCTTCATCCAGAACTTCGCCGCATCATTGTATTCTACCAATTTTGTGCGTAAGAACTTCCATTTGAAGTACACGATGATTAAAGAAAGCCCCATCGTCAATTGTGGGAACAAATAGTGAAATGTGATTGTAAAACCGAATTGAAGTCGGTCGTATAGGAGCATTTCTTCCATAATGATCTATTAAAAGATTAATTAAAGTTCTGCATCAATAAAGATACAAATTATCTAGTTCCACCGTGACCTAGCGCCACCACAAACATGATTTTAAGACTCAAATAAATGAATCGAAAGAATTGAATGATTGGGTTCTTCATAATGAACCTTTGAAATTTAGTGATTTTCATAACATTGGATTTTATTCAGGGATTATCCACCAAAGTGGTTTCATTTTCGCTTTGTAAATAAAGGCGTGGTGCAATACCAATTTTAGCCAGTGACCAGCTAAACCAATTTCACCAAAAGTTTTACTCTGTTTACGTCCATGCGATTGAGGATATTTCTCATAATCAGGAACAATTGGATAGGTTGTGATGCTTACGCCACTTCCGGAAAGCATACCGTACCCAGAAGAAGCGATACATGCCGCCCCCATATTTCCTAGAGAACCTTTATGTTTCATTTCCTTGCTGCCAGAATTGATTTGATCGATGATGTTATCTGCGACCAGTTTCGCTGTAATTCCCGATGGCATTCCCGTTCTTGGTGGAGCAGGGAAAATCTCAACACCTTCCTTGTTCTTGCGCGGTTTTGAAATACTGTGTGGTGGAGCAAATGCAATTCCTGGAGCATAAATATTATGGTAAGACGGATTTTGATACGTTTCAGGCCAATCTTGTACACGCCATTCTTCGTATGGTTTAGGCGAATAGTCTGCATCTACAATCATAAACCCTTTAAACAATGCCGAAGTGATGTCTGCGCCATTTTTATCAAATGCTTTAAATCCGTGTCCAGAAAACGCAGGAATCAACATTCCGAAATCAAAATCAACGGAAGACTGTCCCTCTTCCAAGGTATCGTAAAACGCTTTCCCGTCTTCCACTTTGGTTACGCCAGCGCGCTTGATCCATTGGATGTTTCGATCTTTGAAAATCATCTCGACCATTTGTTCAGACTTCATTGGTTTCCCTCCATATTTCAGGAGCATTCCATCCATTCCAAAATCGCCCAATTCATATTCATTGGAGATCCATGTTACATCGACTTTATCTCTCACTTTTTTATCGCGCAGCACCTTTTCCACATTTAAGATATATTCAAATGCAGCCCCTTGACAGGTAGATTTTGCGTGACCTGTACCAATTAAGATGTGTTTTTTCGTTCCGGTCGATTTAACCTCTTTAATTAACTTATCCAAGTTTTCCCATGCTTCGGTAGCGTGACCGTACGTACACACGGAATAGGTCTTGTTTTTTCCAGGGAGTAGTCCTGGAGTGAGGTCAAACGCGAGTTTAGGTCCTGTTGCGTTGATTAAGTAATCATAGTCTTCATAGGCGATTTCACCTTTTTGGTTGCCAGCGACGTATTCAATTTTCACATAAGCCTTGTTGTGCTCTGCCCCACCCTCAGGATGAAAGTCGACCACTTTTGCTTGTTTAAATTCAATTCCTTTTTTCTTATACAATGGAATTAGGGGGAAAATCACATCTTTTGCTGTCATTTTACCAATTCCCACCCAAATGTTAGATGGCACCCATTGGTAATTACTGTTTGGAGACACAACAACGACTTGATGTTGTTTTCCGAGTTTTCTTCTGAGGTGCGCTGCGGCAGTATGTCCTGCTATACCTGCACCTAATATTACAACCTTTGCCATACGTGTTATTTTTCTACCAAAGTATTGAACTCATACAGTTCAAAACGTAACACAAGTCACTTAGCTTGAATTTTAGAATGGTGCTTAATAAGGGTTTGTTTGATTTGATTTTCGTTTTAGTCTTACTTTCTTTTGTCTTGAAACAAAAGTAAGTAACAAAGAAAAGTTCAAGGCTGCGTTTGG
>Ga0193954_1001289_pt1 | contig 13043 bp, 12 predicted proteins | sample BB_5_MG_FD_140340 | JGI IMG/M metagenome (GOLD analysis project Ga0193954, IMG submission 140340) | Microbial mat bacterial communities from the Broadkill River, Lewes, Delaware, United States - BB_5_MG | ecosystem: Environmental > Aquatic > Freshwater > River > Microbial mats | place: USA...
GCATTGGATTTAGTTACAAATCAAATCAATGCCTTATTGTCAAAAGTGTCTACTGACTATAAATTAAATGTAAATCTTGATACCGACCGTTTAACAGGAGACAACACGTATGAATTTGGTGTTACCAAAGGATTTCTAGATGACAGACTTATTTTGTCCGGAAGTTTTGGAGTTGAAAATCAAACATTAGAGGATGCCGAAGATCAAAGCTCAATCATTGGTGATGTTCGTCTTGAATATTTGCTCAATGAAAGTGGTACGTTTAGAGTCAACATTTTCAATGAATCGAATGATAAATCTATTATTCAAGATCAAGATCAAGGACCATTTACGCAAGGAGCAGGTTTACATTATCAAGAAGATTTCAATAACGTGAAGGATTTTAAGGTTATTCAATACTTTCTAGATGTCTTCAGAAAGAAAAAGAACAAACGCTATCCGATCAAACGAAAAAGAAAACAGGTACCAGTTCCAACAGATAACAGTCAGTCATTCATGCGCTTGAATGAAGAGCACATTGAATGGGAAGGAAAACTAGGTTAGAAAACTGAAATTTTAATAACTTAGCGGCACCAATAATTTTGGATAAAATAGACCAGATGAAAAAAGTACTTATAGCAAATAGAGGTGAAATTGCTCGAAGAGTAATTAGAACATTGAAAAAAATGGGAATTCAAAGTGTTGCGATTTATTCCGATGCTGATGCGAATGCTCCTCATGTTCTAGAAGCTGACGAAGCTGTTTATGTTGGCGCAAGTCCTTCTGCTGAAAGTTACCTGAAACAAGATGTTATTCTACAACATTGTAAAGATTTAGGGGTTGATGGTATTCATCCGGGGTATGGCTTTTTATCTGAAAATGGTGAATTTGCTCAAAAAGTAACAGATGCTGGAATGACCTTTATTGGTCCTTCACCAAAGGCAATGGCACTTATGGGCGATAAGCTTAGTGCAAAGCAAGCCGTTAAAGAATATGAAGTTCCTTTAGTTCCTGGTGTAGACCGAGCAATAACAGATGCAAAAGAAGCCAAAGAAATTGCAAATCAAATTGGATATCCTGTTTTGATTAAAGCTTCTGCCGGTGGTGGTGGAAAAGGAATGCGTTTGGTTGAATCCGAAGATGTATTGGAAGAACAAATGAAATTGGCTCAGAATGAAGCACGTTCATCATTTGGAAATGATGCCTGTTTCGTTGAGAAATTCGTTACTAAACCTCGACACATTGAAATTCAAGTTTTTGCAGATAGACAAGGGAATGCTGTGTACTTATTCGAGCGTGAATGTTCAATTCAACGTAGACATCAAAAAGTAATTGAAGAAGCTCCAAGTGCAGTTTTAACTCCAGAATTACGAGAGAAAATGGGGATTGCTGCTGTCAATGTTTGTAAAGCTTGCGATTACGAAGGTGCGGGTACTGTTGAGTTTTTATTGGATGCCGATCATAATTTTTACTTTTTAGAAATGAATACACGTTTACAGGTAGAACATCCTGTAACGGAGGAAATAACTGGATTGGATCTTGTCGAATGGCAAATTCGAGTTGCACGAGGAGAAAACTTACCAAAATCACAAAATGAATTGTCGATTAATGGTCACGCGATTGAAGTACGTGTCTATGCCGAAGATACAATCAACGGATTTACACCAGACATCGGTAACTTAAAACGCTATAGAATTCCTTCAGGAAAAAGTGTTCGTGTAGACGATGCTTTCCTAGAAGGTATGGATATTCCAATTTACTATGATCCGATGATTGCAAAACTGGTCGTTTGGGGCGAAACGCGTGAAAAAGCAATTGAACGAACAATTAAAGCCATTGACGATTATCAAATTGCTGGATTGAAAACAACATTGGATTTCGGGAAATATGTTTTAAAGCATGAAGCATTTACTTCGGGTGACTTTGATACAAATTTTGTGCGTCATTATTTCGAGGACCCACGAGTTATGTATACCGCAATGGAAGAAGAAGGACAAGCCTTAGTACATGGAGTTAATCAGATATGGGACTCCATCAAGGACAGAGATTGTGAGGAATACGCATCAAGACAAATCACTAGCAGTTGGAAAAACGCTAGAAGTTAATCTTTCTTTCTTGCGTTCACTGTTTTATCTGGCTGTTTAAAAATAAGCGCTTTTATTGTTCCGTCTTTACGTGGCAAAAATTCCAATTCATAATCTGGGATTCCTTCTAACGTAAAAACATGTGGCATATAAAACACCAATTGACATTCAGGCATACCTGGAACAAACAACCAAAGTAACCCCTCCTCCTTCATTGTAATGCGAGCAGATTTACCAGGCAATTCATAATTCCCAATATACTTCGTATTCACTTGAATGCGCTTTGTAATCAACTCTTGATCTACCAATACTTGTTGTGAGAAAGATGTATAGGACATCATCAATATCATTAGGATTAATTGAACTTTCATAACACTTTTATTATTTCTTATTTGATAACTCTTTCACCTCAATCTCTACCACCTCTCCTTCGAAATCGCCATATGGCACCACAAAAACTTGCAATTCTGCAGTACCATTATATTCTGGCAATTTGAAATGCATCGCGTACGCTCCAGTTTCACCATCCGTATTAATCGGACTAAACAAACGAATTCGTTCTTCTTTCAAAACTCCCTCTCCAACCACTTTACAATGTAAATAGCTCGAAGTAAATCCGATCTTTGTCCTTAATTTTGCGTTGATTGTAATCCACTGGTCTTGTTTACTTCCTAGCGCTATGTTTTGCTTCAAAATAAACCCAATACTGTCATATCTACTTGTTAGCAGAAAACTTTCTTTCGAATCCAACAGTAAATTTTCGGACTTAAACACACTAGGATCGCAAATTTCATCCGTATCCAACAAACTGATATCTAAAGCAGTTGGATTGGGATTGAGGTAGATACTAGCATAATACTGCCTATTCATATCTCGGTAATGCAAAACTGTTGTACCATATTGCCCTATTTGAAATAGGTTAACAAAAACAAGATATGCTCCAATTCCATAAAACAACCACTTCCATCGCTGCTGCATTATCAGCTCAATAACTGCTGCAAAAGCCAAAGCAAAAACAGGATAACTTTGCACTAAAGCCCTTGTAGAATAGGTGGCTCCATACTTCCAATCCGACCATGCAATTACAATCCATATATTCAATAAGCAAAAAACAATGACGGATTTCTTAAATGGAAATTTCTTAATAAAGAAAAAACCGATAACAAATAGAATGGTGATCGGAGTATAAATAAACCAACCATTTTCAAACCCAAACAAAACACGAAACCAAGGATTCAGAAAGAACCACTTGCTCCCAACATCATAGATGAAAGAACCTGAGGCAATTTTCCAATAAATCAATTGAGGTAAAATGCCAATGATTCCAAAAACCAGTGTTATAATAACGTGTTTTTGATGTGCCTTAACCAAAGCCCATTTTTCCGAACGCGCTTCTTTCGTTTGACTCCCCCATAAAATTGGAATGAAAATCATTATTGCTTCTGTTGGACGCGATATGGTAGCTAAACCAATACTGAATCCGATGAGTGCTGCCCATTTCAACTTTGGTGACGAATGCCACTTCATTGTGGCGTATAACAATACCACATATAATGGAAAGATAAAGGCGTGACTTTGGGCACTATCAATGGAAACATACTGAATAAAGTTAGTAGCAAGCACCAACAATAGCAATGTTAATGCAACGGTTAAGTCCTTGAAAAAATACAAGAGCAATCTTCTCAATAAGAAGAGCGCCAAAATACAATACAAAATAGCTCCAAAAGCAATTGACCATTGATATGGAGGAGAAAAACCATCCGCTTTATATTGACTGTTCAGCGCTATAGTGTGTCCAATAAAAAAGAAAGGCGATTCTAACACCGCAACTCCACCCAGGTATTTAAAAACATAATTTCCGTTGTCGTGGATATTGGCTTGATAAAGTGCCCCACCCGTTAAGCTATACTCCTGCTCTACTTCGTCTAACCATTTCAATTCTGTGACATCACCATAAATAAAGGTGCCAGGAAGGTACATGTAATAACCAAAGGCATCCCAAGTCGTGATTTTCAAAGGATCTCCTTTTTGTACATCAGAATAAGACAATCGGTATTGCACCAATACGATGGAAAGAATAAAAACAACGATAAGAGACAGTCTATTTTTCAACCCTTTTTTTGATAAATATAAATATCATTTCTAATTCATGAAGTGTTCATAAAAGATATCGCATAAAGGATAGGAAAGGCATCTTCCGTTTTTCAAAACGGAAATAGATTGGATAGCCTGACTCAATGTAGCTTCTAGCGAAATTGAGAAATGCCCAAAACAAAACTCAAAACCCAGTCATTTTTCTTGAATCTTTTTTTTTTGAAATTAGAATCCTCATCCTATGAATCTTTGAAAATTACTGTTAATTTTACGTCACAAAACTTCAGATAAATGAATTTACACGAATATCAAGGGAAATCAATATTAAAAAGCTTTGGTGTTGCTATCCAAGAAGGGAAAGTAGTAGACAAGGTTGAAGATGCACAAGCTGCAGCGAAAGAATTATCAGCTGAAACGGGTACTGAATGGTACGTTGTTAAAGCTCAAATTCATGCTGGTGGTCGTGGTAAAGGAACTGTTGAAGAAACAGGATCTCACGGTGTTGTTTTAGCGAAAGGAATCGATAAAGTTGATGAGACGGTTAAAGGAATCTTAGGAGGACATCTAACAACTGCTCAAACAAACGGAGTTGGTAAACGTGTAAACAAAGTTTTAATTGCTGAGGATGTTTATTACCCAGGGGCAAGTGAGCCATCTGAGTTTTATATGTCTGTTCTTTTAGATAGAGAGGCTGGTCGTAACATTATTATGTATTCTACAGAAGGTGGAATGGATATCGAAACAGTTGCTGAAGAGACGCCACATTTAATCTTCAAAGAAGAGGTTGATCCACGTGTTGGCCTTCAAGGATTCCAAACAAGAAAGATTGCTTTTAACTTAGGATTGTCAGGACAAGCAATGAAGCAAATGACAAAATTCGTTAGCGCACTTTATGCTGCTTACGAAGGATGTGATGCTGCAATGTTTGAAATCAACCCTGTTTTAAAAACATCTGATGATAAAATTATTGCTGTTGATGCAAAAGTAACCTTGGATGGTTCTGGTTTGTTCCGCCACCCAGATTATGCTGCAATGAGAGATAAAACTGAAGAGGATCCAACGGAAGTTGAAGCTGATGAGGCTGGATTGAACTTTGTTAAACTTGACGGAAACGTTGGTTGTATGGTAAATGGTGCAGGTCTTGCAATGGCTACTATGGACATCATTAAATTATCAGGAGGTAATCCTGCTAACTTCTTGGACGTAGGTGGTACAGCTGATGCTGAGCGTGTTGAGAAAGCTTTCAACATCATTCTTAAGGATGAAAACGTTAAGGCTATCTTGATCAACATCTTTGGAGGAATCGTTCGTTGTGACCGTGTTGCTCAAGGGGTTGTTGATGCATACAAGAACTTTGGTTCTTTCCCAGTTCCATTAATTGTTCGTTTACAGGGAACAAACGCTGAAGAAGCAAAACAACTTATTGATGAGTCTGGATTAGACGTAATCTCAGTTGTACAATTGCAAGAAGCAGCTGATAAAGTAAAAGAAGTATTGGCTTAATTCAAGTCAACTTAAATATTAGAAACGCTTTCATTTCAATGAAAGCGTTTTTTTTTTGTTTAAAGAGTTATCTTTGACCCAATGAATTTATTGAACAGAAATATGATTATCTATAAAACGGCAGAAGAAATCGAAATAATGCGTGAAGCTGCTCAAATTGTTAGTAGAACTTTGGGCAAATGTGCAGAAATGATTGCTCCCGGTGTGACTCCATTTGAAATGGATAAAATGGCTGAGGAATACATCCTTTCTCAAGATGCTGTTCCTGGCTTTAAAGGACTTTATGATTGTCCAAGTACATTATTAATTTCTGTCAATGAACAAGTTGTTCATGGGCTTCCGACCAATCGCCCTTTTGAGGAAGGTGATATCGTATCCATCGATTGTGGTGCTGTTTACAAAGAATATTATGGTGATCACGCGTACACGTTTCAAGTTGGAGAAGTTTCTGCTGAAAAGAAAAAATTACTAGAGGTTACACTCGAATGCTTGATGCTTGGAATAGCTGAAGCGAAAGCAGGAAATCGTATTGGAGACATTGGATTCGCCATTCAGCAACATGCTGAGAAACATGGGTATGGAGTTGTACGTGATTTAGTTGGACATGGCTTAGGTAAAACGTTGCATGAAGAACCACAAGTTCCAAATTACGGTCGACGTGGTAAGGGAAAGAAAATTCAGGATGGATTGACAATCGCTATAGAACCAATGATCAACATGGGGACAGAGAAAGTTGCTCAATTAGATGATAACTGGACAATTGTTACTGAAGATGGGTTGCCAAGTGCACATTTTGAACATGACGTTGCTGTTATCAATGGTAAACCTGAAATTCTATCAACGTTTAAATATATTGAAGAAGCTTTGGCTAAGAAATAATGACGAAAGAATTACGGTTAATATCTATTACTGCATTGACCTTAATTATATATGCATTAAGCATCTTTTTTGATAAAGGTGCTTTTCTTTTTCCTTTCCCGTTGAATCAATTTATCGTGTTTGCTGTTGCCGCACAATTGGCATATTGGCATTTCAAATCGATGAAACCACCAGTAATTCTTATGGTACTTATTGGTGTATTTGGAACTTTAGGTAACGAGTTTTACTGGCCAATTTTGCTTTCTGATGCGAAAATGATGTGGTTTTCAGATACAATTATCACTGATGTTTTCCAATTATTACATGGAATAGCAATCTTATCATTGGCATTCCTCTTTTTGATTAAACAAAAAAAAGTAAGTAATTTTATTCTTACCGGAGTATTCGCTATTGCTTTTGTCATTGGATTGGCTGTCTCATCCCCGGTATTTTCTTGTTTGTTTTTTACATTATCCTATTTAACCATGGTTATTTCAGTAAGAATCAACCCTGTTTACAAACCAATTCACATCTTCTGGATCCTACTCTTCACATTGGAAGCCAGCAAGTTGATTTCAATTGGACTACTTAAATAAAAAAAGAACATTTTTTTATTTAAAAACCTTGCTCTATAAGTATCCTTTTACTAATTTTGCCGTCAGTTCTTTAACAGAATTTACGGAGAGGTGCCTGAGTGGCCGAAAGGACTTGTTTGCTAAATAAGCGTACCTCAAAAGGGTACCCAGGGTTCGAATCCCTGTCTCTCCGCAAGAAAAAAAATAAATAAAATAGATTGCAGAATTAAATTAATTACTTATTTTTGCACTCGCATTTGAGAAGAACGATTCTCAAATTTAATTGAAATTTTTGAGTTCAATTTACGCTCGGGGTGTAGCGTAGCCCGGTCATCGCGCCTCGTTTGGGACGAGGAGGTCGCAGGTTCGAATCCTGCCACCCCGACATTTTTTTTTTGGGGATGAGCAATCATCCCCTTTTTTATTTTTGAACTCAAAAATGGGCCAGTAGCTCAGCTGGATAGAGCACCTCCCTTCTAAGGAGGCGGTCTCAGGTTCGAATCCTGACTGGCTCACATTAAAAGACTCAACTTTCGTTGAGTCTTTTTTGTTTTATACTGCTTCACTTCACCATTATGAGTTCTCCTCATTCCCTCAAATACAACCATCCCCACTGTTAATTTTGTTTAAAAACACTTTTTAATGCAAAGGTTAATTAATAATCCAGCTACAAAAAGGTAAATCTTAAAACAAAGGCATATGAAAAAATTAACAAACAGCACAACATTTAAAGGAACACTCATTTTAGTTGCATTTTTAGCAACACAAAATCAAAGCTTTGCACAAGACCGAAATCAAGGTCCACCAAGTTTTGCCCAAATACTAGCTGAATTAGACAAAGATGAAGATGGTAAACTATCTGAAAGTGAAGTGAAAGGCCCACTTAAAAATGATTTTTCAAAAATCGATTCAAATGAAGACGGTTTTATTAGCGAAACTGAATTCAATGAGGCTCCTAAACCAAAAGGGAAGCCTAGAGGGAAAAAGTGATATTTACACCAAACGAAAAGCAGCGAATTAAAGGCTGCTTTTCTTCTTTAAGTTTAACGCTCAAAAAACATCAAACTTTGCAAATTTCATGCAATCAAAACCGAGTAAAAACTTCGTTTTTCAATCACGCTTCAAACCACCAGTATTTAAAGACAGAAAATAACCAATATTAATTCCATTTTCTTTTATCTTTTTTTCGTTTTTTATGCTTAACGTTGACCTCATATTAGATAATTATGATTGAAAATATCGAGAACATTGAATTATCGTTTTTAACTCTTGATGATTATCAAGAATTGAAAACTGCAATGATTGAGGCATACTCTACAATGCCAGATTCGTACTGGAGAGAGTCTCAAATCAAATCATTAATTGAGAAATTTCCTCAAGGACAAGTTGTTATTAAAATCAATAATCAATTGGCGGGTTGTGCCCTTTCTATAATTGTTGATTACGACCTTTTTGATGAAGTACACACGTACAAGGAAATTACAGGCGATTTCACCTTTACTACGCACAACGAAAATGGAGACGTTCTTTATGGAATTGATGTTTTCATCAAGAAAGAATTTAGAGGATTGCGTTTAGGTCGAAGACTTTACGATTACCGAAAAGAACTTACTGAAAAATTAAACTTAAGAGGAATTGCATTTGGAGGAAGAATACCAAATTATCACAAGTTTTCAGATAAACTAACTCCAAAAGAATACATTGAGAAAGTTAAGCGTAAAGAGATTTATGATCCTGTATTGAATTTTCAAATTTCGAACGACTTTCATCCTTCTAAAATTATGAAAGGTTACCTTGAGGGAGATGAAGATTCAGGAGAATTTGCCGTACTTCTAGAATGGGATAACATATACTTCACGAAGAAAACAAAAGAAGCAGTCGAAATTAAAAAGGTCGTTCGTCTAGGACTAATTCAATGGCAAATGCGTCTTTACAAAGACATGGAAGAGTTAATGCAACAAGCAGAATATTTTATCGATGCTGTTTCTGCTTATCGTGCCGACTTTGCATTATTTCCTGAGTTTTTCAATGCGCCGTTAATGGCTGATAACAATCACCTTCCAGAATCAGAAGCAATTCGTGAATTGGCTAAACACACACCATATATCGCTCAGAAATTTTCTGAACTTGCTATCTCGTATAACATCAACGTAATTACTGGTAGTATGCCTGAAATTAAAGATAACCTATTATATAACGTGGGTTATTTATGCAGACGAGATGGAACTATGGAACGCTATGAAAAACTTCACGTCACACCTGACGAGGCTAAAGTGTGGGGAATGCAAGGCGGAACTGAGTTAAAAACATTTGATACGGATTGCGGTAAAATCGGTATTTTAATCTGTTATGATTCGGAATTTCCTGAACTTAGCAGGCTTTTAGCTGATGAAGGAATGGATATTTTATTTGTGCCGTTCTTAACTGATACTCAAAACGGTTATTCTCGTGTACGTCATTGTGCTCAGGCTAGAGCAATTGAAAATGAGTGTTATGTGGCCATTGCAGGAAGTGTTGGTAACCTCCCAAAAGTGCACAATATGGACATCCAATTTGCGCAATCGATGGTATTTACTCCATGTGATTTCTCTTTCCCTGCGAATGGGATTAAGGCTGAAGCTACAACAAATACTGAAATGATATTGATCGCTGATGTTGACCTTGGATTACTTCGTGAACTGAATCAATTTGGGAGTGTACGAAACTTAAAGGATCGAAGAAAAGATATTTTTGATTTAAGAAAATTGAATCAATAATCTCCTTTTTTGTTTAAAACGAATAATGTAACTTACGATATCAATCGAATTCGATATTAAATAATGGATTTCTTTAACGCTCTAATTACAGATTATAAACAACTAATTACAATCATATCAGTAATTGTCATTGCTTTTGGATTGTCTAGAATATTGAGATGGGCAATTAATCGGTCGTTCAGTAAATCTACGCAAAATTACAAAGTAGACTTAACGAGGTTACGTTTCTTCAAGAATGCCTTAACATTCATTATTTGGCTTGTTGCAACTGGAACGATAATTTCCTTAATACCGCAACTAAAGCACCTTGCAATCACACTTTTTGCTGGAGCTGGTATTCTTGTAGCTATTATAGGTTTTGCTGCACAAGAGGCTTTTTCAAATATTATAGGAGGTGTTTTTATCGTGATTTTTCGACCGTTTCGTGTTGGCGACATGATTAAAGTTGGAAGTCAAAACTACGGTGTTGTTGAGGACATTACTTTACGTCATACAATCATCTTGAACTTTGAGAACAAACGTGTTGTAGTTCCAAATTCAGTCATTAATTCAGAAACAATTACTAATGATAGCATCGGTGACACAATAGTCTGTCGCTACATCGAAATTGGAATAAGTTATGACAGTGATGTTCAAACTGCAATAAAAATCATTCAGGAAGAATCAATAAAACATCCAAAATCATTTGATCATAGATCTCCAAAAGAAAAGAAAACTGTGGATCAAGTTGAAGTACGATTGACTTCATTTGGTGATTTTAGTGTGAATTTAAGAGCATATGTATGGACGAAAGACCCTATGAATGCTATGAGGATGCACAGTGATATCAATAAAGCAATTAAAGTAAGGTTTGATAATGAGGGAATTGTCATTCCTTATCCACATAGAACCGTGATTATGAAAGAAGAAAAGCCAAAGAGCAACATCGAAAAGGCTTAGAATTCAATTTTGACAAGTAGACAGTATGGCTAGATTTAACAGAACTAAAAGAGAAGACATTGGATTAGCACCTGATACGCTATTATATAGAGGTAAAGAGCGAACTCACTCTACAGACTTTTCATTGATTCAATATAATAGTTCTGACTTACAAGAATCAGATTTAAACAATCTTAATCAATATACTACTAAAGAAAGCTATAATTCTTGGCTAAACATTAATGGTGTTCATGAAGCTGAATTAATGCGACTTATAGGAAAGAAGTTCGACCTGATACCTTCAGTAGTTGGTGACATTATGAATACGCATGCAAGGCCTCGGATTCAAAACATAAAGGGTGCGCTTTATGTATCGTTAAAGATGTTACGATTTGAAGAAAATATCAACGAAGTCTTTTCAGAAAACCTTGTACTCATATTGAAGGAGAATGAATTAATTACTTTTCAAGAACTTAAGGGGGATGTTTTCGAATCTGTACGTTTAAGAATCAGAAATGAAAAAAGTAAAATTAGAACTGAATCTGCTCATTATTTGTTTATCGCATTACTAGACGTAGTTATTGATAACTACAATTTTATTATCAGTCGAATTGGGGATAAAATTGATACGATAGATGAACAATTATTAGATAGAGTTCCGGTAAACCCTGAAGAAGATATTTACAGTTTAAAAAGCGAAATCATTTACATGAACCGTGCAATAAAACCTTGTAAAGAAATGCTAAACATTTTAGCTAAAAAGGATGTCACAAGCGATCAAGTTAAAGAAGGAACATTAGATCTCATAAACAACATCAATCATGCGTCAGATGCACTTGAAAGTTATCGAGAGCTCCTTTCGGAACAGTTAAACTACACACAAACAATTGCAAATAATGAATTAAATCAAACTATGAAATTCTTAACAGTTTTCTCTGTTATTTTCATACCATTGACATTTATTGCAGGAATCTATGGAACCAATTTCTCCCATATACCGGAGTTAGAATTAGCGAATGGCTATTATTACATGTGGGGATTAATGATCATCATTGCGATACTCATGATTTATTATTTCAAACGGAAAAAATGGTTGTAAAAAAAGACCTACCGATTTGGTAGGTCTTTTTTTTACTATCTGATTACCGACTATTTTTTAAAAACAGCATCACCATCCTCAAACGTTTTAAACTCGACTGAATAACCACTTGGATCCACAATAAACATTGTTTTTTGTTCTCCAGATTTTCCTTCGAACACAAGTTTTGGTTCAATTTGAAACTCTACACCTAGATCACGCAACTTCAATTCAAGAGCATGCCAATCTTTCCACGGAAGAATTGTCCCGAAATGATACGTTGGAAAATTATTTTCTCCACCTCTAAAAGCGGGATACTCACAGACCAACTCTGGATTTTCCTGAACTGTTAATTGATGACCAAAGAAATTAAAATCAATCCAGTTTGACGCTTCTCGTCCTATTTCGCAACCTAAAACATCCACATAAAAACGGCGTGTTTCTTTGAGGCTTTTAACCGGAAAAGCTATGTGAAATAATGTATTCATCGTTGTTATTTTTGATAATTACTCTTCTAATAAATAAGCAAATATTAATGGCGCTACAATTGTGGCATCTGATTCAATTATGAATTTTGGTGTATCAATATCAAGTTTACCCCAAGTAATTTTTTCGTTAGGAACGGCACCTGAATACGAACCATAACTTGTTGTAGAATCAGAAATCTGACAGAAATAACTCCAGAATGGCGTATCTGTTCTTTCCATATCTTGATACAACATCGGAACTACACAAATCGGGAAATCACCTGCAATCCCCCCTCCAATTTGAAAGAAACCAATTCCTTGATCACCTGCATTTTCAGTATAATAATCAGCCAACCACATCATGTATTCAATTCCTGATTTCATTGTACTTGCTTTCAACTCACCTTTAATACAATACGAAGCAAAAATATTCCCCATCGTAGAATCTTCCCATCCAGGAACGATAATTGGCAAATTCTTTTCTGCTGCTGCAATCATCCAAGAATTTTTAGGGTCAATCTCATAATATTGTTCTAAAACTCCTGAAAGCAATAGTTGATACATGAATTCATGTGGAAAATAACGTTTCCCCTCCTCTTCTGCTTTCTTCCAAATTTCAAAAACATGTTCTTGCAACCTTCTAAACGCTTCCTCTTCTGGGATGCACGTATCAGTAACACGATTCAAACCTCTTTCCAAAAGATCCCATTCCTCTTTCGGAGTTAAATCAC
>Ga0193954_1001290_pt1 | contig 13039 bp, 10 predicted proteins | sample BB_5_MG_FD_140340 | JGI IMG/M metagenome (GOLD analysis project Ga0193954, IMG submission 140340) | Microbial mat bacterial communities from the Broadkill River, Lewes, Delaware, United States - BB_5_MG | ecosystem: Environmental > Aquatic > Freshwater > River > Microbial mats | place: USA...
GGCGATGCGTCGTAGGTCTTTGAGCTTAACACGCATCTTCATCCCATCAACCTCAATCACCCCATTACCACCACGCAAGGATAGCAGTGTGCCTCGATGACTTCGGTATTTAATGCTATCGCCCTCTTTGAGTTCTACTTTTTCTTGTTGCACAGGCTCTTTTTGTGACTCCGTTTTGATTTTGTGAGCCTTATTAAGATGTCTGCGTCCTTCACTTGACTCTTTGACTCTTAGAGCCTCTTGCGCCTCTTTGATGGCACGATTATATTGTAGCTCCATCACATGGCTTTTGGCTTTGAACTCTTCTTCAAGCTCATCACGGCGGTTTTGAATATAGACCTCTTTTCGATTAACCTCACTTTGCGAAGCATCCAAAGCAATGATTTTTTCACGCATCTCACGCTCCAATGAAGTAGACTGTTCAATCAAATCATTAAGACGTTCTTTGTCCTCACCGTGAACCTTCTTAGAGGCTTGAATGATAGAAACAGGCACACCATAACGCTGTGCCGTCTCAAAGGCATAACTCTTACCAATACTCCCTTGCAAAAATCTGTACGTAGGGCGTTGGTTGGCTTCATCATAAATAGCAGCGATGAGTTCAACCCCCTCCTCTACCCCCATGAGTGAAGCTAGACGTTTATGGTGCGTGGTGACAATAAAGTAAATATCCTTTTTACTCAGCTCTTCAAGCATCACACGAAAGAGACTCGCGGCCTCATCACTATCGGTTCCAAGTTCTATCTCATCGACTCCGACAATCATGTTCTCTTTGCCAAAAAGCTTGGAAAACTCCACCATACGCCCTGCAAAGGTGGATATATCGTTTTTGATAGACTGAGGATCATCAATAATGGCTTCTATGCCTTTGTAGTGTCCAATAGAGGTCTTAGCAGAGTTGCATCTAAAAGGCAAGAGATACTTCGACATATAAACAGCACTAAGCAAGGATTTAAGCAACATCGTTTTACCCCCTGCATTTACACCCGTAACCAACATCACCTTTTTATCAAAATTGATATCAATGGGGACAGGATCATCAATGGCAGGATGGGCAAAGCCTGAGAGTACGATCTCTTTACCCTTACTTGGCAAAATGAACTCAAAATCATAGCTTGATGCAAAATTCACCCGTGCTTGGTAGTGATCAAAACGGTCGTACTCTTTGTTGATATAATTTAAAAATCGCTCCCATTTATGAAAGAGAGCTGAAATCTCTTTGCAGTATCGCCAAATGATCTCTTCGTGTTTACTAAGAAGGGAAGATTCTTTGTCTTTGAGATGTGAGATACTTTGAGGAATGATGTAAAAATGTCCTGCAGAGGTTCGCCCAACGACAGTGGATTTGAGTACATTATTGAATCCACCTCGTACAAGCAAGGTCTCTTCGCCATTTTGAAAGTGTACTTGATTATCCACAAGATATTGTGAAAGTCGAGAGGAGTGAGCCAACTTATAGAGACTCTCTTTGATGTCAATACGATTTTGTTTGATTGCTTTTTGCGTATTAAAAAGTTCTTTGTCTCTTTGGGAGTTGATCTGTCCCTCATCATTAAAAAAGCCCAATATTGTCATAATCTCATCGGGTATCTCGACTGAGTGTATCCATGAACTAAGAGGCTCAATCAATGCCGTAGCTTTAAGACGGTTAAAATAAGCAATCATCACCACAAAAGCATAAAGCTCATCTAGCCCCAAGATGGCTTGTTTTTTGAGCAGATTGAGTTGCATATCAAGATTGGGTACTTCTGTGGGGGAGGGAAACTCAATTTTAGCCAGAGCTTCAATGTAGCGGTAGTGCTGATTAATATCCCCTTGCATCGCTACAGGCTTGGTTCGAGCCAAAAACTTTTGGAAATTTTCTATGTAGTTATCTAGGTCTAATTTTTCGATTATGCTTTTCATTAAATCTTTCTTTTAAATTCTGGTACGATCTTTTGCAGTTTGCTAATTTGATCATTGCTCTTTAGCAATGATATAATGTCATCTTCGAGCTTTTGAATAGGGTAGAGGGTAGGTTTGGCTACGGTAATGGAGTCATACTGCGTTTTGGCATCGCTATCGTTAATCAACAACTCTTCATAGAGTTTTTCACCAGGACGCAATCCACTGTAACTAATCTCAATATCCTCATGACCACTAAGCTCAATCATTTTTTTGGCAAGATCAACAATCTTGATAGGTTCACCCATATCGAGGATAAATAGCTCCCCTCCTCTTCCAATGGAAGCTGCTTGAAGTACCAATTCACAGGCTTCAGGAATCAACATAAAATAACGGGTAATATCAGGATGCGTGACGGTAATAGGTCCCCCATTTTCAATTTGAGATCTAAATTTTGGAATCACACTCCCACTACTCCCCAGTACATTTCCAAACCGCACGGCGACAATCTCCGTTTGTTTGGAGGGGACATTGGAGGCATAGAGTTCACAGATGCGTTTGGTTGTCCCCATTACATTGGTAGGGCGTACGGCTTTATCTGTGGAGATGAGTACAAACTTATTTACTCCATACTCAATGGCACAATCGATGGTATTTTTGGTTCCAATAATATTATTGTTAATGGCTTCATCAACATTGGCTTCACATAGAGGCACGTGTTTATAAGCAGCTGCATGGATCACAATATTGGGTTCATAATGAGCAAAAGTTTTGGCTAGTTTCTCGCGATCCACCACACTTTGCATCACCAATTCAATATTATGCTCTCGTAGTTCTTCTCCAATGGTGTAGAGATTAAACTCACTGTGATCAAGTAAAATGAGTTTTTTTGCATTAAACACAACACATTGCCGAGCTATCTCACTCCCAATACTCCCCCCTGCCCCCGTAATCAATACCGTTTTGTTTTCAATAAAAGATGCAATCTGAGCTTTGTCCAAATCTTTGGGGTGACGGGCTAGAAGGTCTTCGATTGATATGTCTTTGAGCTGTGTTGGTTTATCTTCAATTAAATTCGCAAGCTTAATATCTTTGATGTTTAACGTATGAAGCAGTTTATAAATTTTATCAAGCTCAATTTGATCCAACTCTTTGGCTATAATAACTGAGACGTCACGATGCGAAGCAATAATATCTTCGATTTGCTCTTTAGCATAAACTTTCACCCCTACAAAGTAAGTACCAATGAGCTCAGGATTGTACGACACAACTGCTACTGGAAAATAGTTAAAACTACTTGAATTAACTGCTTGGCGAATCAATGTGGCACTTGAATCATTTGTGCCAATAATAAGTGTTGATTTTTGTCTACTCTGTACACTATTTTCAAGATAAACTCTTTTGGATATTCTTAGCAATGAAATAAAAAAGAGTGACAAGAACATATCAATGATAATAATACTTCGAGGGAAAGGATTAAAATACTCGGGAACAATAAAAAAGATTGTTGTAAATATCAGATAAGCAACAATATGTACCTTCACCAAAAGTTTATATTCATGTAAACCAAAATATCGCCATGCCACAAAATAGATTTTAAAAAGAGCCAAGAGTGCTATTTTAATCGGAATAAGGACATACATCATCTTAATCATAGAAGGAAGATGAGAGGGTTCTATATCAAAATTAAATCGTAATAAATAAGCTAGGACAATAGTAGACATTGATATAAATATATCAAAAATAATAAAAAACATTGCCCGCTTCATATTGGTTGCTTGTAACTTAAACATCTAAACTCTTTTTTCAATAAATTTCATAACTCTAAACACGATATTTTAAATACTAAAGATTAAGTATCTCACATAATCTACTTAACTCTAAATTTTTAGTTTATAGATTTTTGTCATTGGATCAATAATTACAGGCTCAAAAAGCTTTTTATCATAATTTTCTAATACAAAGAGTCGAATATAAGTAGAATTCAACACATTATTATTAACTACAAGCATAGTGTTATAGCTTTTCATATAGATTAATGATAGTTCTGAGGATTTATTAACCATTTTTGTCTGCACTTGTGTCTTTCCTGTCTTATCTACCTGTGTAACAATAAAATATTTAATTTGTGTTTTTTGATTATTACCAAATGTAATAACATTATTTTTACTATTAAAACTTATCCCTCTTCCTAGATCTAATACTCCTTCTTTATTAGAATATATCCCTCCTTTATAAAAGAAAAGTTTTTTCTTTTGTTTACCTGTATGTAAATCTAAATTTGAAAAAAGAGCAACAGTTGGAAAAATATTCATCATTCTAAAAGGCAAATAAATATAGATATCCCGTGTTTTTTTAGGTAACTTTATCTCTGTTTCAAGTAAATCTAAAAAATCATTAGCATTCTTAAAACCATAATCTGCAATCATCTGTTCTATTCGATTTTTTTCTTTTACTGTTGAAGTGTCAAAGTATCTCTCTGTATACTCTACATCTAGTCGTGCCATATTGGCAGCTGACTGAATAGGTGAAGTTAAAACAAAACTTATAGGAAAATTATCAAATCCACCATGCTTTCCTCCATCAATTGATGTCTTAACATCACTATAGTATCGAATTGGATATCCATAGTCCCACCAAGTAACTGCATAATCCTCTCTATTAGCAATACTTTTAAACTTATCAAGCACTTGAACTTCTTGCTTAGTAAAGACAGTAGGTACCTTATATCCTTGAATATGTTTAATATTTGGAATAAGAACCAAGATAGTCAAAACTGATGCTATAATATAATTACCAGCTTTGGCATGTTTTTCTTGCATAACTTCTGTAGAGATCAACTTAGATAATTCAAAAATAAAATAAGCAATTCCCAATGCCATAATAGGAACAGCATAAACGGTAAATCGAAGTCCCCCACCATTAATGACACCAGGAATACCATATGCCAAAAACCCTAAACCAACCATTGGTAAAGCAATTAATAACGCTTTATGACGTACAACAAACCATACATAGCCAATAACTGATAAAATAAAAGTAAAGGTATGTCCACTAATACGATTAGCAAAAGTCTCAAAAGGAATTTTACCCGCTTCTCGTACTGTTTGAGCTACGTTAAAAAATTGCAACTTCATCCCATCGTCCGTAGCAGTAGTGACTTCTCTAAATATGTATGCTGTTAGTTGTGACAATATTGGTGCTAAACCACCTGTCAATACAAAGACAGTTATAGCAGCTCCTAAAAGTGCATAAGCATACTTTAAGGCTAGATCTTTTTTTGCTATAATATATACTGCAATAACTAAAATAAAACGGAGGATATAGGGAAGATTAACCATCGCAAAAAGAATTGTTGCTAAGAGCTTTAACTCATATTTTAAATCTTTCTTTTTAATATAGAGATAAAGAACATAAAATGCAATAATGGTAAAAAAGGCAAACTCCAAAGCATAACTCTGATGATACCACCAACGATAAGCGATGATCTCGATACCCGTAAAGAGTAAATACTTCTCCTCCTTGGTTCGAATTGCCCAAATCAGTGACCACAATAAAAATGTGGGAAAAACAATATTCAGCATATCTGTATCGTAATACCCTACCATTGTACGATTATAATAACTCCAAGCAATAGAGCCAATCAAAGCAGCGATAAAACCAACTTCAAGCCTATGAAAGGAACGTGCTATCAATATAATAGGAACCACTAAAAGTGAACCTAAAAAAGCTGGAAAATAAAAAATAAGCGTTTCAAATGATATTGGTAAAAGTTTAGCAAAAAAAGCAGTCAATTGTGATGCTGCTTGTGTAACAGGGGAGCGATCATTATCTTCATGTGAACCTTTAAGTATATCTCTAGCTCCTTCAGCCCAATAATATCCATCATTGGTGTTGATCATAAATTCACCATTGAACTTAAAGTTTTCAGCAGCACTAAATTGCTGTACCCATATCATTCTTACTGCAAAACTAAAAGCAAAAGCTATTAAAATAAGCAATATTGTTTTTTTATTTTCAGACAACATCATATAATCTCCCTTAAAATACTATTTTCGTATAGTACCCAAATATCTTGTAAATACAGAATAAACTATTTTTTTAAATTTTTTTGATGATTTCACAAATCATCTCTACATCACTTTTTGTCATAGCCGTGCTACTGGCTAAGCATAGTCCTTGTGCAAACAACTTTTCACTCGTACCATCAATAGAACTAGTTGAATCTTCAAATAAAGGCTGCATATGCATCGGCTTCCAAAGTGGGCGTGACTCAACATTGATTTTTTCTAAAGCTCCAATCACTTCGTATAGATTCTTATCTTTGAGAAGTATTGTTGTGAGCCACCTATTACCACGACTCCCAACAAGCTCAGGCATAAATTCTACACTATCCCCTAAACACTCTCTATACCATTCAAATATTTGACGTTTCTTAGCGATCCTCTCTTCTACCACTTCCATTTGTGCTACTCCAATAGCAGCAAGTACATTACTCATACGATAGTTATATCCATACTCTTTATGCTCGTAATGCAAAATTGGTTTATCCAATAGATAGGACTCTTTAGCTTGTGTAGAATAAAACTTCGCTTTTTCAATCCACTCCTTATTATCACTAACAAGCATCCCACCGCCACTGGTAGTAAGCAGTTTATTACCATTAAAACTATAAACCCCAAAATCTCCATAGGTACCACTATGTTTACCATTCATCGTCGCCCCCAAAGACTCCGCTGCATCTTCAATCAAATAAACTCCATACTCTTTACATATAGAGAAAATTGTCTCTATATCAGCACATTGACCATATAAATGAGTCAAAATTAAAGCTTTTGGCTTTTTCTTACAACTTTGAAGATACTCTTGAAGGAGTTTGGGTGAAAGATTCCATGAATTCCTATCACTATCAATAAAAATAGGGTTGGCATTTTGATAAAGTATCGCATTGACTGAACCAATAAAAGTAAAAGTAGATGCTAATACATCATCCCCCTTCCCTATTCCAAGTACTCGTAAAGCCAAATGTAACCCTGCCGTAGCACTGCTAAGTGCCAAAGCATGTTTTATACCTGTATAATCAATAATACTTTCTTCAAATTGATTAACATACTCACCAAGAGGAGCGATATAGTTACTCTCAAATACCTTTTCAATATATTTAAGTTCATTCCCACTCATATGTGGAGCAGATAAAAAAATACGTTTATCCATCTAAATCCTTTATTACTTTACATGGATTTCCGTAGCAAAGTTTATTATCACCAATACTTTTTGTTACAATTGAACCTGCACCAATCTTAGAATTCTTACCTACTCTTAAGCCTTGAATAACAACTGTACCTATACCAATATGGCTATTCTCACCAATTTTAACATCACCTGCCAATGCTACAGCTGGTGAGATATGACTAAAGTCTTCAACTATATTTTCATGTTCAATTACAGATGAACTATTTACTATAACCCCATTACCAATAATAGTTTTTGCATTTACAACAACCCTAGGCATTATAACGGTTCCCTCACCTATTGTAGCACTCCTTGATATACTTGCTGTTGGATCTATTAATGTTATAATACTAAAACCCTTTGCTTTGACTTTGTAAAAAAGTTTTTTTCTTATAAAGTTATTGCCAACCCCAAAAACCAAAGGTATCTTAGTATCTTCTATCTCTTCAAATGAAGGATAAATATTTTGTCCATCATCTATATAAATAATCTCTTCAAAACCACAAGAGGCAGCTATATCAGCCACAACCAATCCATGACCACTGGCACCATAAATATAGATACTTCTCATACTAGTTTAGTACCCTTGAATTTTTCCATTGTAACACTTGTATCTGAACTTACACCACTTCGATTAACTACCTTTAAAAAAGTCATCCAAAGTATCTTTATATCAAGCCAAAAAGATTGATGATCCGCATACCACACATCATACTCGAACTTTTGTTCCCAAGAGATAGCATTTCTACCATTGACTTGAGCCCATCCTGTAATACCAGGCTTAACATCATGCCGTCTCTTTTGCTCTTGATTATAAAGAGGTAGATATTCTATTAAAAGAGGTCGAGGACCGACAAAACTCATATCACCCCTAAGTACATTAAAAAGCTGTGGTAGTTCATCTAAACTGGTACTACGTATAAATCTTCCAATACCTTTTAACCTTTGTTCATCGGGAAGCAGTTCCCCATTTTGATCTTTTTCATCAGTCATTGTTCGAAACTTATAAATACTAAAAGTCTCTCCTTTATACCCTGGGCGTTTTTGCATAAAGAGTATTGGTGTACCCATAGTAGCTAATATGACTAATGCTACCATTACGAGTACAGGCAAAAGAATAATTACTAATATAAATGCTAGAATTTTATCAAATAGTACTTTCAATCTCTACCTTTAATTGCTCTAAGAAAAATTTTTGATCATATCTTTCTATCATTGAATCTCTTATATTTAATTTAATATCATCGTACAGCATTCTATCATTTAAAAGCTTATTGATACCTCTCTTCAAACTTTTTGTATCTTTTTTTTCTACTAATATACCCGTCTGTTTATCTATGATAATTTCATTACAACCATTTATATCCGTTGCAACTAATGGAATACCAAAACTACCTGCTTCGATAAGAGAATTTGGAAGTCCTTCCCTATAAGAAGGAAGTACAAAGAGATCACTTATAGCAAGATATTGCCTAATATCTTTTTGAAATCCTACAAATATAATTTCATTGAGTTCATTTATCAATTTTCTATTCTCTTGTTTAATCGGATTAAGATCCTCTTCATAATCACCTACAAGCAAAAGTTTAAGGTTAGGGTGCTCTTTACGTAATAATACAAATGCTTCAATAAGCTCATTAACCCCCTTATCTTTTACTATTCTTCCCACAAAAGTCAAAACAAAATCGCCTTCATCAATATGAAACTTTTCTCTTATCTCATTTTGTTGCTTTTTATCAAAATTATTATTAAAAAATTCTGTATCCACACCATTTATAGATCCATAACCGACAACAGAAAGCTCTTGTTTTGTTAAGTTTTGTTTGATATACCCTTTTAATCCCATACTGTTACAGAGTAATTTTGTTGAAAATCGGTAGGTTAGTCTTTCGACAAATTTCAAAAGTCTAGCTTTGTTTCCTCTAGCCTCCATCAGTGGCATACCTACAATATTGTGAATACGAATAGGGATACGTGCAAAAAAAGCTCCCATCATCCCTAGTAACCCTGCCTTGGGTGTAAAAGTATAAACTATATCAGGTTTCTCTTTTCGCAGATATACAAATATCTGATACAGAGCTTTTAAGTCTTGAAATATGGTGATTTTTCGTGTCATATCAATTGACTTTAACTCCACGCCCTCATAAAGAGAAATTTCATCATTAATATCTGATGATGAAGTAATAAGTTTCACATCAAAGTATCTTGATAAATATTTAGGCTGTCCCTTGACTAGGGTAGCCAAACTTAAGGGAACGGTTGTCATCACAATCAACTTCTTCATATCTCAAGCTTCTTTTTAAGGTATTCTTCTATATCTTGAAACTCATAGCTTCCTAATTTAGCAAGTAATAAACTATTATCTGCAGTTGATATTTTTAACTCATTTCTAAAAATATTTTTTGTTTTAAGTTCAATAGCACTGTTTTTTAACATATCTAAAATTGTTTTAATTGATACACCATTACCTGTACCAATGTTTAAAACCTTCACATCTTCTATCTTGAGTAATATAGTATAAATTTTCACCACATCATCTATATAAATAAAATCTCTAATTGCATTACCACTATTGACTATGGTAAGCTCTTCTTGATACTTAACTGCACTAATAATTTTACTAATAATAGAAAAAATGTCATTCCCACCATACATATTGAATATTCTTGCAATAGTATAATCTATTTTCTTCTCCGTACAAAATTTCTCTATCAATTTTTCATTTGCTACTTTTAAAGAAGCATGAAGATTCAACGGTTTTAAAACATCACTTTCATTACAAAGTATGTTATTACCATAAACAGAGCTACTACTTGTATAGATAATTTTATTTATATTTGTCTCTTTAAAGTAATCAAGTACTTTTGCAGTAACCATAATTGCACTGTTTATATAATCACTTGAACTACTTAAATTATTAAGTTGTACAGCTGGTTGAAAATTATTTAGTATAATATTAATATTTAAATTTTTATATTTCGATAGTATCTCTACATCACTTAAAATCTCTCTTGAAGAGATTACTTCACAATTTTCTAATATCTTGGAAAGTGATATAGATAGATTACTGTTTTTACCAATGATCAATGTAGTTTGCATCTCTTTCTCCATCTCTACCTATAACTATGCACAAAATTCCAAATACTTTTTGGAAATAAAGATAAAAAATATGCAACAAAGTATTTAATATCCAAAAACTTATATTTTGATAACTCTTGCGTTGCCTCTTTTACTTGATCGATACTCATAAAATAACGAGCTTTATTATAAGCCACTTTGGCATAGGCTAAGTCGTAATAGTCTCGATATTTATCTTTTAGACTCTGATTTTCAAATAATCTATCAAGTGTAAACTGCATCTCTTCTCCCCAATAAGCAATATTTTTGGAGGTTAAGGAGTTACTGAGTTTTCGATACTTTACAATAATATCTTTAAAAACATAAACTTGATACTTAGCAGCTATTTCCATAAAAAGATCATAATCAGGTGAGTGTTTTAACTGATCATTCATAATAATTTTAATATTATTGCGTATTACTACTGACTGCATATTAATCTCATAGCGTTTAAGTTGATGAGCAAATACATTTTCATTCGTAGCCTTTGGTATACCTAATCCAAGACTATCACCCTTTGCATCAATAAACTCAACACCTCCATAAGATAACTGAATTGTCTTATCACTCTCCATAATTGATATCTGTTTTTCTAACTTGTCTTTAAACCAAATATCATCGGTATCTAAAAAAGCTAAATACTCTCCCTTACAAAAATCTAAACCAAAATTTCGTGCTGCCCCTAGAGGAATATTTTGCTCTGTTTTATAATACTTAATCTTATCATCATAACTCTCAACTATCTCTTTAGTCTCATCAGTAGAACAATTATCAATAAATATAATCTCCCAATCACTAAAGGTTTGGGTATAAACACTATCAATTGCCTCTTTTAGATACTTTTGAGCATTATAACCATTCATTAATATTGATACTTTTGCCATTAGAACTCTTTTTTAAGTTGATTAATATAAGTTTCTAACGAAAGCTCCCAATCAGACATAACATTTAAATTTAATAACTCTAATTTATAGTTTATGGCAGACTCATTAGCTGATATAGGTGCGATGCGTTCAAACATTCCACTAGGAGCAACTTTAACTTCACAATCAACATTAAAGAGTTCAATAGTTTTTTTAACATAGTCATAACGAGAAACACCGCTAGCTCTATTAACACAATTAAAAAGTCCGTATTGATTATGCTCTATCAGAACTTCTATCTGCCGAATTAAATCCTCAACAAAAGTAGGATTGCCTATTTGTGAATTATCAGAATAGATTAGCTCTTTATTTTGAGCTTCTAAAAATCGTTTATAGACAAAGTTCTTAGCATGAGTTTTATCACCACCATAGAGCCAACCCGTTCGGATGATAAGATATTGATTCAGATGGTTTATAATAACTTTCTCACCTTCATACTTTGATTTATGATGTATTGTTAGAGGTGTAACACTATCAAATTCAGTATAAGCTTCTCTATCTTTTTGAGTTCCATATATTCCTGTACTTGAGATATAGATAAAAAGTACCTCTTTATCGATACAATAATTAACCAAATTTTGTGTTCCTAATGTATTAATACAATATGCTTTATCGTGTTGTTCTTCACACTCTTCTACATTAGTATAAGCTGCTGTATGGATAATAATATCAGGCTGATGGAGTTGAAGTGCTTGAGTAACTAGTGATAAATTGCTAATATCTATAGTGCTATCTAAAGGAATACTATTTTCAAATACTTTCAGAATATTAGAACCCAACATTCCCGTGGCACCTGTCACTAAAACCTTTTTACCATGCATAACTTATCTCACTTAGATCAATATTAATAGCTTCTTGTGGGTCATGTTCCATACTAGCGATATTCAAAAGCATATTAGACTCACTCATTCCCTTAAAAGCTACCCACAAATTGGGTGCTATTGTCAAACGTTGATAATTTTTATGTGATAATTCAACAGTAAAGAACTCTTTGCTCTCTTCATTGTATATGACAAAACAAATCTCTCCCATGGGTACAATGAGATTAAGTGTCATCTGAGTATGCTTTTTCCAACCCTTAACATCGCTTTGCTTAATTGTGGAAAAATATGCTTCACCAAATCCATCAAATCCACTATCAGATTTTTTCATACCATGGAAAATATCCCCTTTAGGGTGATAAATCTGTTTAAGTGGCGTTAAACTTACTCCGTCCATTTAAGATCCTTGGCTTTAGCTATCTTTTCATAAGTATCTATTTGCTCCAATGTCTTATCTAATATACTTTTTTCACACTTATAAAAATCATAATACCACTCACTAGTAAACGCGATGGTCTCTTTATACTCTAAAGTCGCTTGCCATTTGAGATAAAAAAGTGCTTTATCACAATTGAGCTTCAGCAGTCCCGCTTCATGAAAAGGAATATTATCCGTTACCTGATAGGCATCCCCAATATTATCAAAATGCCAATACTTACTTAGGTCAATAAGTAGATCCTCCACACTGTGATTTTGCTCTGCTCTTGGACCAAAATTAAATGCCTCTCCATGCAATGAACTATCATTATACAATGCCTCACCAAGATTAAGGTATCCACTCAAAGGCTCTAAAACATGTTGCCATGGACGAGTAGCCTTAGGTGAACGAATCTCAACAGATTGATTTTGACTCCATGCTACCATACAATCAACAACAATTCTATCTTTAGCCCAGTCACCCCCACCAATCACATTACCAGCTCTACCAATAGCAAGCTTTATATTAGAATTTTTATTTTTAAGAAAAGAGTGATAGTAAGATTTAATAATGAGCTCTGCCGCACCTTTAGAACCGCTATATATATCTTTACCCCCCATCTTATCATCTTCCTTATAACCCCA
>Ga0193954_1001292_pt1 | contig 13027 bp, 9 predicted proteins | sample BB_5_MG_FD_140340 | JGI IMG/M metagenome (GOLD analysis project Ga0193954, IMG submission 140340) | Microbial mat bacterial communities from the Broadkill River, Lewes, Delaware, United States - BB_5_MG | ecosystem: Environmental > Aquatic > Freshwater > River > Microbial mats | place: USA...
CGAAGGGCACATTCAGGAAGATGATGAGCGCGGGCAGCAGCCGTCCAAAGGTCCAGATGAGCCCCCCAAAGATCGTGAGCAGCACAATGGGAATAACAAGCTGCATGCGCCGGGTGGCCTCGGCCAGGGTCTCATACTGCCCGCCCCACTCCATGCGATAGCGGGGCGGCAACTTGACCTGCGCTTTGACCCCGGCCTGGGCCGCTTGCACCACCTGCCCCAGCTCACCGCCGCGCACGTTGAACCCCACCACGATGCGGCGCAGCCCATTGTCGTGATTGACTAGGCTGGGGGTCTGACTGGAGACCATCTCACCGAGCCGACCGAGCGGAATGAGGCGGCCCTCAGGATTGGGTAGCCGGAGCGCACCGAGGCTCGCCAGGGTCGCGTCGCCGGCCAAGCGCACCCGGATGGGGATCTCCAGGCGTCCCTCATAGGTGGTGCCCACGTGGATACCGCTGCGCACCGCGCGCACCGCATCGAGCACATCGGCGACGGAAAAGCCCAGCTGGGCGGCGGCCAAGGGCGTGGGCCGCACTTCGAGCAGGGCCACCGAGGGTGGGGCCGAGACCCTGACATCCGCCGCGCCAGGTTGAGCCTTGATGACCGCGACCGTCGCCTCGGCCTGGCGGCGAAGCTCCTCCAGGTCGGGGCCGAAGATGCTCACCGCCACATCGGTGGTCTCGCCGCCGACCAGCTCATTGAAGCGCATCTGGATCGGCTGGGTGAAGGCAGGATCCCCATCGGGATCGTGGCGCGACAAGACATCTTGCATGTGCGCGATGAGATCTTCTCGCGACAAGCCGGGCCGCCACTGCTCCTTGGGCTTGAGCGCAACGAAGACGTCGGCCTGCTCAAGGCCCATGATGTCCGTGGCAACGGCGGGGCTGCCGATTCGAGAGACCACCTGAGTGACCTCGGGCACCTCGCCCACCAGCGCAGCCTCCATACGGCCCGCGTCGATTACGGCCTGCTCAAGGCTGATGTCCGAGGCCCGCGTGGTCTGGACCACCATGTCACCTTCGTCGAGCTGGGGTACGAAGGTGCTGCCCGCCTGAGTGAAGACCCAGACCCCGAGCACCAAGAGGCTGATAGCCCCCACCAGCACCACGACGGGGTGCTTCATCGCGGCCTGCAGCACAGGTGTGTGTGTGCGGTGCGCGAGCCGCACCAACCACGGCTCTTTGACAGGCACGTGCTTGGGCCGCAACAGCAAGGAGGAGGCTGCGGGCACGAAGGTGATGCTCAGGATGAGCGAGGTCAGCAGGGCCAAGATGACGGTCATCGCCATGGGCCGGAACATCTTGCCGTCGACACCGACCAGCGACAGCACCGGCACATAGACGAGCAGGATGATGAGAACGGAGAAGAAGACGGGTCGCGCCATACTTATCGCGGCGCCCGAGATCCGGGACTGGGCCTCCTCCTCAGGCGCTCCATGTAAGCGCGCAAAGAAGCCCTCAACCATCACCACGGCCCCATCCACCAGCAACCCAAAGTCGATGGCGCCCAGGCTCATAAGGTTACCGGGGATTCCAAACATCACCATGCCGGCGGTCGCGCCCAGCATCGACAAGGGAATCGTGAGAGCCACGATGAGGCCGGCGCGCAGACTGCCCAGCATCGCAAGTAGCACCAGGACCACGAGCAGCCCGCCCTCGCCGAGGTTGGTGAAGACGGTCCTTAAAGTCGCCATCACGAGGTCGCTTCGGTCGTAGACCACCCGAACCGCGACATCATCCGGCAAGAGTGCTTGCACGTCGGGCATGCGCTCGTGAATCGCGTCCATCACCTCGAGCGCATTGGCGTCCCGCAGCATCTGGACCATGACGTAGACCGCCTCGCCCTGACCGTTGGCGGTCGCGCCGCCCAGGCGCGGCAGCGCGCCATCGTCGATCTGGGCCACTTCAGACAGCCGTACCGGGAAGGTGCGGTCCTCATCGCTGTGCGCGCCATCCACGTGGGCGGTCAATACGACCTGCCCTAGGTCTCGGGCGCCGCTGGGTCGCGCCAGGCCGCGAAAGAGGGTCTGGGACTCGCCGCGAAGCAGGCTAGCTCCGGCCGCGCTGCCCACGGAGGATTCGACCGCGTCCGTGACGTCCCTCAAGGTGAGCTTGAGCTGCGCCAACCGATTGGGGTCGACGACCACATCGAGGGTGCGCACTTTGCCGCCCCAAGTATTAACCTCCACCACCCCCGACACGGTGCGCAGCACGGGGGCTACCTCAAGCTCCGCCAGCTCGTACAGCTCGGCCGGCGTGCGCGTGGGCGAGCTCAGGGTGAAGTGAAAGATCTCACCCAGGCCGCCCGTCAGCGGGGCTAGTTCAGGCTGGACCACGTCCGCAGGCAGGCCTGCAGCCACCGAGTTAAGGCGCTCTTGCACCAGCTGTCGAGCCAGGTAGGGGCTGACATCGTCCTCGAAGACCATCGTCACCGATGAAATGCCGTAGCGAGAGAGGCTGCGCTGCTCCACTACGCCGGGCATGCCGCCCAGGCCTGTCTCAATGGGCAGGGTCACGAGGCGCTCCACCTCTTCCGGGGTGTAGCCGGGGGCCCCGGTGAGCACGATGACCTGGTTGCCCGTGACGTCGGGCAACGCGTCCAGCTCTAGGCCCGAGGCATAGACCACGGCCACGGCAGCCAGCGCCGCGGTCACGCCGAGCACCATCTTGCGGTGGGTCAGCGACAGGTTGACGATGCGTTCGATCACTGCGCCTGCGCTCCCGCGGTGGACACCGCCGGCGCGACCCGGCCATCGGCGAGAACCTCATCACCGTCTTGCAACTCGCCCTGCACGATAGCCGTGGAGCCACTCTTGAGCTGCACCGACACCGGCACCCAACCGCGCTGCTGCGAACGCCGCGAAAAGACGGACGCTTTCCCCGCGTGGTCCACTACGGCCTGGGCCGGCACCTCGAACCAACTCTGGCTGCCTCCGCGAACGACCACCGTGCCACGTAGGCCACTGGGCAAGCGCGCATCCTTCAGGCTCAGCCAGGACCGAAGTGTGCCGGTCTCCGGGTCCAGCGCGCTGGACACTGCGGCATCCTGCAGCCCGTGGCTCTGACCGTCATAACCTACGAACTGCACCTGGGCGCCCGGCGGCAACCTGGAAGGCAACTGCACCTCCACTCGGGAGGAGCCCCGCCCCTGCACTTGCACCAGCGCTTGCCCATCGGGGTTCACGGTCTGACCCAAGTGCAGGTGCACATCGGTTACCACGCCCTGCACGGGGCTCTTGAGCGCCAAGCGGCCCTGACGCACCAGGCGTCGTCGGTCTGCCCCAGAAAGACCCGCTGAGCGAACCTTCGCCAGCGCCAGCCCCCTGAGGGCCTGTAGCTCAGCGACCTGAGTCTGCACCTCAAAGACTTCAGCCTGACGGGCCAGGCCGTCCTTGAGCAGACCCTGCAGGGCATCTGCACGCTGATTAAGCAAGACCAGTTGCGCATTGGCCGAGTCGAGCTGAGCCACTGCCGACGATAGTTCAGGCACCGCGATTTCGGCGACCGGCGCGCCCTCGGTGACTTTGTCCCCGGGCTGAACCAATACCTTGAGCACCTGACCTGAGTAGAGCGTGGTGATCTCCGCCGCGCCCTGAACATCCGCCACAACTCTCGCCGCGACCTCCATGAGCACCCGTCCTTGAGCGCTCTGCACCTTGGACCAGCGTGCCTCACTGCTCATCGCCCCGGCGGCCGGGGCTGGCTCGTCGGACTCGGCCTCGGAGGCCGTGCACGCCGCGGTCGCCAACAGGGCTACGGCCATCCATGAGTGCTTCACTGCCCACCCTCTTTCATCGCGGCCAACAGCAACCAGGCCTTCACTTCTACCCACCGGACTTCTCCCTCGATGCGATTGAGCAGATGCTCCGCCTGCAACAGGCGTTGCTTGGCCCGGAACATCTCTAAAATGGTGCCCTGACCGCGCTGAAAGCTACGCGTGCGAAGATCGACCAACTCTTGTAGGGCCGGCAGAAGCTCTCCCTTGGCGACCGCGAGTCGCTCTCGCTCATGCTTCACCTCGTGTAGGGCCATCGCCAGAGCGCGGCCCGCACTTCGGCCGGCGGCCTGCTCTTGGGCCCGAGCCTGGGCCACCCGTGCGGCGGCTTTGGACCGACTGCGTTGTGAAGCGTTGAATATCGGCAGCTTCACGCCCACGCCCACCGATACAATGTGGCTGCTGGGAGACTCCCGAATGAAGCCCATCTGCGTCGTGAGCTGCCAGGCCCCTTGGGCATCCGCTTCCTTGGCTTGGGCCTCAGCGGCGATGCGCGTCAAGGCAGCTTGACGGACTTTGGGCAGCTGCTCGGCTTGTTTGATGAAACCTGGCCAGCGGGCCTCGGAGGGCAGCTGGGGCGACGGCCAGGGGCCATCGGTGACGAACTCTATGGGCGGCGCCAGTCCCAGTGCCTCCGCCAGATCCAGCTCCGCGTGCACCCGGCCGCCCTCTGCGTCGAGCTGGCCCTCACGAATCTCGGCCGTATAGGCCTTCGCCTCGGCCACATCCGCGCGAAGCACCGCACCGGAGCTGACCCCGAGCTGTAGACGACCCGCCAACTCCTGAGCGACCTCTAGTTCCCGAGCCACTCGGCGCTCATCCTCCTCCCGTACCCGCAGCTCTATCCACGCTCGAGCCGCGCCCACCCTTCGCGTCAGGGCGTCGGCCCGCAACGCAGCTGTCAGAGCGGCCCGCTCTCGCTGGGCGGACTCTTTGCGCCGCCCACCGAGGTTAGCCAGGTTCCACGACTGGCTGACTTGCACCGCCAGCTCTAGGCCCTCGCTGCCGCTTGGGTTCAGGCGATAGCCCGGGTTCACACTTACCGTGGGATCCGAAGCCATCACTGAGAGCTTGGCATCATGGGCCTGTCGCGCCTGCAGCGCGGCGTCCAGACCGCGGTGTCCTGGGTGTTGCTTCGACAGTTGGATGCTCTGATCGAAGGTGAGCTTTCTGGGCGCTGGTGCCTGCCCCACCACGCCCAGCGCGACAAGGGTGCTCATCAGTGCCGACAGCGCCACGCGATGTTTGTACCTGAATGCAGGCCAAAGAGTTCAGAAAACCGCCGACCGTTTCGCAAGGAAACCTGCGTAGCGATTCTGACTGGCATTCTCAGTGTTGCCAGGGGGCCGTCCACAGTGGTTGAACCGCAGGCGTGAATCGCCGCAACGGGCTCCTCGCCCTACTCTTCACCTGCGCCTGCCAGACTGCGGCCGCCCCGACGGCGCCGATGCCTGCGGCGGCCGCCCCGGAGAAACCCCTCGCGCAGCGCCTCATCATCGCAGATGGACACGTTGATGTGCCCTATCGGCTCGACACGGGGCGCGCGCCGGACGGCACCATCACCGAGGATGTGTCATCGCGCACCGAGCGCGGTGACTTCGACTTCGATCGCGCACGGGCTGGCGGCCTCGACGCGCCTTTCATGTCGATCTATGTGCCCGCCAAGTTGCAAGATCAGCCCGGCGCCTCCAAGGCCAAGGCCGATGAGCTCATTGATCTGGTCGAAGGCCTCGTTGAAGCGGCGCCCACGAAGTTCGCGATCGCCACCCACCCGGACCAGATCCCGGCGCTCAAAGCCGCAGGCAAGGTTGCATTGCCCATGGGCATCGAAAATGGCTCCGCCCTAGAAGACAACCTCGACAACGTGGCCCACTTTCACGCGCGCGGCATTCGCTATGTGACGCTCACCCACTCCAAGGACAATCAGATCTGTGACTCCTCCTACGACGAGCATCACAGCCACAAGGGCCTGTCGGAGTTTGGCAAGAAGGTGGTCGCCGAGATGAATCGCGTCGGCATCATGGTCGACGTCAGCCACGTCTCCGACGACGTCATTCGCCAGGTGCTTACAATCAGCCAAGCGCCCGTGATCGCCTCCCACTCCTCAGCGCGCCACTTCACACCCGGCTTCGAGCGTAACCTCTCGGATGAGCTCATCACCGCCATCGCCGACAAGGACGGCGTGGTGCTCGTAAACTTCGGCTCCACCTTCATTAGCCAAGCCGCTCGCGACCACTTCAGCGCACGACGTGAGGCGGTCAAGGCCTTCACCAATAAGGACAGCGTGGACTGGGGCGACCCTGCGGTGAAGACCTTCCTCAAGACCTATGACGCCGAACATACGCCCGTGCTGGCCAGCACCGAGGATGTGGTCGACCACATCGAGCACATCGTTCGTCTCGTCGGCGTAGAGCACGTAGGCTTCGGTTCTGACTTTGATGGCGTCGGCCCCACCCTTCCCAAGGGTTTAGAGGATGCATCAAAGTACCCCAACCTCCTGCAGGCCTTGTTGCGGCGTGGCTACTCAGAGGCTGATCTTGGGAAGATGGCCAGCGGCAACCTCTTCCGGGTCTGGAGGGCGGTCGACAAGCACGCACAGAATGCGGCGGTCACGAAGTGAGTAAGGATGCAGCCCCACCGAAGATGAGCCGCGCCCGCCCCCGGTTCTTCGAGAGGCTGATGCCCTGGATCGGTTCCCTCATCATCATTATTGGGGCGACTCAGGCCGGGCTCACGCTCAGTAAGTCCGAGACCGTCGACATGCGAGCTCTAGGCACAGGGCTGCTCGTCTGTGGTGGCGGCCTGAGCTTGGTGGCCCGTCGGCTCAAACTCAGCCCGGCGCTCTTTGCCTTTGTCGCAGGCGCACTCGCCATCTCCTGGGTCATCGTACAGGCCGCCCGCTCATGAGTGGAGCGGGCGAGCTTCACGGGCGCTACAGAACCATCCTCACCCTCGGCTTGCCCGTGGTCGGGGGCATGATCTCCCAAAACGTACTCAACCTTGTGGATACCGGCATGGTGGCCACGCTGGGTGATGCGGCCCTGGCCGGCGTAGGCACGGGCTCTTTTGCGAACTTCCTCGCGATCTCGTTCGTGCTCGGCTTCTCCTCCGGGGTGCAAGCTCTGGTGGCCCGCAGAAAGGGCGAGGGGCGCCTTAGTGAGCTGGCGTTGCCGCTCAATGCGGCCCTCGTCATCATCCTGCTCTTCGGCGTGCCGTGGTCTGCCCTGCTGCACTGGGCCACGCCCTACCTATTCCCGCTTATCAACTCAGACCCTGAGGTCGTCAGCGTTGGTGTGCCCTATCTGCAAGCTCGGTTGCTCGCGCTTATCGCCGTAGCGATCAACTTCAGCTTCCGCGGGTTTTGGAATGGCATTAACCGGCCCGGCCTGTACATGCGCACCCTCCTGGTGATGCATGCCAGCAATATCGTGCTGAACTACCTCCTGATCTTTGGAGAGTTTGGCGCACCAAAGTTGGGGGCCACCGGCGCGGGGGTGGCCAGCGCCATCTCCACCTGGATTGGAAGCGCCGTATATATACTCTTGGGTCTTCGCCACGCGCGCAGGGGCGGCTTTCTCAAGGCGTTGCCGGGGCGCGAAGTTTTTCGCACGATAATTAGGGTTTCGGTCCCCAACGGGGTGCAGCAGCTGCTCTTCTCGGGCAGCTACACGGTTCTTTTTTGGATCTTGGGACAGGTGGGCACCGCTGCCACTGCAGCTGCCAACGTGCTGATCAACATGACGCTGGTCGCTATCCTGCCCTGCATAGCCTTCGGCATCACAGGGGCGAGCCTAGTCGGACAAGCCCTCGGACGGGATGACCCGGAGGACGCACGCCGGTGGGCATGGCAGGTAAGCCAAGTTGCGGTGGCTGTGATCCTCGTCATCGGAGGCATCATGCTGGCGGCCCCCCAGGCCATCCTGGGGCTATTCCTCGAAGACCGCCAGACCCTTGAAATGGCACGAGTTCCGCTCATGATCATGGCGGGCACCCTCATCTTCGACGCGGTCGGCATCGTGCTGCAGCAGGCCCACCTGGGGGCCGGCGCCAGCCGCACCGCAATGGTGGTCTCCGTGAGCGCGCAGTGGCTGGTCTACCTGCCCGCCGCCTATCTGGCAGGCGTCGTATGGGACTTTGGGCTGGTGGGCATCTGGCTGGCGGCCGTGCTACCCAAAGTCCTTCAGGCCGGGCTCTTCACATTCTTGTGGCAGAGGGGGCGCTGGTCGGAGACCAAAGTTTGATTCAACTTAGAACCTGCGCGCGGTACAGCGCGATACCCCTCGCCCTAGCGCTGTGCGCATGCGGCGGCAATGACCTGAGCGTGGAACTCTTGCTGTCCCCAGCCGAGGGCAACGCGCCCCTGTGGGTTGACATCGATGCCTCCGGCAGCGCTGACCTGCGCGGCGGCCCCATCACCGCGCGCTTTGACTTTGATAGTAACGGTGAATTCGAAGTCGACTGGACCGCCGAACTTTCCCAGCGCTTTTTGTACGAGGCCGCCGGTGACTATATCGTAACGGTGGAGGTCATGGCCGAAGACGGGCGTGTCGGCGAAGCACAGGCCAACCTCAAGGTCGGCCCCAATACACCGCCCACCGCCCAGGTATCCGCCAGCCCCGGCGAGGGCGTGGCTCCGCTAACGATCACCCTCGACGCGTCGGGCAGCGCCGACCCGGACGGCGGCCCTTTGATGTATCGCTTCGACTTCAACGGAGACGGGGTCTGGGACAGTGAGTGGAGCGAGACCTCATCTTCGCAAGGTGTGCTGCAGACCGCAGGCAGCGTGCTCAGCAAAGTGCAGGTGAAGGACCTAGGCGGCCTGACCGCTGAGGCCACGCTCGGCAGCCCCATCGCGGTACGCTCCGGCGCAGACTTGGACGCGGACACCGACCGAGATGGAGACATCGATGATGAGGATGACGCTGAAGAGCAGACCTGGGCCCGAACCCGCGGCGCGCTCGTGCTCGCCAACCTCGATGATGACGATGGTGATGGCCGTACCGACGCCAGCGTGCGCGGAGTCGCAGGCAGCGCCGATGGCGAAGACCTCACCGCGCTCTTGATCCGGTCCCACCCAGGTCTCGGTGATGGCGACACCGTGCGGCTTGAGATCAGCCCCGCGGCGGCGGTGCAGCGTGTGCAAATCTACGGCGAGGGTCTTCGGGCCTTGGGCGTGGATGCCCAGGGCATCAACATCGCCCCCAGCAGCCTGAGCGCAGATCAGACGCTCTGGATCGAGGCTCTGGAGGCCCGTAGCGGCGCCTGGGACGGCCAGGTGCAGCTTACGTTGCGAATCACCAAGGCCAACGGCGAGACCTTTGAAGATACCATCGCGCTCCGGGTCGCGCCCGTGGTGCTGACCCATCACCTGCTGCCGGCCGAGCGGCTGTTCGTCATGCAGATCACCGACCGCCGTGCCGTGCCGAATGAACCCTTCTTCGACGACCTGAGCAGCAACCTGCCGAGCGGGCTCGAGCTCATGAATGCCGATCAGTTCCGCTACGCGGCCGACCGATGGCTGCAGGATCCCTTGCAGGCGGGCTACCAGGAGGTGCCCGGGGCCGCAGGCACCTCCCGAATCATGCACACCTACCTCAAGGCCCAGCGTCCCACCGAGGAGTTGGGGCTGGAGTATTATGTGGAGGACGTCATCCTCAGTGCCGACGTGGGTTTTGCATACCCGGGCAACTCCAGAGATACATCGCTGAACTATGGCGGCAACCTAGAGGTCGCGCCGCCGCACAGCGGGCCGGACGGGGACTATCCGCTGGGACGTGTGATCATCGGAGGCGGCGATCTTGGGCTGCTCAATGGCCGAGCCTGGGAGGACCACATGTCTCAACCTCAAACCGAGTGGCTAGATGCGCAGGGGGTACAGGGCCCCTCGATCGAAATCTCCACGGAGTGGCTGGCCGTCGGCCACGTAGACGAGATCTTCCTCTTCATGCCCAATAAGAACGCTGCGGAAGGAGAGCGGGCCTGGAAAGTCGCGATCGCCTCACCTGACCTGGCTTGGCGCCTGCTCGAAGAGGCCGCCGCGGCGGGCGCAGGCTCCACCCGCGTCTTTTCGGGGCGAGACCCCCAAACTACCGTCAGCGCCATCCTCGCCAACTCTGAACTATCCGAGGTCAATGATGCCGCCCAGACCCGAATCGACACCGTACGCGACATCCTTAGCCAACGCCTCGGCCTCACCGACGCGGACTTCATTGAGGTGCCCGTGCTCTACGAGACCATTCAGTTCGGCAACCTGGACCTGGCCGCCGCCTACAACCCCGGCATCCAAAACCTGGTCATCGCCAACGACCGCCTCTTTGTACCCGACCCCGAGGGTCCGATGGTTAACGGGGTCGACCCTTGGGCCCAGTGGACTCAGACCGAGCTCGGCGCCTTGGGCTTCGACGTACGCTTCGTTGATGTCTTTGACTCCTATCACCTTCAATTGGGCGAGGCGCACTGCGGAACCCTGACCCAACGCACACCACCGCCGACCACGTGGTGGAGCGCCTATGAGGAGGCCCAGCCATGAATGCCCTCTTGCTGCTCACGCTATTGGGGGCCCCCGACGCCGCGGTGACGGCCCAAACGCTCGCCCATAGCAGCGGACAGGCCTACCTGGACAACCGGCAGGCTATCTTGCGCAGTCCCGCGCCCCTCAAGTACGCGGGCATCACTGGGCTGCCCCAGTGGAAGGTCGACGTGCTGCAACAGGCCCTCGAGCTTCACCGCGCAGAGCCCAACTGGGCCCTGCGCACCACGCGCATCGATAGCCTCAATCCGGCCACGTACCTTCGAACCCGTCACCGCCGCCCCAGCGCAGGCAAAGAGGTCAGCACTTGGCCCGCTGCGCTCGTGATGGAGCGCCTGCTCTTTGCAGCCCAGCCCCCGGTCTTCGAGGCCGGGGCCTACCCGGCTCGCGCCGACGTCGGGGCGATGCGCCACAGGGAGGCCCAGGCCCTGCTTCACGCCCTCGTGCATCGTGCAGGTCGAAGCGGGCATGCTGCGGCGGCCCCAGCCCTGCAAGTTATCTTGCGTGATGAGTCGCAATCAGTCAGCACCCGCTGCGTGGCCGCCGAGGCCCTCGGCCACACCGCTGATGCAGGCGCTTTTGCCACCCTGCAGTCCTTATTGCAGGATAAGGAAAGCCCACTCAGCCTGAGAGAGGCCGCGATCGCGGGGCTGGGCAGCATCGGCTCCGCCCAGAGCCTGGTCGCACTCGCGCCCTACGCAAAAGAGCCGGGCACGCTGAGCCGCGCCGCCATTCAAGCCCTGGGCAAGATGGCGCGGCGCCGGGGCGGAAACCCGGCACTTCAGCCTGAGGTGGTCCGGCTCTTAGTTCAGCGCCTGCGCACCGACGCCGAGGCAGAGACCCAAGTCGCGGAGGCTCTGTCGCGAGTCGGAGACCTTCAGACCGTCGGGCACCTTGAAGCTATCGCAGAAGACGATGAGCAGCAGCCGGCGGTCAAAAAGCGCGCGCGACGCGTCATGCATCGACTCAACCGGGTCCTGCGTCGTCGGGCGGGCTGAGTCGGCGTAGGCCTCGTCAAGGGCCCACACCACAAAGGTGCCGACGGCGGCCCCCACGACGTCCCACACGATGTCCTTCATCGAAGCCTGCCCCGGGCCCACGGCGTCGTACAGCTCCTTGCCGATCCCGAGGGACAGGGCGCCTGCAAAGCCGCTCAGGGCCCGCAAGCTGCGATCGTCCGTGAGCGGTGTGGCCAGGCCATAGCCCACGAGCGACAGCCCGGCGCTCACACCCATATGCGCCGCCTTGTCAGGGCCCCACCACGGATCGGCGTCCTGTGCGCTCACAGGCGGGCTGATGAGCACCAAGCCCGCCACCAGGAGGGCGCATTTCGCAGCCCGCCTTGACGTGGGTTCCGGTTTCCCGATAGCCCGATGTACAGATATGGCCCCGATCCCAAGCACCTCGAGCCGCATCCCGAAGGTATCTGTCGTGATGGCGTTGTACAACCGTGCCGCCGACATCAAGGCGGCCATCGAGAGCGTGATCGCCCAGGACTACGATGACTACGAGATCATCGTGGTGGATGACGGCTCCACCGACGGCAGCGACCACATTGTGCGCAGCTTCGGGGAGCAGGTGCACTTGGTGCAGCAGCCCAATGGCGGGGTGGGCGCGGCGCGAAACGCCGGCATCAAGGCCGCGCGTGGTCAGTACCTGGCCTACTGCGATACCGATGATATCCAACTGCCCTACCGCCTGAGGGCGCAAGCTGAATTGCTTGACCTGTTCCCGGACGCGGCGATGGTCTTCAGCGACTTCAAGACCTACATCCGAGGCAAGGTCACGGGAGACTCCCACCTAAGGGAGCGCTGGCTGGGCCCCACCGTGCGTACCTTCGAGACGGAGATCAACGAGGCCTTCGGAGCGGGTAGGACAGCTCAAGATTTGGGCATCACCGTGCCCGATGAGTACCGCACTAAGCGCATCTTTCACGGCGAAGTGGCCCCCCTGGTGGCCCTGATGCATGTCGCCTGGGGCTGCGTGCAGATGAGCCGCATCGAGCAAGTGCGGGCCGTGGGCGGGCACTGGGAAGAAGTCCGCGCCTACGAGGATTGGTGCCTCACCGGCGACCTCGCGCGGCGCGCCCCGCTGGTCTTCATGGACATGCCCACCTGCCTGTACCGCGTGCACCCCGACCAGCTCACCGGGCGCGCGCGGCTCAATACAGAGTGCTACCGGGACGTCATCATGCACTCCTGGCGCACCGACGCCGCCTTTTATGCCCAGCACAAGGCGTTGGTGGACCTCATCACCGGCACCGCCTACGCGCTCGTGGGTGAGGTCGAGGCCGCCGATGGAAACTGGGAGGAGGCGGAGAGCAACTACCTTCAGGCCCTGCGCTACTGGCCCAAGCTCAAGCGCACCTACGCAAACCTCGCCCTAGCCGCGGCGCGAACCCGCCTGCCCGGCCCCCTGGAGATCCGTCTCGACCGCTGGCTGCCCACCACGATGCAAGCCAAGGACGAGGACCGAGGTTGAAGCAGCCCTTCGCGGCCCTCATCGGGGCAATTTGCCTTGCAGCCTGTGTGCCCGCACAGACGCCCCCTGATGTGGGCCCGGCGGACGCAGGCCTCTTAGACGCGGCCGCACCCGATGCCGGCGACGCCGAGGTCCCGGATGCAGGCTTTGTTGACGCCCAGGTCGACGCCGGCCCGCCGGATAGCGGGACCATGGACGCCGAAGTCGATGCGGGTCCCTCACTATGTAGCGCAGATCCAC
>Ga0193954_1001295_pt1 | contig 12994 bp, 12 predicted proteins | sample BB_5_MG_FD_140340 | JGI IMG/M metagenome (GOLD analysis project Ga0193954, IMG submission 140340) | Microbial mat bacterial communities from the Broadkill River, Lewes, Delaware, United States - BB_5_MG | ecosystem: Environmental > Aquatic > Freshwater > River > Microbial mats | place: USA...
CCGGCGCCTACGCGCCCCCGCCGCTTGTGCCACCCTACTAGCCCACGCCGAGGTGGAGACTGAGCCCGAGGCCTTCGCTGGAATCGCGACCGCACTTGGAAGTTGCGGCGCTCCCGCGGTGGCGCATCTGCTCGACTGGGCGCACGCGGATGACCCCGTAGGCCCCGCCGCCCGCCAAGCTTTGGCGCCGAAGCCGGGCGGCGCGCCTCGCCCGCCCGCCCCAGCTGCGGCGGTGCTCCGCGTATTGCTCGGCCCCACCGATGTCGAGCCCCTGTCCCGCTACCGCCGTCCCCATCGTCTCGACGAGGCGCGGTTGGCGGGTCGGCTCGGGGCGGATGCCGTGCCGGATCTCATCGCGCGCCTGTCGGCAAAGGCCGCGCGGGTCCGCAGCGATGCGGCCTATGTGCTGGGGCTGATCGGGGCGCCTGCGGACCCCGCCGGGCCTGCGCTCGCGCTCGCCCTCGACGACCGAGACGGGGACGTGCGCCAGTGGGCCGCGTGGTCGCTGGGCCACATCGGGCACGCGGCAGCCATCCCCGACCTCGTCTCCGCGACCACGGACCCGAGACATAGCGTGCGTCGCAACGCCGCCGCGGCGCTGGTCCGGGTCGGCGCGTCCGCTGCCGAGCTTGGCGCATTGCTCACCGCGGAAGACAAGGCCGTCGTGAAAGCCACCCTCGAGGCCCTCGCTCGCCGCGAGGAGGTGCCGAGCGTGCTCTTCGATATCCTGAGCCAGCGGCTCGGCGACAAGGACAGCGACGTGCAGCGCTACGCAGCGCGTGCCCTCGCGCGCATGGGCGACCCCAACCCTGAGGTGCAGGCAGGCTTGCGGGTCCTACTCCGCGCCAAGCGGGCTCGTACACGCTGGGCAGCCGCCGATGGTCTGCTGAAGCTCGGCGAGCCCTCGGACATTGTGCCTGCGCTCGTGGTGCGCCGCGCCGCGCCCAAGGCGGCTCAGGCCGAGGACCAAGAAGCGATGCGGCGGCTCCAACGCATGCTTCGCTGACTCCCGTCGAGGTCGAGGTTGTCGGCCGATGACCACACCGCTGAGGCCCATAGCTCGCCCGTCGATGTCACGTTTGCTGCCCGCGTGTACTACATCTACATGACGACTGAAGTCGGGCGCGCCCAAGCGTGCACGCTGCTGCTCTTGCTCGCCGCCGGGGCCTGGACCCTCGAAGCCGACCTCACGAGCGGTCTCGCAGGCCCGGACGCCTTGGGAGCAGCGTCTGCCTTTCGGGGGACCGCCTGGCGGCGACCACCCTGTCGGACGTGCGCGTCTACGAGCGTTTCGGCACCGCGTGGGCCCTGGGCTTCTCTGCGTCGCGGACCGGCGATACCGGTACGCGCAGCCTAGCTTTCGACGGGGTGTGGGTGGCGGCGCGAAGCGGTGAGGAGGTGCTCGTCTTCAAGGACAGCGCGAGTGGCTTTTACCTTGAGGAGACCGAGGCGGACCCAGATCCGCATCCAGGCGACCAGTACGGCATCAGTGTCGGCCTGGCCGGGCCCACGCTGGTGCTCAGCAAGCCATCTTCTAAACGCGGCTGGGTTTACGAGCGCAACATACTTCAGATCTACCCCGGCCCGTGGTGACGGGCCTCATTCGGCGCGCGGCTCGTGAAGGATTTTCTTCTTCGTCTGGCCGGAGAGGTTTACGCGACCGCAGCCCAGCTGGCGGGCTGTCTGGCTTGGGTGGCCTCAAATTTCTTGAATAAGCCGGGGCGCATAGGGGCACCCAGGGGGCATGAATACTAAGCACCCGCTCATCTTCATTTGGGCGAGCATGATCGCGGCGTCCGGCTGTGGCGGGGTCACGTCGCCGGAGCCATCCCTGCCTCCGGCCCTCGATGACGGTTCCAACCTGCCTCAAGATCCCGCTTTGTTCCCGGACTTCGATCCGGACGAAGTCCTTCCCGAAATCCCAGACTTCGTCGTCGACCTTGAGGGGCGGGAGCGCATCTCATTCAGGGTCTCCGACGATGGCAGCGTGGGCGTACTCGCGGAAGCCGGGGATGCTGGCTCAGTGCTCGACCATGTGTTGCTCAAAGATACCTCGCCGGCCGTCATCTACCACGCTATCAGCCGCGATCCGGTTCCTCCTGAGCTCCTTGAGCTGCACGCGGGCCTGCATGCGGACGGAGAGATAGAAGACTTCGCGTCGGCGACCCAAGGCCGGCTGCCAGGCTGGATGCTGAACGTCTCGATGATTGATACGTCGTCCCCCTGTCTCAACAGCACGTTTCGTGAGCGTCACTGTTCGCACCCATCCTACGAGGCGAACCTTTGCATTCTCAATGGTACAGGGCCCCGTAGTTGGAACGCAATGAACGCTCATAGGTATAAGGCGGGCGTCTGTGTGCAAGAGGGCAGTGCTCGATCGACCCTCATGTCTATCTATAGGAATACCGACGTTGGGGATGGCTGCGGCTACCACCAAGCTGTGTCTTATCGATATATCTGGTCCAATTCGTCTTGGTCGGCAACCACCTATCTCACCTACGTGTGGTGGCGGTCGTCCAACGGCGATCGGCGTAACTTCCACCTGACAGGCGGCACTAAGTATAATTCACTCATGGATATTGCCCACCGCTACAGCCGCAACCGTTCCTGCGACTAAGCAAGGCGTCCGACGTGGGCCTGCGCCCGGGGGCCGCGCGGTGGGCCGGCGGCTTGCGCACGATCAGACACTCTTGGGGGCCGGGGGTCAGGAGACGCGGGAGGCGCGCCACAACCCCACGAGGGCCACCGTTGGGGCGAGGCCCTGGATCAGCACGCCGCGAATCATGCCGGGCGCGCTGACGAAGAGTGCGAGGGCGGCGAGCACCATGAAAGCGCAGCAGTACGCCCCGATCGCGCGCGCGGCGCGGCCATGGGTCGATGAGCTGGCGAAGAATGCGGCCCCGAGCGCCCCGAGGCCCAGCGCGAGGTTGTACACGCCCTGGTTGAACATTGATCGCTCAAGGATGGCGGCGACCTCTACCGTCTCGACCTTGAAGATGGCCTGCACGCGCGGCTGGGACCACAGGACGGACTCCAATACGAAGAAGATGAGGTGAAGCAGACCGGCGAGACCTGCGGCGGCACGAAAGAGGGACATGCCGGCAGTCTGCCGGCAGTTCGGGTAGGTTGTCAGGTGGCCTATTCAACTACTTTCATAGTCCTGCCCGACTCGCCGGGCTGGATCGCGAGCGCATGCACCGGGGCCTTCCTGCGAATCTCGTTCCACGCGCTCAAGCCCGGGCTCGGTCTGGGGTTCGCTCCTACCTTCGTCGCCGACGAGTGCCCGGACCTTGTCGAGATTATCGCGTCGAAGCCGGAGTGGGATGTGCCGTTGTGGCTGATCACTCACGTGGAACTTCACCAAAGTGCGAAAGTGCAGGCTTTGTTGCAGGTGCTATGAGCGGAGCCGCCTGACGTATCGCGAGCATGAAAGGGCCTCCTGACTCCGGCGTCCCTTGCGCGGCTGGCGGCAGCACAGGATGCATGAATGTGGCCGGCTCAAATCCGGCTCCGCGTGGATGGTTGTGCCCCTGCGTATCCCGATAGTTGTTTTCGGACCATGCCTTCGCGTGCTGCCGTCTCGTTCTGTGCAACAAGTATTGCTTTGGTGCAGGGCGTACGCGCTGGCTAAGAGTATATCACGTGGACGAATCGTTGATGACGGCCGCGAGCCGCTCGACCAGACGTTCTCGCTCCATCGGCTTGGTCAAATAGTCATCCATGCCGGCCTCTAAGCCGCAGGCCCGGTCCTCGGCGGACACGCTGGCCGAAAAGCCCACGATGGGGACACGCGGCCCCCCGGTCCTAGTTTCGTATTGGCGAATCCTCCGGGTCGCTTCGAAGCCGTCGATGCCGGGCATCTGTACGTCCATGAGCACTACCCGGAAGCTCGTTTGCTGCACTCGCGCCACCGCCTCCAGCCCGTCGGTGGCGGTCTCACTGTCGATGCCCAGACGACCGAGCAGGCGGGTGGCGACCAGCCGGTTGACCGCGTCATCGTCGACCACCAGGACTGGCCCGGTGCCTGGCACGGCGCGGGTCTCGATTCCACCATCGGTCTCGGGCTTCGCCACGGCGGCCGCGACATGGCGCAGCTCGAACCAAAACGTGGAACCTTCTCCAATTTTCGAGACTACGCCGATCGTGCCTCCCATGGCGTCCACGAGCTGCTTGCAGATTGCGAGGCCCAGCCCGGTCCCACCGAAGCGGCGGGTCGTTGAAGCCTCTGCCTGCTCGAAGGGCTGAAAGAGGGCCCCCATGCGGTCGGGTGGGATACCGATCCCGGTGTCTTGGACTTCGAAGCGCAGGGTGTCTTGCTTAAGCGTGACGCCCAGCCGTACCGAGCCTGCCGCCGTGAACTTCATCGCGTTGCCAAGCAGGTTAGTCAGGACCTGGCGGAGCCGCATGCCATCCAGCAGACAGCTGAGCTGTGTTGGTGGGGCCGGTTCGATGCGCAGCTCGACGTCGGCCTTGGCCCGACCCCGACGGACGAGCTCGACCACCTCTCGGACCAGCGGTTGAAGGCTCGTCGGGCGGGGGTCGAGTACGATCTTACCGGCTTCGAGCTTCGACAGGTCGAGGATGTCGTCTACGATCGTGCGGAGCACGCCCGCGGACCCCTTGAGGGTGTGGAGGTGCTCGACCGCCTCCCCGGAGAGCTCGAGGTCGAGCAAGATGTCGGCCAGCCCCATGACCCCGTTCACGGGGGTGCGCAGCTCGTGACTCATGACGGCGAGCAGCCGGCTCTTGGCTTCGGCAGACAGGCGGGCCTCGGCTTCAGCCGCGCGTCGACTCTCGTTCTCAGCGGCGAGTCGAGCAAGTGCACCATCGGTCTCCTCTCGGGCGACGCGTAAGCTGACAAGGAAGCTGCCCACCGTGATCGAGATGACCATCGCGCCCCCGATCGCGTCCCAGGCGGCGATGCGCATTACAGTCTCAAGAGCGATGATCTGCGGCGGCGCGAACGGTCCGATCGGAGGTGTGGTGAGACCGAAATAGACTACGACCACCACGGTATAGGTGATCAGCGAACGATAGCCGCCGAGCAGGCCCCCGATCACGATGGGAGAGACCGCCCAAACGATGCTCGGCACGCGGCTTCCTCCCTTGGACGTAATCCCGAGGAGGATCATGGAGGTGGCGAGGAAAATGAAGAAGTGATTCCCGACTTGGAGAGAGCGCTGGCGACGAACGATCCAAGGGACGAGACAGAAACCGAGGGTGGTGAAGGCATTGGCCGCACCGATCCAATAGGCACCCAGGTAGAAATGCAGCGCTGTGTATCCGGCGGAGGGCAGGGCCCCGGTACCACAGAATATGCCGAGCTGGAGCATGCGCAGCCGCTCAAGATCACTGGCTGGGGGATAGGGCTGCAGCCAGTACCGAAAGAGTTCGGTCAGGCGGGCAACGAGGGTCTTCGGCGCACTGCGCTCTCGGTCGACGGTCGGCTCCGGCCCCATATTGTAGGCACCCTTGTCCTGCATTGATGTTCGCGTCCACCATCTGAGTCGGCGGTTCTCGGGGCGGGATGAGGCGCATTCAGCGACGCGGCCGATAGGGCGGCCTCAAGATCGGGCCAGGTTCGATATCCGAGGATCGATGAGCAGTGCGTAGTCTGGTGCCCCGAGGGGCCGCTCGGCGCGCGCCCGCACGGCGCCTCGCTCAGGCGCAAGCTCCCCCCGCGCGGAGTTGTCGCAGCCTAGATTGAGAGAACCGGTGCGTTGTGACACTTGGATCAGCGTCTGTGCCACCACACCGACGGTCCTTGGGGGCTCTGAATGGCGCGTTCGATCATTTCGGGCCGCGATCTGCACCAGCTTCTGCACGCTCTTGGGCTCGCCAATAGCAACTCCGCCTACCCGGTTGCGGACTGCAAGTTCACTTGCGCACCGAGCCTCGGCGATCTCAGGGCCTTCCAGGCCAAGACCTTCGGGACCGGAGGAAAGATCGTTGCCGCCGGTGACATGCTGAAGGCCCGCGTCACAGTCGCGAACCATGACTCTGCCCACGGCATGAATGGCTCCGTGCGGGTGTGGTTTTCGACGGACCCGACGCTGTGCAAGCACGAGGTTATGTCCCCCACGGAGCCGGCGGTGCGCACCTACGAGCCGATCGTGCTCGCCAACCTGAAGGTCGAGGTGCCGCCGGGGGGGCCACTGCTCACCGCGCGTACCTCATCTTCCAGGTCGTCGGTCATGCAGGCCCCATCGAGGTGTCGGATTGGATTCCCTCTCGGGGTGCAGTGCTCTTCGCTTCGCCCCAGTGATGAAACCCGTGTCACGGGCGCGCTGACCTCGATGGCACGCAGCAACAGATGTGGTGGTTGATCTGACAGCCTGTGCAAGGTTTCTGTGGGCCGACGCGAACAACGGCCAAGCCAAATTGGTGAGGAGGTTTGCGATGGGAATCACGATCTATGGACCGCGGAGGTCGATGGCCGCTCGATGCTACTGGATACTCGAAGAGACCGGCGCGAGCTATGCGGCGTGTACCGGTACGGAGAACGACGCGGCGCTTCGCGCCGCCTGCGAGGCCCTGGTTGGGGCGTTCCAAGTGCCGGTGCTCGAAGACGCCGACGCGGGCGTGGTGCTTTGCGAATCGCACGCCATCAATTATTACCTCGCGCGTCGGCTCGCGCCCGAGTTGCTGGGGAGCGGGGCCGGCGAAGAGTCCCAGGCGTTGCGTTGGGCGTTTTGGACCGCCTCAAAGCTCGACGAGCCGGCTCGGGCCATCAATGACCTGCCGTCAAGTGAGCGCGCAGGCGCACTTGACCGGGCATCGGATGTGCTGGGCGCGGCGATCACCGAGCTCGAACGAGCGCTGGCTCAGGGACCCTTCATTGTCGGCGAGACCTTCTCGCTCGCCGACATAGCTGTCGGGTCGGCGGTGGGTTCGCTGATGGTGGCCGGCTACACCATCGAGTCCGCGCCGGTCGCCAACTGGATGGGAGCGCTGTTCTCACGCCCCGCCGCCGCCAAACTCATGTCCCAGCTGGAGCCTGATTGAGCACACATGCCCTAGCGCTACCCGCCCATACTATCGCCAGGCATTCACCGTGCTCTCCGTGCGCTGCGATAACTCTGTGGCCGCGGCGTGCGGCAGTCGTGGTCTGCTGGAGACGCCCTCCGCTATCCAGGCGGGGCAATACTGGTTGCGCATTGATACCCAAGCGCGTGGCACCCCGATCGACTACAACCTGGACGTGACCCTGCTTCCCCCATGATGGCGGTCTCCAGGACCTTGTGAGGCCTTGCCGCGACGCCGAGGTCGGATCCCGGCAACGCCCAGCGCGCGCTCGCCGTCGTACGCGGGTGCGCGCCGAGCGTGCTAGGTTCTGGCCGATGCGGCTCCCAGGGACCGATCTGCCCCGAACAAGCCCCTTCGATGCGCCGGCTCAGCTCGCGCAGGACAAAACGAAGGAAAACCCAGCGGCGGCTGGCGTGGGCGCGACCGACCACTTTCGGCGTGCCGTGGAAGACCTGGCCGGCGTGGATGCCGAGGTGCAGGCCCAGCTGGACCGCCTCTCTGGCGACCTGCCGGTGCCGCTGCGTGACCTCGGTCGACAAGCCAGGGCCGCGCTGCGTGCTGCCCTGCCGGACCGCGCGAGCCGGGTCCTGGCGAGGGAGCCGCACCCCGGGGTCGACAACCCCTTCGACTTTGCGAAGCTCGCAGGGCCCCTGCCGGCCAGCGCCGAGCGGGCCCTTGCGAGCTATCTGCAACCTGGCTTTCCATATGTCGCCGCGGAGGCTAAGGCCGAGGTCATCGCGGCGCTTGAACCGATGCTCACCACCGAGGGCACCGCAGAGGTCCAGCGGGTGCACCTACCGCAGACCCTGGGTGGAGCCGAGGGCGCGCCGATCCTCACCTATGCGTTGGAGGCCGAGGTGCTGTTCACCAAGCGTCCGCGCCTGCTCGACTTCTACGCGCCAGACGGTCAGGGCCGGCTTGATCTAAAGGTGGCCCGCAGTCTGCTCCCAGAGATCGCAAAAGACCCCCAGCTGCTGAGCGCCGAGGGCCAAAAGACCGTGGGCGGACAGGCCTGGATTCGCTCGGGTGATGACGATCGGGCGGCGGCTCTGAATTGGAGCGCGCTGAGCCCCCGTGGTCGCACTCAGTACCTCATGGTGGCCCGGGACGCGGGTGGGAAGTATCCGCCGCTGCTGCGCATCACGGACCCCAAGCACGCGCCGGGCGGCGAGGTCTTCCCGGATACTCTGCAGGACAAAGTCGCCTGGGAGGGTCACGCGGCGGAGTTGATCACGGATAGTTATTACTCCAGCCTCGACACGCTCTATGCGGACATGGCCCAGATCGAAGGGCTGCGGCGGGAGGGTGAGCGGCCCAATGGCTACCACGTGCACATAGTCAGCCGCCTGCCCAAGGCCGAGGACAGGAGCGAGGCTGGGGTCGGGATGGTCAACCTGATCGCGCTGGAGGACCTGGAGCTGTTCAGCTATGGCGCCGCGGCCGCGACCGGTCTGGAGCACGATAACCAGGTGCCCTGGCGGGCGGAGGACATCCACGCTGTGGTGGGCCACTTTGAGGGCGGCGAGCTGGACCCAGACTTCTTCGCCGAGCATAAGTTCCACCAGGTCGGGCTTCGGGGCGGAATCTACGGTGCGCCCGACGCGCTGGGCGCCGAAAACCGCGGCGTCTTAATCGGAGATAGTGACTTTCTTAAGTACAACGTCGATCGGCACAGCCGGACGTTGGCGGGTCCCGGCCTCGCCGAGATCCCCAAGGACCTCTTCAAGGGCTGGCGGGCTGGGGACCCCGCGCTCCTAAGCGAGGCGTTCGCGCGGGCCCAGGCGCGGGACCCCGCCTTCGCCAAGCTCGCAAAGGACTCACCGATGGGCTTCGCTGATGTCTTCTCGGCCGCGATGGACGGCGTGAAGCAGAAGGACCCCTACGTGCTCGCCTCGCCGCTGTGGAACTTTGAGGACCTCTTGCCGCTGGCGCCTCACGAAGCGGACCGGGTTGCGCAATCCCGGTTGCGGTTTGAGCACACCGTGAAGACACTCTACCGCAATATGGATCGCAGCCTGCGCGAGGCGGGGGTTGAGCTCGACGACAAGCAGCTGGGGCAGGACCTACGCGTAGCTGTATGTGCCTTCTTTGAGGAGAGCGGCGTCGACCGCATGATCGGTCGCTACCTGGACAGGTTCGCCTACGACGCTGGGTAGCACGTCAGCCCCAGGGCGAGGCTGGCCCAGTGGCCGTCTTCATCATGCGTGGGATGCACATCGCGGGTGAGCAGAGCGGGCACCGATCCTGCTCAAACCTTCAACGCTCATGCTCCGAGACGATGTGCATCAGGAGTTTAGGGGCCCGGGGCCCCTTAGCAGCTTGCCTTCAGGAGTTCGACGAGGTGCGCCTTCGCCGCGTCGTCGAATGGCAGGCTATCTTGCGCTACCCACAGCGTGGCCCAGGCCTGCTCGGTGAGCGCGTCTCGGTCGAGCGCGCTGGCCGCGATCGCGGTTTCTAATACCCCGACGGTGATCGGGGCCGGTGCTGCGCATAGCACAGGCCACAGCTTTGGGTGCAGGCCCCGCCCGCTACGAAGGGCCTCAGCGGTGAGCACAGGAAGGGGCTCGAAGGCCCTCGGCGGATCGCGAAGCATACGTGGTGTGCGCAAGTTGGCCTGCTCAGCGAGGGCTTCCATGAGGGCTTCCATAACAAGGTCGAGTCTGCGCGTGACGTTGACCGAGTAGGTGATGGCGAGGCTGTGGCCGATCGACTCTACAGCGTGCCAGTGGCCGCCGGGCACGTAGAGGCCCTGGCCGGGGCTCAAGGTGATGCTCTCAAGACTGTCGAGCCCGCCCGCCTGCTCGGGGCCGTCATCCCAGGGGCCGGGGCGCCAGTGCGGACTGGGCGCCATGCCGGGGGCCCAGTTGTGACTCGGGCTTTGGGCGCGCCGGTTCTCGCCGAGCCGCCAGCGCTTTTCCCCCACCAGCTGCAGGGTCAGGTTCTGACTCGCGTCGTAGTGGATGGGCGTGACGCTGCCGGGCGGCGAGGCGAAGACGCTGAGGTCGACCTCGTCGAAGTGCACACCCATCGCCTCTGCGATGGCGTCGATCCAGGGCAGCAGGCGAGGGCGCAGCTGCCCAACATGGAAGTAGGCCGTAAAGCCCTCGGCGTACGCAGCGAGGGCCTGCTCGGTGCTCGCAGTTGAAAACCAGTCGTCGCGATCGGCCCGTGACAGGTTGATCTCGGGGCGTCTTGGGCCCTCCAGGAGGGCCCGAAGGTCGACCGCCGAGCCCAGGTCCTCTATCAAGTGCTGCAGGGCCTCAGGGGGATGTTCAAAGGTCATGTGCCGGCGGCCGAAGACCTCTGAGAAGAAGGTCCACAGATCGCCGCAGCCGAGCAGGGCGCGCAGGCCGGGTTCGAGCATGCCCCAGACTTACACGTCCCGGTAACGGACGAAAATGCCCCGCGCCCGATACCTTCATTCACATCGGGCGCGCACTGCGGCCCGACAAGGAGAATCAAAATGGGCGCTGCGTATTACATCTCTTCCGGAATGAGCTGCTACCGAGCCAGCCAAGCGACCTCAAGGCGCAACCAGAGCCTGACCATCGGTAACCATGGTCCTCACCGCAGCGGAGGCTCCCGGCCGGCCAAGCGAAAGCCGGCCCCGGTGGTGGCCGACCCCACCCTCACGAACGCGCTTGCTGCGGCTGCCAAGTTCAACGATGGCTGTGAAAACGGGATCTCCATGACGGAGCTGCGGGTGGCGCTCAGCGCCATCAAGGTCGATGATAAGAACCTGCCTGCGGTGAAGCTGGCGCTCACCAACGCGCTCAAGAACCCCGGTCAGTGGGGCTGGCAGTCACAGCAGCTGGCCAAGAAGCTGAGCACCGCGGCCACTGCGGCGCAGTTCAAGGAATTGCAGACCTTCAATCTCGCCCAGGGGCTGGACGCCGCAGAGGCGGCGGGCAAGTCGGGTATCAACAAGCCTGAGTTCGCCGCCCTCGTCGAGAAGGTCTTTGGGGATCCGAAGGGCCTGTCGGCGGAGCGCAAGAACATGCTCCGGACGGCCGTGCAAGCGGGGCGCTTTTCGAGGCAGTCTACCGCCAACCTCGCGTTGCAGCTCGCCTCCGGCAAGATGAGCCAGGCCCAGGCCGGCGCCATTTTTGGCTTCTCTCACTAAGCATTCGAAGAGCTCGGGCTCGTTATACTTAGTTCGCCCATAACTATAGAAGGGTCGATAAGTATATCTGTGGCCGGGCCGGAGTGCGGCAGCTTCGAGGATGCCTATTGTGGTTGGTTTGGGTGGCGACGTGCTCCGTGCGCTCCATCCTGAAGCGGGGTGCAACCTAACCTTCTGGAGCCGCCTTGTGCTTGGCCTGCGACCTAGGTAGACCGCTCGCATGAGCGCTTCAGATCCTGTGGCAGACTTCCTCGAATTACTCCGCCCCGGGGTCCCGCCCGACCAGGTCGGCCAGGGGCAGGGGGCTCTCGCTGCGGCGCTCGACGGCGCTGACCCCACAGTCTTGAATGCAGGCATCGCACGACTGGCCGAGGCCGTGGCGCAGTCGGAGCGTGGGATTGTGGCGCGCGGGGTCGCTGCGATCACCGCCGGGGCGTTTGTGGAGCAGGGCGGCGCGACCCGTGCGCTCGGCGAGGCGCTGATCGCCCACCTGCCTGATGTCCTCGGCCCCGCAGCGCGCTTCGTCAAGGCGTGCCTAAAGGTGCTGCCAAAGGACTACGAGCCCGGCGAGGAGACCCAGATGCTCAGCGTTGGTGATGAGATGGTGCCGTTGGAGCTCGTGAGGCAGGTGGGTGAGGGCGACTTCGAAGGCGGTGTTGCGTGGCAGGCGCTCGACTATTGGGCTTTGCCCGCCATCGCTTGCCTGACTCGCGACCGGGGTCTGCGAGATCTTGCGCGCGGCGCACCTGAGCTGCGCAAGCTGGCCTTCGAGGCCGTCGGCTATCGGGGCTTCTTGACGACGGCGCTCGACCTGCTCGACGACGAAGTCCTGCTCGTTCTGCACCCCGGTACTCAGCAAGGTTTCGAGGTTCGTATCTCGGGCGTCGCCAGTAATTTCGACCTTCAGGTGCTGCTCGCGGATGCGCTGGTCAAGGATGAAAAATCAGGGCCCGACGCCGGGATCGTGGGGCGCCGGCCGACCGCAGCCGTAGTGAGCGCCACCCGCGGCGAGGCCACGGAGCCCGCGCCCTGCGAGGGTCATTGGAACCTCTACGATGGTCGTGCGCTCGCCGGTGGCAGCCTGCCGGATCCTGTTCCCTCCGAGCTGTGGATCTGGAACGAGGGCCGTCCCTGCGACATCCCCGAGGTCGAAGGTCGGCGGGTGGTGGTGCTCGCTGCGCCGTCCTACGCGCGCACATGGACGGCGCAGCCCATCTTCCACGGCCTTTCACCGGAGGTCAGCGTTGAGCGGATCCTCAGCGAGGCCGAGGTTCGAGGCTGGCTCGGCCGTCTGACTCGCAACTAGCCTGGGGCCGCGCCTGAGCCAGGAGGCCACCCGGTGGCGCCAGCTTCGACATGGGCCCGAGGTAGCGGGACGTGCGCTGTCTGTGGCAGGCCGTAGCCCTGGTCGTCAGGCAGCCATGGCCCCCTCTTGGCCCCGGTATCTGATATCTAACCACCATGAAGACGCACGTTGGGGCTGCGCTCCTGCTCACGTTGGTGCTCTGGCCAGGGCAGGCGCACTTGTCGCAGGTTCACTATGAGTCCATCTCGCTGGAGCAACTCGTCCGGCGCTCCGAAATTATCGTGATCGCGACCCCTGCTGGGGACGCCAAGATAAGCAAGGTTGCCGTGGGCAAGGACGCGCCCGACTTCACCTACGCAGAGCGACCCTATCGCGTCACCAAGGTGCTGAAGGGCGAGCTCTCTGCGAAAGAGAACAAGCGCCTTTGGGTGGCGGGCGCAAACCTGAGTCAGCAATTCAGCCTGCATAAGCGCTACTACATCGACAAAGTGAGCAAGTCGCCGATCTATGAGCGCTACGAGGCCGGCAAGCCGGTGGGA
>Ga0193954_1001296_pt1 | contig 12989 bp, 10 predicted proteins | sample BB_5_MG_FD_140340 | JGI IMG/M metagenome (GOLD analysis project Ga0193954, IMG submission 140340) | Microbial mat bacterial communities from the Broadkill River, Lewes, Delaware, United States - BB_5_MG | ecosystem: Environmental > Aquatic > Freshwater > River > Microbial mats | place: USA...
CGATCGCTGCCGCCCGCGTCGAAGCAATTATCCCCCATGTCAGTCACCATGCCGAAGCTGTCGAGGCGCGCGGGCCGGATGGAAGGTGCCTTGCGATCCATGCACACCCCGACGGTATTGCCGCTGCCATCCCCGAGGTAGTCCATGCAGACGCGCCCGACGCCATCGGTGCCCGGGCCATCACAATTATCGGGGTTGTTGCTGCACGAGTCGACGCAAAGCCCTCGCGCACCCCCGAAGAGGTTGCAAATCCCTGCTCGCCCGGACTCCGTGGGACACTCCATGTCGCTCGCGCAACTTGTCATGCAAAGGCCCTGCTCACCCTCAAGCAGGCCTTGAACACGCACGCAGACCGTAGCGGGCGGGGTCGCAGCGGAGGTATCACACTGGTTTGTGATGCCCAGCCGACCGTCGATCGCGGCGCCACAGACGCTGCCCCAGAGCCTTCACGCTTCAGAGCACACGCCGGTACGGCCGTCGGCCGCCGGCAGCAGGTTCGGATTACAGTAGGGCGTAGAACCACCGCATTCGGCATCACTAAGGCAGCGCACGACGCAGGCCCCCTCATCCACGTGCAGGTCTTCGCGAATGTTGAGCACACACTCCAGGCCCTCCTCGCAACCTATCCTGACACCCGGCGCTTGTGGGGGTGTATCCACCAGCACGGCCTCCCGAGCCACCGCACGGGTATTGCTACAAAGCCTATCCACTGAGACGCGACGGTCCATGCACAGGCGGTGCGCCCCGGAACCCTCGGGTGCGCTAGATATGGCACACAGCTCCCCAGCCTCACAGTCCGAGTCCGCCTGACACGGGCGTGCGCAACGCTGGAAAGGCTCGAGCACCCCTATCCGGCCAGATAGATCATCCCAGGGCACGCACAGGTCCCGCGGGTCAGGGCAGTCATCTTGTTGGTAGGGACCTGGAGTGGGCGCGGTTGATGCGCAGGCGCAGCCGCCATTGGCTGTGGGCTGTGAGCACTGGGGCCCAGCATCCGTCGGCCCTGTATCAGGCAGGCTCGCGTCAGGTTGGCTTGCGTCTGGAAGACCTGCGTCCCGGACCCTAGGCCCAGCATCAAGAATCTGGGGGCCTGCGTCCCGGACGATGCGCATAGGCAGAGGCTGAGAGGGCGCTTCACGGCAGGAGGTACTGGCGAGTGCCGCGACACAGCCCAACAAGATGTCGAACGGTATTCGGCGTCGGCTGCGGTCGAGGAGGTGCACAGGCCTATGATAGTCGCCGACGGGCGGTTCCGGCCCGAAATACGAAGGATCGACTGCAGAATACGCTACGGACGCATGCCTGGGGCCTCATGACCGCTCGTCTCAACGTACTCCCGGTAGCTACCGAGGTAGGTCAGGGGCCCATCCGGAGTCAGCTCCAAGACACGATTGCTCACCGCGGAGAGAAAGCTTCGATCGTGGGATACGAAGAGCATGGCACCCTCATAAGCGCTGAGGGCCTGAACCAGCATCTCCTTGGTCGCGATGTCGAGGTGATTGGTCGGCTCATCGAGCACCAAGAAGTTGGGCGTATCGTACAGCAGCGTGGCCAGAACCAAGCGCGCCTTCTCCCCGCCCGAAAGGAAGCGACACTTCTTCTCCACGTCATCACCGGGGAAGTCGAAACAGCCCGCCAGGGTACGAAGGCTTCCCATGCCCGCGAGCGGAAACTTGCCTTGCAAGACCTGCTCTACAGTTTGCGTGGGGTCCAATAGGTCCATCGTATGTTGGGCGAAGTAGCCCATCTTCACGCTGGCGCCGACCGTCACCACTCCGCTGTCCGGCTCTACGCCACCCGCCACCATCTTGAGTAAGGTTGACTTGCCGGCGCCATTTTCGCCCATCACACACCAGCGCTCCTTGCGGCGCACCAGGAAGTCGAACTCCGAATAGATGCGGCGCTCCCCGAATGCCTTGCTCACAGCCTTCACCGCGAGCACATCTTCTCCGGACCTCGGGGCCGGCTTGAAGTCGAAACGTTGGGTCTTGCGCCGTTTGGGCGCCTCCACTTTGTCGATCTTGTCGAGCTTCTTCACTCGGCTCTGGACTTGAGCTGCGTGGCTGGCCCGGGCCTTGAAGCGGTCAATGAAGGCCTGCTCCTTGGCAAGCATGGACTGTTGACGCTCGTACTGGGCCTCGTTCTGCCGCTCTCGGATCTTTTGCTGGGCATCGTAGAAGTCATAATCACCGGAGTAAGTTGTCAGTTCACCTCCGTCTAATTCGATGATCTTGCCGACGACACGGTTCATCAGCTCACGGTCGTGGGAGGTCATCAGCACCGCGCCCTCGTAGCGCCGAATGAACTGCTCCAACCAAATGATCGACTCGATGTCCAGATAGTTGGAAGGCTCGTCGAGCAGGAGCGCATCGGGGTTCATGACCAGGATTCGAGCCAGCGCGACCCGCATCTTCCAGCCGCCGGAGAGGTTGCCCACATCGTCATCGGTCATGCCCTCGGTGAAACCGAGACCGGCGAGGACCTCCTTGGCCCTGCCCTCCAGCGCGTAGCCGCCCAGGGTATCGTAGTGGGATTGCACCTCTCCGAAGCGCTCGATCAACGCATCAAGTTCGTCGGCGCGCTCCGGGTCCGCGAGGGCCTGCTCCAGCTCCTTGAGCTCCCGTGCCAGCTCGGAGACCTGACCTGCGCCATCGAGCGCGGCGGCGAGCACGCTCATGCCCTTGAGCTCCCCCACATCCTGGCTGAAGTAGCCAATTCGAATGCCGCGCTCCATCGAGACCTGCCCCGCGTCCGGCTCTTCTTCGCCCGTAATCAGGCGAAAGATGGTCGTCTTGCCGGCGCCGTTGGGGCCCACCAGGCCGACCTTCTCGCCTCGATTGAGACTGGCCGAGGCCTCCATGAGCAAGATCTGCCGGCCGTATTGCTTGTTGATGCCGCTGAGCTGAATCACGAACGCTGCGCACTATGTCAGCGCGCGCCCAAGGAGGCGAGCAATAGCCGCCCTCCGGACATGCGCCATCAGGGTTGCTGCGAGGCCTGGAGTCGGTCGGTGGGCAGAGCCTGGCCAGCGCGGGCGATGTAGACCGTCATGCGACCCGTCTGACCTTCGCCATCCGCCCGCTCGAAGAACAGGCGGCGGCCTGCGAAAGCTGACTTGCTGCTCATCTCGAACATGACGCGATCGAGCTGGGCCGCCTCGGGATGCTCAATCTGCACCCGACACAGGGTGCTGCGACATTGGGAATCCACAATGTAGGCCGCGCCGAGCTGTCCGTCTCCGATGTCTGCAAGGATTCGGGCCTCTTGCTCCGGCGCCCAGCCCTCATCCACGGCCTCATCATACAGTTGGGCGTCCAGCCCCTGCCTCAAAGCCTGGGTCTCAGCCTGGGCCTCGGCGCGGATCTTCGCGAAGTCTTCCGGGGGCGCGGCCTGGGCTGCAGGCTGCGCTGCCTCTGGCGCCACCGCGGTCTGGGGCTGGGCAGGCTCTGGCGCCACCGCGCTGGCAGCGAGGCGAACCTCCGTGGGCGCGACAGGGACGGGATGGGAGCGCTGCAGGGCGGTCAGTTGGGCCTCCAGCGCATCCACCCGGAGCTGAAGGCGTACCATAGCCACCTCATCCGCAGGCGCAGTTGCATTGTGCACAGAAGGGTCCGGCATGCGCAGCCGGTCCACCACCAGGCCGAGCACGACCAGGGTGAGGAGCGCGACCACGAGGCGCCAGCGAGAGTCCCTTGGCTTGTTGGGGGTCATCGATGAGTATTCAGGCTTCATCATGGTCGGGCTCCGGTCACTGGTTCGCGGCCTATTGCTCGTCGATGCGGTAGCTATGCAGCTGCGCGCCCGGGGGCAGGATGCAGTACAGGCTGTAGCTGCCCGACGAGTAGCCGGGGATGTCAGGCAGAACCATGTTCTTGGTGCCCGCAAAGTCGAAGTCCCACTTGGAGGAGGTATGGGTGCCGCCACCCGTCGCGTTGCGGGCGTAGATTGCGCAGTAGAAGCCCGTGCTGCTGACCTTGGTATAGGAGATGCGAATGTAGCTGAGGAAGGTGCCGCCCACGATGTCCTTGGTGATGGGGCAGATGACGAGCGCGGAATTGCTGGGCGCTGTGTTCTCCACATACTGCGCGAAGCGCTCAAGGATGTCCGCAGAGCTGGAGCTATAGGGCAGGCAGTTGGAGCCAGGATAGACCTTGCCGTCCACAGCGAAGCTGGTGGAGCTGGTCAGGGCCAGGGTTGCGAGGGTGAGCAGGGACAGAGATAGTTTGAGGTTCATCGGTGCGATTCCTTCTGGGTTGGGTCAGCAATGACTCAGGTGAGTGCGGCTCGGGCCGCACAGACACCCTGAGCAACATGCGGGCCAAGCCCTAGGAGCGAAGAAGCCGCAGTGCAGGGCCCAGATCGCGGCGAGCGCCGCTGCGAGGCGCAGGTCCCGCGCCCACAGGCGCGCAAGCTCTGCGCATTGGGCTCAAGACCCCTGAAAGAGCCGGCCGATACCGATGGATAGGGTGGGCATCACATAGGGGTGGTCGTAGTCGATGTTGTCCCAGGACGCCTCCGTGCCCGCCACCACGCCGAGACCGACCCGAAGCCGCCACCATCGCCAGCCGAGCCCGGCCGTGAACCCTGCCGGCAATAGCAGGCGGGTCTGCAACCCGACCTGCAGCTCCAGACCAGGCACATCGAACAGAGGCACGGCATAGTACAGGTTCTGAGCCGAAAGCGAGATCCCCGCGGTCAGGCCTTGTACGGGGACAGTAAAGACAACCTGCACCTGCTCTAACCAGCGCACCGTGATCGTGAGCGGGTCCAGCGTGAGGCGGGGCAGATCATCGTTGATGAACGTGCCCGGCAGGGGCGCGATGACATCGACGCGCTCAAATCCGAAGCTCGGTGTGGCGGTAGCGACAACGGCCCCCAGCAGCAGTGGCATCACAGGCATGGCGCACGCTCCGGGTAGTCGGTGATGAGCTGGTCGACAGGCCATCCGCAGTAATGATCCAGTAGGGACGTCTCGTTGAGCGTATACAGCACGATGGTAAGGCCATCGGCATAGGCCGCCTCAGCGCTGCGTCGGCGCAGCACCTGATAGGGCGCGGTGAAGCCCTCCGCGCCAAGATCCCGGGCCGCATCCGAGGGGTCGTCGAAGCCAAAGGTCTGGGCAAATTCGGTTCCGAGCACCTCACCGACCCCCGAGCTGCCGGGCTCGATGCGCGGCCACCCCAACAAAGCATGCACGTCGGGTTCATCGGCGAAGGCCCGCACGCCCTCGGGCAACGTAGCTTCCACATACAGCGGGTTGGGCAGGCGGGCCGCACGCCAGCGGCTCAAGATCTGCTGCCTAAAATCCTCGATGGGTAGAGTGAGCGGGCCGTACTTGAGGTCTAGGTAGACCGCCACGGTGGGCGCGGACGACAGCTCGGCGATGAGCTCATCCAAGGTCATATGTGAACCCGGCACAACTTCGGCGTCGGGGTTGTCGGGGTCGGGCACACCACCGCAGACATAGCCGGCCCGAAGCGCGTCCAGGGTGAGGTCTTTGATCAGCACCCGCTGTTCCAAGGGCGCACCTTCGGTGGTGGTGCACAACTTCTCGGACACCCATGGGTCATGGGCAAGCACCGGCACGCCGTCCTGAGTGAGTACGATGTCGACCTCAAACGCAGGATATCCTGCAGCCAACGTACCTTGCACCGCGACCCGGGAGTTTTCGGGCCAACGTCCCGCCGCAGCGCGATGGGCGACAACCAGGCGTTCGCCGGCGGCATCTTGAAGCCCGCAGCCTGCGCTGAGCACACCCCCGAGGCCCATGAGGACCGCGAACGCGGCGTGGACCCTCTTCAGTCTATGGAACATCGGCGCAGCGTAGCAGCCCACGAGGGCGCGCACACGGGCTCGGTCTTAAGGATGGGCCGCAGCCGCGCTCAGGCCGCGAGTCGCTCGATGTGCTCCAGCTTCGCGGCCATAGGTTTTCTGTAGAGGTCTCGGGCGTCCCGCAGGGCCCGGGGCGCCTGCTCGCGCAGAGTTCGATCCAGCCATCGTGCATAGCGCCGTGCGGCCCGATTGGCGACCTGGTACCGCGAGGCCTGCTGCGCGGACAGCCCATCCACCAGCTCAAAGCGCTCAAAGAGGGCCTCAATGAGCCCCTCGCCGCCGAGGCCACAGACGGTTCGCAGCACGAGAAACTTATCGATTTCCGCCTGCAGCTCCAGCTCCACCTGCGATACGGGGCGCTCCTGACGCGCCCCGCAGAAGGTGAAGTAGACGAAGTGAGAGACCCCCTCGGTGGCGACACAGACCGCGTCCAAGTGTTGATGCAGGCCGTCCCCCGAGCCCGCCAGCTCCCTAAAGAAGGCGCGCGCCCGGTCCATGACGTCCTCGCAGATGAAGAGCGCAAGGTGAGTGACATCGTCCTGCTCTTGCACCAGCAAAGACTCGCGGGCCTCGGGCGGAAGACGCAAGACGTCTTGCACATCTTCCCGCGTGATACGGAAGTCAGCGACGTCCTGAGCGCCCTCGATGCGATAGACCACCTCCAGCATGCGCTGAAGGCGAGTGTCTAGACAGGTCAAGCGGCCACCCCGCGGTCCACAAACACCGGGAAGGCGCGCTGCCCCTTGAGCTCATTCAGCAAGCGCTCGCTGGCGGGGTTGCGCAGCACACGAGCGTAGAGCGCAGCGACGTCATGGGCCACCGGCAAGGTGGTCTGCTCGGCCACCCGGGTCAGCACCTCCACAAGACGATCGAAGTTATTCGACAGCTGGCCCAGCAGAGGGAGAAATCCGCTGCGCGAGGCGTGGTGGGCCGCGGTCTGGTAAGCGGTGCGCCCCATGTCGACGTAGTACTGAATCCCCACGAGGGAGCGCGCGCGCTCAATGTGCGGCCCGAAGAAGCCGGCGACCATGAGGGCGACATCGCCGAGGTGTCGATAGGCCTCAAATCGTCGCGTAGGTGGCGCCTCACGGGCCTCCTGGTACAGCCAAACTAGGGCCGGAGTGCCCGGCTCATCGCCGCGATCCGCACGGTGCAGGGCAGTCGGATCTGAAAAGTCGCCGACCAAATGCAGCAGATAGGTGAAGGCATCGGCCTGAAGCTCTACTCGCTCTGTCTCCAGAGCCTGCCGAAGCAGCCCCTCGAAGAAGGATTCCAGGCTGCAGTGCGTATCGATTCGGTTCACCATCACCTCCAATATACGGAGGACTCGGCCTAAAGTTCAAATCGCTAACCAGTAATTTCAGGCACTTACAATACTTCGCATTCAAAACAATGAGGTGCCACCCACCGTGGTCCGAATAAAACGTTTGATTTTGGGTGGTTAATGCGGCCTTCTACGCGGTTTTTAGCACCCGATCCGCCTAGGTGGCTAATAGCAGAGCCGACCCCGCGGCGAACCAGAGCGAGACAGGCCGCCTGCGTTACGGTTTTCGGCGTGTGAGCAATCGCAACAAGCTGATCTTCTTTAGGCGGGGCCGCAGCAGCACATAAGCCCCCACCCAGCTCACCACGGTTGCACCGACCAGGGCACCGAAGATGCCGACCATGGGCACCCCGCCTACGGACCAATCGAGCTGGGCCATGCCGATAAAGGAGCCAATGATGAAGGCGCCTCCGAGGATGGCGCCCGAGACCGTGGTTGCGCTCATGAGCAGCGTGCTACTCAAGCGCTCCAGCTCACGGCCCGTGACCGTGACATTGAACTTGCCGGACGAGAGATCGGACAAGATCTGCGAAAGCTGGATGGGCACCTCCTCGGAGAGGCCCTGCATCTGCAGCATCGCTTTGTAAAAGCCGCCCTCAACGTTCCCGGGAGTCACCCGGTCTTTGAGCAACTTCTCCGCATAGGGCCGCGCCACCTCCGCGACGTCTATGTCGGGGTCCAATTCGCGCACAATGCCTTCGATGGTCGCGCCGGCGCGCCCCAGCATCGTGTACTCGGGCGGGATGCGCAGGTGGTGCTTCATGCCCAGCAGCATGATCTCCTGAATCATCAGCGAGGAGTCGATGTCCTTGATGCTGCGGTCCAGGTAGCGGCTGAAGATCTCGACCGTGTCGCGGCGTACGTCGGCGAGGCTGACCCGCTCATCGGAGCGACCGAGGCGATACAGGGTACGGGCCACGGTGTCCGCATCCCGCACCGCGACTGCGAGCGCGAAGACCACCAGAGTCTCTTGCATTTCGCGCGAAAGGCGTCCCAGAAGCCCAAAATCGAGGATCCCGTACTTCCCGGGGGCGACGTACATGAGGTTGCCCGGGTGCGGGTCGGCGTGAAAGACGCCATCGATGAAGACCTCATCAAAGGCCTCTTCGACAATGCGCCTTGCGGTGGCCTTCTTATCCACTTCGTCGGGCAGACGCGAAAAGGGAACGCCCTCGACGTAGCTCATTGTAAGCACACTTGCGCTGCACAGGGCTGGGTAGCAGGTCGGTACGATGATGTCGTCTCGGCCCGCGTGTGTGCTTCGAAACTCCTCTACGTTGGCAGCCTCGTGGCGGAAGTTCAGCTCCTCGGTGAGGCCCTTGTCGAACTCCCGCACGATGCCCACGGGTTCGGCCAGCTCCGACTCCTCGATGACCGCATCCAAAAGACGCGCCACGCGGTACAGCAGGTCCACGTCCCGACGGACCTTCTCCAGGATCCCCGGGCGCTGCACCTTGATCACCACCGACTCGCCCTCAAGGGTTGTGCCGCGATGCACCTGGGCGATCGAGGCCGTGGCCAGGGGCTCGCTTTCGACCTCGAAGAAGAGCTGGTCGAGGGGGCGACCCAAACCGGCCTCGATGCTGGCGCGGATCTCCGTAAACGGTAGGGGTTCGCAGTGGTCCTGCAGCGTCTTGAGCTCTTCGACGTACTCTCGCGAGACGAGGTCTGGGCGGGAGGAGAGCACCTGCCCCAGCTTAATGAAAGTCGGTCCCAGCTCCTCCAACATCAGCCGAAAGCGGCGCGGTGCGGAGTCCGTGCTGTGGGCCTGGCCCTCCGCCGGACGAAAATCGTGGGTATCCAGCTCTTCGGGCAAGTCCGGGGAACGCCGGACCACCTCATCGTAGCCGTACTTGCCGATGATCGCGGTGATCTTCCGCAATCGGGCCAGCTCCTGGGCGGCCGAGCGCAACATGCAAATGATGGTAGCAGGTACGCGACCGAACCGCTTGAGCTTGCACACTCGGGGGCCCCGCCTCTAGCCTCGTCGTCTTGACCTACAAAAATCAGGTCCGAACATTGAAGAACGGTTTGCGGGTCGTGACGGTGGCCATGCCCCACCTGCATTCCGCCCAGGTCGCGGTGTACGCGAGGGTAGGCAGTCGCCACGAACGCCCTGAAACCAACGGGTTATCGCACTTCTTCGAGCACATGATCTTCAGAGGCTGCGACGGCTTCGAGGACTCCACGGCCCTCAACGCAGCCATGGAAGACCTCGGCGGCGTGCTCGATGGCTTCACAACCCGGGACTACTCCGCCTTTCAGTCCACCGTGCACCCTCGCCATGTGGGCGATGCGACCGAGATCTTGGCGCAGATGTTCAGGGCCCCGAAGTTCCAGAGCATCGATATCGAGCGGCAGATCATCCTCGAGGAGATGCTCGACGCCCTCGACGATCGCGGGCGGGAGATCGAACTGGACGTCATCGCGCACCGACTTGCCTTTGATGGCCACCCGCTCGGGCAGTCCATCGACGGCCCACGTAAGAACGTGCGCCGCTTCTCGACGGATGACTTGCACCAGCATCGAAAGGCCTTCTACGGCGCTCAGAACCTTGTGCTCTGCTTTGCCGGCGCCATCGACCCGACTCAATGCCAAAAGATCGCTCAACGAACCTTCGGCAAGCTCTTTGAAGGCCAGCCTGCAAAGGAGGGCCGCGCACCTGGCCTTCCAAAGACCCCGGCCCGCACACGTTTTGTGCAAAGTGATGACAGCCAGACCCGCTGCCGGATGAGCTTTCGAACCGTCTCCGACGTGCACGCCGACTACCCTGCGCTGCTGCTCCTGCGTAGAGTCCTGGACGGCGGGCTATCGGCACGGCTTCAGGTCGAGCTCGTAGAAAAGCGCGGCATCGCCTACGAGATCGGCGCAGACTTTGAAGTCTACTCAGACTGCGGCATGCTCGACTTTGAGCTGGCTGTAGCGCACCGCAAGCTGTCTTACGCCATCACCGAGCTGGGCAACCTGCTGGCGGACTTGCGCAACGAGGGGGTCACCCAGGCAGAGCTCGACCGCGTGCGCCACCGCGCTCGCATCAGCCTGGAGATGGGCCTCGACTCCCCCGGAGAGCTGGCGCACTGGTTTGGCGCCAACCGCCTGTTTCACGACCCTGAGCCGCCCCAGGCGCGGATGGCCAGCCTCGAAAAGGTCACCGTCAAGGATGTGCGCCGCATCGCCAGGAAGTACCTGCACCCTCGCAGGATGACTTTGGCCGCGGTGGGCGGCGCGGACCGCCCCGTCGTCGCGGGCGCCAGACGAGCCTTGAAGACCGTGGCCGCGCAGCTGCAGTAAACGCAGAACAGCGATGGCGCGGCACCAGGGCCAGGCGTAGACCGCGCTGCCCTCACCGGCAGGCGGGCTGAAACTCAATCTGGACCGGCGCGGCGCTGGGCATGGCCGCAGCGCTGAATTCGATGCCGTCGGCCCGCAGAGTCCACGCGCCGCTGTCCTGCGGAACGATGACCCCGTCGACCTCAACCTGTACCGTGCCGGGCTCGGCTGGCACTGGCAGGGGAAAACGCGCCCGGTGCCCGGCTATCGGCAGGCCACCCTGCACGAGTGCCTCCGGCCAACCAGCATCGCAGATCTCAAGGTGCTTGCCACCGGAGCGCTCAGCACCGTCCGCGAGGCGTGGGCTCGGCGCCGCATTCAGACCGCCGCTGAAGCAGCCACCGAAGCGCGGCCCCGCAGCCCCAGAGATGACAAAGCTCGCCGGGCCGTGTGCCACGTCGGCGCCGAGCATCGTGATGCCCAAGGCCGACAGACTGCTGCGGTCATCCCCATCACTCACATAGACCACGGCGAAGGCCGCGTCCCGGCGGCGTAATCCGGCGTTCCATCCTTGCTGAATGGGGTCCGTGACCGCCGCCCAGACCGCGTCGAAGATCCACGGCTGGTTGAAGGAGGGGGCCAGGGTCTGCACGAGCAGCCCCCCGAGCGCGGCGTCCGGTGAGGGCAGCGTATTAGCATCGATCACTCGCCAATCCGGGCGCAGCCCCGACACAGCGCCGCCGTCCGCGAGGTATCCGCAGGCCCCCTGAGGCGCCGCAGCGGGTCGGCTCGCGGTCGCCGGCTGCGGGCATCCGGGGTCGATGGTCCGGCCGCGTAAGACGCCCATGCGATAGTCGATGCCCGCCTGCTGCAGACCTGCGACGATTCGTGATGCGGCCGATGACAACCCAGCTTGCTCTTGAGTAAAGCCCGCGCTGTCCGTCACCACGAACAGCAGATCGAGCTTATTGCCGCCGGCCTCAAAGCGCACCCGCCGCCGGCCGGTGGGGTCTACCAGGCCGAGCACGGGAACATAATAGGGGGTGCTGAGTCCGTCCACCTCGATCCGCAACCTCGTCTGCAATGCGCCCAGCACGCCAGACCGAAGCTCGACTTCGAAGTGAGTGAGTGCGCCGGCGGCCAAAGGAATGCCGGCGGCCGGAAAGGGTGAAGGCAGGCCAATGAGGCTGAACTCCGGGGCCTCGATGGAGACTGCGGCCAGGGTCACGGCTCGGTCCGAGGGGTTGAGGATCCGAACGATGGTGCGGGGCGCCGCACAACCGGCGACACTCGGGCCCACCTGCACCGGCTTCGGCTGCACGAGCAGCGGCCGGCGCACAGCCTCGGCCCGAATGGGAACTTCGACACGCTCGGCGCCGGGAGCGGACACGTGAAACTCAAGCGCCGCCTCATAGGTCCGTGCGGCAGTGGCCACAAAGCGAAGCTGGACGACCGTCGATGTGCCCACGCCGAGTACACGGCCGGTGCTTCGCGCATCGAGCAGCTGTAGCGCTGTGGCATCAGGACCAATGAGACGCAGGTCATTGAGCAGGCAGTCGCCGCCACCCTGGTTGCGGATGCTCAGCTCGGCCAGCTGCGGCCGTTCGAGCCCTACTACGCCGAACTCCAAGGAGGCGGGTTCGAGCGCGTAGCTGCAGGGCGGGACCAGCCGGGCAGCCCCCTGCAAGGGAACCTCGACCAGCGGCAAGTCCGGATCGTCCGAGAGGATACGCAATGTGCCCTGCGCATCGCCCTGAACGAGTGGTGCAAAACGCAGTTCGATCTCTTGGGCATCCTGGGGGCCCACAGAGAACGAGGCGGCATCGGTCTCAAAGGGCCCCACGATCTCAAAGCCCCGCACCGAGAGCGCGCCCTGGCCCGCGTTGCCGATGCGCACGGTGCGTCTCGTGATGGTGCCTATCGCGGTCGTGGCGAACTGTACATCCGTGGGCGAGACCTGAATGCGTGGTCGGCCCACACGACCGGTCAGCGGCAGGTCGGATTGCCGCCTCTCGCTGAGATCCGAACCGCGACGGTGCACGATCTCTAGGGTTTGCTGCAAAGTACGGCCCAGCGATGTCTGAGGAGGTGACAACTCAACCTGCAGAGCAAATTGGGCGCCCGGCTCCAGCCGCTGCACGCCGGGCGGGTTCACTACGGCGTAGCCCTCGGGGCCCTGTGCGAGCTCCAGTGACAGCAGATCGACGGGCTCAGAGACAATGTTTGTGCAGGTGGCGGTGCGTACCAGAGGTTCGTTTGGGTTAACGCGACCGAAGTCGAGGGCGGCGGGAACGCAGTCAAAGGCGCCGGTGCGAGGCTGGCCGCGCAGCTCCACGGCGGTCGCGCAGATCGACGGGGCGCAGCTCGACACCCACCACCGGCCCTGATCCTGTACCCGGTTATCTCCAGGGGTCGCGACGTAGCGCAGGCGCGCGACGAAGGCCTCGCCAGGATCGAGCACCTGACCGAGCGGCAGCAGAGCCCCGCTGCGCGTCGAGTCGACCGGCGACAGCACTTCGAAACGGCCCACGCCCCCAATCGTCTGCACCCGAGGCAGGCCATC
>Ga0193954_1001297_pt1 | contig 12989 bp, 9 predicted proteins | sample BB_5_MG_FD_140340 | JGI IMG/M metagenome (GOLD analysis project Ga0193954, IMG submission 140340) | Microbial mat bacterial communities from the Broadkill River, Lewes, Delaware, United States - BB_5_MG | ecosystem: Environmental > Aquatic > Freshwater > River > Microbial mats | place: USA...
GCCCTGGTGGGCGGTGGGCATTAGCACCATGGCCACCCAGACCTCGGCGGTCTCCTTCATATCGATTCCCGCCTTCGTGGCCCTCAAGGAGGGCGGCGGCCTGACCTGGCTGCAGTACGAGCTGGCCGTGCCCCTCGCGATGGTCTTCGTGATGGTGCTCTTCATCCCCTTCTTCCGTCACCTCGAGCTGATCAGCGTCTACGAGTACCTCGAACATCGCTTTTCGCCTTCGGTGCGCCTGCTCATGAGCGGCGTGTTCCTGCTCTCCCGCGGACTGGGAACCGGCGTGGGTCTGTATGCAAGCGGGATTGTCTTAGAGGTCTGTCTCGGCCTGCCCCTTTGGTCCACCATCCTGCTCGTCGGCATCGTCACCGTCATCTATGACTCCATCGGGGGCATGGCCGCCGTGGTGTACTCGGACGTCATCCAGATGGTCGTACTCGTCGGTGGCTTGGTGCTGTGCATTGTCTTTGCGCTAGACAAGGCGGGAGGCATCGGACCCGCCCTAGCCGCAATCGAGCCTGCGCGATTTGTAGCCTTTGATCCCGGCACAGGCCTGGGTGATGGCGCCAAGGCCCCCTTTTGGGGTTTCTTGATCGGCGGCTTCTTTCTGTACGCCTCTTACTATGGCGTGGACCAGAGTCAGGCCCAGCGAGAACTATCTGCCCCAACCTTGAAGGACACCAAGTGGTCCCTGGTCTTCAATGGCCTCGCGCGCTTTCCGCTCACCGCACTATACTTAGCCTTGGGTCTGGCGCTGGGTGCAGCCTACGCGGCCTCCGATAGTCTGCGGGCCGCCGTGCCCCTGGAGCACCCCGACCACCTCGTCCCCCAGTTCATCCTCCTTGAGCTGCCCACGGGCCTGCGCGCCCTGCTGTTTGCGGCCATCCTCGCTGCCGCAATGAGTAGCTTGGACTCCGCGCTCAACTCTCTGTCGGCCGCGACCATGCAGGACTTCATCGAGCGCCGCGGCAAGCTCGAGGCGAAGGCCATGTTGCGCATGGGCAAGATCACCACGATCAGTTGGGGTGTGGGCATTACGTTATTTGCGCTGCTCATCGCCTACGCGGGCAGCGGCGGCGACACCGTCATCGAGATCATCAACAAGGTCGGTTCAGCCTTCTACGGGCCGATCCTCGCCGCCTTCCTGGTGGGCGTGGTCAGCCGCCGCGTCAACGCCACCGGCGTCATCGCGGGTGTGGTCGCCGGGGTGTCCGTCAACGTGCTCTTCTGGCTCATGATTCCCGGCGTATTTTGGATGTGGTGGAACGTCATCGGACTCATCGTCGCCTCCGTCGGCGCCTATGTCATCAGCCTGGCCGGAGCGCCGCCCAGTGAGACCCAGATCAAGAAGTACACGCTGCTCGGCGCCGGCATGTTGGAGGACGAGAAAAAGTGGCTGCCCACCTATGGTGTGCTCGCCGGGTACTTTGTCGCCATCCTTTGCGTGGTCGTCTTCTCCGCCAACCTATTCAACTAACTATCAGGGCCCAACTTCATGCAACTCAAAGACGCTTGTATTCAGGTGCTGCGGGATAATGACCGCGGCGAAGTCACCGTACCCTCGCCGAAGCTCTATCCCCATCAGTGGGCCTGGGACTCAGCCTTTGCGGCCATCGGCTGGGCCCACATCGACCCTGCGCGCGCCGTACGTGAGCTGGCCTCCCTCATCAATGGTCGCTGGCAGGACGGGCGCGTCCCGCACATCCAGTTCGACCTCAGCGCCGACGGCTACTGGCCAGGCCCCGACTTTTGGGGCACCGAGCGCTCCACCTCTATTACTCAGCCCCCGGTATGGGCCAGCGCGGCCCGCCGTATGGTGGAGCTGGGCGTAGGGCTCGATGCCCTCAGCCCCCTGCTCGCGGGCATCGAGGCCTCCCATCAGTTCTTCGCCACCGCCCGCGACCCGGAGGGTCTGGGTTTGGTCGCCGTGGTGCACCCCTGGGAGTCCGGGCGCGATAACTGCCCGGCCTGGGATGGCGCGCTGGGCGACGTTGATCCCACCCGAGCGCCAGCATTCACGCGCCGAGATACCCAACACGTCTCGGACCCCGCCGAGCGCCCCACCGATGATACCTACCGGCGCTACGCGGTGCTCGTGAATGCGATCGAGGCCGACAACTTCGGCCCCGGGCCCTTCGCTGTCTACGATCCCATGATGACGGCCTTACTCGCCAAGGCGGACCAAGATCTAGCCTATCTGGCCGAGGCCGCAGGTATGATGCAGATCGCCGCCTCCGCCGCGGCCCGGGCCGCCAGGGCGCAGGACAGCCTGCTTTCGACGCTCTGGCGCCCCGAGCTGGGTCGTTTCGCCTTCATGGCGCGACGCAGCCCTGCCAAGGGCTTCGAGACCTTCACGCCGGATGTTCTCGCTGCGCACCTGCCTTTGGTGCTCGACCTTCCCGCCGAAGTCACCGCCGCGCTGAAGGCCAGCTTGCAGGAGCGGTACACCACGGATTGGCCGCTCGCCACCCACGCACCCCGTGAGGCGACCTTCGAGCCGCGGCGCTATTGGCGCGGCCCCACCTGGATCAACATGAACTGGCTCCTGGTGCCCTCCCTGGGCGCAGAGCTTGCTGAGCGCACCCTCGGGCTGGTGCAAAAATCCGGATTCAGAGAGTACTTCGACCCCACCACGGGCGAGGGCCTAGGCGCAGACCAATTCACGTGGACAGCAGCGCTGGCCCTGGACCTCCTTGAGCGAGGTTTTGTGCCCAAGAGCTGCTGAGGGACCAGATCCCAGGTCCAGGCCTGTCACAACACGCACCACTATCACCCAATCGCGGTACTTATGAGGTGCCTCAGGTCCGATTCGGACCCAGCGCCCTTGAATCCGGCGACCGGGCGGCGCAACCTCATAAAATGGCCCGTCGTCTGTTTCCGCTGCTCCTTGTGACAAGCCTCTGCTGCGCAGACGGCGCCTCAGATCTCGCAGGCCAGCCGGAGTTCAGCCCGGTGGCCTTAGACTTTGGCACTGTTGCGGTGCAGACCGAGCGCACGCTCACCGTGCAAGTCATCAACCGGGGCCCCACGCCCCTGGAGTTCACGAACGCTGAGGTGCGGGACGACCCGCGCGGGCTATGGAGGGTCCTGCGCATCAGCCCTCAGGTCGCCCCGGGAGCGACCGGCACAGTCGATGTGGCCTACCGAGCTTGCCCCGAAGCCTGGACCGCCGGTTCCGTCAACCCAGCTTTCGACCTCACCGATTGTTTGGGCCGCGAGGAGGTGGGCAGCCTGCTCCTGACCACCGCTAAGACGACCTACACCCTGCCTTTATCTGGTGCGCCTGGCTTGGCGCCCATCGCGGAGCTATACTGCCCCCGTGAGGTTGGGCCCGACGGGTGCCCGGGCCCCATAGAGCGCAACGCACCTTGCTCCAGCGTGCACTTTGGATACATCGGACTGGGACTGTCCTGCGACGCTGAGATTGAGGTGGTCAATCGCCGCCGCGACGGCGCCAGGACTGGTGACCTGCTGGTACAGGGCACCTCGCTGCGCCTGCTCGGTCCGGATGACGACGGCCCGGTCGACGGTGAGTCCCTCGGTTTTGCATTTATCACCGAGGCCGGGCAGCCCCTTAACGCGAGCGCCGCACAGCCCCTGACCGTAGCCATCCCCGAGGGTGAGGACGAGGGCCGGGTGCGCATGAAGCTGCGGTTCACCAACCAGGTAGAGGGCCTGCTCGCAGGGGACCATACTCAAGGTCTGGGGCTACGACTTCACACAAACTCATCCGACGCGCAGGAGCTTAGGGCGAGCGTATATGCCACCGGTGTGGTGCCCGAAGTAAGCCTGGGGCCGGTCTCTGGGCAGCTCCGAGTGGTGCCGGCGCCGGGGCAGAGTGAGGTGGTGAGGCTTTGGGTGCGCAACTTTGGGCCCGGCATTGCGACCGTGGATCGGGTGCGGCTGTCGCCGGCACACCCGGAACTAAGTATTCAGGGCACAACCACCAACGTGCAGATACCTGAGGGCGAACGTTTGGAGTTCGAACTTGTCTATACCCGCACGTCCACCGAGACGGCACGGAGCGATCTCATCGTAGACCTGGGCGGCCCCCTGACGGATCCACTTATTCTCAGAATCAACCTGGAACAGGGTGCCGACCAGTGCCACATCGAGCCTGCCCTATTGGACTTTGGGGCGACTCAGGGCGGTGAACTTAATGGTGCCATCACAGTACGCTCACAAGGCCCCACGGGTTGTACTATCTCTGATCTAGACATCCGTCGGCCCCTGGCTGGCCCGGACGGTGAGTTTACTGTCGAATTACCGCAATGCCAGTCCCTGCCCTGCGATCCTCAGATCACGCTCTGCACCCATACCACTGCTGACTGCCCGCTCAGCGAAATGCAGATCCCCTTGCGCTATCGAAACCAAGACCATTCGATCCAAGATCTCGCCGAGCTGCACATGACGACTTCGCAACGGGATGCCCCACAACGTGTCGTGGTGCTGCAGGCCGCGGACGAGCCCTGCGTGCCGCCCACCCCCATCATCACCCTGCAGACGACGAGGCCCTGCGCGGGACAGCCCGTGGTTCTCGATGGGTTGCAGAGTTCAGCGGGCGGGCGAGCGGGCTCGGCGGCGGCCATCGTCGACTACCGCTGGCAGCTGGCCTTCAGCCAGAAGCCGGGCGAGTTCATGCCCCCGAATGCGGCCCAGACCAGCATCACGCCGGAATCGGGCGGGCTGTTATCGGTGAGCCTCAGCGTGACCAATAGCTGCGGCCAGACGAGCCAAACTCCGGCTCAGGAGCAGATCTTGGTGCAGAACGAGTGCCCTTGAGACCCATCGCCCGGCCCACAACGGCCCGTAGTAGGCTGTAGGCATGCCTCGGACCGTGCATCTTTTGATCAGCGGCATCGTGCAGGGCGTGGGCTACCGCTGGTGGACCACGCGGACCGCCGAGGCCCTCGGCCTTCAAGGGTGGGTGCGCAACCTGCACGATGGCAGGGTAGAGGTCCTGGCCCACGGGGCTGAGGCCGGCATCGAGGCCTTGGTCAAGGCCTGCGCCGTTGGTCCCAGCGGGGCGGTGGTCGAGCACGTGCGATCTGCCGAGCGCTCCGAGACCCCGGAAGTCGGCTTTCACCAGGTTTCCACCGCCTCAGACCCGCTCGATTCTCAGCCTTAGGCAACAAACGGACTGTAGTCCGTATTGTTGATGCTGATCTGTTGCACTAGGGTTCGGGGGTGGCAGCTTCTCGAAAGAAAGGCGCCGGAGGCTCCATCGCGGGCCTGCGGGTGCTGGGGCAGCCGCCTCCTGTCAAGGAGCGCAAAGACGCGGCCCGCAACCGTCTGCGCATCCTAGAGGCGGCGCGCGCGCTGCTCGCGGAGCGGCCCATGCAGGAGATCTGCATGGATGAGCTGGCCCAAAAAGCGGGCGTGGGCAAGGGCACGCTCTACCGGCGGTTCGCGGATCGTGCCGCCCTGTGCCACGCCTTGCTGGACGATGACGCCACCGCCCTGCAGAACGCCGCCCTGGCCTTCTTTGGCGCGCCCATGGGTGCACCCTGGCTGCCGCACGCCGCCCGACTGCTCGACGCGCTCTTCGACTTTGCCGTCGACCACGCCTCTTTGTTGGCCGAGGCCCGCTCCTTTGAGCGGGGCCCAGCCCGGTTTGAGCACCCCGCGCACCGCTGGCAGCGCGATACCCTGCGCCTGTACCTCGGGCACGCGGTAGGCGAAGGGGAGTGCGAGCCGATGGCAACCTCGATTGCGGCAGAATTCATGCTTGCCCCGCTAGATCCCGACCTCCTGATGTACCACATGCAACGTGGGTTGCCGCGTGAGATCATGAAGGCTGAATTTCGTCGACATTGGCGCTCAGGCGTTCAATCGACGAACGTCGCGGAGTAGGTGCAGCGCGTGCAAGACTATGGGTCATACATTCTGTGGGGCATCGCCGGGCTCTTCACCTTGGGGCTGCTGTGGAGGAGGTCTCGTCGAAGGCGCCACATGCGCCCGAGCACATTCGGCGGCGCTGAGTTCGAAGGTGCCTTACGTGCCGCCGGCCAGAGCCAGCTTCAGCCCCTGCATGACCTGATCGCAGGCACCACCAACGCCGATATGAAGGTCGCTTTCCTCCAAGGCCTATCCCAGGAGCCGGTCAAGAACGTTCAAAAGTGGGCGGCCACGCACGCAAGAGAGCCTGCCGCGCTGCTCATGCTGGGTGAGGCCATGATCGTCGAGGCGCGGCGGCGGCGCGGAAATGCCCCCAGCGCCAAGCTGAGCGAGGCCGCCTACATGGGCATGTATGAGGCGCTCACGGAGGCGATCACCGCCTTCAAAGGCGCGGCCGAGCTGGCCCCCAAGGACGCTACACCCTGGATCCGCATGTGCGACCTGGCGGCCGGCCTGGAGCTGCCGCGAGAGGAAGCGGAGGGTTTCTTCAAAGAGGCACGCGCCAGGGACCCTGAGTCTTTTCGGGCGCATGTCGCGATGACCCACTACCTCACGGAGCGCTGGCACGGCTCGCACGAGGAGATGTTCAAGTTCGTGGCCTCCGTACGCGAGGAGGCGCCCGAGCACTCTGAGCTGCACATGCTCGTGGCCTATGCCGCCTGGGAGCAGCACCACTTCCTCATCTCATCGCGGGCGGCCCCCAAAAAGGCCGACGCCGCGGTGAGCCCCGAGGTCCTAGAGCAGCTGGTGCGCACCGCCTACGAGCAGTCTCTGGGCAGCCCCAGCTACGTCGAGCGCCCTCAAAGCGTCGTGGCCCGCAACTATGCCGCGTTTTGGTTCTTCGTCGCACGCATGCAACCTGAGCTGCGCAAAGAGCTGCAGGCCCTGGACTTCAACTACTCGATGACGCCCTGGGGCCTGCTCAACGACCCGATGACGACCTTTGCGCTCGCCCGCAGGCAGGCCGGCCTGTAGCCGACCGTTCATGAGACCTAATCCACAGCATTGTACACGCCCGGCATGAAGTGGGCCGCTCGCGGGTTGTGGGCACCGAGGCCTTCAGGTAGGCCCATCTACAGCGCCGTGAGTGACAAGAAACGATTTGATGCAGCCTCAATCCTCGTGGTCGATGACGAGGCCGAGCACCTGCTCTCCCTGAGGCGGCTCTTTGAGCGAGACGGAGCCACGGTGCACACCGCGCCCTCCGGCGAGCTCGCTCTGGACGTGGTGCGTAAGGAGTCCATCGACCTCATCCTCTGTGACCTGATGATGCCGGGCATGTCGGGGCAAGATCTCTTGCGCGCCGCCCGCGCGGTGCGCCCAGACCTCGACGTCATCGTCATGACCGCCTTCGCGACCGTCGAGAACGCGGTCGAGGCCATGCGTGAGGGGGCCTATGACTTCATTCAAAAGCCCTTCAAGAGCGCGCTCATCTTGAGAGTGGTGGAGCGTGCCCTCGAACGACAGCACCTCAAGGCCGAAAACGTCATGCTGCGCCGCGAGCTGGCTGAGGTCTCTCCGGATAGTGTGCGCGGGCGACCCATCATCGGGCGCTCGCCGGCCATGATGGAGACCCTCGAGACCATTCGGCAGGCGGCGCCCTCCACCGCCACCGTGCTGCTCCAAGGTGAGTCCGGCACCGGCAAGGAGCTGATGGCCCGCGCTCTGCACGAGCAGTCGGGACGCCTCGAAGGTCCCTTCGTGGTCGTCAACTGCGCGGCCCTGCCCGAGACCATCCTGGAGGCAGAGCTCTTTGGCTATGAAAAGGGCGCCTTCACGGGGGCCAGCGAACGCAAGCTGGGCCGCATCGAGCGCGCGCACGGCGGAACGCTCTTTCTGGACGAGGTGGGCGAGCTATCTCCCCCGGTGCAAGCCAAGTTGCTGCGTGTGCTCCAAGAGAATGAGCTGGAGCGACTCGGCGGCCACGAGACTATCAAGGTGGACTTTCGATTGGTCTCGGCGACCAATCGAAATCTTGAGTCTTGCGTGAAAGAGGGCACCTTCCGTGAGGACCTGTTCTACCGGCTCAACGTCATTGGTGTGCCGCTGCCCGCGCTTCGCGCTCGCCCTGAGGACATCGCGCTCATCGGCGAGCACTTCTTGAGGCTCTACGCCAAGAAGAACGGCAAAGAGATGAACGGCATCACCGAAGAGGCCCGGCGCGCCTGCTTGGCCTACGGGTGGCCGGGCAATGTGCGCGAGCTGGAGAACGTGATCGAGCGCGCCGTCGTGCTCTGCAAGCACGACGTCATCGACATCGCCGACCTGCCCGCCCCCATTCGCGAGGCCAGTCAGGACCGCGGCGAGATCCGGCGGCAGGGGCGGACCATCGTCATTCCCATCGGCACACGGCTCGATGAGGTGGAGCGAGTCATGATCCACGAGACCCTTGAGGAGACCGAGGGCGATAAGACGCTCGCGGCACAGCTCTTGGGCATCGCCGCCCGCACGATCTATCGCAAGCTCGAGGCCGAAAAGCCCCGGGACTAATAGGGATTGTCTTTGAAGTCCTCGTCGGCGCCACCCGACTTGGGGGCGCCTTCGGGCAGGCGCTGAAGCTCCAAGTCGAGGCCCCGGGTGCCGCCCTCGGCAGAGAACGTCACGGTGCGCTGCAGGGGTGCGTAGCCATCGGCCCGGATATCGACCTTGACGGGCTGAGCGACCGGTAGACCTTGCAACTTGAGTGGCGTCTCACCCGCTCTACGGCCATCGATATGAACGATCGCTCCCACAGGACGAGTCATGATCCGCAGACTGCCTTGCGCAGACTCCGCCTTCGGATCCTTCGTGCCTGGCATGAGGGCGACGCCCAGGGCCGCGCCCGTTGCGAGCACCGCCGCCACCAATAGGGCCCTTCGAGGGGTCTTCTTTGGGGCTAAATCTACGCTCAGGGCGGGATACGCGCCGGGATCGGGCTGCGCGGCCAAGGGCGGCAAGGACTGGGACAGGGCCTCGATGGTCGCATCCAGCTCCGCGAAGGGCTGCGCCACCGGCGTGCGCCTGTCCTGCATGGCCTGCTGAATGGCCATCAGGGGGCCATCGGGCCGGTGGATGAGGTGGGTATCGGGCTCTTGGGCCCAGCGCTGCATCAGCCGCGGAAGACGCGAGGCCCCGCGCGGAAAGACACGTTGCAGAACCTCCCGGAGGTCAGCCTCGAGGTCGCGCTGAGGGGCGATGCGTTGCAGGGTCTCATCCAAGGCCGCGACGAGCGCAGCGGCCGTCTCGATGCGGTCATCACGGTCCACCGTCAGCGCCGCCATCACAACCTGGTCGAGCGCCGCATCACAATGCGCGCCCATCTGGGAGGGCGCGGCGATGCGACCTTCCAACGCGCAGGCTCGGATCTCCGTCTCATTCTTGCCCGTCAATGCCTGTTGACCGGTGAGCATCTCCCACAGCACCAGACCCAAACCGTAGACATCGCAGCGCGCGTCCAAGTCAGGCAGCTCCGCAGCCTGCTCCGGCGCGAGATGACGCACCTCATCGAGCCGACGCCGCTTGCCGATAATGGCCGAGTCCATCAGGCGGGCGCAGCCATCGTACCCCAGGGTAATATTGGCCGGGCTCACCTCGCCGTGGGGGCGAAAGCTATCTTGCGGCTGAGACTCGTGAATGTAGACCAAGGAGCGGGCGATGTGCTGCGCGATCATCACCGCCAAAGAAGCAGGCCACGGCTCTCCCTGGCGCGCCTTCATGACCCGGGACAGCAGCTCTCCGTTCACGAAGTCCGTGACCATATACAGGCGCCCGTTCCGATCGAGCACCTCCCGCGTCATGACGGTGTGCGCATGCACCGTCTGCGGTCCACGGTTGGCGCCGCGGAAGAAGACACTCTCCTTCGCGGCATAGATCGCGTGCTCGGTGCGCGGCACCTTGAGCGCGTACAGGCGGTTCGGATCTTCTTGGCGACGTGCGATGTAGACGTGGCTCACCGAGCCGCTGGTCCAGTGGCCCAGCACTCGGTAGTCGCCAATGCGGCTCGCCTCGGGCTGCACCCCTTCTTCGTACGGCCCTTCCTGGCCCACAAGCAAGACCGCGACGAACTATCGCGTGCTTAGCTCGCGCCCGCCTCATCCAGCAGACGCATGACTTCCATCAATGCGAAGCGTGTATCCAGGGCGTGCACGGTGGCTGGCTCGTGGTCGCGCACCGGATCTCGCCGAAAACGGAAGGAAGCGCCGGTCCAGGTCACGGCCTGAAGCAGCACCTGCACAATCTGATGCTCCATACCCGCGACCAGGCGCGCTTCGGAGACCAGCCCCTTTTCGATGGCCGCCTCAGCCACCAGGTCTTCCTTGAGTCCGCCGAGCGCGTTGTTCAACAGCTCCCGCGTAATATCTCCCGACTCCATCAGGGCCTGCGCCAAGCGCGCGCAGCCCGTGGCGTGCGCGGCGTGAATGCGCCCGCCGCGGAGATAGACGTAGGCCTCACGCCCCTTCGCGGAGATCACCAGCTCACCGCTGGTGCCGTTATTGGTGAAGAACTCCAAGAGATTGGGCAGCGTGACGGTGTCGAGCTGACCCGTCATCTCTACGTCCGCGTTATCTGAGTCCTCTATCGTCGCGCCGCGCAACCGTTGTTGCAGCTTCTGCAGGTTCTTTTGCACAACCGGGTCGTCCGGCAATAGCGCCGCAGCCTTGAGGTGCGCGGCCAGAGCCTGGGCTTGGCGCCCCGCCTTGTCGAGCGCCTGGCCCAAGCGATGGTGCACGCCGCCGTCCCGAGGCAAGATCTCGGACGCCCGCGTCAGCTCCGCTACGGCCCGCTCGTAATTTTCAAGCGCAAACGCGGTCCATCCCAGCTCAGCGTGAGCCTCGCCGCTGTCATCGTCGACCTCGACGGCCCGCTCCAAGGCCTCGAGCCCCTGGGCCAGCGCGCCCGTCTCTCTCAAGGAGCGCCCCAAACAGCACAGCTCCGCGCAGCCGCCCACGCCTTGGGTCAGCAGCTTGATGGCCTCGTCATGCTCGCCGGCCCGGGACAGGGCCATGCCCAGTCCAGCCGCAGTCTGGGTGCTGGAGGGTTCAAGGCGCCGGGCCGCGCGCCAGGCCTCGACAGCGCCCGCCTGGTCGCCCTGCTTGCCCAGCACAATGCCAAGCAGCTCCTGGGCTGCGAGGTGAGTAGGCGCCAAATCCAAGGCGATCTGCAGGTGATCCGCGGCCTGCGCATAGGCGTCCTCTTGAACCAAGAGAGACGCGAGGTGAAAGTGAGCCTCCACCGGATCTTCGCTCAGGCTCGCCCATTTCCGCAGCTGATCTTGCGCTCCCTGCAATCCGTCCTGCCGAATGGCCAGCGCCGCACCGTAACCATGGGCGTCCACATGCAGCGGGTCATAGTGCACGGCGCGCGCGTAGGCTGCACCCGCGGCATCCAGAGCGTTGATGGACTGCAGAGCACGGGCGATGCGCACCAGCTGATCCGGGTCGATGGTGTTATCACAGGCGGCCTGCCACACCTGCCGGGCCTCATCGAAGCTACCGACCTCATAGAGCCCAGAGCCGAGGCGGTACCCTAGCTGCGCGTCGTGCGGCGCGGCGCCCCACGCCGCGCGCAGCTCTTCGATTTCGGCGTTGTGCACAGCCACGGGCCCCCTAAGCAATATCCCGTGCGCCCGTCCAAGACACAACATGTGGCAGGGGCGCACAACGTGACCCAGTGCGTCACTCAGATCAGAGTTACGCCGGCTTGCGCATCCTAGAGAAGGGGTGTTCACCTAGGCCCATGATTCTGCACACCAAGAAGGGCGACCACATTCGGCGCGTCGGCATGATCTTCGCCGGAGGCCCCGCACCGGCCGCAAACGCCGTGATATCCGCGGCCGCGACGTCCTTCTTGGGGGACGGGCGCGAGGTCGTGGCCTTCTTGCACGGCTACTCCAACCTACAGATGTACCACCCGGTGACTCATCGGCTGGTGCCCGACAAGCACTACAGAGTCTTCGAGCAGGCCGACATCTCGGGGCTGCGGAACTCGCGCGGCATCATCATCGGTACGGCGCGCGCGAACCCGGCCAAGGACATCAGCCGCCGCGAAGACCTCGATGACCCAGACAAGGTGCAGCGCCTGCACAGCGTCTACACCGCTTTGGTGGACCTCGAGATCGACGCCCTCATCTCCATCGGCGGCGACGACACCCTCAAGAGCGCCAACTTCCTGGTCGAGTACCAAAAGCGCCTGCCCAAGGACGCGCGTCGTGTGCGCATCGTGCACGTGCCCAAGACCATCGATAATGACTACCGAGGCATCGACTTCACGTTCGGCTTCTTCACCGCGGTCGACGTGATGGCCAAGGAGGTGCAAAACCTCCGAGAGGACGCAAAGGCCACCCAGGGTTACTTCATCATCGAGAGCATGGGCCGTAAGGCAGGCTGGCTTTCGTACGGTGTGGCTATCGCGGGTGAGGCGAACTTGGTGCTCGCGCGGGAGGACGTCGATGAATCGCTCACCCTAGAGGAGGAGTATGTCGACCCCGACACCGGTGAGACCCGGCGGCAGCGAGCCCTGGATCTCAATAAGCTTGCGGACCGCATCGTCGACCTCATCCTGTTGAGGGAGACCAAGTACAATGAGTTCTACGGCTCGGTAGTGCTCGCCGAGGGCCTCGCAGAGATGTTGCCCCGCAGCTTCATCGACGCGCTACCACGAGACGAGCATGGGCACCTTGGGCTGGGGCGCATCGACCTCGGAAAGCTCATGGCGGAGGTAGTCTCCAAGCGCTTCTTAGAGCGCATGGGCCGCAAGAAGAAGATTGTGGGCCTGCAGCTCGGGTACGAGTCACGCTGCGCTCCACCGCATGCCTTCGACGTGATGCTCGGCAGCCAGCTGGGCATCGGCGCCTACCGCGCGCTCGTTGAAGAAGGACTCGACGCGCACATGGTAAGTACGGAAGGGCAACTCGACCTGCGCTATGTTCCCTTTGAGCAACTCATCAACCCCGAGACCATGAAGACGGAGATCCGGTTCATCGAATCCGGCAGCGACTTTCATAGGCTCGCGCGCTTCTTGGAGTCCCGAAGCGACCACCCTTTGCCTTGGATCCCCGCAGCACGGGAAGAGTAGCTGTAATTTAGAGGGCGGCGCCCACATCCCTGTCC
>Ga0193954_1001299_pt1 | contig 12969 bp, 16 predicted proteins | sample BB_5_MG_FD_140340 | JGI IMG/M metagenome (GOLD analysis project Ga0193954, IMG submission 140340) | Microbial mat bacterial communities from the Broadkill River, Lewes, Delaware, United States - BB_5_MG | ecosystem: Environmental > Aquatic > Freshwater > River > Microbial mats | place: USA...
AAATTGGATAGAGCCAGAAGAAAAATATTTAAAGATACGATATAGTTAAGAAATATAAGACTTTTTGGTCGCACATCTCAAAGTAGTTAAGATAAGAGATGCGATTATGAGTCTCACAGGTCAACGATTTATTGGTAATGCTAAAAGTGATACAGAACAGTACCAAAACCTAATGAATGAAGGTGTTAATTATGCTAAAGTGGTAGGTCTGGTTTAGGTGTCAGGTGATGCTAATGCTACCTTTTTTATCCTCTTAACAATTAGATGCTGAGAGTAACCTTGTTGATATATTATAGCAAAGGTAAAATTTTGATATAATGTATCTGTTAATTATATTATATATAGGAATTAAAATGAAAAAGCTACTTCTACTTTTGCTACTCACACTCTCATCACTTCAAGCCACACAACTAAGCAGTTATATAAATGATAGATTTGGATTTTCAGCCAAATACCCCTCCAATCTTTTCAGTGATAAGTGGTACGCCACCAACGGTGATGGGCTAACTTTATCTAATAAATCCAAAGGTTTAGAGGTTCGTTTATATGGAGCTTTAGCAGTATCAAACAACACAATAAGGGGAGAGTACAGAAGCCATATAGGCTATATGCTAGATGATGAAAATATAGAAATCACCTACAAGATAGCAAAAAGAAACTGGTTTGTACTCTCAGGATATGACTATTCAAAGAGGGTTATATTTTATCAAAAAACATACTTAGTAGATAGCTCAGAGGGAGATAGTATATTTATAACCTATCGCATTGAGTATCCTATCAAAGATAAAAAAAGATACAACTACCTTGTGAAGTTAATTAATAAACACTTTAGAGCTTTTTAGCTACGCCAAAATCATCTTGGCGAAGCTATCTGCACTCAAAGAAGCACTTCCTACCAATACTCCATCCACTCCCTCTATATCTGTAATCTCTTTGATATTTTCAGGCTTTACGCTTCCTCCGTATAGTATAGGTTTATCTACTGTGAGTTTGAGAGCTTTATGTGTTGAAGTTATCTCTTCGATTGTCGCTGACCTACCTGTACCTATTGCCCATATTGGCTCATAAGCTACTATTAGGTTATCATAGTTTATATCTATCCCCTCAAATTGAGCCAATAGATACTCTACTACAGCCTCATCGCCTTGCTCTCTTATCTCTATTGGTTCACCTATGCAGTATATTATCTCAAAGTTATTCTCTTTGAAAAACTCAAACTTTTGGGCAACACTCTCTTGGGCTTCTCCTAGATACTCTCGTCTTTCGCTATGACCTATTAGTATCGTCTTTATATCAAACTCACTAAGCTGTTCTACTCCCACTTCACCTGTAAATGCTCCATTGGTGGTAGGATAGGCATTTTGTACACCTATAGTAAACTCACTATTAAACTTATCTAATGCAGTGAGTGGTGGGAAGATATATATCTTATCTTCTCCATATTTGTTGCATACTCTCTTGGCTAGGGCATTGAGGTATGCTCTTGTGGTTTTTCGGTTGTGGTTGGTTTTGAAGTTTCCTGCAAAAATCATTTGAGTGCTTCTATTCCAGGTAGTGTATCGCCCTCTATAAGTTTGAGACTCGCACCCCCACCTGTACTTACAAATGTCATCTCATCAGCATCTCCTGCTCTTTGCACCACATCGGCTGTATCACCACCACCTACTATCGTAGTGGCGTGAGTTTGGGCTATGTTGTTGGACATAGCCATACTACCTTTGGAGTATCTATCCATCTCATAGACACCCATGGGACCATTCCAGATGATAGTCTGTGCATCATTTAGTGCCTCTCTAAAGAGCCTACTACTAGCAGGTCCTATATCTAATCCCATCCAACCATCTGGTATCTCTTGGATAGGTACGAACTTCACTGTGGTATTTTCTGAAAACTCAGCAGCAGCGACTACATCTACAGGCAGATAGAACTTCACACCCAAATCTTTGGCTTTTTGCATAATATCTCTAGCCTCTTGAAGCAAATCATCCTCTACCATTGATTTACCTACATCATGCCCTTGTGCTTTTAGGAATGTAAATGCCATCCCTCCACCGATAATCACCTTATCTACTTTGGTCACGAGATTTGTAAGTGCTTCTAGTTTACCAGAGACTTTAGAGCCTCCCACTACAGCTACGAATGGACGGATAGGATTTTCAAGCACTTTAGTAAAGAAATTGACCTCTTTACCCATCAAAAATCCACCTGCCTTGTGGTCTCTATCAAAAAACTTCGTAATAGCATCTATAGAGGCGTGTTTTCTATGTGATGCTCCAAATGCGTCATTTATATATATATCAGCAAAATCTGCTAGTTTTTTGGCAAACTCCATATCATTGGCTGTCTCTCCCTCTTCATAACGGAGATTTTCTAGTAGTAGTACATCTCCAGCTTCGAGTGCATTGGCTTTGTTTATAGCATCTTCACCTATGACATCTTGTGCCATAAATATATCTCTTTTGATTTTTAGTAGGGTGTGAAGTCTTTTGGCTACAGGTACAAGTGAGTATTTGGCTTCATATACTCCTGCTGTTGGTCTTTCGTAGTGAGAGGCTAATATAATCTTACAATCTCTATCTATACAATAACGAATGGTAGTTAGAGCCTCTCTAATGCGTCTATCGTCTGTGATATTACCAAACTCATCTTTTGGTACATTGAAATCACATCTTATAAATACTCTTTTGCCATCTATATCCAAATCTTTTAATGTTTTCATTCTTGCCCTTATCGTTTTTATGCTAAAATTACACAATTCTACACTAAATGAGGTTATTACTTGGTTAAACAACACTTACCTACTATAGCGATATTTGGTGGTAGTTTCGACCCTCCACATAGAGGACATCAAGATATAGTCTCAAAGGCTCTAAGATACCTTGATATAGACAAATTAGTTGTAGTCCCTGCTTATTTAAACCCTTTCAAGAGTTCTAGCTTGGCATCATCGATACAGAGACTAGAGTGGTGTCACAAACTATTTGATAGTATAGATGGTGTAGAGGTAGATGATTATGAGATAAGAGAGGGTAAAAGTACAACAACATCACAAAGTGTAAGATACCTAAGCCAACAATATGAGGTCAAATATATAATAATCGGTGCAGACAACCTAGAGTCTCTATCCAAATGGTATGACTACGAGTGGTTGGATGAGACTATCACTTGGGTAGTAGCCTCACGAGATGGAGATTATAAATATCCCAAAGACTCCATAGTCTTGGATATAGACGCACCCATAAGCTCAACACAAATCAGAGAAGAGAGAGATTTGAAATATATAGACTCAAAAATCAAAAAATCTGTACAGCAGATAATAGAAGGACAAAAATGACAATAGACCAAAGAGTAGAGAGTATAGTAGAGATACTAAAAGATAAAAAAGCACAAGATATAGAGGTATTTGACCTACAAGATTCTGACTATATAGCCAAAAGAGTAGTGATAGCAAACTCACTAAATGGTAAACATACAATATCACTATTTGATTATCTCAAAGTTGGAGTAAAAGCACAGAATGACCAAATTTTTGCCTCAGACACGACAGATGAGTGGTCAGTAGCAGATTTGGGTGATATTTTGGTACACATAATGATACCTGATTATAGACAAAGATACTCAATAGAGGAGTTTCTAACAGAGCTTATGGAAAATCAAAAAAGAGCTGATATAGACCCTGCGTAAATCAATCTAATACTATAGAGTAGAAAAGTTATTCACACCTTTTGGATATGTGAATAACTGTTTAGTGAAATTATAGGTACTGCAAAACTCCCCTTTATCCACCTCTAAATCTTAGATAAAGCTTAATTTAAATAAATATTAAGGTTAAATGGATACAATTCCTCCCACAAAAGAGCCATTGGCTCATATTTATAAGGAATATCATGAAATTGACATCAGTTCTTAAACCTGCTGAAGTGACTCGTGACTGGGTTTTGATAGATGCAGATGGTAAAACATTTGGTCGTATCTTAACTGAAGTTGCTACTCTTCTTAGAGGTAAACATAAACCATCATTTACACCAAATGTAGATTGTGGTGATTATGTAGTTATAATCAATGCAGAAAAAGCAAAATTCTCAGGTGCAAAACTAGAAGATAAAGAGTATTTTACACACTCTGGATACTTTGGTTCAACTAAGAGTAAAAAACTTGGTGATATGTTAGAAAACCATACTGAAAAGCTATTTAGACAAGCAGTAAGAGGTATGTTACCAAAGACTACTCTAGGTAGAGCAATGCTTAAAAAGCTCAAAGTATATGCAGGGTCAGAGCATCCTCATACAGCACAATTAAATAAGGAAGCGTAAGCATGGCAACTATTTATGCAACAGGAAAAAGAAAAGCAGCGATAGCTAAAGTATGGATGAGTACAGGTACAGGTGAGATGCTAATCAATGGCAAAACACTAGACCAATGGCTAGGTGGACATGAGACTCTCAAAATGAAAGTAAGACTCCCACTAGAGGCTACAAAACAACTAGACTCAATGAACCTAAGAATAACAACACTAGGTGGTGGTTATTCAGCTCAAGCTGACGCTGTAAAACACGGTATCACAAAAGCACTAGTAGAGTATGAGCCATCATTTAGAGCAATCCTCAAACCAATGGGACTACTTACTAGAGATAGTAGAGTAGTAGAGCGTAAAAAACCAGGTAAGAAAAAAGCAAGAAGAAGTCCACAGTTCTCAAAGAGATAGAAAGAATTATAGTTATGCAACTACTTACTCTAAGTATAGTTGTTGCATAATCCAAAAATAATAACTCCCAACCTAAAAATCCATCTTCTTTATACTTATTAAAATCTACACTCCTTTCTTTTTGGCAAGGTATTGTATAAGATACCCTATGATATAATTCATAAGGTTATGTAAATAACACTAAAATATTAAGGAAAAAAGATGATAAAGATAATTTATAAAGCTCTTGCGATATTAGTTTTAACCACTAGTTTGGTTTTTAGTATGAGTGTAAGCCAACTCAATAAAGCATCCAAAGAAGAGCTATTGAAGATAAATGGAATAGGTGATAAAAAAGCTGATGCCATTATAAAATATAGAAAAAGTAAGCCATTTAAGAGTATCTCTGATGTAGAAGAGGTTAAAGGTGTAGGTAAAGCACTAGCAAAAAATATCAAAAATGATGTATATAAAAAAGTCAAAACTACAAAAAAGAAAAAAGAGACCAAAAAAGATACAAAAATAAAAAAAGATACAAAAACAAAGCCTAAAACAACTACAAAAAAAGAAGAAAAAAAGAGCTGAATGTATAATATAGCATACCACAAACCAACCGTGACACTTCTACACCAAACTGGTATAGGAGTATCAGAGATAGCAGGTAGGACTTGTTATGATAGCTTTGATAAGAGTGAAAATCTATCTATCCAAAATGCTATGAGTTCTTTGGATTTGGAGGCTATATATGAGCTAGATAGCTCAGAGCTATTAGATAGTCTTGCGTGGGTGCATCATCACCACTCTATTTTGGAGCATACCACTCTAAGTTTTTTGGTTAGAGGCACTAGTAGAGGTGTACTTCAAGAACACGCTAGACATAGGATACAAGCCATATCAGTCAAAAGCACTAGATATACAATGTCTAGTGTCATAAACGCTTTTGTAGCATCTCTTGAAGCAGATAGTAGCAAAGATGAGTTTTATGAGATGGTATTGGGATTTGATATGTTTATAATTGATGATGATGAGTATCTCAAGATAGAGATAGGGGCTATGTTTGATAAACTATTTTATCAATATAAAAGAACCTCAAACTTTTTGGATATAGCAGTAGCTAAATCATCTCTACCATTAGTAGATGAGTACAAAAATAGACCCAAAGAGCTATTTGAAGCTCTCCAAAATGGCAAAAAGAAGCGAAATGTAGGTGATGCTTTTAAGCACATAGTCACAGATAACTGGAAAGTAGATATGGTAGTGACTTTTAATCTGCGAAGCCTCAAAAACTACTTTGATTTACGAGATAGTGGTAGTGCTTATTTTCAGATACAGTGGTTAGCCCAAGCTATGAAAGCCGTTACGCCTATTAAGTATCTGAAACTTATTGATAAGAGTTTTAAAGATTGATAGATTAGGTTGATAAAAACCCATTAATAACAATTTAATATATTTTATAGTAGAATGAGACAAATCTTGACAATATGTCAAACTCTTAAATAAGGTCTTTTAATGTTATATCTATTTGTTTTTATCTCTACTATTGTCTTTTTGGCTATTTTAAGTTCTTTTATTGAATTTCTAAATAAAAATCGTAAGTTTAACCTAGAATATACATCTACTGTAGATAAGGGTCGTATTTTAAACTTCCAAGATGGAAAGTCAAAAACACAATATAAACCAGTTTAGTATATGAGTGAGAAGCTTCTATATGATGAGAACTACGACTATGTAAGCTGGATAAGTAATGTATCAGGACGGCTATTTTTTAGGCTAACTGATGGTTACAACTATCGCTACGATAGGATTGTGGGTGATGTCGTTCACTATAATGGTGAGATTGATAATAATAGAGTCTTTTTCTTATCTCTTCTTGCTGATTTGAGAGATTTACGAGAAGATACATCCTCCAAATATACTAGAGTAGTGATATTCGCTACTGCCAAACCTACCAATTGTCATGGTAAATTTCTCTATGGAAATGTATATCTAATAGATGATAACAGTCACAACTCCTTGCGAAAAGACTCTTATGAGATTGACTTTTTACAATCAATCAATAGTGCTATCAAATCAAATATCGTTACAGAAGAGTTTTTCAAAGAGAAAATCAATAAACTTATCAATCAAATAGATGATAAAGAGATTAGAAATGTCTCCTTTAAGTTACAAAATACAGGTATTATCCATCTCAAAAAAAATCACGCTATCCCTAATCAGAGTGATATAGTAGATGCCGATGTACAAGCTTCATTTTATCTTTTGAAATTTACATTCCACAAAGATAGACACCACAAAAATAGTGAAGAGAGTATTATACCTATGATAGCCCAAAATAGTATGGATGAGTGCAATATAGACAATATAGACCTCTCCAAAAACTACACTATAGCCCATCATCTCATAGAGGGAGTCAAGCAATATATAGCAGAAAAACGCAAACTCTCTGATGATAGTAGTAGAATGTTTTTTAATCTCAAAGGGGTGCTAAACTATACTCAGACTATGACAGAGATTTTGATAGAGTATATGAAAATGGAAAAAAGCAGAGAGATTATCAAGTATGAACAGAGGTGTTTGGAGAACCTCAACTCATCTATCGAGAGAGAGCTTGAAAAGAAGCCCTATCGTCCTGCTACATTTTATGAGTTTTTGCCAGAGTTGAGAAATATTCTATTTATTCCTCTCTTGATACTATCAGCATTTTATGCCATTAGTAGGATAGATGAGGGACTCAAAAATACACTAGCCCTACATATAAGCCAAATAGAGCAGTATTATATATTTACTATAATTATAGCTATCTCAATTATGGAGTCTATTCGTAAGTGGTACTATAGAGATGATACATTTTTTATAGATTTTGTAATAAATATCCCTAGTACATTTTTGAGGTTTATCAAAAAATATAGTAACCCAAACCTCTATCCAAAGTGGCGATTTATAGGATACTATATAGTCCCAAGTATCGTCAATATGGAGATGACTATAAGACGCTCCTTATCTATAGTGAAAATACTCTTTTATATATTTTTTATACTCTCTTATATAGCGATTACTACGACTATCTACTATATCTACTTTTAGTTTAGCTAATATTTATTATAGATTATTCTATTTTCGCTAAAATACTACTATATTTTTCCAAAGGTTTTTTATGACATTTACATCAACACTACAAAAAGACGCTATCAAGATTATGTTGTTAGGCTCTGGTGAGTTAGGTAAAGAGGTTGCTATCGAAGCACAGAGACTAGGAGTAGAGGTTATCGCTGTAGATAAATATGAGAATGCTCCTGCTCATCTTGTGGCTAATCGTTCGTATGCTATCAATATGCAAGATGAGAGTGCTATATTAGAAATTATAGAAAAAGAGCAACCTACTTATATATTGCCTGAAGTTGAGGCTATTAGTATATCAGCACTATTTGAAGCAGAAGCTAGGGGCTTTCATGTGATACCAAACGCAGAGGCTGTAAATAAGACCATGAACCGTAAAAATATTCGTGTTTTTGCATCCCAGGAGTTGGGACTCACTACTAGCAAATTTGAGTTTGTCACCACGCTAGAGGGACTCAAAAGTGCAGGAGAGAATATAGGCTTTCCTTGTGTTATCAAGCCTGTGATGAGTAGCTCTGGTCATGGTCAAAGTATCGCTAAAACTCCTGCTGATATTGCTCAATCTTGGGAGATTGCCAAAGAGGCTAGAGGTGATGCTAGTGAGCTTATAGTAGAGGAGTTTATCCCTTTTGATTATGAGATTACACTACTTACTGTACGAAATGAGACAGGCACGGTGTTTTGTGATGCTATAGGGCATATCCAAAAAGATGGAGACTTTATACTCTCGTGGCAACCGATGAGTATGAGTGATAAAGCTTTAGCAAAAGCCAAAGATATAGCCAAAGCTGTTACAGATGGTTTGGGTGGTAGAGGTATCTTTGGAGTAGAGTTTTTTGTAAAAGATGATGAGGTATATTTCTCAGAACTTAGCCCAAGACCTCACGATACAGGTATGGTAACACTCATCACCCAGAGCCAAAGCCAGTTTGCTCTTCATATACGAGCTGTATTGGGATTGCCACTAGATTATACCACTTATGGTGCAGGTGCTTGTGGAGCATACAAAGCCTCAAATGAGAGTGATAATCCTACACTCCAAGTGCCTGATAGTGCCTTTAGCCACAACTCCTTTGTGAGAGTATTTGGTAAACCTCACTCTCACAAGGGTCGGCGAATGGCTGTGAGTTTGGTACTAAGTGATGATGTAGAAGAGGCGAAGCAAAAAGCCTTAGATATTGTAGCCAATATTAGCGATAGTTAGGAGGAGAGTTATGTTACTATTTTCAAGAGTATTTTTACCACTTTTACTACTAATATATATATCTATAGAGACATACCTAAAGCTTCAACATAGCTCACTATGTGGTGCTGTAGGATGTAAATTAGCAGGAGAGTTACTAAAGTTTGACTCTCTATACCTCAACTATATAGGTGTAGTGGGGGTAACTCTTTTGATAATATTTGGAGCGTTGTCTCGTAGTGTACTGTTTTTTGAGAAACTATTTTTCGTGGGTCTCTATAGTGCTATAGCATTTGAGAGTGTTATACTCTCATATCAATATATGGTCAATCCTGAGCTTTGTATATTCTGTTTGGGTATATTCTCATCTCTATTAATCATAGCACTATTTTCAAATATCAGAAACTTCTTTTTATTACTACTACCTATTGGGGCTATAATAATGGCACTAAGTATATTAAATATCCCTGCTAATAAGAGTCTTTTGAGTAGTGATGGCAACTACCTTATCCAATCACCAATATGCTCACACTGTAAAAAGGTCAAAAAATATTTTGCTGATAATAGTATAGACTATATAGCCATACCGAGCAAAGATACAAACGCAAGAGTGCTACTAAAGTCTCTAAATATAAACACTATACCAGTGCTAATCATACAAAAAGGCTCACATAGAGATATTATAAAAGGTGATAGAGATATAATCGCCCACTTTGATACTCCAAAAGAGCCTGATATAAAAGATATACTAGATATAAGCACTCCAAACCAAAGTAGTGTTATAGACTATAGCGATACATTTAGTGTCACCTCTGATGAGGGGTGTACTATTGATATAAATCCTACCTCACCATGTGCCAACTCCAATGATACAGAGTAGATTATGGTAGATATTCTCATAATAGGCTCAGGTGGAGCAGGACTTAGCTCAGCTCTATCTAGCAAACAAGCAGGTGCGTCGGTATTGGTAGTAGGCAAAAGCTATCCTACCAATTCACAGACCTCTATGGCACAAGGTGGTATAAATGCCTCTTTGTCAAATATTGGTGAGGACTCGATAGAGTCACATATCGCAGATACTATCAAATCAGCCCATGGGCTTTGTGATGAGCAGAGTGTGAGAGATTTATGCACCAATGCACCTGAGACTATAGCGTGGTTAGAGTCTATTGGTGTACCATTTTCAAGACTTCCAGAGTCTCATCAAGGGATAGATAGCATATCCCAAAGAAGACTAGGTGGAGCAAGTGCTTCAAGGGCTTGTTATGCTCAAGACTACACAGGGCTAAAGATACTCCACACCCTATATGATAAATGTCTCAAAGAGGGTATTGAGTTTAGAGACAACTACTACCTACTCAATCTCATAGTAGAAGATGGTGTAGCAGGTGGTGCTATATTTTTGGATATATACTCAGGTGAAGTAGTCCAAATAGATGCCAAATCTGTCATAATCGCCACAGGTGGATACGCCTCAATATATCACGGATATACTACCAACGCCTTTGGCTCTACTGGTGATGGGATAGCTTGTGTACTTCGTGCAGGTGGAGGAGTTAGTGATATGGAGTTTATACAGTTTCACCCAACAGCCCTCAAAAACTCAGCGATATTAGTGAGTGAGAGTGCTAGAGGTGAGGGAGGACTACTAGTCAATAGTAACGGCGAGAGATTTGTAGATGAACTCAAACCAAGAGATGAGGTAGCTAGAGCTATTTTTGAGCAAATCAATAGTGGTAGAGATGTATTTTTGGATATTAGAGCCTTAGGAGAGGAGAGACTCCAAGAGCTTCTCCCACAAGAGGTAGCACTATGTAAGCTACACGAAAATATAGACCCAGCCAAAGAGCTTATACCAATAAAGCCAGTAGCACACTACACAATGGGAGGTATAGCCGTAGATTATACCCTCGAAGTAAATGGGATAAATGGCTGTTTTGGTGTAGGAGAGTGTGCCAATGCCAAGATACACGGAGCAAACCGTCTAGGTGGCAACTCACTACTAGAGATAGTATCTCTAGGTAGATTAGCAGGAGAGAATGCTTATAAGTACGCTATCTATGCAAGTAATAAAGTATCATCATCTAATCAGCTACAAAAGGATAGAGAGTATATCCAAAGTATATATGACAATACTCCATCTAAAAGTTTCTATAAAAGTAGAGAAGAGTTAGGAGAGATATTTTATAGTAGCGTAGGGATAATAAGAGATAATGACTCTTTGCATAATGCTCTAAAGAGTGTAGTAGATATGCAGGTAGATTTATCCCAAATGGGAATAGAGGATAAAAATAGAGAAGACAATAGCAACTTAGTAGAGTTTTTGGAGTTTAGCTCATCACTGCTTCTAGCCCCTACTATTATCTCCTCTGCTATAGCTAGAGATGAGAGTAGAGGAGCTCACTACAAAGAGGGATTTGAGAGAGAAGATGATATAAACTTTAAAAAACATATAGTGATAAATTGGAGAGATGAAGTATGAATATAGATATATCAAGAAGTAGTGACAACTCGTTTCAAAAATACTCCCTCCCCAATGAAGATATGACTCTTCTTCAGGCACTAAACTTCATCAAATCCAACCTCGATGCCTCTCTCACTTTTAGCGTAGGCTGTAGAGCCTCTGTGTGTGGTAGCTGTGCTGTGAGAGTAGATGGGAAAGAGGTATTAGCGTGTGAATACAGAGTAAAAGATAACGACAAAATAGAGCCACTAAACTACCACAAAGTAAGAAGAGACCTAAAAGTAGATAAAACCCATACAGCCCATCTACTAAAGAGAGTATCATCATGGATAGAGAGACCACAAGATGTAGCCCTATCATCAGAAGATGAGAAACTAACAGAGAAACAGAGTGACTGTATATTGTGTAACTCTTGCTACTCAGCTTGTCCTGTATATGCCATAACCCCAGACTTCTTAGGTCCATTTGCACTCACAAGAGCATACAGATATAGTATAGACAAAAGAGAACAAAACCCCAAAAGAGTCATAGACAATATCCAAACACAAGGAGTATGGGACTGTACCCTATGTGGAGAGTGTAGTAATGTATGCCCCAAAGGGATAGATTCCAAAATGGATATAATGATGCTAAGAGGCATATCAGTACAAAACGGACACCAAGACCCATCTTTTGCAAATATGAGTTTTGGATTTGACCCTAATGGAGGGTTTTAGCTTTTAAGAACTGTAAAAAAAGATATTAACCCTAGTGTAAATGAACCTCATCTTAGTATAGGCATACTAGATTTATCATCTATAGATATATCAAGTATCATAAAAGATATAGAAGATTTTTTCTTAAAAGATATTATAGAGTTAATGAATCAAAGTTTTAATAGTAATCAAGAAATTATAAAAAATATTCATTTTGAAAACTATCGAAGTAGTGTATCAAACTTTTTTGATGATAATAAGCTTGAAGTCATAACTCCTAATGAAGATTTAGTTTACCCTTTGGCTATTAGTAAAATTTTTAAAAAAATAAAAAATAATTTTATCAAACATCAAATCTCTAATAAAACATTCTATTTCCCAGCATCTCGTACAGGTTTTGTATTGGCTTTTGATGAAATTGTATCAGGTGTATTTGGTCAATTTGGTGGCAAACCTACCACTACAAAAATGACTGAACCAATGATTGATTTTATTTCAAATTTTTCAGATATTAAATCAGGAAACTTTTTTGATGAAAAAAATAAGAGAGATACCAAAGATAATCATATTCAAAAACTATTTGAGTTTATAGAGAAACGAATTATAAAGGGTAAAATTCTTGAAGAAAGCACAGCTCAAAACTATACACAGTTTTATCTTGAAACTTCTAATAAAGAAAAACTAAATCTTCATCTTAGCTCTTCATCAACGGTGGAGCTATTACCACTTATTATCTTCTTGAAGCACTTTTCAAGTATAGAAGATAGATTATTGGTAATAGAAGAGCCAGAAGCTCATCTACACCCCAAAGCTCAAATAGAGATGG
>Ga0193954_1001302_pt1 | contig 12942 bp, 11 predicted proteins | sample BB_5_MG_FD_140340 | JGI IMG/M metagenome (GOLD analysis project Ga0193954, IMG submission 140340) | Microbial mat bacterial communities from the Broadkill River, Lewes, Delaware, United States - BB_5_MG | ecosystem: Environmental > Aquatic > Freshwater > River > Microbial mats | place: USA...
TACCCTTTTCTATCAATCATATTAGATAATACTCTTAAAGAGTCAATTTTAATAATCACACCCTCTTTGCTTATAGCATACTCAGAATGATTAATAACTGTTTCAAAGCCTTCAGGTAAACCTTTATTGAGCTTTTTATATTTACCTATAATTCTTTTATACTGTTCATGTGTTAAGCCATAAGTAGTTTCTAAAAATTCATGCCCTTGCTGATTCATAATATAATCAAATAGAAGACTACTAATAAAGTTTTTAGAAAATTTAGCATATTCAAAAGCAAAAGAACTCGCATACGAAGCAATAGCCTCTCGTAACTCTTTGGCTGTAAAGTCTGCTTTTTGATACACTCGTCTAAAGTCATGTTCAAAATTATCTGTTGTTACAGAGTCCAAGACTTTTACAAAAGAGTTTTTAGATACACAGCCCAACTGGTCGACAGCCACAGCTATATCATTAGCAATTTTCAAAAATGGCACAATCCCACCAGCTGCGTGTTTGTGTCCATCAATATACGACCCCATACCACGCACCAAAGACCAATCCCAACCAATACCACCACCAAATTTACTAAGCAATGCCATCTCTTTGTAGCCATCAAATATACCCTCTATATTATCAGGAGTCGAACCTATGTAGCAGTTATGTACATTTACTCCTGCTACAGAGTAAGAGTGGTCTTCTTCTACCTCAATGTTATAGACTTTTTCTTCTAAATAGGTCTCTTTTTTATCAATTATTTTCATAAAATATTCATCTTTAAACCAAAAATAATTACTATTTTCATTATTAAGGCTTAAAATATATTTTGTATTATCATCAGAACAAATACTTAAAGAAGGAGAAAACTTACAACGAAGAGAAATCTCAAACAATTGATTAGTAAGTTTTTTATTGTTTATAATAATTTTATCATTACAGATATTGCTTATTTTTGTCAATAAAGTTTTTTGTGTTTCTATCTTTATAAATCCTATATCATTATCTAATAATTTATAAAATAATGAGGTAAGAGTCTTATCTATAATGCTAATAATTGTAAGATTATCTATTGAACTCAAAGAAACTTTTAAATTAAATTTATTTTCTAAAAGATATTTTACTTCTTGAATATATTCATCATTATCAGATGAAAATATAATATGATTATTTTCTGAAAAAGTACCATTGACAATAAAATAGCTAAGTAAAGTAAGGAAATCATCTTCTAAGTCTAAATTATCATTTTCATTTTTAGGATAAGAGATAGAAACAAAATCACCTTCCTTTAAATCTTTGATTTTATACCAAGAGGCTAGTAACTTTTTATCTAAAACATCCTCTTTTTTCAAAGCTAAAACGGGATGTTCTTCTGTTGCTTCCAAAGGTTTCATTAAACCATTAATATTTAAAGAGATTAAATTTTTTGCATAATCTCTTTGGAATAATTCATAGACTTTCATAAATCTATTTTTATGTGTAAGGACTAAATCACCTTCTACGATTTCATCAATTGCTTTATACCCTTGTATTGTTCGTACTTGTGTACCTTTAATAAAGCATGAACTCAACTGGTGACGGGGGGTTCTAGCATTGCTTAGGGTTGGGGTTGCTGCCATTACTTCAAATTTGGACAAAATATCATAAAACTTTTTTGCCCAAGTCTGAGAATCAAACTCATTTTGAGCCAAAAACATTGCTACAGACATAAAAAGCTGTTGTGGAAGCTCTATGGGTTTACCACTTTTATCTTTGATAAGATAGCGGTCATAGAGTGTTCTAATACCCAAATAATTAAACTGTAAATCTCGTTGGGGTTTGATATAGTCATTGAGGTCATCGAGGTCATACTGCTCTTTTAGACCTAGTACAATCCGCCCCTCTTTTTCTCCATGAGTTAAATAGTCTCGCAGATGGTTATAGCCCGAAAATCCTGTGGCTTTATGGTAAATATCATACAAAAATAGTCGTGATGCTACAAAAGTCCAGTGTGGTCTATCTATATCAATTTTATCTACAGCTGTCTTAATAAGTGTCTGTTGAATCTCTTCAGTAGTTATCATATCACGAAACTGTAGTTTTGCATCAACCTCTAGTTCACTTTGACTTACACCATCAAGACCCATTACTGAATCAGCTGTATATTTTTGTATTTTTGTTACATCTAATGCTTCTACTCTACCACTTCGTTTGACAACTCTAATCATCTACTCTCCTAATATTCAAACAAGTTCGGATAGTACTCTTTTTTTCCTTGTTTTTTTGTTAAGACTAGCTATAATACTTTTTATCTAATTATACTAATAGGAGTAGAATGCTTTTTAAATATAAAGGTATCGACCCATCAGGAAAAAGAGTAAAAGGTTCTCTATCTGCTACTACTCTTCAAGAGGCAAAACAGAAGCTTCGTGCACAATCTATCTACTATGAAACTCTTGAATCTACCAAAAAACTTTCACTAGAAGCATTCTCAAAAAGAGAGATGCCTGGGGTTCTTTTGAGTAGCTTTGCCAAGGAGTTAGCCTCGTATCTCAATTCGGGAATGACGGTTATTACAGCGATTAAACTCCTAGAGAACCAACATGAATCAGAGAAACGATATAGTGAGTTTTTGGGTGCCGTAAAGACAATGATAGATGAGGGTCGCTCTTTGTTTGTGGCACTCAATACCCAAAAAGTTTTTGCCTTGCCTGACTTCTTTTTGCAAAGCATCAATGTTGCTGGTCAAAGTGGTAAGATGGTGAGTGTGCTTAGCAATATGGGGAACTTTTTTTCTGCTCAAAGCAAGGTCAAAAAACAAGTAGGAAATGCTATGGCGTATCCTCTTTTTATCTTTACTGTGGCTATTGGAATGAGTGGATTTTTGATTACTTTTGTAGTCCCTAAAATAACCTCTATCTTTGAAGATACAGGACAAGAACTCCCCCCTATTACGCAGTTTGTCTTGGGTATTAGTGACTTTTTGAGCCAACACTATATTGCACTAATTGTTGGACTTATACTCTTTGTAATAGCTTTTAAAGTCATCTATAAAAAAATCTATAAATTTAGAAAAGGGGTAGATAGACTCCTCCTTAAACTTCCTATCATAGGAACACTTATTCAAAATTATGAGTTGGGTAGATTTAGTTATATTTTATCTCTTATGCTCAGTTCTGGTGTCGCCTATGCACATGGGGTCAAACTCGCATCAACAACTTTTCATAATTCAGCCCTTAAAGAGCTTTTTGAAGATGCCTCAAGCAAAGTCTTAGAGGGGAATAAACTCTCTAATGCTCTACAACTAAGCAAAGGAGTCAAACTCAAAAGAAACTTTATGCAAGCACTCGCCCTAGGGGAGGAGTCGAGTGAGGTTGCCAATATCTTAGATAATATCGCTTCACTCTATAATGAAGAGAATGAGGATAAACTCAAACTTCTTTTAACGCTTCTTGAACCATTTATGATGCTCTTTATTGGTCTGGTGGTTGGTGTGATTGTTGCTGCGATGCTTCTTCCTATCTTTAGTATGAGTTTAGGGGTACAAGCATAGTGAAATATATACTACAAAAAGGCAAAAAACATGGCACAAAAACAACGATTTAGAGATATAAAAAAAGGAAAAAACAAACAACCCCCTCTCCCCAAAGAGAAGAGACGAACCCGTGCAAAATATGCACCTATTAGTACAAAAATCAAAGCATTTATTACAGATGTTTTTATGCTTTTAATGCCTATTATGTATATTGTAACCTACTTAGTAATGGGAAGCTTACAAGAGTTTCAAACAGATATTTTAAGTGGTTGGATCTATATATTAGTACCTAATTTTATTATTGTATTTTTATTTTTTTGGAAGAGCGGACAGACTCCTGGGTGCCGTGCCTATAGCATAGAGTTAGTAGATGCCAAAACAGGCAAAAAGGCTCACCCCTTGGCAATAGCACTTCGGTACTACTTTGAACTTTTGAGTATTATCTCTCTCTTTGGTCTCTTGATGGCATTTTTTAGACAAGATAGAAAATGTTTGCATGATCTTCTCTCTGGCACAATTTTAATAGAGAGCCATGAGTAAGAAATTGCCCATAGAGTTGCCTCTTGCACTCTACTACTTTTTCTATTTTGCTCTTGTGGGTGTCTATATAGTCTTTATGCCTAAGGTGCTTTTGGATTTTAATTATAGTAAAACAGAGGTAGGTATTATCTATGCAGCTGCTCCATTTATACGCTTTTTACTCCCTTTTATCTTTCGGCGTTTTTTGACACTTGACCATAGAGTTTTTCTCTTATCTTTAATCTCTACTCTTTTGATTTCAACTCTATTTTTACTCTCTATAGAGAATTTTTGGTTCCATCTAATGGCTAACCTTGGACTTGGGGCGGCTATGGGTATCTCATTGCCTTTTGTAGAGACAATAGCTCTCCAAACCCTCTCCAAAAGTAGGTATGGCAAAGTACGACTCTATGGCTCTATTGGATTTATGGCGATTGCTCTTTGGTTAGGCACACTGCTTAGCTCTCCACTTGAAGCACTCTATTATCTTATTGGGACAACATTTTTTACACTTCTTTTTGGTGCTACAATTATTTTTTATGATACAGAGACTACTCTTCTTGCAACAGCACAAGACGATAGAACCTTTTCACTTTTGCGTTATCCATGGTTTTGGGTGAGTGTTTTTTTGATGCAGGTGAGTTTTGGAGGGTTTTATAACTTTTTTACTATCTATGAGACCTCGCATGGTGTCTCGCTAGAGATGACAAGTTGGATGTGGAGTTTTGGAGTAGTGTGTGAGATAGTTATGCTCTATTTTCAAGGACCACTCTTGCAACGAAATCTTTTAACTATTCTCAAAATAGCACTCATTATCACCTCTCTTCGTTGGTTTTTGCTCTATCTCTACCCTGATACTCTGAGTATGGTTTTTGTCTCACAGTCACTCCATGCTATTAGCTTTGCTCTCTACCATACTGTATCTATCTCCTATATTTTTATCCTTTATAGCCAAAAAAGATTAGCACAACAGTTCTTTTTGGGGATAGCTTTTGGTTTAGGTGGCTCTGTTGGGGCGATTTTAGCAGGTTGGATATATGGTCAATATATGTTCTTAATAGAGGCTCTTATTGCTCTTTTAGCATTTTTTGCACTCTTTGGACACACAAAGGAGATAAAATAAAACCACTTTTTAAAACAGCTATTATCTTTGCAGGTGGCAAAAGTTCACGCATGGGTCAAGACAAAGCACTTATGCCTTTTGGAGGGTATAGAAGTTTATGTGAATACCAATATAGACGACTCTCGCCTCTTTTTGAGAGAGTCTATATTAGCACCAAAGAGCCAAAGTTCTCTTTTGATGCCCCACTACTATATGATACCCATACACAAAGCTCTCCACTTGTGGGAGTTGTCTCTATTTTTGAGACGCTAGAGGAGCCAGAGGTTTTTATATTAAGTGTTGATGCCCCCTTTGTAGGTCAAGAGATTATTCAAGCTCTCTATACGCAGAGCCAAGAGAGTAGCTTTGATGCGATTATTGCACAAAGTCCTAGAGGTGTTGAGCCTCTGTGTGGTATCTATAACCGCTCTATCCTTGGCAAAGCAAAAAAGCTTTTATCAGAAGATAGACATCGGTTAAGTACTCTTTTGTCTCTAGTAGATAGTAAGTTTGTTAAGTTTGAAGAGAGTTGGGCATTTGATAATTTAAATTATATAGAAGAGTATAAAGAGGCAATACAAAGTAAAAATATTTAAAATTTTTGAGGCTCTATACCCATCTCTATATTCTCAAAGTGTATAGGTTCTCCTAAGGGAGTAAGTCCACAATGGTAGAACTCTGAAAAAAGATTTCGTACAGCAGTACCTCTACTCAAAAGACTCCCCTCATCACCCCAAGCACCAATGACTATCTTACATTGGGAACTATAATATTTTATATACTTATTATTACTCTCTCCTATAAGATTTTTGCTTTTGGTCTCTTTATCTGATGACAAGAGAGCAAAAAGGTTCAAAGAGTAGAGACCTCCATAGCCTAGAGACTTGGCAAGATGTATCTGCTTGAGAATCTCTTCATCATCATTTTTTGCATCTGCATAAGATGGAGCTAGACCAATAATTCCTACTATTGGTTTCTCATCATCCCAAAAACGAGAGAGCATATATCTGTACTCTTTTTTATTGGAAAAAAGTGCTTGATTTACCATTGTTTTCTCCTTGTTTTGCTATTATATCAAAAGAATATCACTAAAGATATTTTTATAAAAATTTTCATAGAGATTAAAATACCAAATTAATATTATACTCATTTTAGGAGAGATTATGCAACACCTTGTGGATACAACCAATCTAAAAAGATTACAAATAGATTACATTTTAAATGATGCAAAAGAGTTTAAACTCCAAAAGCCTATAGCTCTTTTGCGAGATAAGCTCTTGATTACGCTCTTTTTTGAGAGTTCAACCCGCACAAGAAGCTCTTTTGAGGTAGCTGCCAAGAGATTGGGTGCGAGTGTAGTCCATTTGGATCCATCTCGAAGTTCAACCAATAAAGGTGAAACACTAGAAGATACTTTTGCTAACTTATGTGCTATGGATCCTGATGGCGTTATTATTAGACACGAAGAGAACCATATCCCCCAGCAACTTGCTACTATGAATCTTACCTCAATTATCAATGCAGGAGCAGGGAATGATACACACCCAACCCAAGCTCTCTTAGACCTCTTTACTATCAAAGAGCATTTTGGCTCTATAGAGGGAAAAAGAATTGCTATTGTAGGTGATATAGTCAGCTCTCGTGTGGCTCACTCAAATATACGACTCCTCCAACGCATGGGAATGGAGATAACACTTGTAGCACCTCCCTCTTTTATGCCACAAAGCGACCTCCCACAAGTAGAAGATTTGGAAGAGATTATAGATGATGTAGATGTAATTATGAGTCTACGAGCCCAATTAGAACGGCATAGAGAACCTGTCTTTGAAAATTATGATGAGTATGCAAAAAAATACTGTATTACACACAAACTCCTAGGAGAGAGAGATATACTTGTACTTCACCCCGGCCCTGTAATGCGAAATATTGATATAAGTGATGCAATGCTTGAGGATAAGAGATGTAAAGTATTAGAACAGGTTAAAAATGGTGTCTATATTCGTATGGCTGTCCTAAAGCTTCTCTTTTTGGATTCATGAAAAATCCCTTATGGTTTTCTCATATAGAAGGTATAGAGCAGATAAATAGCCTAGGCAGAGCAAAAACTCCTTTTTTATTTATTCTCTCTTATGATAAACAAAAAATTTTTGCACAGCCTTTAGAGGATTTGGAGAGTGATATTTTGTATAAACTTAAATCACATAGAAACTATCCTCCCAAAAAAAGAGCATGTGCGTATACCCTAAAGCAATCTCCTATCTCTTTTGATGCCTACAAGAGTTCTTTTGAAAAAGTTATAGAGGAGATAGCCAAAGGCAACAGCTATCTACTCAACCTTACTTTTGAGACACCCATAGAGACAAACCTCTCATTAAAAGAGATTTTTACCTACTCACAAGCAAAATTTAAACTCTATTTTCAAGGAGAATTTATCTGCTTCTCTCCTGAAGAGTTTATTCATATAGAGGAGAATACTATCTCTACCTATCCTATGAAAGGGACGATAGAGGCATCCAAACCTAATGCAAGAGAGCAGATACTTGCCAATCCCAAAGAGATGGCTGAACATGTTATGATTGTGGATTTGATGCGTAATGACTTGGGGATTATAGGCGATAGTATTAGAGTAGATAAGTTTCGCTATATTGATAAAATTCGAGCAGGAGAAAAAGAGCTTTTGCAGGTAAGTTCTCATATCAAAGCAACACTTCAACCAAATTGGAACAATACAATAGGCACTCTTTTGGATGCCCTTACTCCTGCGGGGTCTATTACAGGCACACCAAAAAAAAGAACAAGAGCTATTATTGATGCTGTAGAGAATCACCAAAGAGGTTTTTATACTGGAGTTTTTGGGGTTTATGATGGAGCCTCTTTGCATTCAGGAGTTATGATTCGTTTTATTGAGTCCAAAGAGGGCAAACTCCTTTACAAAAGTGGTGGAGGGATTACTATTGATAGCAAAGTAGCTGATGAGTATCAAGAACTCAGAGATAAAATCTATCTACCATTATGATTTTTAAACTATTCACATTAAAATAGTCTCTAATCTCTCCTTTTATCCTTGACAAACTTTATATTTTCATGTATAAAGGGTTATAATATAATTAGTTACTAATAATGAAGGAGCAAAGTTGATTTTGTTTTCAGATGAAGAGTTAAGACCAGCTGTAGAAAATGTTATAGAAAAAGTAAGACCCTCTATCAAACTTGATGGTGGGGATATAGAGTTAGTGGATATTATCAATGGTGTTGTCTATGTACAACTCAAAGGAGCATGTATTGGATGTGCAAGTAGCGGAACAACCCTTAAATTTGGTGTAGAGCGACAGATGAAAGCCTTGATTCATCCAGAAGTTACTGTGATGAATGTACCTATTGGATGGGAAGATAAACTCGATCAATTGGGGTAAAAATGAAAAAAATTAGTAAAAAAAATCTTTTAGAGAGAGCTTTAACACAATTTTCTAATGGAGAGTATCAACAAGCACTCCAAAGTTATAGCCTTTTACTCAATGACTACCCTCAACTTACCGAAGCAAAAATTGGTGTATATTTGAGTGATTTAGGTACAGAGAGCGGAGATGATGCACAGGCTCTCTTTGACTACTATCAAGTTATCAAAGAAGAAGATGTAGATGCTTTAGAAGTGATTGATACTCTTATCAAAACTCTTGATAACTCAAAGCAATCTTTGCAAGAGTTACTTCTTGACCCTATCAATGAACAGATAGACTATGCTGATGGTATTCGATATATTGACTTTATGCAACTTGTTGAGGCTCGTGGGAGTTTTAAAGTTGCATTTGAAGATATAATGTTCTCTACAAAAGTTATTATTACACAAAAAGATGAATTTATAGATTTTATAACTCATCTTGCAACACAAGGGTTTCAAGAGACCGCACTCTACTATTTGGATGCAGCATCAAACAGCTTTGATGGAGACCAAGAGATATTTGAACTCTACAACCTTATGGAGAAGAATTAATGGTAATAGCCTCCGCACTCAATGGTTTTACATCGCTTACAGATGATACTACCAAACTATCTGCTCATACCCTTTTTCTTAAAACAGCTCAAAACAGCCACTATTTTGATGCGTTAGACTCTAAGCCATCTATGATTACACCTCCTGAGCTTATTGCTCTTTGGGGTCTTGATAGCCTAAAAGTTGTAGGTGTTACAGGTACAAATGGCAAAACAAGCGTTACCGCGGGAATCTACTCATTTTTACTTGACCTTGATGAGAAACCTGCACTGCAAGGTACAAGAGGTTTTTTTGCACAAGAGCAACGCCTTGAAGAGAAGTCTATGACCACCCCCTCTATTTTGGAGACACTCCATAATATGAAAGTAGCCAAAGCCTATGAGTGCAACTACTTTATTATGGAAGTAAGCTCTCATGCAATTGAGCAAAATAGAATTGAGGGGATTACTTTTGCACTCAAAGTACATACTAATGTTACAAGTGACCATTTAGATTATCATGGCACAGTAGAGGAGTATCGTCGTGTAAAGAGTCTCTTTTTTGCAGATGAATCACCAAAACTTTTGAATAAAGATGATATTAAAAATATTACCTATAATCCTATAAATGCACAAAGTTATGGTGTGGATGAACCTGCAACTTTCAAAGTCCAAGCTTTCTCTTTGCTTGATGGAATCACAGCAGGTGTAAAACATCTCAATGAAGAAGCTACGCTCTATGCTCCTATGATAGGACTCTTTAATCTCTTTAATATTATGGCAGCAGTTGGCTCTGTGGTGATGATTACAGACAAAAATATTCAAGAAGTTTGCGAAGTTGTAGAGAATTTTGCAGGAGTTTCAGGACGCATGGAGGTGGTGAGTAGAAACCCTTTGGTTGTGGTGGACTTTGCACATACCGATGATGGAATGTATCAAGTACTCAATAGTATCAAAGATAGAGATATCTCTGTAGTTTTTGGTGCAGGAGGCAATAGAGACAAAAGCAAACGACCCAAAATGGGTGCAGTTGCAGGACGATTTGCAAAGAGAATCTATGTAACAAGTGATAATCCTAGAGATGAAATACCTGAGATGATTTTAGAAGATATTCTTGTAGGTCTTCTAGGCAAGGATAATGTTACAGCTACTCCTAATAGACACCAAGCTATAGAGTTGGCATTAGAACAGATGGGCAAAGATGATATTCTACTTATTTTAGGTAAGGGAGACGAAGATTATCAAGAGATTAAGGGTGTCAAATATCCTTTTGATGATAGAGAAGTAGTGCGAGAACTCCTCTTGGGAAATTAATACTTTTCTAAAAATAAACAAGCATAAAAATGCTTAATTTTAGATATACTACAAAATTATATTTTTGGACAAGGATATCTTCATATTATGATACACATTAAGCATCTTATAGTCATAGCATCATTTTTTATAACATTTGCTACAAGCCCATTAGTAGCAAAACAATTTGACACTATAGCACAAGCAATTATTAGCAAAGCGGTCACTTCGCAACCACGAAGTAGCTATTTGCGACAAATGTATAAAGTCTCTGGAAATAGACCTATCTGGGTGACACAACACAATATTACACCCATTGCAAAACAGCTCCTAGAGAGAGTAATTAGCGACCCTCTTCTTGACCACCGAACTAAAATGTATCAAAATGCCAAGAATATTATGGCAAATGGTACTACTGCTTCTCTTTTTGGTGGCAAAGAGTCTATAGGAAAACATATTAAACTAGAGTTCAAGATTATGAAACTCTTTAAAAATTATGCGAACTATACAATCTATGGTATGATTCATTGGGGACACTTCAAAATCCTTTTCAAACGCCAAGCAGGATTAGATGATGTCTATGCTGATTGGGAAATCTATCCACTCTATACACCCTCTTCTCTACTCCGTACAATTATTGTAGATAATGATGTTGATACACCATTTGATAGATTAACACCTCATACAAGACTCTACACAAAACTAAAGAAAAAATTTGATCACTATAGACAAATTGCATTAAGTAAGGAGTGGCCAAAAGTAGTAATTACAAATAAAATTGTTCCAAATAGTAGTAATGAAGCTATACCACTTATCCGCAAAAGATTAAGTTTGAGTGGAGATTTACAAGGGTGTGAAATGAGTGATTCTACCCTCTATGATGCATGTTTAGTAAAATCAGTCAAGACCTTTCAAAAGAGAAATGGGCAACTAGTAGATGGGATAATTGGCAAAGATACTGCAAAAGCTCTCTCTTTGAGTGTGGAGCAGATATTAACAAGAATCAAACTCAATCTCGATCGCATAAAAATGATGAAAAGAAATGATAGCGGAAAGCATATTATGGTCAATATCCCAGCCTTTGAACTCTACTTTTATCAAGATGGCAAGATAATCCAAAATATGCGTGTTGTAACAGGCTCTAAAAAGCATCCAACACCTATATTTAGTGAAACAATCAAAACTATTGTTCTTAATCCTTACTGGAATGTACCTACAAGTATTATTCAAAATGAGATGATTCCTAAACTTCTCAAAAATAAAAATGCTATGAAAAGACAAGGTATAGAGGTGCGTAATGGATGGGGAAGTGATGCCAAAAAAATCTCACCTCATACTGTAGATTGGAGCAAATATCGTTATAGCAAATCTGTACCTTACCGTTTTGCTCAACTCCCAGGAAATAAAAATGCCCTTGGAAAAGTAAAATTTCTTTTCCCTAATAAGTTCTCTGTCTATATGCATGATACACCACAAAAACATCTCTTTAGCAGAAATAAAAGAGCCTATAGCCATGGGTGTATTCGTCTACAAAAACCAAGAGAACTTCTTAAAACATTCTCGTCATTTAATGAAAATGTCAATTATGACCTCTCCAAAAAGAGACTTAAAGGCAAAAAACAGGTCTATTTGAATCTTAATGAGAATGTGCCTGTAGATGTAGCTTATCTAACTGCATGGGTTGACCCTAGTGGTACACTTCAGATGCGTAATGATATTTATGGGTATGATAGAATGCAGTTAAAGTATCGTAGACGCTACTAGGTTACTCTCTTTAGAACTTCTCCTCCAAGTGGGAGAAGAGTCCCATTTTGTTTTATCTCTTCGCGTTCTTTTTGTCTCTTGCTTCTCTTTTTCTAATTACTGGGTCAAGTGATCTTTTACGAATTCTAATAGAGATAGGTGTAATCTCTACAAGCTCATCATCTTCAATCCACTCCATAGCAGATTCTAAAGTAATTGGTCTAGGTGGTACAAGCTTAATAGCATCATCAGCACCAGATGTTCTCATATTTGTAAGTGCTTTTCCTTTGAGTGGATTAACATCCAAATCACCAGGTCTTGCAGACTCACCAATAACCATACCACTATAGACTTTATCCTGAGGTTTAATAAACATAGTTCCTCTTGATTGAAGGTTAAAGATAGAAAATGCCACAGCTTCACCATTATCCATAGAGACCAATGCTCCAGGAGTTCTTGACTCAACTACACCAGAGTATGGACGATAATCTAAGTAAGAGTGATTCATAATCCCCTCACCTTTTGTATCTGTAAGAAACTCATTTCTAAACCCAATCAAACCTCTTGCAGGAATCTCAAACTCTATTCTTACAGTTCCATCAGGCATAGGAACAAGTGAAGTCATCTCTGCTTTTCTTTTGCCTAGTTTTTCTATGGCTACACCTTGAAAGTCAGAAGGTACATCTACAACCAAATGTTCAAATGGCTCCATCTTGACACCCTCTTCTTCTTTGATAACAACCTCAGGACGAGCCAAAAGAAATTCAAATCCCTCTCTTCTCATATTCTCTGCAAGGATACCAATCTGAAGCTCTCCACGACCAGA
>Ga0193954_1001303_pt1 | contig 12923 bp, 14 predicted proteins | sample BB_5_MG_FD_140340 | JGI IMG/M metagenome (GOLD analysis project Ga0193954, IMG submission 140340) | Microbial mat bacterial communities from the Broadkill River, Lewes, Delaware, United States - BB_5_MG | ecosystem: Environmental > Aquatic > Freshwater > River > Microbial mats | place: USA...
AGAGCGTCTTTATATCCTTCGAAATAACAAAGGGTTCGCGTATGAACTTTAGAATAGATGTGGATATGACACCTGAAGAGCTACGTAAAGTGCTAGGCTTACCCGATGTATCTGCGCTTCAGGATGAGATGATCAAAAAGATCAGGGAACAGATGGAAGCAGGGGTAGAGGGTTATGATCCACTGACCTTATTGAAGCCCTATATCACTAATGGAGTAGGTTCTATGGAAGCTTTCCAGAAGCTCATGTTATCTATGATGAGTGGCTATACTAATCAATCAAATAATAAGAAGAACTAGAGTACCTGATAACCATAAGCTACATGGTCAGGAAATAGATTCAGAGAGAGAAAATACGTTGCGCATCCTAAGAAAATATACGAACCGACGATTATATGACACGTCACGAAGCTGCTATGTCACACTTGAAGATGTAAAGCAGCTTGTATTGAGTGCCGAACCCTTTCAAGTGTTAGACTCTAAAACCGGTAACGATTTGACAAGAAACATTCTGCTACAGATTATTAGCGAGCAGGAAGGAGAAGGACACGGAACCTTGTTAACTAACCAGGTTCTTCAGCAGCTGATCCGTTTTTATGGAGATAGTATGCAAGGGATGATGAGCCAGTATCTGGAGCAAAGCATCGCTTCATTTCTTGAACACCAAGACCGTATTCGTGAGCAGATGCAAACCATGATGGGAGTCGCTAACCCATTGACGATGATGAATAAAATTGCTGATCAAAACATGGCTGTGTGGAGCATGTTTAAACCCCCAGCCGGTCAAGCAGCTACTGAGACTACCGAAGAAGCTTCACCTGACGAGAAGTCGGCCAAAGATAAAGAGTAGGTGTTCTAGTCACCTTCTAAATAACAGCCGTAATGCGGCTGTTATTGCTTTATCGGATCAATCCCTTTGCATTAACCACTCGGTTATTGCCTTAGGCACAATGCGTTGAGCTTTGGTGCTAACAAAAACGCCTATGTGCCCAGCTTTTACCTCCAAGGCTTGGTAGTCGTTACTATTGACCAACTTACCTAGTGGAAGCGAGGCACTTGGCGGAACCAAATGATCATAAGCGCCATAGATATTCAAAATGGGCTGACTGATAGCGTTGAGATTGACAGGCTTGTCGCCAATGATTATCTCATTATTAACCAGCTTGTTTTCTTGAAAAAACCATCTAATGAATTGCTTAAAGGCTTCACCTGCTTGGTTTGGGCTGTCATAAATCCACTTTTCCATCCGTAAAAAGCTTAATGCTTTCTGTGCACTATCTAGATAGTTGGAGATGTCTAAGCTTTTCTGTACGCCTAAGCGCATTGGCATTAAGGCTTTATAAGCGTCATTAAGCAGCTCGCCTGGAATATTACCATATGCAGACACAGCAAGGTCTGTGTCTATGTACCGTGCCAGTAAGCTGAGGGTGTTATCAGGTGTATGAAAATCGACAGGCGTGACCATCGTAATTAAATTTTTTATTTTTTTCGGGTAGATGGCTGAGTAGCAAAGACTTAAGGTGCCTCCCTGGCAGATCCCCAGTAGGTTAATTGAATTTGCTCCAGAGTGTTGAGTGACCTGATCCACGCAGTTATTCAGGTATTCGTTAATGTAGTCATCCAAGTCTAGAAACCGATCAGCTGCTTCGGGGTATCCCCAATCAATTACATAGGTATCCTGTCCGCTGCTAATGAGTGATTTCAGTAAAGAGCGCTCAGGCTCTAAATCGATCATATACCAGCGATTGACGAGCGCATAGGTGATAAGTAAAGGCGTTTTACAACGTGCATCTACTTCTCGATTGCCAGGGAAATACAGTAAACGAAGTTTGTCCTGAGTGAAAATTACTTCGTATTCTGATTGGGCAACATCTATTTGCTGCACCTCTTTGAGTGCTTGGTAGCTCTTTTGAAGTTTTTGTTTAAAGTCTGATAACTCGACCTCGATTTTTTCAGGGTTAAGCTTCAGGTTTTTCACGCATGGTTCCCTTGTTGTTAGATGAAACATAAGATGATTGTTTAAGTGTAGTTAGTTCGCTACGAAGATGATCTATTTCATCCGACAAACTGATTACGGTTCTATGCAATTGCTCAAACAGGGGAAGGTTAAAATCTTCTTCTTGTGCGGCTAGGCGTCTATCAACGTGGCGCATCTGTTTTCGTAACACGTGTTGCCTCTCTAGTGCAGTATCTAACCCTTTGCGAGTGGCAAGCCCGGCTGCTTCGAAGTATATATCACGTATATCATAAGAGTATTTTCGTAACCTCATGACCGCATTAGATATTCTGGCATGGCTCTTTTGGTAAGATGGGGTGTGAAGTGTCTTAATGTAAACTTTTTCATAACACTCGACCCAAAGATCATGCAGCCCCTTGAGTGTATCAATCGTGTTCTCTCCTTCGGTTAACTCATAGAGTAATCCACTGTTTGCCTCAAGGTTTATCTGACTGTAGTGGTCAATATATTCTGTTAACGCGGCTTGATATTCAGAGAGATAATTGGCACCGTCCTGCAGGTTTTCCTGATACTGATGGACTGCTCCGGCAGGTGGAAAGTTAAAGAGGGCCTTAACACTTTTTAAAACGGGATTTTCGAGGAAAAGATCATCCTGAAAGCTATGGGTTTTAAAGAGATCAATAAGGTGTTCAGGTACACGCCATTGACTAAGGAGCGCTTCTCCGGTCTTTTGCTGAACCTGATCACAGAACAGATCTAGCAATGTCACAAGATCTGTTTTCTCCGTGGTGCTTTTAAGTTGTGCCAGTAAAGCTGTTCCCAACTGCAGAAATTCGGTGGCATGGGTTGTCATGATTGCTGCGGCACGGGCCTGATCTTGTGCAAAAAATTCGTGCTTGGAGCTGCTTGCATTGTTTTGCTCTATCCATTGCCTGAATAGCGCATGCTGCTGCCTGAACATCGCTTGCATTTGCTCGTTGATATCATTTGGCACGCAGTTACCTCATCGCCTACACAAAAATCTATAAGCAGTTTAATGGAGCTTCGCAGGTTTATGAAGTATCACACGGAATAAGTTAGCATGTCGACTAAACGACTAGCTGCATTAGAGAGAGTGCGATCACGGTGGTATATATAGCCTAGCTCCCGCTGAATAGGCTCTGAACCAGTGTTTAGTACCGTTAAGGTGTCATCGATCATGGTCTCAGGTAATAGGCTCCAACCCAGACCAATACTTACCATCATTCTGATGGTATCCAAATAATTCGTGGACATGGCAACATTTAAGTCTAAGCGCTTGCGTCTGAATTGCTCTGCAACTATTTGCTGCGTGAACGTTTGGGTGCCGGGCAAGATAGCAGCATAATGGGTTAGCTGCTCTAATGTCACATGAGTTTCGTTGGCAAGTGGGTGCTCTTTACAAACCACGTATTGCAAATTATCGACCCAAATGGTTTGAGAGTGAATCGCTGCATTTGGTTGCGGTGCCAATGTGATTAAGGCGAGTTCCAAATCACCATGAAGTACACCATCATAGGCTACTTCGGACTCGTCAAATTTCAAATTGAGTTGTACATCGGGATAGGTTTGGGAAAATTTCCTTAATATCGGAGGTAATCTGTGCAAGCTGATATGGTGACTGGCAGCTAGTGTTAGCTTTCCATGAACTTCGCCGCTTAGATTCCCCATCGCGCGGCTGGCATCTTGTATCGCAATAAGGATGGTTTTTGCACGAGGAAGCAAGGCTAATCCTGCCTCAGTTAATCCAACGCTCCTGCCGATGCGATCAAACAGCTTTCTATCTAATTGGTTTTCAAGCAAGGCTATACGCTTACTAACCGCGGACTGGGTGATATAGAGTTGTTGTGCCGCTTGTGAAAAAGAACCTGTTTCAGCAACGGCAATAAAGGCTGAAAGCGTATGGGTATCCATTATTTATTTTTAACTCTCCATGAATGCTAAACGCGATATCGGGTTAAAACGATGCCGCTTAATATTACGACAAGCGCTAATAAACTAGAAAGTGTAACGGCTTCATTCAGGATGATTGCGCCGGTAAAAAAAGCGACAACCGGGACTAGGAAGTTGATATTGGCCAGAAAGCTAGGTCCTGCTCTTACTATAACGAAAAAGTAGACCAACGACGCCACGCCGGTTGATATGACACCTAGCCAGATCAGCGAAAACCACTGTAATGGAGCAGGCGAAGTAAATTGGAAAGTTTGAGACAAAAACAGCGGTAGCATCAATAAACTAGCCCCAATAAGCATGCCAGCACCTCCTATAACAGGATGAAAGCTGGAAAGTTTTCTGACTAAGATTGCATTCAGAGCATAGCAGCTGGCGGCCAACAAAATGGCTAGCTCTCTGAGGAGAGATGAGGCGGCTTGAAGAGCGGGATTAAGCAATAATACAACACCCATAAACCCGATAATAACCCCGGATATTTTATAGGGATTAAGCCGTTCGCCAGTAACCCAGAAATGCGCCAATATTAAAGTGACCATCGGCATCACGGCCATCAGCACGCCAGCTTTACCTGAAGGAACCGCTTGTTGTCCCCAGGCGATTAAAAAGAAAGGTAGGGCGTTACCAAAAAAGCCCAACAGCAGAAAAATTCCCCAACTTTTTAAGTTACTCGGTAAGCGTAAACCTTTTAGGTAAGCGAACAATGTTAACACCATTGCTCCCATGACTAAGCGAATATGCGTGATGAAAATGGGCTCAAAGGTTTCTAAGGCTAGGGATGTAAACAGGAAGGATGTACCCCACATGGCTACTAACAGTAGCAGTAAGATCCAGTTGATCAAAGAGGCGGGCACGATAGTAGAGACTCCTATAAAATTAAGTGGCATCTAATGTTTTCAAGCTGCCTCGTTCAGTCACGATCAGAACGCCGAGTAGCAGAGTACCAATTACCATCATGCCGGCAGCCATCAAGAGCCCGCCGCTGTAGTGCCCAGTTTGTTCTGCCATCATGCCCGCTAGCGCCGGAGCAATGATTTGCGCAGCTCCATAGGATAATGTGAGTTTACCCATTAATTTTGCAGGTTTAGTAGGATAGAAACGTCCAGCCATCGCCAGAACCAAACTGACAATGCCAATGAATGTACTCCCATAGAGAACGGCGCTTACCAAGGCTGCTGCGAGCGAATCATAGAATACGGGCACTAGAATACCAATGATATGGATTAAGTAATTGAGCATCAATGTATACAGGGTGCCAATCCTTCGGGCGACATGTTCCCAAAATAGAACCGCCGGCACCGCAGTGATTCCCAGAACCAGCCAGACCAGCTCTCCGGAGCCTGCCAGTCCAGGCTGTCGTTCCACCATAGCAACGGTAAATGTCGCACTGATGACATAGCCAAACCCGGCACAAAAATAGGATGCCAGCATTAGCCAGAAAAAGCGCTTAGAAGGTGGGCGGTCTTCTAGCGTAGTGCCCGAGTTCGTTAAGCTTCCATTATGAGGCCGTGGCAGCCAGCGCCAAGCAGGAACTGCCAACACCACACCTGCTATCCCTAAAATGATCCATTGCTCTTTCCAATTATAAGCATCCACCATTAGATCTACGGCAATCGCCGTAAAAACGATCCCCAACCCGATACCCATAAAGTGTATGCTTAATTCACTGCGAAAATGGTGGCGCATCAGCCAATTAAGCACTAATCCCGATCCTATCAACATGCCAGCTGCACTGCTTAAACCTGCCATGAAACGCATGAAAGCCCACAAAAATGTATTTTCAGCTAATGCCATGCCGATTGTTGTTAACACGGCAACGATCAGGCCTAGCCGATACAGAGTGTCTTTAAGCATCAAACTGCTGACAGATGCTGCGATCACCGCCCCACAAAGGTATCCAATGTAATTAATAGCCGCTAACCAGCCGGCACTAAGGTCGGTTAGGATACTCTCGGACTGCATAACAGGGATCAACGGTGTGTAAGCGAATCGGGCAACACCTACCAAGAGTACTAAACTAATCACGCCAGCAGAAAGCACGAAATATTTTTGTTGTTGCAGAGACCGGTTGGGCATCAGGGATAATCCGTATTATTGTTTTTTATAGAGGCTAAACCTAGTTTAGTATCAAAACAATTGATATTTTTAGAACAAACCGTTCTGTTTTGGAGGTCTAATGGATCTTTTGGGGTTGGAAACATTTTGCGCAGTGGTCGACGAAGGCGGTGTATTAGCCGCTTCACGGACCTTACATACCGTGCAATCTAATGTTACTACAAGGATTAAGCGGCTAGAGGAGGAACTCGGAGCTAAAGTCTTCTTTAGAAAAGGACGAGGCTTATCTTTGACTCCCGCAGGGCGAGTGTTGCTGGACTATGCTCGGAAAATGCTTCAATTAGAGCGCCAAGCGGTGCAAGCCGTAAAGCAACTGGCAGATGAAGCCGGAGAAGTGCGCATCGGCACGATGGAGAGTTTTGCTGCCGTCCGTCTACCTGACTTGCTACTTCGCTTAAGGCAACAGTGCCCAAAAGTGGAGACCCGAATTCAAACGGATACCAGTGAATCTTTGATCCGTAAGGTGCTAAGTCATGAATTAGATTGTGCCTATATTGGTGGTCCGTTTGAGCACGATGACTTGATCTGTACTGAAGTTGCAACAGAGCAGCTTGTACTCGTTAAAAGTAAAACACTCCATTGTGTGAACACATTAATCGTATTTCGAGAAGGGTGTGCCTACCGTGAAAGGGCTCACCGTTGGCAGCGAACCTATGGAACGTCATTTGACCTTATGGAGATGGGAACACTGGAAGGGATTCTTGGATGCGTTGCCTTTGGTTTAGGCGTTACGTTGATGCCCGTATCGGTTGTAGAAAAAAGCCAACATCGGGAACAATTAATCTATGAAGAAATAGACCAACAGTTTGCTTGTATTCCCACGTTATTGATCCGCCATAAGCGACTATCGAGGTTGTTGGGAGTAGAGGTGTTGCAACAGCCTCTGGGTGTTTTAAATTAGCATTGTATCAACGGCTGATTTCATGCTATTAAGCACTTTCTAGCCTCTATCATAGAGGCTTATTTCTTGGATCGCTTATCATGAACGGTGTTACATCCCATGCCTCTTCGGCAGTTGCTTTGCCGGACCGATTTATTCATCTTCTCTCGTCAATGATTCGTAGCCCGAGCGTTGTCGGGGCAGAGCACTCTTTTTTCCGTGTACTGCAGCGGGAGCTTGAAGAACGTGGCGCTAACGTAACTTGGTATGAAGGTGTTCTGGTTGCACAGGGTGATGAGCCAAATAGTGTTATGTTTTCAGCTCATATCGACCGACATGGTTTGATCTGTACAGGTCCGAACGAATTTCAATATGCCGCTTTTGTATCGGGTGCCCGTTCTGATCTATTAGGGAACTCGGTCAGCGAACAGTTGATGAAAAAAATTGTAAACCGCTTTGAATCTGAGTCAGTGTTCGCCTACGAACCTTGGTCAGGTGCTTACCGAGGGAGAGGCCTGATTGATCGTGCTTATATCTGTGAGTTTCGTAATAACTTAATCTTTGAACTTAAAGGGTTAGATCATTTAGTTGCAGGCACGCCAGTGGCTTTTAGGGATAACCTTAAAAGTGAAAATGGTGCATTAGTTGGCCAGTTGGATAACGTGATTACGGCTGCTGCGCTGGTATATCTTTTTGAGCTGGGTTTCCAAGGCACTGCCTTTTTCACGGCGCAAGAAGAGGCCGGTAAAAGTTGGCGGTATTTACTAGAATGGTTTCGTCGATTTGGCCACTCTACTAACCAATTAATCGTTGTGGACACGAGCCCCTATCCTGATTTCGAAACAGCTAAACAGCAAACGCTGGTTTTACGTAACCGAGATGCCAACGCCGTATTTAATACCGAGCTGACGCGTAAGTTGGTTGATATTTGTGAAGCTAATCACTTTACCTATCAATTTAAAGATAAATATGTAGAACAGCAAAACGTGCTGGCAAAACAGAGAGGGGATGAGCCTGCATCACTAGGCTCTACCGAAATGGGCAGGATCATCTCTGCATCAAACGGGCTGGTCGATGGCACAACCCTTCAGATACCCACTTCGGGCTACCATACATTGTCCGAATCGGCACCTGTGGAATCGGTTGCTGGTTTTCTCAAAGTATTAACAGATTTGGCTACACTGAATTAATACAGGTTTAGGTAAAAAATTAGATGTATAAAACTATTATCGTGGTGGATAGCCAAGACCACGGAATCAGCGAAACCGACTACACCATCGTCACGTTTGAAGAGTACCTGTCGGCTTATCCTAAAAAGAACGAACCTAAAACGCGGCTACTTAACTTATGTGATACCGAGCATTATTTAAGCCGAGGCTATTACTGCTCTTTATTGGCTGAGGCGCGAAAGCATCGAGTGTTACCGAGTGTCAGCACGATCAATGATCTGCGTGCACTATCAACGGAACTATCTACGGGTATCCGCCTTAATCTTCCCTCTTCAGTGTTTAGAATAAATGAGGGTGAACAGGTAGAGATGTTCATTTATCTGGGGTGGACGGAGCAAGAACCTTGGAGGAAGCTGGCCAAGCAGATTTTTGAAAAGTACTCAGCGCCAATACTGCAGTTGATGGTGACGCATGATGCTTCTGGCATCCGAATGAGCGTGAAACGCTATGCTCATAGTAGCCTTAACGAAATAGAAAAAAGCAAATTTAACAACCAGTTAAATAGCTTTTCTAAAGAGGTTTGGTCAAATGCTGCCAGCAAAAAATCTCCGCGGTGGGATCTGGCTATTTTAGTCAACCCGGATGAAGCACAGCCTCCCAGCGATAAAGAAGCGATAAAACGATTTATTAAAGCGGCAGAAAAAGTCGGTATTCACGCTGAGACGATTACGGCTGAACAAGCGAGTCATATTTCTCAGTTTGATGCGCTTTTTATTCGCGAAACAACCGCTATTGATCACCACACCTATCGCTTGGCGCGCAAGGCAGAGCAAGAAGGCTTGGTAGTGATTGATGATCCGACCTCTATTTTACGTTGTTGTAACAAAGTGTATTTGCATGATGCCTTCAGTTATAACGGTGTACCGGCACCTAAAACCCATGTGGTTATCAACGCAGATGAGGAGAGCCTCACGCGTATAGAGGCTGAATTTACTTATCCTATCGTTCTAAAAATGCCAGAAGGCTCCTTCTCCAAAGGCGTTTACAAAGTTGCTGATCGTCAGGAGCTTAAAGAGAAACTTGAGGAATTGTTTGCTGATACCGCCTTGGTATTGGTACAAGAGTATCTGTACACCGACTATGATTGGCGGGTAGGGGTGCTTAATGGCAGAGCGATTTATGCGTGCCGTTACCATATGGCGCGTAACCATTGGCAGATATATAACCATGACGCTAAACGGTTTAATTCGGGCGGGTTTGAAACCTTACCAACCTTTGAAGTACCCAAAAAAGTACTGGATGCGGCCCTTAAAGCCAGCGCTATGATTGGTAAAGGCTTGTATGGTGTAGATATTAAACAAAAAGACAGCCATGTTTATGTCATAGAGGTTAACGATAACCCAAGTATTGATCACAAGGTCGAAGACCTCTATCTCGGTAATGAACTCTATATGCTAGTCATGCAGGAGTTTGCAGACCGTTTGGAGAAAAGAGGGCGTTAAGTGGTTCACAGATATAAGCTTTTAAGGAGTTGTTATGGAAGCAATTGATCTCCATACATTGTGGGATGTGGCTCCTTATGATCTTGCCGCGATAGGAACAGCGCTTTTTTGCGGGACACTCATTGGTTTAGAGCGACAGCTGCGAGGTAAGCCGGTAGGGATACGTACCTCGTCGCTGATTATTTTGGGGACTTATCTGTTTTTAGCGACCACTTTCCAGTTGAGTGAATCCATCATTGACCCTTCTCGTGTCATTGGACAGGTTATCACTGGCATAGGCTTTCTGGGGGCAGGGGTGATGCTGGCTAAAGATGGAGCCGTCGTAGGTGTGACTTCGGCGGCTACTATTTGGGTGCTTGCGGCTATTGGCGTGATTATTTCCGTAGGACATTTAATCATCGCTATTAAAGTCTCTATTTTAGTCATCGTGATTTTGCATGGTATTGATCTCTTGGAGACGCATACCAAAGCCTTTAGCCGAGGCGTACATGCGAAAGTGCAAAACTATCGTGATAAGAAGTAAATAAAATTACAGGGTATCAGGCAGCGGGTCTTTCGAAATCACAACCGCTGTCCTGATTCTCTCTGACCCATAGGCCGACATTTTGCTGAAATCCTCACGGGAGATTGGCATATATTGGCAATCCATCGGGATTTGATCCTTGTCGGTATCAGGGTCATGAACATAGAGGCAGTCATCATCTATTGCGGTGACAGCAACCCAATGGGGTGCTTTTTTCCCATCCATTCGATAAGTGCTGATGAGGACGAGGACTGCGCAATTGGCTGCTAGCCAGCCTTGTATCTTTTCTTGTGTAATATCTTGAATGAGGCAGGCAACATGCTCTTCCTGAGCGTGCTGGTGGAACTGGCGATCGACCAGCGTCATGATCTCTTTTTTATGCTCACTGCGGACCCCCTCAATAAACAAAGGGGCAGCGGTGTTAATGCAGGCTGCTGCATTAAATCCACGACGGCGAGCAGCTAATGCCAAACCTATGGGGTGGCATCCGCCATGGCCTGATGTCATGAAAATCGTTGTGGCCTCACGCCATATATCCAGCTCCAGCATAGCATCAGGTTTTATGGATGGTTGCAGTGATGCCATGGCCATCATTAACGAGGCTGGCCCACAGGTAAATTCCGTTGTCTGTTGATACCACGGGGTCTGTTTTGTATAAAAGGCCGTATCAGCAGAGCGGATACGTTTTTGCATACGTAGGGCATCGCTATGGTCTTCGTAATAGTCTGTATATTCATCAAAGACACGATATCCCATACTTTCATAAAGCTTTATCGCTACATGATTGTTTTCTGCAACTTCTAGGCGCATAAACAAACGGCCTTGTTTTGAGCTTGCCTGCTCAAGGGCCGAGAGGATCTTTTTGCCAACCCCCAAGCCTCTGGCTTCCGCGCTGACAGCTAGCGAGTACAAACGCGCCAGACGCGTTCCTTTGTGGAGAATAACCAGACCGTAGCCCACGACTTGATCAGACGACTCGCAAACCAATAAGATGCCGTTGGCCGCTTTGAGCCAATGTTGGAGTCTGCGACGGCTTAACCTATCACCACGGAATGCATTGTTTTCTAGTGCGAATAGCGGCTCTATATCGTCAGAGGATGCCGGACGAATCACAATGGGTGACATATTATGCTAATGACTCAATCGGTGTAACGAGTTGTTCATTAACCCACGGATGATCACCGATCATCTCCATCATGTGGTCAATAAAAAGTCGCACTTTGGGGTTGAGATGGCGACGGCTAGGGTAGATCGCATTAACTTCTATTGGAGGTGATGGGTAATCAGGGAGTAATTCAACCAGTTCTCCTCGCTGTACGCAGTTGCGACAAAAGACTCTTGGCATACGGGCGATACCCATATCTTGTAATAGGATTTCACGAATAAAACTAATGCTGTTAGCTTTTAGCTGGCCTTTCACGGGGATGGCTTCTTCCCAGCCATCAAATACCCAATGCTCAACCGACTTCAAAATACCATAACACTCGTGATCGGTGAGATCTTCTGGGGTGGAAGGGGTGCCATGTTGCTGGAGATAGCTTGGTGAGGCGTACAGACCGCGTGATACAGTCGCAACGCGCCTAGCAATGAGACTGGAATCTGCCAGCTCACCGACACGAATGGCGAGATCAATCCCTTCTTCAATCAGATCAATAACCCGCGTACTGAGTTCTACCTCTAGCGATATCTGCGGATACCGGCGCATAAAGGTGCCCACCACTTCGTTCATCATAAAAACGCCTAGCTCTGAAGGCATCGTTATTCTTAAGCGACCTCTAGGATTATCTTGTGTGGCAGATAAATAATCTTTTGCAGACTCTAACTCGTTAATGAGTGGGTGGCAGCGGGCGAACAGATCCTCACCATCATCAGTAAGCTTCAGTTTTCGGGTTGTTCGTTGCAGTAATCGAACGCCCAAGTCGTCCTCTAGTTGAGCGATGCGCCGGCTAATAGTCGACTTCTGAATCCCCAAGCTTTCTGCGGCAGAGGTGAAGCTTCCGGTTTCAACTATCCGGATAAATAGGCTGACATCGTTGAGATTCATAGATATGGCCGTAATAATCAGAAAGGGTGTTGATTTGCCAAATTACCAGTAACGGGTTGATTTATAGTTTAATTCGTTACTGGTTCAAAGCACTGGCTAGAATCTTCTGCTATTGTTATGCAAAGATCAAGGCCGGAGGCGATGATGGAAGTACTTAATCATATTAGACTTATGGCAGATTATAACCAGCAGTTAAATAAACAAGTCTGCGAAGCTGCTGGGATGCTGAATCACGAATCGTTGGTTGAACATCGAGGCGCTTTTTTTGGTTCCGTACTCGGGACTTTAAATCATCTTATGGTCGGAGATTTAATCTGGTTAAAGCGCTTTGCAGGTCACCCAGCGCAGCATGTTGCCCTTAATCCCATTCGTGCCACTGAGGCGCCTGTAGCTTTGGAGCAGCAGTTGTTTTCAACGATGGAGGGATTGTGGCAAGAACGGCAAATTCTTGATGCCGTCATTGTCAGTTGGTCAAGAGAGTTAAAAGCAGAAGATCTGGATCACTGCCTTGAATACAGTAGTATGAAAGGTGTCTCGTCACGTCGCCAGATGGGTGCCTTGGTCATGCATTTTTTTAACCATCAGACCCACCATCGAGGCCAGCTATCGACCTTGCTGTATCAACAAGGTTTTGATATTGGCCTAACCGATCTTCTATATTTTATCCCCGAAGAAAGCTAAATCAGTGGGCGGTACTTTTTGCAATCGCTTTCATCGCATCAACCATGGCATACACACCATTGGTACGTGAAGGGCTTAAGAACTG
>Ga0193954_1001307_pt1 | contig 12881 bp, 11 predicted proteins | sample BB_5_MG_FD_140340 | JGI IMG/M metagenome (GOLD analysis project Ga0193954, IMG submission 140340) | Microbial mat bacterial communities from the Broadkill River, Lewes, Delaware, United States - BB_5_MG | ecosystem: Environmental > Aquatic > Freshwater > River > Microbial mats | place: USA...
CCAGGGGCTCAAAGATCCAAAGAGCCACAACTAAGAAAACAACGTCGAACATCGCCAGTAGGCGCACCCAAGCGCCGAATTCGGCGGCGGGCATGTCGGCCGCGATGAGCGCACCGGTGGCCTTCACGCCCACGATGAGCACCGGCAGGATGAGCGGGTAGAGGATGATCGCCAAGAGTACATCTTTGGCACGGGCCCTCAGCAGCATCGCCGACAAGAGGGTGCCCACCACGGCATAACCGAAGGTGCCCAGGGCCAGGGTGAGCACAAGCAAGCCAAGTTGCGACCAGCTCAGGTCAAGGTTGAAGAAAAAGTCCACTGAGGGCAGCACCACCGCCTCGACCACCACCATGAAGACGAGCACCCCCAGCGTCTTGCCGAGGTAGATCGCCGGCCGGGACACGGGTGACAGCAGCAGGGCGCGGATGCACTCGCCCTCCTTCTCGCGCTCCATGATGCGGCCCAGACCCAACGTGCCCGCAAAGGCGACTGAGACCCAAAGGATGCCGGCAGCCACGGCCGAGATGGGGGCGTCATTGCTGTAAAAGGAGAAGGAGAAGATCAGCACCACCAAGAAGCCGAAGTAGCCCATCGTGAGCAGGATCTCTTTGGAGCGCAGCTCAACTCGCAGGTCCTTCTTGGCGATCTGCAGGGCATCCTGCAGGACCGCGATCATGCCCTGGCGGGCGCTGACCGGAGCCCGCACCGCGAGGCCGGCGTCCGGGCCAGCTTTAGCTTTGGCGGCCATCTCGGTCACGCGGGGGCCTCCTCGCTGAGTCGGCCTTCCACGACATCACCGTAGCGGGTGCGCAGCGCGTCGGTGCTGAGCCGCCCCTGGTGGCGATGGGCCAGCTTTCCGCGCACCAAGACCGCGATCTCGTCCGCGAGCTCGGCCGTGGTCTCCATGTCGTGCGAGATCATGAGCACGATCGCGCCCGCCTCCCGCAGGCCGTGAATGCGGTCAATCACGGTGCGCGTGGAGTGGCGATCAAGCCCGGTGAAGGGCTCGTCGAGCAGCACGAGGGAGGGGCGCCCGACGAGCGCGCGGGCGAGGCCCAGCCGCTGCATCATGCCGCGCGAGAAGGTCTTGGCCGGGCGGTTCATCGCGTCCTCAAGGCCGAAGTCGGTCAAGAGCGCGCGCGCCTCACCCTCAGGGTCTGCGGCGGAGTACAAGCGCCCGAAGAAGGCGACGTTCTCAAGCGCGGTCAAGTCTCCGTAGGAGAGGCTGGCGTGGGACAGCAGACCAATATGCCCCCGCGCCTCTCGGCTGCGCTCCGGCGGCAGGTCGCCAAAGTGCATCGTCCCGGAGGTCGGGGTCGACAGGGTGGAGAACAGCCACAAAAGCGTGGTCTTCCCTGCGCCGTTGGGCCCGAGCAGGCCCATGACCTTGCCCGCGCAGACATCGAGAGTCACGCGGTGCAGCGCCCGCTGCCGCCCATATATCTTGGTGACGGTGCGCGCTTCAGCCCGTTCGAAGCCGATGGCCACGGGTCATCCTCCGCCGTGGCCGGGGCGGGCGAGGTCGATCTCTCGAAGCACGACGGCCAGCTCGTTCATCAACTCCCCGTGTCGACGCGCATAACGCTTGGGTTTGACGGAGCCCTCCGCCTTGTCGGCCTCGAGGATCTCCAGCGCCTTGATGATTTGGTCGCGACGGGCCTGAGCCGACAGGGGGCCCAACGTGGTCGCCTCGCGTGGGTCCTTTTGCAGCAAGGAGAAGATCAGCCACAGCACGATGCCCGCCGTGATCGCCAAAGCCGCAGCCCGCGGCCAGGTCGCCCGACTGGGTAACCCCGAGACAGTGACCTGAAAGGTCTGCCCGGCGGTGATCGGGGCGAAGTCATAGATGGCGAAGGCCAGGCCGTTGAGCTCCCGCACCCGGCTTTGGTACTTCACATTGCTGGAGACGGAGACGCCCGGGATGTCTTCGATGATCACGCGCATGCCGTTCACGTTGACGGGGATGCGCCGCGAAAAGCGGGCCGTATCGCCGCTGAAGTCCCAAAAATAGGCGGCCGCGAACGTCGTGCTGCCGGCCCCAAGGTCTCGATCGGCGAAGATGCTCTGGCTGTCGTCCGCGCCTTTGAACCCTGGAACGTCCTCATCCACGGAAAGGCGACGGCTGCCCTTGGGCAGCGGGAAGACAAGCTGAGATGCCGGCACCGACTTGCCACCGCCATTGGAAAGCGACCAGCTCTCTTGGGTCTTGAGGTGATGCTCGTCCACCTCAATGATGACCGTGGCCTGCGCCGTCACATCGGATGCGGAGCCCCCGGATGGTAGGCTAGGTTGCGAGGCAGGCTGGCTTGCCGCCTGACTTAGGAGCAGGACGGTGAGTAGGGTCTTCATGCGGCTGCCTGCTCCTGTCGGGGCCGCCCGCAGCCAACGCAAAAGTACGCATCTGCCGGGCTCTTGGTATCGCAGGCCTCGCAGACCAGGACGTCATCTTGTTTATTGAGGGCCACAGGCCGTTCATCAAACACCTCTGACAGCGCCACGGGGCCCTTGGGTTCGATGCGCGGGCGGCGGCTCGCTGGGGCCGCGGTCGAGGAGGTGGAGGCGGTCACGGGCTCGGGGCCGGCGGCATCCGCGCCCAGCCGCTTGGTGACCAGCCTGCGGGCTTCGGCCATCCAACGGTCGTCCTGAGCTTTGAGGGCTTGAATAATGCGCAGGGCGTCGGCCTCAGACTTGGCGCGCAGGTGTCGGTAGTCCTCGGGATCCACCTTTCCGACGGCGGCGTCGGCCTCAAGCTCTTTGATGCCTTGCAGGATGATGAGCTTTTCGTGCTCCAGCGCGGCCCGGGCCTCGTCTTCGACACGGCCGGTCACCTCGAGGCTGGGGTCTTTGAGGGCGCTGAGCATGCGCACGCTCACGTAAATGGTGAAGGCCACCGCCACCCCGGTGAGCAGGAAGATGAAGGTTGGGGCCGGCCCGTAGGCCTTTCCGATGATCGCCGCCACGACGGCGACGCCCACGGCGACCTCCACGGCCACGAGAGACCGATCCACCAATGAAGATCCACTTTGGGCCATTGCGTTCACCGAGGGGCTCCGCTTGAGCGGAGCGGCGCGAGCCTAGCACGCGGTTTGGGGGCTGCAGTCGCCATCGTGGGTCAGTACAAGTCGTCCAACTCGCGGGCGAGCCGGCGACGAGCCTCATCCTCTCGTTGTTCTTCAGGGCTGCTTGGTAGTGAGGGCCCGGCCGGCATCGGCTGGTTCTTTTTCATGCGCAGACCGAAGAAGACCACGAGCAGCAGGCCGAGTACTCCGCCCACGTACGGCACGATGTAGCTCATCCTGCCCAGGCCATCGTCGGGCGGCAGCGGGAACACCTTGAGTCCAAAGGCGGACTCATACGCGCTGATGATCTGCTCCTTCGTCTTTCCGTCGAGCAGAGCCAGTTGGATGGTGCGCTGGTTGTAGTGGGCCCAGCCACAGTCACAATTCGTGACCGTGTGCCGAGGGCAGGTGCCACACAAGCAGACCACGTCCTGGCCCAGCTTCTTCGCGTAGTCGATCTGGGCCGGGTCCGAGAGCTTTCGCGTATCGCGATCCGGGTCCACGCCGAGCAGCTTGGTGGCGCCATCCTTCGCCTCGCCGGCGGTCTCAGCTTCGCCGGGGGCTCCCCAGATGAGGGCCAGGCCCAGCACCAAAGGCACCGCCAGGCGCTGCCCGCTTCTTGAGAGAATGCGTGTCGTCATCGGCTGCGGTCGTCTTTCAAATGAAGGTCATCACGGCGGCGACTACCGAGATCACGAAGGTCAGGATTGTGCCAAAGGCTGGAATGAAGCGGCGCACCCGTGTGGTGGCGCGCGCCTTCTTCTTGTCGGGCCACACCGCGATGGAAAAGCCCACCATCGTGAAGGTGCAACCCAGCCATACAAAGTTCACCAGTGGGTTCACCTTGAGCTGCAGCGTCGCGAGGCTGTTCTCGGCATCGTAGCCGCCGAGCACGAGGTACAGGTCGTCCCTCATGCTCATCATCTTCGCGACCTCTGTGGTCACCTGATCTTCAGGCTTTCGGTAGGCCCACTTGGCGGGGGCGAGCTGGCCAATGACCTCGGAGGTGCCGGCCTTGGTGACCGTCACGTCGGCCGTGATCATGTTCTTTTGGCCGTCGTCCTCGAAACGCAGCCGGTCCAAGGTCACGCCGTAGTTTCCGATGACCGTGGCCTCACCCACCTTGAGGGTCTTATCCTCCTCCAGTTTGAAACCTTCGCCCGCGAAGCCCACAAACATGAGCACCACGCCGAAGTGAATCACGTAGCCACCGTGTCGGCGGCGAGCGCGGGTCATCAGGGTCACGAAGGCGTCCGCCGCGCCTTCCTTGGCGTTCTTCATGCGGTGCATCGTGCCTCGCCAGAACTCCTGGAGGATGGTGGCGGTCACGAAAGCGCACAGGATAAGCGTGGTGAGCGGCGGCCAGCTGGTGATGTCCAGCGCCAGCCACCCGGAGATCGCGACGATGGCCGCGACGACAGTCGGCAAGGTGAATTGCTGGCGGATGGTTGAGCCGGTGGACTTTCGCCAGGACAATAAAGGCCCCACACCGGTCAGGAAGAGCAGGATAAGGCCCAGGGGGATCATCCAGGTGTTGAAGAAGGTGGCGCCGACGTTCACCTCTCGGCCGGTGACCGCCTTGAACAGCGATGGGAAGAGGGTGCCAAAGAGCACCAGGAAGGCCGCCGCCAGCAGAATCCAGTTGTTCACCAAGAAGGCGAACTCCCGGGAGAGAATCGACTCCAACCCCTGCTTGGGGCGCAGCTGAGGCAGCCGGTAGATGAGCAGCCCAAAGGAGACCACCGCGGAGCCGACGATGAACCAAAAGAAGTAGGTGCCAATGTCGCTCTGCGCGAAGGCGTGCACCGACTGCACGACTCCGGAGCGGGTCATCATCGTGCCGATCATCGTTAAGATGAAGGTGGTGATAATCAGCACCAGGTTCCATGCCTTGTACATGCCGCGGCGCTCTTGGACCTGGATCGAGTGGATAAAGGCGGTGCCCGTCAGCCAAGGAATGAAGGCCGCATTTTCAACCGGGTCCCAAGCCCAATACCCACCCCAGCCTAACTCCTCGTAAGCCCACAGGCCGCCCAAGGTGAGGCCCACCGTCAGACAGAACCAGGCCACCAGGCACCACCGGCGCATCGCGGCAATCCAGGTGTAGTCCAGCTTGTTGTGGGCCAGAGCGCCCACCGCGAAGCAGAAGGGGATCGTCCAGCCGATGTAGCCCAAGTAGAGCGTCGGAGGGTGCGTCACCATATAGGGGTTTTGAAGGAGCGGATTCAGGCCGCGGCCATCGGTGGGCGCGCCCGCAAGGTAGGTTTCGAAGGGGTTGGCCGTGAAGATCATGACCACCGCAAAGAAGAGCGTCACCACCATCATCGAGACGATGGTGTAGGGCATGATCTCACGGTTCTTATTTCGGTTCTGGTAGACCGCGATGGCGGCCCAGATGCTCATCACCCATACCCAAAAGAGCAGGGAGCCGTCCTGGCCTCCCCAAAAGGCGGTGGCCTTGTAGAATAGGGGCATCGAGCGATCGCTGTAGTGCTGGACGTATTTGACCGAATAATCGTTGGCCACGAACAGGTACATGATCGCGGCCGAGCACATCGTGAGCAGCCCAAAGACCGCATACACGCCGTTCTGGGCGCTGGTGATGAGTCTTGCCGAGCTGCGGTGATGGCCGACGATCGCGGCCGCCGCAGTGTAGCTGGCAATGACGAGGGTGAAGAGGAGGCCGTAGTATCCGAGTTGAGCCATGTCCTACCTATTCTTTTAAGCGGCCAGACGCCGGCCGCGAGCAAAGAGCGAAGCCATATTTAGTACTCGCCCGCGCTCTTCTCTTCGGCTTCGTATTTGGAGGGACATTTGGCCAGCAGCTCGCTGGCGATGAAGAGCTCGCCGCCCGGCTGAAGTTTGCCGGTCACGATGACCTCCGCGTCGTCCTTGAAGGTATCGGGCACCACGCCGGAGTAGCGCACCGTGATCGTCTTGCCGAGGGCTTCGGGGTGCTTGAGCATGCCAGGCTTGTTGACGGGCTTCACCTCGAACTGGAAGTCGAGCGTGGCCGGCTTTTGCATGATGGAGTCTTTTTCCACATGCCCGCCCAGTCGGATGCGTTGGCCGATGAAGTCGTTCGGCTTGACGATGACCTCATCTGCACCATGGAAGTAGGTGAGGGTGTCCGGATTATCGAGGGTGTCGGCGAGCAGAAAACCGCCGGCGCCGAGGATCAACAGGACCGACAGGACGATTTTGATGGTGTGACCGTTCATGATGCTGCCTCCTTGGGCTGCCTCGATGACAGCCACATGGCGAGTCGCGATAGTGCCCATCCCTATCGGACTTGCCAAGGCTGATAAACATCGGGAACGTCACAGAATTCCCGGTAAAGCCGGGACTCGGAACCCCACCCATGCGGACCAAATTCATCACCTCCTGCGTTGACGCCGACGCCTTCCCCCAGCTCTCAAGACCGGAAGTTGCCTTCGTAGGCCGTTCCAACGTGGGCAAGAGCTCTCTGCTCAATGTGCTGACCTCCGCGAAGATCGCGAAGGTCTCCCGCACGCCGGGGCGCACCCAGATGGTGAATTTCTTCACCGTCGACGGAAAGGACTGGGGTTTTTCTCTGGCCGATTTGCCCGGCTATGGCTACGCGAAGGCCCCGAAGGCCCTACAGCGGACCTGGGGACCGCTCATCGAGCAGTACCTAGATACGCGCGACGCCCTCAAGGCGATGCTCTTGCTCATCGATGTGCGGCGCGGCGTGCAGGCCGACGACCTCGAGCTGGTGCAGTGGATGGTAGAGACCTCGGATGAGCGCGGCATCGCCATCGAGGTTGTGGCGACGAAGACCGACAAGTTGCCCAAGTCCAAGCTCAAGCCGGCCCTGGGGCGGATCGCAAACGAACTGGGGCTGCAGCGGTCTCAAGTGCACGGAACCAGCGCTTTGAATCGTCAAGGACTTGCGGAGCTGCTTGATCACCTTAGAGACATCCTTGAACCGACGGGGGCCCCCGAGTCCTCCCCTTGACGGGGGTAGGGGCGGGTCCGCAATGGTGCGTATTGACCGCCACGGACGGGGGTAGTTAGACGCGTGCTGATGTCGCCCTTGATCCCTCTTCGCTCGCGGTACACGGGCCTGGTGCTGGGCACGATGCTCGCGCTGGGGGCCGCGCCGAGCTGGGCCGCTTCGAAGCCCAAAGTGCTGGTGCTCCCTTATCAGCACCTCAATCGCGGAATGCCCGACGATCTCGGCGAGCAGACCACCGTCGTGGTGGCGCGAGAGATGGCCGCGCAGGGCGTGAACGTCATTCGCGCCGATAACGTCGGAGGCGAGGCTGGGGCCAGCTCCGCGCCGACCGAGAGCAGCAATCCCGACGCTCCGGTTGGGGATCCCAGCGCTCAGGGCAAGGCCGAAAAGTACATCTCCCGCGCGGGAGAGGCGATGGAGGACAGCGAGTTCGAGCGCGCCACCAAGCTGCTCGCTCGGGCGGCTCGCGTGATGGAGGCTAATGGAGATGCGGTCGCAGATCTGAGGCTGCTGCCCGAAATCTACATTCAGGCCGGCGTCGCCTACTTCCGAGATGGCATGGAGGATGAGGGCGATGACATGCTCAACAAGGCCGTGCACTACGACCCTGAGCGCACGCTGGACGCCGCCGACTACCCCCCTATCTTTATCCGGGTCTTCGACCGGGCCCGTTTCCACGTCCTGCGGCGCCCGCGCGCCCGCATTGAGGTGAAAGCCAAGCCTGGGGCCACGGTGCTGCTCGACGGGCGGAACATGGGCAAGGCGCCCATCGTGCTTGAGGACGCGCTGCCGGGACGCCACTGGATCCGCATTGAGCAGCCGGGCGAGGCCGTGCAGGTCCGGGCCATCCGCGCTCGGGGCAAGAAGACGCTGGTTGTCGACTTCAAGGGCGCGGCCAGCGACCCCCAGCCCGAGGCAAACCGCGCAGGTGTTTTGGGGGCGGTGTCCGCCAACGCGGTCGGCGCGCCCCACATCAAGCAGATCGCGAAGGCAGGCAAGAAGGCCGGCGCCGACTACGTGCTCGTGGGTGGCATCTACAAGACCGATACCGCCTACCAGATCCGAAGCGCCTACGTAGACGTGCGGGGGGCGAGGGTTGGACGCCTCACGGAGATCGCCTTCGACCTAGACATGCTGTCCGCGGAGATTGAGGTCTTCAAGCTGGTCGATGACGCCAAGACCCAGGCCACCGCGGGCACTTTGAGCGATGTTGACGACGCCTCCCCATTCGTCCTGGCCCGGAAGCTCAAGGCCCCTCGGCGGCGCCGTGTCGCGACCCGAGGCGCCAAAGAGACGCGTCTGACGACGGTGGCGGCCGCGCCTCCGCCCGTCGCGCCGCCCTCCGCACCGAAGATGCCGATGGCCGAAAATACGCGGCCCATCGCCAAGGCCTCAGGGCCCATGATCAAGCGGCCCGTCGACAAAAAGCCTACCCTCATCCCCAAGGACGAGGTGGATACCTCGCCTCGCTCCAAGTCCTCCCCAAACCTCGTCGCCACGCAGACGCTCGTGCCCAAGGATGAGCAGGACGACGACGAGGGTGGTGGTATGTGGTGGCTTTGGATCGTCGCCGGTGTGGCGGCGGCAGGCGCGGCTACCGCAGGTGGCATCCTGCTCGCCGGCAGCGGCAACTCGGATCAGGGCAACCTGACCATTAATTGGTGAACGACGTCATGCGACCTAGCAGGCTCCTACTCTCATCCTCTCTCCTCCTGGCGGCCTGTGGTTCGCCCTTGGAGATCAAGGTCTCCCTCGTGGACCCGTGCAATCAGAGCGCGGTCGATACCATGGACTTTTTGCGCATGGAGCCTCGGGGCGATGGCATCGACTCGGTCGGGCTGTCCACCACCCAGGCGATCGACGACGGCAGCACGCCGGCCATCGAGATTCCTCTCGTGGAGGATTTTCAGCTGGTGGTGACGGGCCACCGCGGCAACTTCGACGAGCCCGCCTCGGGCATCGGCGTCTCTTCCAAGGTTGATCTCAGCAACGCGTCGGGCGCGGTCGACATCCAAGTGCCGTTCGCCTTGGTGAACAGCTTCTACAAAACCACCAGCCTGGGTGAGCCGACGGAGTGCACCGACCTTAAGGTCGGCCGCTTCGGCGCGACTGCGACGTTCTTGCCGGATAACGGCCGCGTCCTGATCGTGGGCGGCGCGTCCTTGGTGCAGGTCACCCCGGACGTCACCGAGTTGGAGTACACGCGCATCGTCGAGATGTACGACCCCGGCACCGGCACCTTCGATCAGGTGGCCGAGCTGCGCGTCGGCCAGAACCGCGTCTTTCACACCGCCACCTACATCGGCGATGGGCAGGTCCTGATCGCCGGCGGTGAGGCGCGTGTGGACGGCGCCACGGTCGCGCTGCGTTCGGCCTTCGTGATCGACGCTCAGAACCCCAATGAGGTGCGCTCGCGGTCCGAGACGTTGGTGCTGCGCGAGGCGCGTACCGGGCACACCGCCACCGCGTTGCCCGACGGCCGCGTCATTGTCGCCGGAGGACGAGATTTGGTGGGTGGAAGCAACCGCCCTGAAGATCAAATCTACTCGGGCTCGGTGGAGATCTTCGATCCGGCTCAAGGCGCCTTCACCTATGTGAACGATGCCATTGGCAACAGCCTGGCGACCGAGGCCCGCTTCGGCCACTCGACGACCTTGATGCCCGTACAGGCAGGCGGCCCGCCCCAGCTCATGGTGGCCGGCGGAATGAACGCGGAAGGGCCGGTGCTCACCGTCAACCTCATCACCATTCAGGGCGATGAAGGCACCGTCGCGGCCTCCACCGACCAGCTCGGCGTCGGCGCCATCTTTCACGCTGCGGCCATCACGGATGCGGGCAGTGTCCTGTTGTCGGGGGGCTATGGCCGGATCTCCGACGCAGAGCCTGCGGGCGAGCTTCCGAAGAACCCCTCGGCCTCCGTCGAGATGTGGACCTTGGAAGGCGGCGCGCTGCGCCGCACCTGCACCGGCAACCTTGTCGAAAGCCGCGGCTTTCACACCGTCACCACGGTGGGCCGCCGCGCCGTCTTTGTGGGCGGCCGGGGCGGCATGGGTCAGCCCTTGGCCACCGCCGAGGTCGCGCTGCTCGCGCTGGGAGCCAGCTGCTTCGCGCAGCCTCCGCAAACTCAGATGATGAGTGATCCCAGGACCCGCCACGCCGTCGCCCGCATCGACTCCTCGGGTGAGCTGCTCATCGTGGGCGGTCGCCGGCAGGTCTCTGCGGTGGACTTCGGTCAGTCCCTGTCCACAGCAGAGATTTTCAGCCCCGCCCGAGAGCCCTAGCCATGAGTTTAGCCGGGCTGGTCGCGCTGGCGCTCCTCGTCTGTGCACCGTCCGGGCCTCAGGCCGTCTCCGTGCAAGTCGACGCGGCTGCATCGACCTTCGACCTCGGCGGCGGTACGGACGCCTTATTTGCTCCGCGCCTACTCGCGGTGCCGCTCGAACGCCAGGTTCGGCTTATTCCGTCGGCCGAGGGGCCTCGGCCGCCGCTCAGGTGGTACCTGAGGCTTGAGGTCCAAGGCCCTGAAGGCACTGAGCCCCGCGCTCTGCGCAAGTATACCCAGACGGGAAAGGGCCGACCGCCCCTGTACATCGATTTGCAGCTGCCCGCGTTGAAGGTTGGGGCCTACGTCGCGACCCTCGAGTTTCGGCAGGGACCCTCTGGCGACCGGGCGGTATCGGCCCCCGTTGTCCTCCCGAGGCCGGGACGACGCACCAGCCCGGGGCGCCGGGTGTGGGTGGGACGTGTGCGGGCCTCGGCGGTGACTGAGGACCTGGCTGCGCTCGCTAAAGAGCTGCCTTCTCACCTGATGCGCCCTGGCTACACGCTGCTCCTGCAAGGGCATTGGGAGCCGGGGCGGCAGGCCAACGCGCGCTCTTTGCAGTTGGCGGAGCAGGTGCGCGAGAGACTGCTCGAGCTCAAGCTGCCTTCGGACCGGCTGCAGGTGCAGGCCCGTGCCGACCAAGATCTGCGCTTCCCCACGTTCACGGCCGCGCTGAAGCGCAGAAACCGTCGGGTCGAGATTTGGCGTCAGCCGCCACCCCCGCAACCGGCCCCCACTGTGCCGCCGGTGGACCTGAAGCCCCGCAGCCTCGTGGTCTCCGTCGACGGCAAGGAGGCCTTCATTGAGATGGGGAAAGGGTCCTCGCAGCTGGATTTCTCGATGGATTACGACCCGCCGGCCCGAGTACAACTCACGTGGAACGATGGCTGGGGCGGCTGGTCTCGGGTGCGTCGCGGCATGTCGCAGGGCGGGCGCACCAAACGCTGGGTGCCCTCCGCTTGGGCGAGCGTGGTGCATAACGGGCTGCAGATTGCGGGAGGGCAGGTCGCCCTCGGCGAAGAGGGCCCCGAACTGGAGCTGGAGTTGCGGGCTCCAGACGAGGCGAAGAGCTGGTTGGTCACCGTCACATCGGCCGATGGGCGTATGCTGTGGGGCCACGCGGCGGGCGTGGGACCACCACCGCCCAGAGTCCGTCTCAGCAGCACGGCATCGGTTTCGATGACCCGACCCCCGCAGGTTGTCCTGCACGTGGGGCTCGCAAAGCACCGACGGGCGCGCACGCCGGCCCTGGCCGTGCCTGCGTTGACGGTGACCGCACCGCAGGCTCACGCCGGTGAGGGCGAGGACATCGCGGCCGCATTCGGCGCGCTCATCAAGACACTTTCAACGAGATCCATGACTCGGCTGCTGGTCCGAGTGCATGGCGGCTCCCGCAAGGCGCGGGCGAGAGCGAGACGTCAGATCGAGAGGCGCTTTGGCGCCGAGGGGCTCGATCTGACCCGACTGGAGTGGTCTGCGGGACGGGCGGAGGGCGGCCTAGTCCTGCAAGCGCACGTCGTCGAGACGGTCTCGCTCGTTCGATAGAATCAGTGGGTGGTCGCGCTCGCGACCGCGATCTCTGCGTAGTACTGAGCAAAGAGCTGGCGGGCCTCGCGGCGGGCGCGCTCGCGCTCACGGTTGCGCTTGGGGCGGGGGCGGGCCTGGTTTTCGACGCGGCGCACTTCAAGGTGGCTACTTACAGCCTTGAGCCAATGAGTCAGGGTGTTATCGGAGATAGCAGCAGTCGTCATGCCCCTAGATAAAGCAGGCTTCGTGCCAACTCCCAAGGTAGCGGCCCTTGGTGCGCAAGATGCTGATATGATTAGCTATTGCGTAGTAGGGGCGGAAAAACCGTTCCCGGACGACACGTATCCTCGAAACCACGAGTGTTGCAAAGCGACGACGATCGGGCCGAAATTCTGTGTGGCGGGGCATACCCAAGGTTATTCGCTCAATCTTGAGTCACTAAAACGCCCAAATTGACTCCCTGCGTCACTCTGGGTCGTCTGTAACTAATCGAAATCACATGGGTTCTTTGTGATTGACCTACACGCGTTCGCTCCCTAGCGTCCTGCCTACATGGACGTCTTTGAGCAACTTGCGGTGAAACAACACGAGCAGGTGGCCTACTGCTACGATGAGGTCTCGGGCCTCAAGGCCATCATTGCCATTCACGACACCACCCTGGGGCCTGCCCTTGGTGGCACTCGGATGCGACCCTACGCGACCGAAGCGGAGGCGTTGACCGACGTGCTGCGGTTGGCGCGGGGCATGACGTTTAAGAGCGCGGCAGCGGGCTTGAACCTGGGCGGTGGCAAGGCGGTCATCATCGGTGATCCGAAGACCCAACACAAAGAGACCCTCTTTCGTGCTTTTGGGCGCTTCGTCGAAGGGCTGGGCGGGCGCTACATCACCGCTGAGGACTCAGGCACCAACGTGCGTGCCATGGAATGGGTGCGCATGGAGACCAACTGGGTCACAGGCATCAGCCGCGCCCTAGGAGGCTCCGGAGACCCCTCCC
>Ga0193954_1001309_pt1 | contig 12877 bp, 9 predicted proteins | sample BB_5_MG_FD_140340 | JGI IMG/M metagenome (GOLD analysis project Ga0193954, IMG submission 140340) | Microbial mat bacterial communities from the Broadkill River, Lewes, Delaware, United States - BB_5_MG | ecosystem: Environmental > Aquatic > Freshwater > River > Microbial mats | place: USA...
AGGACGAGGCCATCGCCGAGCGCATGAACGCCAACTTCGTCTGCGTGAAGGTCGACCGCGAGGAGCGCCCAGACGTGGACAGCGTATACATGAGCGCTGTGCAGATGATGACCGGTCGAGGCGGCTGGCCCATGACCGTAGTCATGACGCCCGATCGACGCCCCTTCTTCGGCGGCACCTACTTCCCCGCCCGCGACGGAGAGCGCGGCTCGCGCATGGGCTTTTTGTCCATCCTCAAGAGGCTCGACCAGGCCTATGACAAAGAGCGCGACGAAGTGCTTCGGTCCGCTGAGCACCTATCCACCACCCTGGCCAAGCGCAGTCGACCGGGCCCCGCCCAGGGGGTGCCCGAGGAGTCCAGCCTGCACGAGGCCGCCGCGGGCCTGGCCCGCAGCTTCGACGGAAAGTATGGCGGCTTTGGTCGCGCGCCCAAGTTCCCGCGCCCGGCCGTGTACGAGTTATTGTTGCGCTACGCTCGCCGCACAGGGGACGCAGGGGCACAGCATATGGTCACGCACTCCCTTCGGCAGATGGCCGACGGCGGTATCTATGACCACCTCGGGGGCGGCTTCGCCCGATACTCCACGGACCAGGAGTGGTTGGCCCCGCACTTTGAAAAGATGCTCTACGATAACGCGCAGCTCGCTACGTTGGCCGTGGAGACCTGGCAGGCCAGCGCAGACCCTCGGTTTCGAGAGATCGCAGAAGACACCCTCAATTATGTGCTCAAAGAGATGACGTCGCCGGCCGGCGGCTTTTACTCTGCGACGGACGCGGACAGCGAAGGTGAGGAGGGCAAGTTCTTTGTATGGACGCCCCAGCAAATTCGCGCCGCGCTCAAGCCTGATGTCGCCCTGGTCGCCATCGCCTACTGGGGCGTGACCGAGCGCGGAAACTTCGAAGGGCACAATATATTGCGCAGGACCCGCCCAGAGGCGGAGGTTGCCCAGAGCCTAGGTATGGACCTGGGGCTCATGCAAAAGACCATCGCTGAGGCGCGCTCTGAACTCTATGCCACCCGGGCCAAGCGTGTACCTCCCCTGCTCGACGATAAGATCCTCACCGAGTGGAATGGCCAGATGATCACGGCCATGGCCCGCGCAGGTTTCAGTTTTGATGAGCCGCGGTATATCAAGGCGGCGAGCCGAGCCGCCGACTTCATCTTAGACAAGCTCAGCGGGAAGGGCCGCCTGCTTCGCGCCTACCGCGGCGGCCCCTCCCGACACGGCGCCGTGCTGGAGGACTATGCCTTCTTCATCGGTGGTTTGCTGGACCTCTTCGAAGCCACGGGTGAGGGCCGCTGGCTCAAGCAGGCGATTCGGCTTCAAAAGGTCCTGGAGGACTACCACCTCGATGCGGAGGCGGGCGGCTTCTTCGCCACCCCCTCTGACGGCGAGACCCTGCTGATCCGCGAAAAGCCGGACTATGATGGCGCCCAACCTTCAGGAAACTCCGTGGCGGCCTTGAACCTGTTGCGCCTGCACGAGTTCACTCAGGACCTTCACTATCTGGAGTTGGCCCAAGGCACCCTTCGCGCCCTTGGGCAGTCCCTCAGCGGGGGCTCGGGGCAGGCGCCCAAGCTCGCCCAGGCGCTGGACTGGGTCTATGACGCGCCCAAGGAGATCGCCATCGTCACCACCGATCAGGACGACGGCGCAGCGCTGCAAGATGTCTTGCGGCGCAGCTTTGTACCGAACCGGGTCATTGTGCTGGTGCGACCGGGGACCCAGATGGACCTGGGCTTGGTGCCCTGGCTGCAGGGCAAGGTGGCTCGTAACGGCAAAGCCACCGCCTATGTGTGTAAGGGCCAAGTCTGCAAACAGCCCACGACCGAGGCCGAAGTGTTCGAAAGACAACTTGCCGAAGTTGAGCCGCTGGTCGCCCCGCCGCTGGCCGTGCCCGGCCGCTGAGCACCAAGGGTCGCGCGGGCCAGCGCCTCAGGCCCCGCTCAGGCGCAGCCACGCCGAAGGCCTGGCTCGAAACGCCACACGCGCACCGCCGAAGTGTGCGATTTATCGTACATCAGCGGTGTTTGAGCGCTGAGGGGCCCCCTGCGGTCGAGGCAGCACCAGGAGTCTGAGCTGTGGTGAGCGGCCTGAGAATCGCTCAGGAGCAGCGAAGTCTGTTTCGTGAGGCGGTGGGGCCGGCCACCTCACCTGCGGCTCCAGGAAGCGCCTGTGCAGCGTTCCGGATGCGGTGAATATGGGTCGTAGACGCGGCTACGGGGCCGAATCGTGCACTGGCCTCTCACCCGTTTGGGTTAAATCGCCTACGAAAAGGCGAGCCGAGGGCAGCGTCAGGGCAACAGGGCGGTGCCGACCGCGCCGGGCTCACCCAGCGCTCGGGCCAGGTCGCCTGGGGTGATGTGCCCCAGGATGTGAATCTGCCCGACCCCCTGGGATAGGGCCTCAAAGGACTCCTCCAGCTTGGGGATCATGCCGCCTTGCACCATTCCATCCGCGATGGCCGCGCGCCCCTGGGCCACCGTCAGGGTGCCTATACGTGAGCTTGGGTCGGCCACGTCCCTGAGCACCCCCGGGGTGCTGGTCAGCAAGAGCAGGCGATCCGCCTTCAAAGCGACGGCGATGCCATTGGCAACCGTATCCGCGTTGATGTTGAACGGCCGCCCCGTCTCATCGCTGCCGAGGCAGGCGATCACGGGGCTGTGCCCGGCATCCAGCAGCAGAGAAAGGAAAGCCTGGTTGACGCCCTGCACATCCCCCACATGACCGAAGTCCACCGGGTCCGGCCCGCCTCCACTGACGACCTTTGCAGGCCGCTTTGCACATTGGATCAGGTGCGCGCTGACACCGTTGAGGCCCACCGCGCTCAGGCCGACCTTACGCAGCGCCGAGACCAGGGCGACATTCATGCGCCCGGCCACAACCATGATCATCGTATCGAGGGCGGCGTCATCTGTGACCCGCCGTCCGCCGACCATGTTGGGCTCTTGACCCAGCTGACGCTGTAGCGCGGAGGTCTGGGGGCCGCCGCCGTGCACCAGGACCACACGATGCCCCTCATCGATGAGGGTGCGAACCCCGGCGGTGATCGCGGACAGCTCCTCGGCACGCTGGGGGCTGAGTAATTCGCCGCCCAGCTTGATCACGACGCGCAGGGCGCTCATGGCCAGCTGCCTGCATCCTGAAGCGATAGTGTCTCGTCGAGGCCCAGCACCAGGTTCATATTCTGAATGCCCTGCCCTGCCCCGCCCTTGATGAGGTTATCAAGCGCGGTGAAGCAGGTCACAACCCGGCGGCCGTCGATGACCTCTCCCATCACGGTGCCGACCTCGACATAGTTGGACCCTACGACCGCGGCGACCTCCGGCAAGCGCCCTTGCGGAACGCGTACAAAGGGCTCATTGGCGTAGAACTCACGATAGGCCGCCTTGATCTCATCCTCGGAGATCGATGCATCCACAGAGACGAAGGTGCTCGCGAAGAGGCCGCGGGCCAAGGGCGCGCTCACGGGCACAAATTGCAGGCTGAGGTCCTTGGCGCCCGCATTGAGCAGGGTCTCGACCACCTCCGGCGTGTGCTGATGATTCAGGGTCTTATAGGTCTTGATGTTCACCGAACGCACCGGGTGGTGCGTACCCGCGGAGGCCTTGACGCCGCTGCCGCTGGACCCGGTCATCGCCACGGTATGGACCAGGCCGGACAGCCAACCCTTTTGGGCCAAGGGCAGCACGCCCAGTTCAATGGTGGTAGCAAAGCAGCCGGGGCTGGCTACGTACTTTGTAGCCTTGATCTTGTCCCGGTTCAGCTCGGGCAGGCCGTACACGAACTTTTCCAGGTGCTCGGGGCAAGGATGCGTCTGATAGTACTTTTCGTAGGCCGCCTGGTCCCGCAGGCGAAAGTCGCCCGACAGGTCTACGATGCGCGCCCCGGTGGGCAAGATCTCAGGGATCTTGTGCGCGGCGATCTTGTGGGGCAGGCCGAGGAGCACGACGTCCATGCCCTCGGCAGCCTCTGCCGGGCTGAGATCCTCGAAGACAAGGTCGGTGCGCCCTTCTAGGTTGGGGTGGGCCGCAGACAGCGGCTGGCCGACATAATCGATGCTCGCGACCCGCGCGACCTCGACCGCCGGGTGCAGCAAGAGGCGGCGGATCATCTCTCCCCCGCCGTAGCCACTGCCACCGATCACTGCCGCTTTGAATCTTCGCTCTGCGCTCACGGCCGCGCAGCCTAGCAGGCTCGTAGGACCCCGTTCCACCTTGCTTTTAGCTCTTTGCTGACCTGCAGTCAGGCGCGGCCGGCTTGGTCGGGTTGTGAGGCCACCTGACCGGACGGTACAGAAGGGGCATGCAGCGACAGCGCAAGGAGCAGGGTGAGCAAACCCGGCAGGCGATCATCGACGTCACGACTCGGCTCTTCGCGGCCCGCGGCTACGCGGGCACTTCGTTGGACCTCATCGCGAAGGAGGCCAAGACCAGCAAGAGCTCCATCTTCTGGCACTTCGATAATAAGGAAGACCTGCTCTTCACGGTGGTGGATCGCGCGATGAGCGAGTGGGAGCTTCGAGCCAGCTCCGAGATCCTTGCCCAGCCCAGCCCTCCTCGCCAGCTCGCCAAGCTCATTGATCTGTATCGGGACCTCGCCCAGGAGCGGCCGGATACCCTGCGCCTACTCTTGGGGTTGTTGCTGGAGACGGCGGACGCGAATGAGGACGTCAAGCGCCGCTTTCAGCGCATGTACCAGGGCTACCGAAGCTCGATTCAGATCGTGCTGCAGGAGGGCGTGGAGCAGGGCTTTTTCAAACCCACCGTACCCAGCGAGCACCTATCCGCGATGACCCTGGCACTCTTCGATGGGCTCTTCGTGCAAGCCTTCCTCGAGCCCCAGGCCGTGCCGCGGACCATCTTCGACTCCCTCAAGCAGGCGGTCTTTTCCATGGTGATGCCGGGCCAACCCGTACCGAGCCTGCCTGCGCTGCTTCACAACTGATCCCCTGCGTCACCTGTGCGCCGCGCACCTTGAGTCTTGGCCCACACGCACGTATCGAACGCGGGTGGCTACGACGCGACGCGCCAGCCGCGAAGACAAGCGGCGCCGAATCATCGACGCTGCCGTCGAGGTCTTCGCCGAAAAGGGCTTCTTCGGATCGAAGGTCTCCGAAGTGGCCCGCCGCGCCGACGTGGCCGATGGCACGATCTACCTGTACTTCAAATCCAAGGACGACATCCTGATCTCCCTCTTCGAAGAGAAGATGGAGGAGATCATGGCCCGCCTCACCGAAATCTTGTCTGGCATCGAAGAGCCGGAGGAGAAGATGCGGCGGTACATCGTCGAGCACCTCAAGCTCGTCGCCCAGCAGCCCCACCTCATGCAGGTCCTGACCGTGGAGCTGCGCCAGAGCGCCCGCTTCATCAAGGAATACCGACCTCAGGGCTTTAAGAAGTACCTGTCCGTGATCGGCGCCATCCTTGAAGAGGGCCAAGCGAAAGGTGTCTTTCGTAAGGATTTGGACCCTGGCGTCTTTCGAAGGGCGCTCTTCGGGGCCATCGATGAGATCTCCTTAGAGTGGGTGCTGCGGGCCCAGGCCCACCCCGACGAAGAGCCGCCGCGTCACCTCGATCCGAGGGTCGTCGCTGAGCAAATCGCTCAGTTCATTCTTCGGGGATTGGCCGCCGGCTGAGCGCGGGGTAGATCCCCGCCGATGATGGATTTCAAGCTCACCGAACAGCAGAAGCAGCTGCAGGAGACCGCGCGCAAGTTCGCCAACGAGGTCATGGATCCTGTAGCCAAGGAGCTCGACGAAAAGCACGAGTTCCCCAAGGCGATCATGGAGCAGGCCCACGAGCTCGGCCTGCTGAATCTCGCGGTGCCCGAGGCCTACGGCGGGCTCGGCTTTTCAACCCTCGATCAGGTGATCATTGCCGAGGAGCTGGCCGCCGGCTGCGTCGGCATCGCCACTTCGATTATCGCCAACGACCTGTCGTTTTTGCCCATTCTTATTGGTGGCACGGACGAGCAGAAGAAGAAGTTCGTGCAGCCCTTCACCGAGCGCATGGGCTACTCCTCGTTTGCGCTCACTGAGCCCAACGCAGGCTCTGACGTCGCAGGCATGTCGACCACCATCGTCGAGGACGGAGATGACTACATCATCAACGGTTCCAAGATGTGGATCACCAACGGCACCTACGCGGAGCAGTTCTCGCTCTTTGGAAAGACCGACCCCAAGTCAGGCCATAAGGGCATGACCTGCGTGGTGGTTCCTGGCGACGCCAAGGGCATCAGCCGCGGCAAGCCCGAGCACAAGATGGGTCAGAACGCCTCCGATACTATCGGCCTCACCTTCGAGGATGTGCGCGTACCGAAGGCCAACCGCATTGGCAAAGAGGGCGAAGGCTTCAAGATCGCGATGAAGACCTTGGACGCCTCCCGGCCCATCACGGCGACCTTCGCCACCGGTGTGGCCCGAAAGGCCATGGAGCACGCCATCGCCTACGCCCAGGAGCGAAAGGCCTTCAAGCAGCCCATCGCAAACTTCCAGGGCATTCAGTTCATGATCGCAGAGATGGCCATGAAGATTCAGGCCGGCCGCCTTTTGACCTATCAGGCCGCCACCATGGTCGATGACGAGGAGCGCTCCAGCGTCATCAGCTCCTACGCCAAGGCCTGCGCGGCAGACTTCGCGATGGAGGTCACCACCAACGCGGTGCAGGTCTTCGGAGGCTACGGCTACTCCAAAGAGTATCCCGTCGAAAAGCTCATGCGAGATGCCAAGCTCATTCAGATCTACGAGGGCACCTCGCAGATTCAGCGTATGGTCATTGCTCGTGAGTTGTTCGGGGGCGCCAGCCCCTCGGGCGGCCTGGCTTAGGTCTTCGCTGCCCGACCCCCGCTGGGTCGGGCGCGCACCTACTGGGCGATCAAGAGCAGCAGTCCGCGGCCACACAGCCCGTAGTTCGTATACTCCCCACCGATGAAGGCTTCCTGACCGGGCAAGGCGACTTGACCGGGCCCCTCCGCCCAATTGCAGGTATCGGTCACGCGGTACCAATTCTTGCCCGCGCCCGGCCAAGGCAGCGTGAAGCCCACCGGGCCGGACCAGCCATTGTAGGCCACGTAGATCGCTGAGGCGCTGTCCCCAAACTCGGTGCCGTCGTACCGCCAGGCCAGCGCGTGGGCGTTGGCGTCACCCCAATAGCTGGCGTTGGGCGGCACCCCGGCGGGGGTGAACCAGCGCAGCTGCTCCATGACGTTGCCGTTATTGTCTGAGCCCGAGTAGAAGTCCGCAGGCCGCAAAGCGGGGTGCGCGTTTCGAAAGGCGAGCATGCGCTCGGTGAAGATACGGAAGTTCTGCTGGTCCGAATCGAGGTTGTAATCCAGCCAGGTCGATACGGAGTCGAGATTGTACGCGTTATTATTACAGGACTGCGTGCGCAGATGCTCATCGCCGCCCGTCAGCATCGGGGTGCCCGCGCTCAGCATCAAAAAGGCCAGACCGTTGCGCGCCGCCCGCCGCTGATCGCCGCCGGCTCCGCCTTGGTCCCAACTATTGTTGTGGTCATCTCCGCCATCGGAGGGGCCGTAGGGCCACGGCTGCAGGTTATTCTTAGAGTTACAGGCGTACAGGTCCTTCAGGGTGAAGCCATCGTGGGCCACCATGAAGTTCACGGAGTGATAGGGCTTTCTGCCGTCATCCCCATACAGGTCGGCCGACCCTGCAAATCGCGTCGCGAGGTCGCTGGGCGTGACGGTGTCGATGCCCATGCGATTTTGGTCCTTGCGAAGGGTGTCGCGGTAGATGCCATTCCACTCCGCCCAGCCGCTGGGGAAGCCGCCCACCTGATAGGAGTTGCCGCCGATGGCCCAGGGCTCCGCGATCATGTCGACGCCCGGGCCGCCCGCGGAGGAGCGCTCCGGGAAGCGGAAGGCGATCTGATTGGCGGCGGTATTCGGATCGAGCTTATCGAAGTGGAAACAGCCGTGCTGACAGGTATTGCCGAGCACCGAGGCGAGATCGAAGCGGAAACCATCTACGCCGAGGTGCTCCGCGTAGTAGGCCAGGGAATCGATGATCTGGGCGCGGGGCACCGGGTCGTAGGTATTGAAGTTACCGCCGACGCCGGTGTTATCCCAGGGAAACTGCCGATCCGAGGTCAGGCTGTAGTAGCGCTGGTTGTCGAGGCCGCGCCAGGACATCACATTCATGACGCTGGGATCCGTGCCCCATACGCCGCCCTCGCCGGTGTGGTTGTAGACCACGTCGACCAGGACCTTGATGCCCGCGTCGTGAAAGGCCTTCACCATGGCCTTGAACTCTCGGGTCGGCCCACCCGCCGACTTATCGGCCGCATAGCGTCGGTCTGGCGCAAAGTACGACAGGCTCATATAGCCCCAATAGTTGTCGCCGGTGGTGCTCATCGCGTCGACGTCATTGCTATCGTTCTGGGTCTCGTGAATGGGTAAGAATTCCACCGCGGTGACGCCCAATGCCGCTAGAGAGGCCGCCTTGGACGCCGCGCCCGCATAGGTGCCGCGAAGGTTCGCGGGCACCGAGGCGTCGTTCTGGGTCAGGCCGCGCACGTGCACCTCGTAGACGATATCGTCCTTGAGCGCGCGGGTGGGGCGCGTTCCCACCGAGGTCGTATCTACCGGCAGCACGATGCCCTTCGGAGCGGCCGGTCCGCTGTCGATGTTTCTATAGTTGGGACCGGAGGCGAAGAGTGTGCCATCTGCGTTGCCGGGGTGCACCGGGTCGTGACTCATCTCCAGCGCGTAGGGATCCAACAGGAGCTTATTGGGGTTGAAGCGGTTGCCTGCGCCGTCCACGTCCGCCACGAAGCCCAGGTTAGAACCGGGCGTCCAAGCGGGATCGAAGGTCCAGTTGGGGCCCCAGGCTCGATAACCGTAGTACACGGGGCTGCTGAGTCCGTAACCTGCGAGGGCGGCCGCGTCGAGGTGCACAAACCAGATATCGTCGCCAGGCACCCGCAACATGGGCACGCGGGTGACGCCGGGCACGTTAAAAGCGGTGGCGAATAGTTCCAACTCGACCCGCGTGGCGTTCTCGCTGAAGACCTTGAAGGTCACTTGTGAGCAATCTGAATTGCACACGGCACCCATCTGCCAGGGGTAGTAGCCGGGGGAGCGGTCCTCACAGGTCCCGCCCGACATCAGGGCCGCGGTCTGCGCCGCAGCGTAGGCGGCCGAGGCATTCACGGTCGAGAGATAGAAGTCCGTGTTGCTGGCCCCGCCGGAGGCGGCAAACGCGACGACGTCGGGGTAGAGGTCCGAGATGGCCACCGCCTCCTGCGGGTAGGGCCGCTGCATGGGCAAGGTGAGCACAGAAGGTAGGCCGCTGCTGTCTACATAGTTCCGCACGCCATCGGAGCCATCGTTCAAGGTACCAAAGAGGGTCTGGTCCATCGCGGAGGTGCCCATGAAGCTGGGTCGGTGAATCTCGTGGCCGGGCGCATCCACCCGGCTGATGAAGACATCGTAGGGCGCGGCGGCCGCGTCTAGGATCACGGGCACGTAGAAGTCTACCCAGACCTCCAGCGTCGCCTTCGGCAAGGTGGCCTGCGTGGCCAGGCTGTTGATCTGGCCAGTCTGAAAGGCGAAGTACTCCCGAAGGTTCGAGGAGACCGTAAAGGTCGCCTCTGCATCATTGCTCGACAAACTGAGCGCCTGGCTTTGACCGGTGGCGCTGCGCAGCTCCACCGACTTGACCGCGTAGGCCGGCACCGGGAGGTGCAGCCCCAGGCTGTGATTGAAGGTGCCGCCCAGGCCCAGAACATTGAAGGTCGCTTTCAACCCTAGGGCGCGGCCCGATGCATCCACCCGAAGCTCGTAATTGTAAGTCAGGACGACGTCATTGAAGTCGCGGTCTCCGGCGGCCGGCCAAAGATCCTCGAACTGCAGCATGCCGTGGCTGCCCGCGCCGGGCGCGTATACCGCCCCGACCGCGCTGGCATCGCAGCTGAACGCATCAGAACTATCCAAGACCCCGTCCAGATCAGCGTCCTGCGCCAATGCGGCAGCAGACATCAGGGGCATGAGCAAAGCAGGGATAAGGGTGTGCACCTTCATGATGGCCTCCTACGAACGGCGCGAACCGTAGCACAGCGAGCGCACCGTGACTCCATGCTGATGCACTATGGGGAATAGTGCGCACCCTCGCCTCGGGTATCGGCCAGAGCGCGGTGCGCTCCCCCTCTGCCGCACCGCCTCTGCTAGGCTCTGTCGGCGACGATGGCGACGCAACGTGCCCAGCAGAAGGCCCGGACCCGAGCGCGGGTGCTGCAGGCCGCCAGAGCCTGCCTTGAGGCGGAGGGCTATGAAGCGACCACCGTCGCGCGTGTTGCGCGCCGCGCGAAGGTGGCGACCGGGACAGTGATGGCCCACTTCAGCGACAAGGCCTCTCTGGTCGCTGCCGCCTTTCACGACACCATCGAGCAGGTCGTGCAAGGGGCCATGGCCACGGCCCCCGTGGATGGCACCGCCATCGAGCGGCTGCTTCATGTGAGCGCTGGGCTATATGCCTTCTACGCTCAGGATCGGATCCTGTCGGCAGCGCTGGTCCGGGATGCCACATTCTCTGCGCCCCAGGTGCCGCGCGAGGCCCTCGACGCGCAGTTTCAACGCTTCCTTGGGTGGGTGAAACAGGAGCTGGCGGCCGGCCAAGCGCGCGGCGAGCTGAAGGCCGATCTCAATTTGGAGATCGCCGCTCTGGGCTACTGGGCCGACTATTACGTCGTGCTGCTCATGGGCGTATTGGGCGAGACCCCACTCGCTGAGCAGCGCGGCACCCTTGAGGCGCTGTTGAAGATGCGCCTGAATTGACATTTGACTGAACACATTCAATGAGCGCATTCAGTCAATCATGATTGATGTTCTGATCGTGGGCGCGGGCATCGGTGGCCTGTGCGCGGCTCAAGCCCTGTCTCGGCAGGGCCTTGGGGTGCGCCTCGTGGAGCGAGCTTCGACGCCTAGCCCCGCCGGCGCCGGGATCCTGCTCGCGGGCAATGCGCAGGCCTGCCTTGAAGCTTGGGGGCTGCTGCCGGACCTGCTTGAGCAAGGCCACCTGCTCGAGGAGATGTGCATCAGCGACCGCGCGGGGCGGGTGCTGGGGCGCATGCGCCGTGCTCAAGCCGGCCCGCCGACCGCGATGTTGGCCCTGCACCGAGGTCAACTGCATGATGCCTTGCTATCCGCCGCACAGGCGATACCGCTCACGACGCAGACCACGGTGACCGCGATTCAGGCGCTCGATGACGGTGTGCAGGCCACGTTGTCGTCCGGGGAAGAGCTTCAAGCCCGCCTCTTGGTGGGCGCGGATGGAGTGGGCTCCAACGTGCGCAGCCTGCAGCCCGCCTTTTCGCACGTGCAGCGGACCTATGCGGGCTATACCTGTTGGCGGGTTGTGGTGCCTGATCCTGGCCTTGAGGGCGGTCATGAGATGTGGGGCCGCGGCCAACGCGTCGGCCTCATCCCGCTCAGCGAGGGGCGGGTATATAGTTTCCTGGTCGCCAACGCGCCCTCGGGTATGACCACCCGTACGACCTCGGCCGAGGCTCTACGCAAGCAATTTTCTGAGTTCGGCGGTCCCGCGCGCGGAGTGCTGGCCAACATCGATGACAGCACGGCGATCTTGCACCACGACATCGAATATCTATCGAAGCATGTCTTTCATTCAGGCAGGGTCGCACTCCTGGGCGACGCGGCCCATGCGCTCACCCCCAACATGGGGCAAGGCGCCGCCATGGCCATCGAAGACGCATACGTGCTCGCAGAGAGCCTCCGCGTTCATGGCCTCACACCCCAGGCCCTCGAGACCTATGGCACAGCTCGGCGTGCGCGCGTGCAGATGATCGCGCAACGCTCCTTGCGTATGGGAAAGGTCGGGCAGTGGCAGCACCCTTGGGCCTGCACGCTTCGCGACATGCTGCTCGCGGCCACGCCACAATCCGTGGGCCAATCTCAGGTGCGCAGCCTCATCGAAGGGGGGCCGGCGCACCGATCGATGGAACGGGCCCCGTGAATGCAGACGCAATCCACGGGCCGGATTCCACCCAAAAACCTTCAAGTGCCAGTCCGCGAATGGGCGAATCCTCACGCACCACCACCGCACGAACCGTCTGATCTGCGAAGTCGATTTCTAGCCGTACATCCATGAAACCTAAGAAGGTTTGGGTCACGGGATATTGAGCTTTGTAAAAGGCTTCCTTGACTGAGAAGACAGTGGTGGTCCGGCGGGCCGTCGCCGCCTCGTCCAGGCCGCTCAAGATATCCCGTTCGTCTTCACGCAATAGCTTGGTGACTAAGTTCAAAGACACGATGCTGGCCTCCACATCAAGCCCGAGGCAGGGCACCTCACCGGCCCGTGCGGCCCCAGCCACCACCACATCCTTAGTATGACTAATCGAGCCCGAATAACCCTCGGGCCAGATCACGGTTCGGTCTTCGCGGCGCAGTAGCGGGCCCGGCTGCGCCCCCGCCTGCCCGAGTACCCTGCGGGCCAGGTGCCGACCCACCGCCAACTCTTGCTTGCGCCGTTTGACGGCAGGCTCTGCATAGGGTGCCTCCTCGGGCCACAAAGCCGGAACCTCGGCATCCAACCAAGCGGCCTTGAGATACACTCGGGGGTCGATGCGCGACCGCAGATCGTCCTGCAACTGTTGCACCTGAGGCACCCCTGGATGCGGCCACGCGGTGCAGGCGAGGTCAACTCGCGGGCCTGCGATGAAACACCTAGAACACCGGGGTCTCAGGAGCATCCGCCGCCGCCCCATGCCACTGCTCCAGGCCATTACCGAGCCCACCAGTTGTAGACTCGCCCCAGCAACGGATGACCCCTGTGCGTTGGCGACCGCAAGTGAAGTATCCGCCCAATGCAATATCTGCGACGGGCGCTCCTAGCATAT
>Ga0193954_1001310_pt1 | contig 12868 bp, 13 predicted proteins | sample BB_5_MG_FD_140340 | JGI IMG/M metagenome (GOLD analysis project Ga0193954, IMG submission 140340) | Microbial mat bacterial communities from the Broadkill River, Lewes, Delaware, United States - BB_5_MG | ecosystem: Environmental > Aquatic > Freshwater > River > Microbial mats | place: USA...
ATGTTATAGGGGATTGAGACAATTAGAGTTACTATACTCCCATAACTTATTGCTCTAAATGACCTGACTACAGAAATGTTATAGGGGATTGAGACACTTTTCTGCACAATAGTGTATAATAGTACCTAACATGACCTGACTACAGAAATGTTATAGGGGATTAGTAAAGATATTTATTAAGAATAATTATGATTTATGTGTAGTATATAATAATTATTTTCTCTTTCTTTCTTCTTGTTAAAACTCAAGAGAGAGTTTCTACAATAATATTGTAGAATATATGAAATAGAGTTAAATCATATAGAGGAGATAATATGAGTAAATATTTGTATGGAGCAAGTGTACAAGGGATTCAAGATTTTATCTTTGCAACAAATAAGCTTCAAGAGATTGTAGGGGCTAGTGAAATTGTAAAAGATATAGCAAATGAATTTAGCAAAAATTATAAGCCTGATGAGACTTTAATAAATACAGCAGGTAATATTAAAGCCGTATTTAATAGTTATGATGAGTGTCAAAAAGTGGTTTTAGAGTTTAGCAAAATTATATCTCAAAAAGCTTATGGCATTACACTCTCTCAAGCAGTTATAGAGTTTGATGGAGATGATGCTAAAGATTCTATAGATGAGTTAGAAAGTAACCTTAAAATTCAACGCAATAAACCATCTATTCCTCTTGATTTAAGTATTAATATAATAAAACTTCATCCCAAAACTGCAAGAGCTAAAATAAATCAAAATGAAGATATGGCAACAAATAAAAAACTAATAGCTTATAAAGAAATTGAAAAAGATGAAACCTATAAAGATTTAAAAGATTTATCAAATAATAAAAATAAATTAGCAGTTATTCATATAGATGGTAATGGATTAGGTAAACTTATTCCAAAGCTAAAAGAGGTTTGTGGATTAGAATTAGATGAGTTCTCTGTTAAATTAAATGAAGCTACACAAGAATCTTTTAAATTTGCAAAAGAGAATAAAAAAGTAAGAGATGTTATTTTAGGTGGAGATGATGTTACAGTAATTTGTAATGCTAATGATGCTTTATCTTTTACCCAAATATTTTTAAAAGATTTTGAAAAAAATACTAAAGATATAGGAGCATTAACAGCTTGTGCAGGAATAGCCTATTGTAATGAAAAATATCCTTTTCATTATGCCGTTGATTTAGCAGAAGCTCTATGTAAAGAGGCTAAAAATCACTCTAGTAGAGAACACTCTTGCCTTATGTTTCATAATATTCAAGGTTCACACTATCAATCTTGGGATAAATTTGTAGAAGATGAACTAACTATTAGAAATGATACTCAAACGATACGATGTGATTTTGGAGCTTATTATTTAGATAAAGAAGATGAAGCAAATATAGAGGATTTTATACATACTCTTGAAGCTTATAGATGTGATGGTAGTCCAATTAGTAGGCTAAGAGATTGGCTTAGTGAACTATATAAAAGTGACAAAAATGCTACAAATTTACTTCATAGAATAAACTCTATAATGCAAGAGAAAGATAATTGGAATTGTAAAATAATGGATAGAAATCTTAAGTATTTTGATAAAAACTTATCTAACGATACACTTATTATAGACAAGGACAATCATAAAAAAACTCCGATTTACGACATACTACAAATTCTATCAATTACAGATATACCAAAGGCACAAAAATGACTTTAAAATATACAATACAGTTTTTTGACTATTGGCATTTAGGTTCAGGACTTAGTGCTGGAGCAAAGCTTGATAGTACTGTGACTAAAGATAACAAGGGTATCCCTTATGCTAGTGGAAAGACAATTAAGGGTTTAATAAGAGAGATGGCAGAAGAGTTTGGGGATATTGAATATTTACATCTATGTTATTTTAAAAATGCTACTTTAGATGAGGATACTTATAAAGAGATAGTTACTAATAATCTTCAAGATAATCTTTATGATATTATAGCTTTTACAAAAGTAGAAAATGGAATAGCTGTTGATGATAGCCTACGAGAGATAGAAGTAGTTATCCCTATGATACTAGAGGGTGAGATTTTGGATGTTCCAACAGAAGATTATCATAAATTAGATAAATCTTTAAAAATGATAAAACGAATGGGACTTAATCGTAACCGTGGACTAGGTAGATGTATAGTGGAGGTACAAAAATGAAAGAGTTAATTTATCAAGTTGAATTTTTAAGTGATATTGTTTTACCTGCTACTTCAAACACAGAGGGAAATATACAAAACTTAGATTTTATTGCAGGGTCTAACTTCTTGGGAATGGTAGCAAGAGAATATGATGAATTTGAAGATAGCTTTGCTGTTTTTCATAGTGGAAAAGTTAGATTTGGAGATGCTACACTTTTACATAATAATAAACCTACTTATAAAATGCCATTAAGCTACTTCTTTAATAAAGGTAAAGAGGATAAATTATATAATCATCATCTAATAGAAAATTTTAAAATATTTACACAGCTTAAACAAAAAAGAAATGGATATATCACCAAAGATTTAGAAGTAGTTTATATAGACTATAACTACTCTCAAAAATCTGCTTATGATAAAGAAAAAAGAAGAAGTAAAGATAGTCAAATGTTTGGATACTCTTCAATGAAACAAGGTTTAAAATGGCAGTTTAGTATTAAATATGATGATAGTATCTCTGAAAATGATTTAGAGTTACTCAAAAAAACAATATTAAATTCTCAAAGATTAGGTAAATCTAAATCTGCTCAGTATGGACTTATTAAAATTAGTGAATATATCGGAAATGTGGCTTTAGCCTCATCAATAGGTGGAGCTAAAGCACCACTTCCAAATGCAACAATATTATATTTTAAATCAAGAATAGCTTTAGTAGATGAAAATGGAAACCCAACTTATAATTTAAAATATATTTGTGAAAAAGCAGAGATAGATTACTCAAAATGCCAAATTAGAACTTCTACATTTACCCCATATAACGGAGCAATGCAAACCAAAACCTATGAGAGAATTTGTATAAACAAAGGTTCGGTTATTATTTTAAATGATATTAAACAAGAGCAGTTAGAAGAGATAAAAAAAGGTGTTGGAGTATATTTAGCAGAGGGCTTTGGAGAAATTTTAATCAATCCTAATTTTTTAAGTGATAATGGATTTGTTCTTGGAAGTGAGGCTTTAGCCTCGCCAAAAGATGGAATTAAAGCACCACTTCCAAAAAGTGATTTAGGTAGATTTTTACAACAAAGAGAAGATAATAAGCAAAATAAACTAGATATTTTAAATGATGTTGATGACTTTATAAAAGATAATAAATCACTCTACAAAAATATCAAAGCATCACAATGGGGTAAAATTAGAAGTATTTGTACAAGTGGAGAAGATGGCTTTAAAGAAGAGATAAAAGAGTATATATCTACTGGTGTTAAGGAATGGGAAAAGAAACAGATAGATTCTCTACTAGAAAAGTGTGATAACTTAGAGTTTATAAAACTCCTCTCTATTCAAATGCCAAAGCAAGGAGCAAAAGATGAAAACTAGACATATAGCTCATATAATAATAGAAGCAAAGACAGCACTCAAAGTTGGCTCAAATGCTAGTGATTTTTTGCAAGATAGCCCTATACAAAAAGATTGGAATGGATTACCTATGATTTTGGGGACTTCTATCGCTGGAGTACTTAGAAAAGATTTTGATAAAACCAAAAAAAATGATATTTTTGGAAAAGATAATGGTTCTAAAGTAATATTCTCAAATGCTCTACTTTTAGATGAAAATCAAAAAGTTTGTGAAGAGTTACTTTTAGAAAAATCAAATTTTTTACAAATATTTGATAATCTGCCAATTAGAGAACATACTGCTATCACAGATAAAGGAGTGGCAGATAATAATAGTAAGTTTGATGAAGAGGTACTCTATAAAGGTACACGCTTTAAATTTTCTATAGAGATGATAGAAGATGAAAAGAAAAGTTTTGATGAGGTTTTAAATCTTTTATCAAGCTCCTCTTTTAGAATAGGAGGAGGAAGTACAAAGGGATTTGGGAAGATTAAAGTTATTGAAATTAAAACAGCGAGTTTTGATATTGACTCTTATGTAAATTACTCATCTAGTTTAAACTATTTAGGTTTAGAAGTGCTAAATAATTTGTTGGGTGATACCCAACCTACTAACTATATTATCTATACCCTTAAAATCACTCCTGATGACTTTTTTATGTTTGGTAGTGGTTTTGGAGATAGTGATGCTGATTTAACACCTGTTTATGAAAAAGTTATTGATTATAGTAAAGCTAAATTATCACATAAAAAAATCTTAATTCCTGCAAGTTCTATCAAAGGAGCTTTGGCTCATAGAACAGTATATCATTATAATTTGCAACAAAAACTTTTTATAGGTGATAAAAATGCTAGAACAACTATATCTGAATTATTTGGAGAGGCTAAAAATTCTAAAAAAGATATAGATGGAAGTAAGGGTAAAATACTTATCTCTGATTGTTTCAAGCCCAACCACAATCAAAGTAAAACATTTGACCATGTAAGCATAGATAGATTTACAGGTGGGGCGATAGATGGAGCGTTGTTTCAAGAGAAAACTATAGCCGATAGTAGAGAGTATGAGATAGAGATACTTTTGGAGAATTTGGAGAATAGTGTAAAAGATGAGTATAGAGAAGCTTTTGAGAGTGCATTAAAGGACATAACTACTGGTATGCTACCACTAGGTGGCATGACAACCAAAGGGCATGGTATATTTAGTGGAGAAGTTTATAGAGATGGAGAGAAACTATGAATTTTAATAGTGACTTTCTAAATTATAAACCTATGTTCACTCAAGAAGAAACAAAAAAATTAGATGCTATTAATCAAACTCTCTCTTTAAAAGCCTTTTTGGATAATAAAAATCTAGTAGAAAAGTTTGGATTTGATTTTGTTTATACCTCTGCTAAAATAGAGGGTAATACCTACTCAAAAGCTGATGCTCTTACACTTTTAGAATATGGGCGAACAAGTGGTGGTAAAAGCTATAGTGATGCCAAGATGTTAGTGAACCTACAAAAAGCCTTTAAGTTTATACTTACTGATGATTGTATGATTAATAAGTATAAGATTAGAAGTATTCATCATATATTAGCTAGTGACTTGGTAGAAGATAGCAATTTAGGTGTTGCAAGACAAAATGCTGTACTAATAAAAGGGAGTAATTATATTCCTCCTAGTGATGTCCTTACACTAGAGAGTCAGCTAGATAAAATATTAAATATAGCACAAAGCATTGAAAATCCTTATGATAAAGCACTTTATCTACACAATAATCTAGCATACTTACAATACTTTGCAGATGTAAATAAACGAACAGCAAGAACAATGCTTAATCTTTCACTTATTTGTGATAATAAAATGTTACTTATACCCCAAGAAATTTTAATTGTCACTTATATAGAGGGTATTTTAGAATATTATGAATATGGAACAGTAAAAAATTTAAAAGAGTTTTTTATCAAAAGTTATGAAAGCATGGAAGCCCAAGCAAAGGAAATAGGATATGGAAAAAAGTAAAGAAGAGATAATAGAGTATATTACTACACTCAAAGGCTATCAGGGATATGTGCAATTTTCACACCGTCCAATAGATAAAGAAAAAGATATTTTTTATAACAACAAAGAGGTAAAAGTAGAAGATGAAAATGGTTTTATATATGAGGCTCATTTTTATAATGGAAAAAACTCTATAACTATTAAACAAGTTAATAATCATTGGTTAGTAGATGAAATAGAAAATACACCTCTTGATGATACTCAAATATATTTATCAGATATAAAAGAGTTTAATTATAATATTAAAATGGCTCAAATATGGGATGAGGTGGAAGATATATTGTGTCAACTTGAAAAAGATACTAGTGGTAAAACCATCAAAGGTATGAAAGTTAAAAAACTTCAAAAAGTAGTTTTTGTAGGATTTGAAAAAGGAGAATCAAAATGATAACAGCACCATTTAATTTTGTACCACTCAGTAATAAAGTATTTTTTCCACCATGGGCTGATGAGGTAAGCCATGATATACCATTTGAAGATGGAGAGAGTGGTAGTATAGATATTACTATTACAGCAAAAAGTCCTATATTCATTCGTGACCATGAAAATCCTGAACAGTTTTGTAGCTATAATAATGAGTATTATATTCCCTCTACGAGTGTAAAAGGTATGGTTAGGTCTGTTTTGGAGATTATGAGTTTTTCTAAGATATCTCAATTTAATGATGATACTTATGCCGTTAGGGATTTATCTGATTCTAATAATTTTTATATGAGTGAGATGAAAAAAAATACTTTTTGTGGTTGGCTTAAAAAAAGTGGAGATAATTATATTATTGAGGATTGTGGAAAAGCAGGAAGAATTAGACTTGATAAAATAAATACAATATGTTCTACACGATTTAATAATAATTTTGATGAAAAACAAGAGAGTACTAAAACAGCAAAGTTTAAATATGAATTATTTAATGATATAGAGTTACCTACTTGCTTTATATATAAAAAAATTGATAATGGCAGAGATATCTATATAGTAGGTGATGAGAAAGAAGGAGAGATAGTTTTTACAGGTCAACCAAGTAAAAGAAAAGAAGGAGTAGAACCTAGTGGTAAGATTTATGAATTTATTTTTTTTGAACCAATAGACGAGATAGAAGTAGAAAAAAATGTATTTGAGAATTTCTTATTTGCTTATTTTGATAAAAGAACAACACAACCAAAAGAGTCACCTGATTGGACATATTGGAAAGATAAATTAAATGATGGTGAGAAAGTTCCAGTATTTTTTCAAAAAAATGGAAATAATATAGCTCATTTTGGATTATCTTATCTCTATAAATTACCGTATAATTATAGTATTAAAAATGCAATAGAGTCTATCTCTAAAGATCATTTTGATTCAAGATTAGATTTGGCTCAAACTATATTTGGTTATATAGATGAAGATAATCAAAAATCACTGAAGGGGCGTGTACAGTTTAGCCATTTTAAAGCAGATAGTAAACCTCCAAAATTTAAATCTATCACAACAGTATTGGGAAGTCCTAGAGCCTCTTATTATCCTATCTATATAAAACAAAACTATATAGAAGGAGCAAATATGGTTTATGATGGGACATACAATACGCTTATGGAAGAAAATAGTCAAATAGCAGGACGAAAAAGATATCCTCTACATCAAAAGATACCTAATCCAAAACAATATAGCAAAGATGAAAAATCAGCTACAACATTTATAGCACTTGGAAATTACGATAATGACAATAAATTTAATGAATTTACATTTAGTGGTAAACTAAGATACCATAATCTAAAAAAGATAGAGTTAGGAGCATTGCTCTCAGCTATAACTTTTCATGGTCATAGTAATAAGTTTTATCATAATATAGGTATGGCAAAATCTTTTGGCTTTGGAAAAATTCAAATAGAAATATCTTTAAATGCTAAAAAACAAGTTGAATTATTAAAAGAGTATGAGAAGTTAATGCAAAAAGAGTTTAATGATAGTTGGCTAGAGACAGAGCAGATAAAAGAGCTTTTTGCTATGGCTGATAAGAATATATCTATTGATAAAGATTTAAAATATTTGATTCTTGACCCTAAAATTCCAAAAGATGATTTTAGAGAAAAAAAGAGTAATAAAGAGTATTTACCTATGGCTAATACTCTCTCAAAATCAAATAATCAGCCGAAATCTTTTTTAAGTCAAGCAACTATTGATAAATTTTTAGAGATAGAATATGAAAAACAAAAAATATTGAAAGAGGAAAAAGACAAAAGAGAAGCTCAAAATAGACTATTACGGAACACTCCTGAAAGAATGTCAAGTGAATTCAAGGATGCAATTAAAAACTATATTTTAAATAACATTGATTTACCTTATTATGACTATAAACATCTAAAATTAGTTCTTGAGTACAAAGAGGATGATATAGTTTCATATGATATACATAATGCATATATGGAACTTGTAGAAAAAGACTCTTTTAAATCTATTGATCCACTTTTACAAAAAAGAGAACAAAATAAAGCAACAGAGTTGGAACTTGCAGAACTATACATGTTATTATTGAAGAATACAAATAAGTAAAAATCTTGTATACTCATAAATAGTACCATTTGTCATTTTATTATTTGTTGCTTTTATGTATGGGGAATGATAGAGTTTACCAATAGATTGCCAAATTATTAAAATAGAAAATTTAATAGAGGATCTTAAAGGTTGATTATATGAGAGTTTAAATATTATTTAGATTATTTTCTGGCAGAGAGGAAGGGATTCGAACCCTCGATGAGTTGCCCCATACACGAGTTCCAGTCGTGCGCCTTCGACCACTCGGCCACCTCTCTACTGATGAAAGAGTAGCATTATACAGAAAATTATCTAAAATTAAACATATTTAAGATTAATTTGGTTACAATACTGCTCTAATTCAAAGAGGCATTGAGTATACCGTGGTATATTGATTGCCTCTTTCTAGACCTGTGCGACGGTATTTAAGGATACTGGGTCAGGATGGGAACATAGCAGCCCGCCCTTGCTTACCGAGCGCCGCAGGGATCTGGAGAGAGGTACTTTACTTCTCTACTTATTCTTAACAATTCAAAAATAACTATTTCAAATTATAAAAAATGTATAGAACGAGGGTAGTTTATGATCCAAAAGGATTCATTCCACCCATCATACCCATAGCTTGGGATTTTTTGTTATCTTCCGCCATCTTATTTACATCATTAATTGCAGAGATAAGTAAAATTTGTAGAGACTCTTTGTCTTCTAAGAGTGAGTCATCAATACTTAAATCAATCACTTCACCCAAACCATTTGCTTTGAGTTCAATAAGTCCACCACCTGCTTTGATGCTAAACTCTATATTTTTAGATTGCTCTTGAATCTCTTTGGCTTTGCTTTGCATCTCTTCGAGCATTTTGCCCATATCACCAAGATTTAAACCATCTAACATTATTCTAATCCTTCAAATGCTTGAGCAATACTATTATTATCTTCCAATATTACAACTTTTGGCTTATATATATCAGCCTCTTCTTGACTCATTGAGGCATAAGCAATAATAATAATTTTATCTCCAATTTGCACCTTTCGTGCGGCCGCTCCGTTAAGACAAATATCTCTCTTCCCTCGCTCTCCAGGAATAATATATGTAGAGAACCTTTCACCATTATTGATATTGACAATATCTATCTTTTGTCCTACACGCATAGCAGCGGCATCGAGAAGATCCCTATCAATAGTAATAGAACCCACATAGTGCAGGTTTGCATCCGTGATAGTAGCACGATGTATTTTGCTTTGGAGCATAGTGATTGTCATTGTATTACCCTTTAGTTCAAATCTATATGCTTATTATACACAAAAAAATATTATCTTGCCATAGAAGCAGGAGAGACAGCCTCACCCCACATCTCATCAGCAATAACATACTCATCTACCACATTGCCACCAATAATATGCTCTTCAATAATACGAGTTACTTTCTCTTTGGTAAGGGCTGTATACATGGTGTGTCCAGGTTCTACAAGCATAACTGGACCTTGTTGGCAACGATTCAAACAACTTGATTGAATAGGCTGTACTGTACCAATAATACCTTTTTGCATAAGTGATTGTGCAAGATGTTGAAAAATCTCCGCAGACTCAGGGTTACTTTGACTCACACAACTTGGTTTTGGCATACCAGGAGGTGCACTCTGTTGACACTTGAAGATATAAAAAGCTGGTTGAGGTATAGCTGTAATCATAATTAATTCCTTTAAAATTAGTTTAATTAAGAGTAAAATACTCCTATTTTTTGTAATTCTATCAAAGATTACCTTTAGATTGACAAATATCAATACTTTAGAAACAAAAAAAGATTATACTTGCCTAATATATTAATAAGGAAAACCTATGAACTATCCCTCTTTTTTTGATTTAGTAGAGCCTATTAGACTTCAAGACCCATTAAGTAACTTTTTAGGAGCATTTGAAGAGGGTATTGTAGAGATTACCTATCTCGATTGTGTCAAACTAGCAGGACACTCTTGCCCTACTGTTGCAGGTGCCTACCTTATGGTGCTTCAAGGAGTCGCAGAGCTATATCCAAATGGACTCCCTCAACGAGGTAATATAGAAGTACAAATGAGAGATGCCCAAGCAGATGGTGTCACAGGAGTTATTGCTACTGTTATCTCTTTTGTAGTAGGTGCTAGTGGTGATGCTGGATTCAAGGGTATTGGGGGCAAAATGAGTCGTAATAATCTTTTGGAGTATCAGGTTAAGATGCAAAGAGAAGTACGACTTACACGCATAGATACAGGCAAAAGTGTAGAGATAGATTATGACCCATCACCTACTCCACCATCTCCCCAAATACAACCACTTATGGGAAAAATAATACAAGAGGTAGCTTCTGTAGAAGAGAAAAAAGCATTTGCTACATTATGGCAAAAGAGAGTAGAAAAAATTCTCTTAGAGAAAGAAAACTGGAATAGACTTATCACACTAGGATAGAAAATAGTCTTTTGGATACAAAATCAATATGTTGGGTGCGAAGATGCTCGTTAGAGTATGCTATAATATTTTGGAATAAAAAATAACTCAAAGTAAAATTATGACTTCTTATCTTTTCATCTCCGCTACAGGTACAAATATCGGCAAAACATATACAACACTCCAGCTTATCAAAGCATTTTCGGCGTATGGTCTTCGTGTAGGAGTCTGTAAACCCATAGAGACAGGTGTGATAACCCTCCCTATAGATGCTAAGTTACTCCTAGAGAGTACCCAAAAGCTCAACCCTCAATTTGATTCTTTCTCTCCCAAAGATATTACTGCATATACATTTCCTCTTCCTGCTGCTCCATTTTGTGCCGATACAAAACAGACCATTCAAATTGATACTATCATAGATAAAATTTATGCCCTTGCTCAAAAATGTGATATATTATTAATAGAGGGTGCTGGTGGCTTGATGGTACCTATTACAGAGAGCTACACTATGCTAGACCTAGTACAGACTCTTAATGCACCGCTACTTCTTGTAACTCCTAGCCGTTTGGGATGTATCAATGATACTCTTCTCTCTATAGAAGCACTCAAAAGTCGAAATATTGCCTATGAGTGGTGTGTTAATATCTATGAAGACAAAGAGAGTTTTGATGCAGTGACTCGCCCCTATTATGATAGAGTATTTAAAAACTGGTGGAGTAGTAACGAGGGGATAGATGCATTTGTGCGGAGATATATAGAAAATTTAAGCCAAAATAAATCAAAATAATTCATCTCTTTTCATTATTTGGAAATAAAATAAAAAATGGTATAAATTCACAGAGTTTATATAAGTAGACTCAACTATATCAATTTATAAGGATTTAAAATGAAAAAAACAGCTATAGGTCTCCTCTCTATTGCCATGCTCTCTAGTACACTTAGTGCTACTTCACTATTTTTTGATAGAGGTATAGAGAGTGATTTTCAAAGACTCAATCAATATGCCAATCGAGTATTAGCCTCGCATACTATGCATCCATCACTCCAGTACCAGAGTTATCCAAAGCTAAATATGTCAGAGAACAAAGAGCAGTATACGCTTCAATTTGAGTTAGCAGGAATCAACAAAAGTGATCTTAAACTCTCGGTAGAACAGGGCAATATATTAGTCTTAGAGGGAGAGAAAAAACAAGAGACTAAAGAGAAAAATAGTACCTACTTTAGAGAAGAGATATCTTATGGAAAGTTCAAAAGAGCTTTACAACTTCCAAAAGATGCCAATCAAGCAAAACTAGAGACCAAATACCAAGATGGTATACTTACAATTACCATACCCAAAAAAGAGATTCAAAAACCTACTTCTAAAATTATCACAATCAACTAAAAGAGTGTAGAGGGATTAGATACCCTCTGCAATCATAGCATCTGCTACGCGTTTAAACCCTGCTATATTTGCACCTGCTACATAGTTTCCATCTAAATTATACTCTTTTGCAGTAGAAGCTACATTTTCACATATACTCTCCATTGTCTCTTTGAGTTTACGGTCAACCTCTTCAAATGTCCATTTTTCCATAGAAGCATTTTGACTCATTTCAAAACCACTCACCGCAACACCACCAGCATTAGCAGCTTTGGCAGGAGCTAGGGATACATTGGCTTTAAGGAGTGCATGGACGGCATCAGGAGTTGATGGCATATTAGCACCCTCTGCAACAATAGTAGTCTTGTTTTTAATAAGATTTTTTGCATCCAAAAGAGAGAGTTCATTTTGGGTAGCACAAGGAAATGCTGCATAACAAGGAATACTCCATACAGCGTGAGCATCTTTTGGATACTCGCTCACAGGAATATACTTGGCACTTATATGTATCTTGGTATACTCTTCCAAAGAGACTCTCTCTTCGAGTTTAAGTCTTTTGAGGAGTTCTACATCTATCCCTCTGGAATCATAAATAGTTCCTTTAGAGTCTGTGGCTGTCACAGGGATAGCTCCTATATGTATCAGTTTTTCAATCACATGAATAGCTACATTTCCTGCACCACTCACAGTACATATTTTATCTTTTAGCTCCTCTTTAAATTCAAGCTCTAACATCTTTTGGGTAAAATAGACAACACCATACCCTGTCGCTTCTGGTCGCATAAGAGAGCCACCAAAAAATTGTGGTTTACCTGTAAGCACACCCTCAAATGAGCTAGTAATTCTTTTGTAAGTACCAAAAAGATAGCCTATCTCTCGCCCTCCTACACCTATATCACCTGCTGGAACATCTATTCTTGGACCTATATATTTGTGAAGCTCTTGCATAAATGCTGTACAAAACTTCATTATCTCAAAATCACTTTTTCCTTTTGGGTCAAA
>Ga0193954_1001312_pt1 | contig 12858 bp, 11 predicted proteins | sample BB_5_MG_FD_140340 | JGI IMG/M metagenome (GOLD analysis project Ga0193954, IMG submission 140340) | Microbial mat bacterial communities from the Broadkill River, Lewes, Delaware, United States - BB_5_MG | ecosystem: Environmental > Aquatic > Freshwater > River > Microbial mats | place: USA...
CGCGGCCTTGGCCGTGGCGACCTCCGACGCCTTTGGGCAGTCGTTGGACCCTCGGGCGTTGTCGATCCTTGCCCGTCGCGGCTCAGGGTCCGCGGCCCGATCCATCTTCGGGGGCTTCGCGGTCATGCACGAGGGCTCGGCCGCCGATGGCAGCGACGCCTTCGCGGAGCCGATGCTGGGCAGCACCATCGAGCTGTCCGCGGCGGTGGCGGTCGCCAAGGCCGAAGAGAAGAAGGTGGGCTCCACCGATGGCATGGAGCTGACCAAGACCACCAGCCCCTTTCATCAGGCGTGGATCGACTGTGTGAACCGTGACCTACCGGTAGCGCAAGATCTGTTGCGAAGCGGTGACATCATGGCGCTGGCCGAGCTCGTGGAGGGCAATTGCCTGGCCATGCACGCCAACGCGATGGCCGCGCGGCCCGGCATCCTGTACTTCCGCCCGTCCACATTGTGGGCGCTGGAGGAAGTACGCACCATGCGGGCCGAGGGCATCCCGGTGTTCTTCACCATCGATGCCGGGCCCCATGTGGTGGCCTTTACGCCGCCTGAGCACCTCGATACCGTCGCTAAGCGACTGGCCGGCCACCCCGAAGTGCAGGATGTCTTGACGTCTGGGCCGGGCGAGGCTGCGCACGCTGCGGAGTCCATGCCTTGAGTATCTCCGCCCCGGGCAAGATGATGCTCCTCGGGGACTACGCGGTGCTCGAGGGCAGCGTCGCGGTGGTCGCGGCTGTCAACCGCCGCGCCCGGGGGCACGTGCTCGCTAAAGCAAGCGGGCCTGCGTCTCCGGTCGTGCAGGCCGTGCTCGACCGCGCATTCGCGGCGGGCCATGTGGTGCCTCCGGCCGTCGAGATCGATACATCCACCTTCAAGGACGCCACCGGCACCAAGCTGGGCGTAGGCTCCAGTTCCGCCGTTGCGGTGATCACCGCCGCGCTCGCGACGGGCAAGGGCGATGAAGAGACCCTGCAGATCGCGATCGAGGGGCACCGGGACGCGGCTGGCGGGCGCGGCAGCGGGGTCGACGTCGCCGCCTGCTTTTCGGGAGGCGTCATCGTCACCAAACGGCAGCCGGGGCCCATTGAGCCGCTGTCTACGCGGATCCGCGGGCTGGAGTTATCTGTGCTGTACACCGGGTCGGCGGCCTCAACTCCCGAACTGGTCAAGCGCTGCCAAGCTTCGCCGCGTTGGTCCCATTGGATGGGCCTGCTCAAGACCCTGACCGACGAGGGCATCGAGGCCTGGCGGGCTCAAAAGGCGGCGAGCTTCGTATCCGTCGTGCAGCGTTACGGGCGAGCGATGGCCGATATGGGCCATGACGCGGGCGTGCCGGTGGTGACCGAGCAGATCGATCAGGTCATGCGCCTTGCGAGCGCGCGCGGCGCGGCCGCCAAACCCAGCGGGGCCGGCGGCGGTGATGTCGTCGTGATGTGGGGCCCCGATCGCGCCGTTGCTGAGGGCGTCGCGGCCGAGACTGGGTGCAGCGTCGTTGATCTTCAGGTCGATCCGGTCGGCCTCAATCGCAAAACTTAGTCGAATTCGACGGTTGTGAGCCGATTCAGACCCGCGCATCGATCCGGTTGACGCGGATTTGACCGATCGGTTAACACCCCCTGGGGCCAAGGGCCAAAGGGGGAACGATAGTGAGCAAAACGACGACGGGCGGACGCATTGTGGCCGAGATGTTGGCCAATGAGGGCGTGGATACGATCTTCGGGATCGTCGACGGCACCTACCTTCAACTCTTCGCATCCTGTGTAGACCTCGGCATGCGCATGGTGACCCCGCGGCACGAGTCCAGCGCTGCGCACATGGCCGGCGCCTACGCCCGGCTCACCGGCCGCCTTGGGGTCTGCATCGCGAGCAACGGGCCCGGCGTCGCCAACATCTTGCCCGGCGTGGCGGTCGAAAACGGGGAGGGCAACCGCGTCCTGCTGCTGACCAGCTGCCGCCGCCCGCAGATCTCCTATCCCGATCGAGGCGGCGCTTATCAGACCTTCGATCAGGTCGGCGTGATCCGGCAGATGGCCAAGTGGTCCGAGACCGTGAAGTCGCCAGACCGGCTGCCTGAGCTGATGCGGGCCGCGATGCGCGCGTGCTACTCGGGCCGCCCTGGCGTTGTGCACCTCGATCTCCCCGAGACGTTGGTCAACGGCAAGCTTGATCCGATCTCGCTGACCCAACCTGAGGTCTACCGACGCACGGAGCCCCTGCTGCCCTCCAAGCGACAGCTGGAGGCGGCCGCGAAGATTCTTTCGCAAGCCGAGTTGCCGATAATCCATGCGGGCAGCGGCGTCATTCACGCCGGGGCCTTTGAGGAGCTGGCCGAGGTCGCGCAACGGCTGCACGCGCCGGTCACCACCTCGTGGGGGGCGCGGGGCGTACTGCCCGAGACCTCACCGCTGGCCTTTCCCATGGTGCACATCGAGGCCGTCAAGACGGTGCGAAACGAGGCCGACGCGGTGCTGTGCCTCGGGTCCGACCTCGGGGAGACGGACTGGTGGGCCAAGGCTCCGTACTGGCGCGCCTGGGATGAGCAGAAGTGGGTGCAGGTGGATACGGATGAGGCCGTACTGGGCCGCAACCGCCCGGTGGATGTGGCCGTGCAAGCCGATGTGAAAGTCTTCTTGCGGCATCTAGCGATCGCCTTGGACCAGCACAAGGGCGACAGCTCAACGCGCCGTCGCCAAAAGGTCGCCAAGCTTGCCGAGCAGCGCGATGCGCACCGAAAGCAGCTCGATCAGACCCTCGAAGATGTCAGCGCACCCATGGTCACCGCCCACGTGGGTGTGGCCTGCCGCGAAGTCTTCAAAGACGACGCGGTGATGGTCTTCGATGGCGGCAATACGGCGGTGTGGGCGAACTTCTATACGCAGCTGCGCACGCCCAATACAGCGCTCGGCACCGCACACCTTGGGCACCTCGGCGCGGGGGTGGGTCAAGCCTTGGGCGCGGCCGTGGCGCGACCACACGCGCAGGTGTGCTGCGTCATCGGCGACGGTGCGATGGGCTTTCATCCCCAAGAGCTTGAGACCGCGGTGCGACATGACTTGAGGGCCATCTTCTTGGTCTGCTCAGACCGCCAGTGGGGCATGGTCAAGCTCACAGAGCAGATGGGTCTCGATCCCGTGCGCACCGTGGCCAATAAGGTGCTCGGCAAAGAGGGCGAGCCGATGACCTTGCCTGGGGAGTCCAAGACCCTCAAGAGCGCCGCGCAGGCCATGCTGGGGCCGATCAAGGACGTCGTGGCCCGCAACATGACCCAGGCGCGGTCCATCAACGCTGACTTGGGCGAAATTCGTTGGGATGACCTGGCACGTTCGATGGGGGCGCATGGCGAGCGGGTCAGTGATCCCAAAGAGCTGGTGCCGGCATTGAAACGATGTCTGGCGGCCGGCAAGGTCGCGGTCGTGCATGTCGACGTCGACCCCGAAAAACACCTGTGGGCGCCTGGCCTGAAGTACTTCAAGGCCATGCATCAGGAGCCCACGGGCTGATTCATGGATGCTGCAGCCGTCGATCAGGTCCGCCTGAACTTCAACCCAACGACCTTACACGCGCTCAATGCGGTGATCGGCCTGATGATGTTCGGGGTCGCCATCGATATGAAGGTGGCGGACTTTCGGCGGGTGCTCATCTCTCCCAAGGGGCCGATGATCGGCTTCTTGGCGCAATTCATCTTGCTGCCGGCGCTGACCTTCTGTTTGACGATGGTCATCCCGGTGGCGCCCTCAATCGCGCTGAGCATGATGCTGGTGGCGGCCTGCCCGGGCGGCAACCTGTCCAACCTCATTACCTACCTGGCCAAGGGCAATACGGCGCTTTCGGTCTCTATGACCGCGGTGTCCTCGGTGGCCGCGATTGTGATGACGCCGCTCAACGTATCGCTATGGGGCTCACTGAACCCGGCGACCGCCACTATCTTGCATGATGTCTCGCTCAGCCCGCTGGATGTCTTGGGCACCATCATCTTGATCTTGGGCCTGCCGATGGTGGCCGGCCTCACGGTCTCCCGCTTCGTGCCGGGACTGGCGGACAAAGTGCGACGGCCGCTGAAGATCTTCAGCATGGTCTTCTTCCTCGCCGTGGTGGCCTTCGCTTTGAAAGCCAACTGGCACTACTTCATGACCTACGTGGGCATGATCTTCTTCGCGGTGGCGGCCCATAATGCGCTCGCCCTGAGCGTTGGGTATGGCGCCGCGAGCATCTTCGGCCTGCCGAAACGAGACCGGCGCGCGGTCTGCATTGAGGTCGGCATTCAGAACTCCGCCTTAGGCCTGGTGCTCATCTTTGACTTCTTCGACGGGCTGGGCGGCATGGCGATCATCGCGGGGCTGTGGGGCATCTGGCACATCGTGAGTGGGCTGACCCTGGCTATGGCCTTCAATGGCTTTCGGCTGGGCAGCGCACCGGAGGAGGTGAGCGCATGAAGGCGCAGACGGTATTGGTCACTGGCGCGGGCGGCTACGTTGGACAGCTCTTGGTGCGTGCCCTGGCCCACCGAGGCGGCGCAGGCCCCAAGGTGGTGGCCACGGACATCCGCTTGCCGGCTCCTGGGCGGCGCCTGCCCGGTGTGATCTACGAGGTCTTGGACGTAACGCAGCCGGGCACCGCGTCCCTGCTAAAGGCCCACAACGTCGACGCGGTGGTGCACCTCGCGGCCATTGTGACTCCCAAGAAGGGGGACGCTGAGGCCCTGCTTCACAAGGTGGACGTCGAGGGCACCCGCCACATGCTCGAAGGCTGCGTGCAGGCGGGGGTTCGGCACTTTACAGTCACCAGCAGCGGTGCCGCCTACGGCTACCACGCGGACAACCCGGTGCCGTTGAGCGAGGACGATGCCCTGCGTGGCAACCGCAGCTTCCCCTATGCCCATCACAAAAAGCTCGTGGAGCAGATGCTCGACGAGTACCGAGAGCAGCATCCGGAGCTGAAGCAACTTGTCTTGCGACCGGGCACCATCTTGGGGCGCAGCACCAAGAATCAGATTACGGCGCTTTTTGAAAAGCCCTGGGTCATGGGTCTCAATGACAGCGAGACGCCCTTTGTCATCATTTGGGACGAGGATGTGGTGGGCGCTATCTTGTGGGGCCTTGAGCACGCGCGCGCAGGCATCTTCAACCTCGCTGGCGATGGCACCTTGAGCCTGCGCGAGATGGCCAAGATGATGAACAAGCCCTTCGTGCCGATGCCCTCCAAGGCCGTAGAGCGCGCGTTGGGCCTGCTGAACCCGATGGGCCTGAGTCAGTACGGCCCGGAGCAGGTGGACTTTTTGCGGTACCGCCCCGTCTTGGATAACCGACGGCTCAAGGAGGACTTTGGCTACGTGCCCAAGAAGACCAGTCGGCAGGCCTTTGAGCTGTACCTCGGCCGGCGCGGGGAGAATCAGACGTGAGCCGCTGGTCGGGCCAGGTGGTGCTGGTAACGGGCTCGGCGCGCGGCATTGGCTTCGCTATTGCGGAGGCCTTCGCCCAAGGCGGCGCGCACATCGTGCTGTCCGATGTGCAAGAAGACTTGCTTAGCGCGGCCAGGCAGAAGCTCAGCCGCTACCCCGGTCGGGTCTTCACTCAGGTCTGCGATGTCTCTGATGCTTCAGCCTGCGAGGCCCTGATCGACGCCGCCCAGGCAGAGTTCGGTCGGCTCGACGTGCTCGTCAATAACGCGGGCATCTCCATCGTGGCCGAGTTCGAGACCTGCCGCCCCGAGGCGATGAAGAAGCTGGTCGAGGTGAACCTGCTGGGCTCGATGTACATGAGCCAGGCCGCCTTGCCGCTGATCCGCGCCCAGCGCGGCAGCTTGGTCTTCGTCTCCAGTGTCAGCGGCATCCGAGCCATCCCTAAGGGCGCCATCTACAGCAGCAGCAAGGCAGCGCTGCGCAGCTTCGCCGAGTCCCTGAGGGTGGAGCTTGGGCCCGCTGGGGTACACGTGGGGGTGGTCTCCCCCGGCTTCACGACCTCGGATGGCGCCAAGACGGTGATGAACGGCGATGGCAGCCCGCGGCCCATCGAGCGGCCGGCCCACGATACCCCAGCGGGGGTCGCAGCCCAGGTGGTGCAGTTGGTGCGTCATCGGCAGCGGGAGCGGGTCCTGACTCCGTTGGGCAAGGCGACCGCCGTGCTTCAGCGGCTCAGCCCCTGGCTGCTCGACAAGGTGCTGGCGGGCCGAGAGCTCAAGAACTGAGCGCGAAGCTCACGCTAAGGATGCAACTCATCCTGCAAAGGGCGGCAGCTGGCTGAGCACCGCCGGGTCAACGCCTTTGATCCAGGCCCACTCCTTGTCCATCTTGGTGGGCCAGATCAGGCGAGACTTGAAGACGAGGTAGAACAGCCCCACCAGGAAGATGGCCAGGCCTACGAAGATCAGCATGGGCTCGATGGCCACAAGACCGAAGCTGAGCAGACCCACCAAGATGATGCCGCCGCCGATGAGCATCTGCTTCTTGCGCTCGGCGAGCACGGCCTCGCTGACCGCGAAGTTCAAGTCCACGGTCTTGCGCGCCAGCATGGCCGCGATCAGGAAGAAGATCGCGTTGAGCAGCAGGAACAAGTACGTCCACGGCGGGTACCAGTGCAGCTTGCGGTCCAGGCGGTTGCCGGTGGGCTGACCCGACTTGACGCAGACATCCGGCAGCCGCGCCCCGGCGCGCGAGGCCACCAGCAAGGCGCCTTCGCGGTAGGCCCCGTCTGGGGCTGCGGCGGAGGACGCAGAGGGCGTGAGGTCGGCCTGAGGCGGCGCGAAGGGGTTATCCACGCCCCGAACATACGTGGCTCTCGCCGGCGTTGCGAGCACCGCGCGCCGGGATGCACGAACAAAAAAGCCTCAAGGCCTTAGCAAATCGGGGCGTGGATCCGAGTGGAGTTGGTGTCACGGGGAACACGGCAGAACGCTGGAAGCCCCGAAAAGCAGGAGAAAAAAATGGCCGTCGTAATTAACACCAATGTTGCCTCATTGGGTGCGCAGCGCACCCTCAACCGAACCACCCAGTCCCTTCAGAAGAACATCGAGCGCTTGTCCTCGGGTTACCGCGTCAATCGCGCCGCGGATGACGCTGCCGGACTCGGCATCTCCGAGAACCTCAGAGCGACCATTCGTTCGCTGGCCCAGGCCGCGCGAAACTCGAATGACGCCATCTCGATGCTCCAGGTCGCAGAGTCTGCGATGAACGAGCAGGCCGGCATCTTGACCCGCCTCAGGGAGCTGTCCGTGCAGTCCGCCAATGGCGTGCTGACCGCGGTCGAACGTTCCTACATCGACACGGAAGCTCAGCAGCTCGTGGCCGAGGTCGACCGCATCGCGGCCGTCACCGAGTTCAACGGGGTTCTGATGATCGCCCCGGGCGCCGCGCCCATCGACATGCAGGTTGGCCTCAACGCCACCGATGTCATCACGGTGAACTTCTCGGCCAGCGATGCGCTGACCTTGGGTACCGGTGCCGGTGGTGCCGCCCTGAATACCATCGACCTGGGCACCAGCCAGGCCACGGCGCAGACCGCGCTGGGTCTCGTGGACCAGGCGATTACCGACCTGTCGACCGCGCGTTCCACCCTCGGTGCGACGCAGAATCGGTTGGAGGTCACCATCAGCAACCTCGACTCCGCTCGAGAGAATCTCGCCGCTGCGAACAGCCGTATCCGCGACGTGGATGTGGCCGCTGAGACAGCAGCTATGACGAAGAACCAGATTCTGAGTCAGGCCGGTGTGGCAGTGTTGGCCCAGGCCAACCAGATTCCCTCCGCAGCACTTTCACTCCTCGGCGGCTGACACCCGTCGGCCCGGGGCGCGGGCTTGGCCGTCCGCGCCTCGGGTGCTTTACGTTCGATCCGTGCCGTGACACTCGGGCGGGTTCGAAGCGTACGGAAGGAGATTGGGGCCTCGTGCTCCAGGTTCATCGCACGCTCCATTGGAGCCCGCCTTGAAGGCCTGGTTGGTACGAGAACTCTCAGAGGTCACGGAGCCGTCCGCAGTCGTCATCAGTCTTGGACTCGGGCCTTTGAGCGTACTCGCACCTCTCGGCCACCTCGCCCAAGCGCGGCGCGCCTCTTCGCCAAGGCGCGTCGCGCGGCATTGTCGCCCGCCCCCCCTCGCCCCCCATGGTATCTAAGGTTCGTTTTGGCCGACCCTCGGTTGTATCGAGCTCAACACAAGCGGCGCTTGTCCTGGATGCCGTGGTTGTACTTCTCACTGAAGCCCAAGCACCGCGCCTGGGCTGAGCCCTGGCAAAAATGTGTGCAGGACAGGTTGACGAGCCTGGAGACAGTACATATCGCCGAGGGCTGCTTCGTGGCCCCTGAGGCTCGCATTTTTGCTGAACCTGGGCGCGATGTGGTCCTCGGTAGTGGCTGTGCGATCGCAGCCGAGGTCTTTGTTCATGGCCCCGCGAAGCTGGGGCGTAACGTCAGCCTCAACGCGCGTGTGAGTCTGGAAGGCGGCGCCGCCGGTGTACAGATCGGCGACGATACCCGAATCGCAACTGGGGTTGCTATTTACGCCTTCGATCACGGGCTAGACCCGGAGCGCAAGATCCGTGAGCAGGCGGTCCGTTCCCGAGGCATCGTGATCGGCAGTGACGTCTGGATAGGCGCCAATGCTTGCATCACTGATGGCGTCACGATCGGAGATGGAGCCGTGGTCGGCGCAGGCTCCGTGGTGACGCGTGACGTGGCTGCGGGTACGATCGTGGGTGGTGCACCGGCTCGGTACATTCGGGCGCGCTGAGCCCTAAATTCAGTCATACTGAGGCTATGCTCCGTCGCCTCTGTCTTGCGCTAGGGATCCTGACCATTGCGGGCTGCAATTGCGGCACGGAGACACCTCCAGGGACGGTGGGCGAGCCTTGTGAGAGCATCGAGGATTGCGGGGCCGGCCTGGAGTGCGCGCAGGAGGTCTGTGGGTGCCCAAACGCCACCGCGGCCTGTGGTGAGATCTGCTGCGCCTCGGGCCAGATCTGTGGCGCTGATGGGGTCTGCGCGACAAGTTGTCCGGGCGAGCTGCCGGCCTGCGGCGCGGTCTGCTGTGCCGTGGGCGAAAGCTGCCAAGCGGGCGCCTGCACAGCGACCTGCGATACGGTGAACTGCAACGGCACCTGCTGCGCCTCGGGCGAGCAGTGTCTTGATAGTACGACGTGCTGTGCGCCCGAGAATCAGTGCAATGGTGCATGCTGTGGCGCGGGTCAGCTCTGCGAGGCTGGTCAGTGCAGGATGGATTGCGGCAATGGAAATCCGGGCTGTGGCGCTCAGGATGTTTGCTGTGGGGCCGCCGAGATCTGCTACCTGGGCCAGTGCCTGGTGCCGGGGGATGCCTGTACGCCGGGCATGGCCTGCGCGACCCAGCCCGAGATGCGCCCCTGCCCAGACGGGCAGATCTGCGAGCCTTCCCTGATGCTCTGCGTGCCTCAGGACGTTAATGAGGCCTGCGTATACATGCCGCCCGCCGGGGTCTTCGAGCCCGTGCCGCTGTTTACTTGGGGGCAGCGCCGGGCACGCATGTGCATGAATGACGATGAGTGCCAGACCGCCGAGGTCTGTCAGGCCGGGCTGTGCGAGGTCACTTGGCCGCATGTCACGCCGGCGTCGGACGACATGCCCCAGCACTATCAAAGCTCCTCGATTCCGATGGTCACGGACCTGGATGGCGATTGTGTGCCGGAGATCATCTTCAATACCTATGCGGACAGCGCGTACACCCGCGATGGGGTGCTGCGGGCGATTCGTGGCGATACCGGCGCCAAGTTATGGACCGTGAGTGATCCGGCCTATCGCACCGACGCCAGCGCGAATCCGGCCATCGGCGACGTGGATGGCGATGGCCAGCCTGAGGTCTTTGTGACCGGGCCAGGCAAGAATGTGCTGCGTTTTGCCAGTGATGGCACGCCGGTGTGGATTTCTGATGCGTTCACGGGTCCAGAGGGCAGCGCCTCAGTGGCGTTGGCCAACCTCGATGCTGAGGGTGATGCCGAGATCATCTTGGGGGCGGCGGTCTTTGACAGCGCGGGCCAGCTACTCTTTGAGGGCACGGCAGGGCGCGGACATGCGGGGCAGGGGCCCATCTCTTGTATCGCGGATCTCAACGATGACGGTCGCCCCGAGCTGGTGGCTGGCAATACGGTCTACGGCTTCACGGGTGCCGTCTCCAACGGGGATTTCGCGGGGGCGGAGCTCGCACGGGCCGGCGTGCCCGATGGGTACTGCGGCATTGCGGATATGGACACCGACGGCAGCCCGGAAGTGGTCTTGGTGACGGGCGGGCAGGTCTACGTGCTCAACGGCCAGACCATGACTCAGCTGGCCGCCTTCACCATACCCGGCGGCGGAAATGGGGGCGCACCCAATATTGCCGACTTTGATGGCGACGGACGGCCGGACATCGGCACCGCAGGGGCAACCAACTATGTGGTGCTGGCCTATCGCGGCCCGGACCAGCTTGAGTTGCTGTGGCGGGCACCGACGGAGGATGACTCCTCTTCCCGCACCGGCTCCAGCGTCTTTGATTTCGATGGGGATGGTCGCGCCGAGGTCATCTATAATGACGAGGAGTTTGTGCGAATCTATCCGGGCGTGGAGCCCGCGTGTCTGCAGATGCCCGTGGGCGCGGCCTGCGACGGTGTGATGAATGACGATGAGATCCTCTTTCGGGACCTGAACTCATCCCGAACCCGCACGGAGTATCCGGTGATCGCGGACGTGGATGGGGACTTCAAGGCGGAGATCGTCTTTGCGACCAGCAATGAGGCGAACTTTCTGGACCCGCAGTTTGTGGGGGATGCGGGCATCGAAGTCTGGGCGGACCGTTTGGACAATTGGGTCTCAACGCGCCCCGTCTGGAACCAGCACAGCTACCACATCACCAACTCAGGGCCGCGGGCCCAGGTGCCGCAGAGCGAGGCGCCCTCTTGGTCGACGCCCACCGGGGCCCCCTACAATAGCTACCGCCGAAACGCCCAGGGTGACCGAGCGACCTTCTGTGCACCCGACCTGGTTGTGCGAGAGGTGAGCCAAGACAGCGCAGGCTGTCCTGCGATGGTGCTGCGTGTGACCCTTGTCAATCAGGGTTGCCTTGGCGTCGGCGCTGGTCTGCAGGTGGCCGTCTACTCTGCGGCGGGAGACCTGCTGGCCACCAGTCAAACCACGGCCGCGCTGGGGCCGGGTTCCGCCCAGGTGATAGAGATCAGCGTGCCTCGCACGGGGACCTGGATGCAGCAGGTGCGCGTCACGGTGGACGATGATGGCATGGGTCAGGGGGCCCTGAATGAGTGCGAAGAGCGCAATAACGCCTCAGATCTCCTGGATGTAGGCTGTCGCTTCGATTTTTGAATATTCTGGGCGTGGTGATGCAGACCACAAGGGCCAGGTGCGCGCGCGCACCCGGGATGACGGTGCCCCTTGCCGTGCTTACAGTAATGCCGTGACGCTGCCCCGGTTCATATGCACCCTCGTCCTCGGCCTCGCCCTCTTCGCGGCCTCGCCGGCGATGGCCAAGTCCAATTCCATCGTGATCAACCGACGCGCCCTGAGCGCGACCCAAGTTCAGCACTTGGAGCGCATGGTCGGCGCGCGGCTGACGGCTGGCCGCTACTGGTACGACGCACGCAGCGGCGCGTGGGGCCTGGAGCGCGGGCCGATGCAAGGCCTATTGCCGGCTGGACTGCCCGTACCGGCGCCTCTTTGGCGTCAGGCCTCCAACGGCCATACCGGCGTGATCGTGAATGGGCGGGAATTGCACCGGGCCGATGTGCAGCGGCTCGTCGCAGCGGGGGTGCCCGTGCGGCGTGGGCGGTACTGGCTCAACGCCAACGGCATAGGCGGCTATGAGGGCGGACCCGCCGCCTTTAATCTGAAAGCTATGCTGCAGAGTCATCGCTCCAGCGGGCGAAAGAGCATACTGAGCACCTACGATCGGACGGGCGTCGCGGTCTTCTAGCAGCCTAGAGCTTAGGAAAACGCACCAGTTCCAACCCGGTAGCGCTGGTGGTCACCGCCGCCCAAACCTGGGCACCCGCATCATCCTCGAAGAGCGCCTGAATATTGGCATCGATGCCGACCGGGAAGGCGGTGGATAGGCCGGTATCCAGGTCGAGCACCCCCACATTGCTGCCCGAAGAGAAGCCCACGAGACGCGGCCCCGAAGCGTAGACCGCGGCCGATTGAATGGACAGCGGTGGCGGGTTCACTTCATCAAAGGCGGGGACCGCGTAGGTGATAGAGTCGGCAAGCCGTCCTGCGATGATAGGGGCGACCGCGATGGAGAAGAGGCGCTGGCTGGGCACATAGAGCAGATCTGGTCCGGGCAGCACGGCTACGATGCGACCTTGCAGTTGGTACACATCGTGGGTTCCAGCGCCGGGATCGAAGACGTGGGCGGTCCCGGATTGGTAGGCTACAACTCGCTCCTGTGCGCCGCTGTTGACGGTCCGAGTTAAGGTCCAGCTTCGAGAGAAGGTCTCTCCCTCGTTGTCGAGCACACGCTGTGGATTGCCATCGGCGTCGAGCACCTCGATGCCATCGGCGCGCAGGCCGTAGTAGCCGCTGGGGGCTGCGATGATGGGCCCCACCAAGGACGTTGGCTGGTTGACTTCGGCGGGGCAGGCGAACAGGTGCTGCGGTCCCGAGAACCTTGTCACGGGCTGCAGGCCGAAGGTTCGCGCCCGACCGTGTACCACCAGATCTGTGGGGAAGCGGTCTGCGCGGGCGCTCAGGCGCCCGAGGCCGTTTGTATCGGTGGGCAGCCGTAGGGGGCTCGTGGTGGGGCCACCCGAGAATTGCTGTCCGGGATCTCCAACCACCTGCCAGTCTGTGACCGCGCTGAAGGCGCCTAGCCGGTTGTCCTCAAGGGTTAGGGTCGCCGACGTCCTGCCCGTGA
>Ga0193954_1001313_pt1 | contig 12845 bp, 8 predicted proteins | sample BB_5_MG_FD_140340 | JGI IMG/M metagenome (GOLD analysis project Ga0193954, IMG submission 140340) | Microbial mat bacterial communities from the Broadkill River, Lewes, Delaware, United States - BB_5_MG | ecosystem: Environmental > Aquatic > Freshwater > River > Microbial mats | place: USA...
CATGGCATGGTTCGTCTGCTCAAGATCGGAGAGACCGACTTCTTGGTTGTGGGGCCGGGCAATGACACCGCGCGGGCTGCGGTCCTGGAGCGGGCCCTGCGCCCCTCCGTCGCCGCGCTGGTCAAGGCCGCCTACCCTCGAGCGAAGGGCTTCCGTCGCAGCTGGGATGGCTTGAAGACCTCGCGCCGCATCGCCAAGCGTTATGGCGATGGTGCCAACTACCTCACCGAAGCGCTCACCGACGCCTTGGCCCACCGTGTGGCCCTCGCGGCCAGCAAGGTGAAGGATACCCGCGAGGCGGATGAGGACTTCATCGACCTGCAGGCCCGACAGGGCATGCGCTGGGCTCGCGCCGCGCTCAAGCTGCTCGATCGGCGCGATCCCAAGGTGCCCTTCGCCAAAGACCTGCCCACCCTCGTAGGCAAAGTCAGCCCCTAGCTGCCATGAGCGATAGCGATAAGCCCGCCGTCGCCAAGGCTCGCACCAAGAACTGGGGCGAGCCTCCGCATCCTGATGTGATTGCAAGGCTACTTGCAGAACGCTACAGCATCCGCCCGGGCGAAAAGCTGCGCGTGGACATCGATGAAGATGATGGGCCCATGCGCGTGCATCTTTGGGATGCCCGCCACAGGTGGCGCATCGCCGTACGTTGGGAAGCCGGCGGCACTCCGGAGAGCCCTTGGATGCTCACCGCGGACGCGCTCGATGCGCTCTTTGGCTCGTTCATCGAGAGCGGCCGAAACGCTCGGACTCTGCCCACGGGGTCGGGCGTCGAGCACCAGGGTGTGTATTTTGAGGTGAGCGTCGAACACGACCTGCCCGAAGTCGCTAAGCTCGCCGACCAGCTGCTTGACCGCGCGCCCTGAGCCGCCCGCGGGCTAACCGGCGTTCGTGATCTCGATCGTCGTTTCGTCAATCTGCACGACATCGCCCTTTTTAAGGAAGGCCTGCAACTTGGGCAGCCCATTGACCCGGGCCGCGGACGAAGACCCCAGCCGCACGAGCAGCAGGGAGTCTCGGACCTGAACCAGCAGGGAGTGGCGACCGGCCACATAGCGGCCCTTGAGCAGGATGTCCGCCTCAGCGTCGGTGCCCAAGATGGTGACGTCATTTTCGAGCGGGCCCTCGTAGATGAGCTCGCGACTCGCCGTGACCTTGACCTCGAACTTGCGGGCCTTGGCCTCCATCTTGAGGTTTCGATCCACGTCCCGCTTGTCGACCATCATGGTCGACAAGATCTGGGACATGCTCGACTTGCTGCGCTCAAGCAGGACGGAGGGCTCTTCCTGGTAGATCTCCGAGTCTTCCCGAGCCTGGTACCAGTCGTCGAGGTTCGAGTCGGGCCGGGGCTCCAGGTCGTGGTCATCCACATCCCGGTGCTCGTGCTCCACCCGACGCGCGGGCTTCTTTATTCGGCGCGGGCTGGGGCCATCGACCGGCTTGCGCCGGGGTTCGGGCGCGACCACCCGCACGTTCTTGGGGGGCGTGCGGGGCTCTGGCTCGGGCGGGGCCTTGCGCACTCGGCGTCGGGGCTCTTCTGCCGCGGGGGCCCGGCGTTCGCGGTCTGTGTCCCGCTCCTTGCGACGCGACGGGCGCGGCTCTTCGGCCTCAGGCTCACGCCGACGGGACTCTTTTATCTCCCGCTTCTTTTGGGTCTGGCGCTCTCGAGCCCGCACCGGACGCTCCACAAAGGGTTCGCTGGGATCTTCGACGGGGCGGCCGCGCCCTCTGGACACCATGACCTCGGGGTCCGAGTCCGGATCATAGGAGGGCGGCGCGGTGCGGGGGATGATGGAGGGCTGCAACTCCGGCTGTTCGTTATAGCCAAAGTCCTCCGCGTAGGCCTCAGGGAACTCGGTCTCCTCGCGCTCGATGCCCGAGGTGGGGCGAGGGTTGGGCGGTGAGGAGGGATCCCGGTCGGGCCCGTCGTACTCGGTCGCGTCGGCCAGGAAGAGGATCGTGTACTCGGCGAAGTTGAGCAGGTCCCCGTGCTTGAGCACGTATCGGCTGGGGATGCGGCGCCGGTTGACGTAGCTGCCGTTCTGGCTGCCGAGATCGCTCAGCACACAATCCAGGCCCTCGCGGGTGATCTTGCAGTGCCGTCGAGACAGGCGCCGCTCCGCGATCTGGATGTCGCACTCCTTAGCGCGACCGACCACCACCTCATCACCCATGACCGGGAAGCGCTGAAGCTCCACGTCATTGTACTTGAGCACGAGCAGCGGGATGATTTCGGGATCGTCCGCGAGGTCGCCGGCGGCGGCGATGTCCTCTGGGGCCTCGAGCTGGGTGACCTCCTGGGCGCGGCGCTTGCGACGGGGGCTGCGGGCCGCCGCCCGAGATTGAGCCTCCTCGTCGCTGAGGACGAAGTGATAGGTTCCCAAGGTCACAGTGTCTTCGTGGGTGAGCACCTCAGGCCCACGAATTCGGCTGTTATTGACGAAGACGCCGTTCTGGGAGCCCAGGTCTTCGACCTCGAAACGGCCTGAACGGAAGTGCAGCTCCGCGTGTCGACGTGACAACGCGAGGTTGTTGATAACGATGTCGTTGTCCTGCGACCGGCCGATGGTCGTGACCGTCGGATTGAGGACGAACTTCCGGACTTCCCGGCCTTGGACCACCAAAGTCAGGTGTGCCACGCAGCCGCGGACGCTAGCACGACTCTGAGCGTTCCTCACCTATTGTTCTACCTCACCGGTGAAGCGTTCTTGCTGGACGACGGCGGCCCCGAGGCCCAAGTGGACGGGGAATGTGCTGAGGCGAAAGGGCTGCGGCTGATCCACTAGGTGTCTTTCGCCGGTCCTCCGGCGGGCGTCAATTTGTGGGCGCTGTGGGAGACTGTCGTCATGCAAATGACCCCAGAGCGTTGGTCCTATACCAGCCAGTATGTGCGCGACGTCTTTGGAAGTGAGGATGAGGCGCTCAAGCACCTGCGAGCCGAGGCGGAGCGGCAGGGCCTGCCGGCGATCGCGATCTCCGCCGACGTGGGCCACTTGCTGACCCTACTCACGTCGATGACTCGGGGCCGCCGGGCTCTGGAGCTCGGCACCCTGGGCGGCTACTCCGCGGTCTGGATCGCCCGCGGCCTGCACGAGGATGGGCACCTCACGACGGTGGAGCGCAGCCCGGAGTATGCCGAGTTTGCGCGCGCGCAGCTGCGCCTGTGTGGGGTCGGTGGACGCTGTACCGTCAAGGAGGCCGACGCCATAGCGGCCCTCGATGAGTTCGTGAAGACGTGGCCTGCGGGCTCCGTCGATGTATGCTTCATGGACGCGACGAAGAGCGAGTACCCCCGCTACTTCGAGCGGGTCCGGGAGCTCATCGCACCGGGGGGGCTGCTCATCGCCGACAATGTGCTGGGCAGCAGCGCGTGGTGGATCGACGAAGTCGGGCACCCCGATCGGGAGGGCGCGCATGCTCTAAACCAGCTGGTGGCTTCAGATCCGGGCTTCGAATCCTGCGCGCTGCCCCTAAGGGAGGGACTGCTCATCGCGCGCCGAAGATAAGCAGGCCGATCAAAACGGCGTCGAGACGCGACCCAAGTAAGCGGTTTAGTCTCAATTCTGAATTGCTCGACGGGATCAACTGCCCTTACGATATTGCACGTATGCGTCTGCTGTTGCCTTTGCCTGCCATCCTCATGCTCTCGATGCCTGCCCTGGGGCAGGACGCGGACATGGATGGGGTGATCAACGCCGCGGATGCGTTTCCCTGCGACACTGCGCTCAGCGCCCAGGCCTTTGCGCCCGCCGAAGACACGCATGGGATGATCCTGGTTGAGGATCAGTGGCCAGAGGTGCCGGACACCGACAGCAATGACCTGGTCGCGACCTATAACTACGTTTTTGACCTCGACGCCCAAGGCCGCGCGCATCACATCCGGCTGACCGTCAACGTGCTCGCCATTGGCGGAATCTACACGAACGGCCTGGCCCTGACCCTGCCCATTGCAAAGGGCGACGTGAGCCACGCGAGCCTCACCATCGAAAACCAGGCGGCCCAGCCCCTGACGCCGTCGGCCACAGACGCACAGTATACTGTCGTACTGCAACGTAGCCTGCGGCACCTCTTTGGCAATGCCGCGGGCACGATCAACAGCAGCCCCAGCAAGCCCGCCGCCGCCGGTGTGGTGATGGTGCTCGATGTAGCGCTGTCCGTACCGTCCGTATTGGACCCCGCCGCTGCCCCCTACGACTTGTTCCTGTTTCGTACCGGCGACCCCAGCCATGAGATTCATCAGCCTCGCTATGCCGGTAGCAGCCTGATGAACGCGGGGCTCTTTGGCACCTTGCAGGATGGCTCCACGCCGGGTCGTCACTTCGTGGACAGCCAGGGGCTGCCGGCCTTCTTGCTGCTTCCTCAAGCGACGCCCTATCCCTCAGAGGGCACGCCCATCTCGAGCCTCTTTCCAAACATCTCCACCTTTGCCGCGTCGGGTGGAGCCAGCGCCCAGGACTTCTTCACATCATCGGTGCAGTTGTCGGCGGAGTATCGTGACAGCGCGGGCCTCAAGGGCCCCACGCCTCGCATCACGGCCCGCGTCGCGGACAGCAGCTGCGTGGCGCTTTCTGACGCGGATGGCGATGGTTTCATCGCGGCCAATGACTGCGATGACCTCAACAGCAACGTCTTTCCCGGCAACCCGGAGGTCTGCGATGGCCTGGACAATGACTGCAATCAGCTGGTGGACGACGGGGTGACGGGGCAGTTTGCCACCTACTACCTGGACGCAGATCAGGACGGCTTCGGTGATGGCACCCAATCGTTATCGGCCTGTGCACAGCCGCCCGGATACGTGCGCGGCACGGCGGGCTGCACCAACGGGGCGAGCAACGATTGCAACGTGTCCGGCACAACGCTCATCCCCACCAGCGCATACATTCACCCGAGCCCGCCCGCGGGCTGGCGCCAATGCGCGGGCTTCATCAACACCGCAGGTGATGACGTCGCGCCCAACTTCTTGGATAACTGCCTGGGGCAATCGGGCTTGCGCGTGATCGTGACCAACCTCAGCACGGGGCAGGTTGAGGAAGATGTCTTCGCTACCGGCATGTCGGCCCTGACGAGTTGGCCTGGCTTCAGCTACCTCGGAGGCAGCCTCAGCGCCGCGACCCGGACCTATTGGGGCACCACCACCTTCTTTGCGACCACAGATGGACGCGATGCTTGCGGCCACTCCGTCAGCGCCAATGGCGGGCCCACCTTTGGTAGTGGCAATGGCAGCCGGGCGATCATCGTTGGCCATGGCACCGGCGCGAACGAGTACCGGGTGAACTGCGGAGGTCAGAGCCTCGCGAATCGCAGCATCGTCATCTTTGCCGAAGATGCCTCGGCGGGCGTGTTTACGCCCGACTGTGATGATAACGACCCGCTGAACTTCCCGAGCAATACGGAGGTGTGTGATGGCCAAGACAATAATTGCGACGGCGCGGTGGACGAGGGCCTGTTGCAGACCTTCTATCTAGATCAGGACAATGATGGATATGGCCAGCAGGGCGCAGCCGTTCAGGCCTGTAGCGCGCCGGCAGGGTACGCGGCGGGCGGCAGCTTGTGCACCAACGGTAGCCTCAGCGATTGTAACGCCCCTGGGACCACACTCCTGTCTGCTAGCCGGTACGTCGACCCAGCCCCACCCGCGGGCTGGAAGCAATGCGCAGGCTTTTTGAACACAGCTTCCGACGATGTGAGCGGGAACTTTTTGGACAACTGTCTGGGGCAGACCAGCTTGCGGGTCATCGTGACGAATACCGCCACCGGCCAGGTCGAAGAGGACATCGAGTCGACCAACCTCAGCGGTCTAACGAGCTGGCCCAGCTTCGCCTACCTCGGCGGCAGCATCACGGCGCACACTCGGACCTATTGGGGCACGACGACCTTCTTCTCCACCGTGGACGGCCGGGACGCCTGTGGTCACTCCGTGAGCGGGGGCGGCGAGCCGACCTTTGGCAGCGGCAACGGCAGCCGGGCGATCATTGTCGGTTATGGCACCGGCGCGAATGAGTACCGGGTGAACTGCGGCGGACAGAGCCTCGCGGGCCGCACGGTGGCGATCTATACCCAAAGCACCAGCAGCGCGGCCGCGTTTGACTGCGATGATACCTCAGCGACCGTGTATCCGGGGGCCACCGAGATGTGTAATGGGGTCGACGATAACTGCGACGCTGCCGTGGATGAGAACAACCCGGGCGGCAACGTGGCCTGCGGTACAGGTCTGGCGGGCATCTGCGCTCAGGGTGCGACCCAGTGCATCTCAGGCGCCTTGGCCTGCGTTGCAGTGCAGGCTGACCCCATCGAGATCTGCGGCGATGGCACCGACAATAACTGCGACGGTCAGATTGACGAGCCGATGTGTAGCACCGTGGTTTGCAGCAACGGTTCCGGTGCAGACTGCAACCCACCCGGCACATCTCTGATCACCAGCAGTCGCTATGTGGACCTGACGCCGCCCTCGGGCTGGACCCAGTGCGCGGGCTTCATAAACACGAGCGCCAACGATGTGACGGGGCGATTTATCGACAACTGCCTTGGCAGCAACCGACTGCGAGTCATCGTGACGAAAACCGCCACCGGCCAGGTCGAAGAGGACATCGAGTCGACCAACCTCAGCGGCCTGACGAGCTGGCCCAGCTTCGCCTACCTCGGGGGCAGCATCACGGCGCACACTCGGACCTATTGGGGCACGACGACCTTCTTCTCCACCGTGGACGGCCGGGACGCCTGCGGTCACTCCGTGAGCGGGGGCGGCGAGCCGACCTTCGGCAGCGGCAACGGGAGCAGGGCGATCATCGTCGGTTATGGCACCAACGGAAATGAGTACCGGGTGAACTGCGGTGGACAGAGCCTCGAAGGCCGCAGCGTCGCTCTCTATCGCTGAGCCTGAGGCCCCGGACGCAGACACCGCGCGTCGCGCGCAACAGCTACACATCCAGCCGGTCTGCGACCGAAATGAGACAGTCCCGAGGGGCGCGTCTCAGTCGTCTCATATGGCACACGTCTCGCATTGAGCGAAGGCTCACTGCGGAGGCCCGCGCCTTCGCCATTGCCCGCTTAGGAGCGAATAGATGCAGATAGCATTTCGAACCGGCCTCGGCCTGGTGGCCTCGATGCTCACCCTCGGTACCGCCTGTACCCTCAACCCCAACGGCACCACCGTGTCCGGCAATCCCATTGGCAGGACCGTGGCCCTCACCGGATTTGTCTTCACCGCGAGTCAGGACGTTCGCATTCAGGTCTTGGACCCAGCAGACCAGGACCCTGACGACTCCGGTGCGACCTGGACGACCCTCACCACGGTGCAGGCGTCTGCGAGCCCCTTCGTTTGGCAGGGTGACGATATGTATATCTGGAACGCCTCAGTGGTACCTGTGCCCAACGCGGGCGAGATCAACCGCTGGAGGGATGGCGGGCTGGCGCGCTTTCGGGCCTTGGACCCCAGCAACAATCGCCTGGCGACCTTCGATGATGACGACTGTCTGAGCAACGGCATCGCGGCGGGCGATGACTACGGCACCATCTTCAATAACTGCAAAAGCCACGACATGCCCGTGCTGACCTTCGTTGATGAGGACCCCGTGGCGGCCAGCTCCGAAGTCTACTTAACCCGTCGCAGCAACGCGGCGGCCGAGGGCGCGCAGTACAACGCAGCGATCAGCGCCCCGGCGACCCTGGCCGCGTACAAAGTGAGCCGAGGCTTTCCAGCGGGAGAGATCGTGGCCAAATACTATAACAAGGGCGATCTCGGCATTGGCCGGGAGATGCACTGCCGGGCACGCGGCGGCGGCCGGGTCTCCTGCTATGTCACCAACTACGGCGACCCCACGGACGGCCTCGCGGACGCGAGCTCTGCAACCGCCGACACGATCAACGGTGTGAACCACTTCGCCACGGTGGCGATGGACTACTACCCAGGGCCGGCGGCCGACCAGGTTCGATTTTACACCTATAACGGCGCAGACAACATCATAACGGCGGCGGAGCTGGACTCGGAGGGGGCCAAGCCTACGCCTGGCCTCTGCCTGTCCTGTCACGGCGGCACCTACAACCCGACCACAAACTCAGTGACCGGCGCCAAGTTTCTGCCCTTTGACCTCGACGCCTTCTCGTATAGCGGCTCGGCGCCGTGGCGAAGGAGCGATCAACAAGAGAGCTTTCGAAAGCTGAACGCCCTGATCAAGACTGCGAACCCCGGAGCTTCGTCTACAACCCTGATTGACGGCTGGTACGCGAGCACCGGCGGTGTCTCCACCATCGGTGCCACCCAGGACTCAGATTGGGTGCCTCCGGCCTGGACCTCGGAGAAGATCCTCTACTTGAAGGCGGTCAAGCCGTATTGCAGAACCTGCCATGTATCCGTGGGCGTGCCTATGGATACACCCGCGCAATTCAAGGCCTATGGCATCGAAAACGCGGTGTGCAACGGCAAGTACATGCCGCACGCCGAGGTCACTCGTAAGTCCTTTTGGGAGAGCTCCGCGCGCGCGCACATCGCGGGCGCGCTCAACCTGAGTACCGACTGCGACTGATTGCAGGCCAGGAGGCCTCGGCCTACAGGAACAGGCCGAGGCCCATCTGCAGGTCGAGACCATAGACCGCCGGACCGGCGCTGGCCCAACCCAACCGGGCTCGCGCTCCGGAGTGCAGGAACATCGGGCCGTCTTGGCTGACCCGGTAGATGAGTGAGCCACCTCCATAAATGCCAAACCTGTACAGTCGCTGATCGCTGACAATCGCAGTGGGCGCCGCATCAAAGGTCCAGATCTCGCCAAACAGTCCACCTGAGCCCTGAACCAGCAGCTTTGGAGTGATGACAAAGCTCTTGCCACCGCCCACCTCTAGCCCGCCCAGTCGGGGCGCGCCCACGCTGATGCCTACACCTCGATGATCAGGATCGCCGACATTCCGGTCGGGGTTGTCGATGAAGTAGGTACGAGAGAACTCATTGGGCGCAAAGCCCAGCGGCACACCCACCGAGAAGACGAAGCCTCCCGTGGATTGGTAGCCAACCCGAGGCGTGAGCCGAAACACCCCAGACGGCGCAAGCGCCCCTGCGCCCAGGCTGTCGATCACCTCACCATCCAGGGCGACATCGAGGCCCGCAGACTCAATACTCCAACCGGCATCCAGTTGAAGGATGAGGTGACCGTCATCTAAGAACGACTGTCGGGCCTCCTCCTGCTCGGGGTTCAGCTGAGCCAGCGCTGAGCGGCCCGCCTCAGAGCCCTCGTTGGGACCTGCGAAGGGCGCCAAGATGGACTCTGTGAAGCCAGCTGCCGCCTTGGATGCTTTGACCGTTGGCATCAGTTCGGCTTCTCCATCCGCCCGCACGTAGCCGTACTTCAATAGCGACGACTTCTTCGTCAGCCGCCCATCCTCGGGAAAGTCTGGCCGCTGCCGGGACCACAAGCGCAGCCCGGTGCGACGGTCAAAGACAAAGACCTGACCCAGCAGCAACCGACCGGAGCGAGGAATCGCGCGCCCATCCACAACTTGCTGCCCACCCGAGATACCGCCTGAGCCTGGCTCTTGGATGAGACGCTCGTCGCTCCGGTCGAAGAAGTAAAAGGCATCTACGACGACGGCCCGCACCACCATCACAGCGTCCGCCTCACTCGAATCCAAAACGTCGCGCAAGCTGGTGCCATCTGCAAGGTAGCTTTCGCCAAATAGCGGGGCAGGGGGGGCAGGCGGGGAGGGGGCACTAGCCGCGATGCTGATGCTGGATGTACCCACCGCGCTCATCGCGGCGGTGGAGGTCTCAATTAGGGGCTGAACGGCCTTCACCGGCAACTCAGCGCTCGCACCAGCGTGACGAATCTGAGTTTGATAGCCCAGCGCGGTGAGCTGACGGCCCAGGCTCGCAACCAGCGCTTCGCGGGTACTGATCTCCTCCTCGGGCGCCCGCAGCACGGTAGTCCAGGTTGGCGCATCGAAGCTCGGCACGGAGAAGACGGGCGGGCTAGCCAGCACCGGGCCGGCGACGGTCACCACGACATCCAGCGACTTCATGCGCACTTGCTTGAACTCGGGTCGTTCAAACTCCCGGGCGCCACTGCGGGTGCCGGCGCATCCCGCAGACGTCAAGGAGAGGGTCCAGGCCAAGAGCTGTGTGAGCTTCAAACGATTCACCCTTCGTCCTCGACGCAGTAGAACCCACCGAAGACCAGCTCACCGTAGAAGAGGTCGATCTGTTGGCAGGAGAAGCCGGCGCCCACGTTCGAGCAGTCCGCACCAAAGCCCCCGCAGGAGCGCGTGCACACTTGGCCGTAGCAAAGTCCGTACTGGCACTCCGAATCGCCTTCATCCGGTTGATTATTCGAGCAGGCTCCGCCAAGCGGCGTGAGCATCGTATCCAGTCGAGCGCACACCAGGTGATGTGCGGGACCGGACTGAAAGACGTCCCGCCAAACACAACTCAAATCCTGTGGGCAGTTTCGATCCGTGACGCAAGTCATCTGGCACTTATTGTGTTTGGGGCGGCTCGGCGTGCCGACCGAACGTGCGCACACCGTCTCGCGGTCCTCATTGTCTACGAAGATGCTCGGACAGCCTTGGCCGGGCCGGCAAAAGGGTGAGCAATAACCAGTTTCGCACACGCCATTGGCGCACTCATCATCCCGTGTGCAGCTCGCGAAGTTTGTCTGGCCGCCGTCGAGACCCGGTGCACATACCGCGTTGGGTTGGTTCTCAGGAGCCTGACAAACCCAGCCACCACACGGCGCGTCATCCAGGCACTTGTCGATCAACTCGCAGCTCGCACCATCGATCACGCCATCACAATCGTCATCGAGCCCATTGCAGAGCTCTTGCTCTCCGCAGGTGCGCACACGGTCCACGCAGATCTGCACCGAGAGCGATGCTTGCTCCACGGTTTCCGGCCGGGCGATCTCACAAGTCTGATGGATGGGGCAGTCCGCTTGGCTGATGCAGGTCTTTACGCAGTAGGAAGTGTTGCGCTCGAGATCGACGAGGCAGGTCTGCTGTGGGGGGCAGTCAGAATCCTCAGCGCAGGTCCCGTCTTCGAAGGCCTCTGTGCAGTGGCTCATCAACAGGGCGAAGGCGAGCAACGCGAGATGGTGGTGGTGTGGCCTCACGCCATGACCCAACCGCATCGGTGCCCGTGGGTAAAGCAGGGCCGCTGTATGTCTTCACATCCCGAACGAATCCATTTTTGACATAACGTCTATTATCGGACATTAGGCTGAAGCCGGGCGAGAGGGCTACTTGGGCTTGTTTGGGCCCGTAGTGCGGGATTTGATGGCCTCAACCAGCGGACGGTCTGCCGGAGGCATCGGCAGATCATCGAGTTCATGCAAAGAGAACCAGCGGATGATCTCCACATCGACCGCACGTGGTTGCCCGCGCAAGACGGCTTCATAGAGCACCAAGGTGATCTCCACATCCCGACTCACATCGGTCGAGCGTGCGACCTCTCGGCCAACCGAGGCTTCCACACCGAGCTCTTCGATCAGCTCGCGGCGCAGGGCTTGTTTGCCCGTCTCACCGGGTTCAACTTTGCCTCCCGGAAACTCCCAGTGACCCGCGAGTGGCCCTTCGTGGCGGCGGTCGAGCAGCACGCGATCGCCCTCTTGAATGAGTGCCGCTACAACATGCAGCGTGAACGGTTGTCGATGACCCGCGCTCACGCTCAGTTTGCCCGTGTACCAAAGAAGCGAATGCGTGGCTGACGGCTCATCGGATCACAGATCACGGCGATCTCAGCCCGACCATCTCCGTACAAATCTGGTGTGACGAAACTCTCCAATGGCGCGCACCGCGATGCGGGCGTGAGGCTCAACGGGCAGTTGTCGAGCACCACGCCTTTTTCGATCTCACCCATGGCCCGGTTGCTGGCCCCGAGCCACACGTGGACCTCTTCGCTGGCTTTGTATAGGACCGCCATGTCGCGGTGCCCGTCCGCGTTGAAGTCTGCAAGATGTGCGGTCCTTGGGTCCTTGGGTTCGTCACGATCGGGCAGCGCCGATGGCACGATCTCCATGCTCACGCCCGGTGACTCCAGCACATCATCACCAATGGACAAGTCCGTGCTGGTGCCGAAGACGGCCAGGATGAGCCCAGGCTCCTCGACGTTGCCTCCCGAGACTCCCTGAGCGGACAAAACAATGACGTCATCGTAGGCCGAGCAAGATGTCTCGTTGATGAGGCATGAAAGTGAGGTTGCCTTCACGTCGCGCACGCTCATGTTCTTGCCCAGCGGCGACGAGAATCCGCAGGTGAGCTCGGGCCGCCCGCTCAGGCTGTTGGAGTATTTGAGGAAGGTGCCGCCGGCGGACCCCACGACGACATCGCTGACCGCGGGGTTCGGCACTAAGCCGCCGAGGTTGGCCATCGCGAAGGCGTTGGGTGCCTGTCCAAAGCGGCGGCATTCGCAGCCCTGCGTCACGTACAGTTCATCGCCGGTGGTTTGGCCCGAGTAAAAGAATGCGATGGGATGCTCGCCGCTGTTTCCGATCGCGATGTCGGCAAAGCCATCCTGATCCAGGTCGCGCACATCGATGCTCACGCGGCTTTGAGGTTGGATGTTCGGCCAGCAGGCTTGGCGCAGGCGGCAACGCATCATGTCGTCGCAGACCTCATTCATGTTGGCGCAGGCGGCCCCTGGGGTTGGGCAGCTACTGTTGGAGTGACAGGAGTCCAGCCAAGTGCAGCTGCCGGTCAAAGGCACGTCGCCATCGACCAGCGCGCCATCTTTCCAACGGTAGCTGTAAAACTCAGCGCCCGTCTGGGGGTGGCTCAGGGCCACAACTAGGGCGGGCTCCCGGCGCCCATCTAGGTCGTAGAAGAAGCCACGCATCGCGTGCGCACGCCGCTCGGGATACTCGATGACC
>Ga0193954_1001315_pt1 | contig 12818 bp, 10 predicted proteins | sample BB_5_MG_FD_140340 | JGI IMG/M metagenome (GOLD analysis project Ga0193954, IMG submission 140340) | Microbial mat bacterial communities from the Broadkill River, Lewes, Delaware, United States - BB_5_MG | ecosystem: Environmental > Aquatic > Freshwater > River > Microbial mats | place: USA...
CGTGACACGGCGGCTGTGGTGCCAATGCCCAGCCCCATCGCCACGCTGGTGACCATGCTGACCACCGGAAAGGTGAAGGACATCGCGGCCAGCTGGGCCGCCCCCAAACGTCCCACGAAGTAGGTGTCGACGAGGTTATTCGCGATGATGAGCACAATGCCGATCGCCATCGGCCATGCGAGGCGAAGCAGGTGGGGCCCGATAGGGCCCTGTAGTAGCGAGGGGGCACGAGCCACAGGGCCCTGGTTGTACGAAGCAGGATGCGGCTCGGCAAGCCCAAGCAAGGAATTGGGCTCGCGGCATGGCAGCGCCTGTGTGTAGCCTTGGGCGCACCGTGAAGCGTTGGAGCATCATCCTTGGCATCAATGGGGCGGCGGTGCTCGCGCTGATCTTCGCGTTCTTCGCCGCCACCGAGAACTATATTAAGGCCCGGCGGCGCACCACGCTCGTCTATGAGAGCCACCCGCTGCACAGACAGCAGTTCGTGCCAAACCAGGCGATCGACATCCCCGGTGCCCACATCGAGATTGGCCCTCATAGCATGCGGGGTGCGGAACCCTCGATGCCCAAGCCCGAGGATGAGCTGCGGATATTTGTAATGGGCGGCTCGTCGGTCTTCGATATCTTCTCCGACTCAAGCTGGCCGGAGTCGCTCAGCCAGTACGTTCAGACTTCGACGCGAGGCCGCGCTGCGAGCTACAACGGCGGTGTGCCCGGAAGCACGTCTCGGGAGTCTCTGGCCTTGTACAAGGACAAAGTGCGTTTCTTCGACCCGGACGTCGTACTCATCTACCAAAGCTGGAATGACGCGAAGTATATGCGGCCCTTTCAGGAGGGCGTCGACGTAGACAGCTTCTTTGCCCTCCATGAAGACCCGGCAGATAGTTATCGATTCCTGACCGACCCTCGCCCGCTACGAAACTGGCATGCCCTGCAACGCAGACTGCGGGACTTCAGGACGGGCGGGAGAATGCAAGAAGGCCTGCGTCGATCTCGCGAGATTGACGCAGAGATTGGCGACGTGCATCTCAATGATGACTGGGCCCAGACCCCAGGCATGGACTATTGGCGACGCAACATTCGTGACTTTGTGCAGACCATTCGAGCCGACGGAGCCCAGCCCGTGCTCGTGCTGCAAACTACCCTCGTCACCGCCGATCTAGACCCCAAGCTACGCAGCCTGGTGCGCTATGACTTCGTAGATCTCGGTCATGAGGACATCGTGCAGATCACCGAGATCATGACGACCGTGCTTCGTGAAGTGGCCGCGCAGGAAGGGGTGCCGGTCATCGATGTGCGGGATGGGATGAACGGGCGCGCAGACTACTTCGCGGACCATGTTCACCTCAAGCCCGAAGGAAGCGCCGCTCTTGCCCGTGCTGTGGGCGAGGCGCTCAACGCGGTGTTAGCTGGTCACTAGACCTTTGTGAGAACAGTTCTGAGTGCGCCTCGCATAGTTAGCGAAGGTGCTCCAAGTTGACGCGCAGACCGTAGCGCTGTAGCGGCGATGCGTTGCTGGGCTACACCTGTAGCGCTACACTTCGTGGGTGGCAGACTCTCTCGACTCTAGGTACTTCCCGCTTATCGTGGATGTCCTAGATCAGGGCGTCTTCACCGTGGATGAGAATACTCGCATCTCGTCCTTTAACAAAGCGGCCGAGAGCATCACCGGATACGCAGCGGAGGACGTCCTGGGAGAGACCTGCTCGTCCGTCTTCCGCACCGACCTGTGTGGTTCGGTTTGCCCGCTCCGTCACAGCATTGTGTCACGGGATCCAGTGCGCGACCGCCACGTCTACATTCGCGCACGTGACGGGCGCTCCGTGCCCATCTCGGTCAGTACCTCGCCCATGGTCACGAGCGATGGCGAGCTTGTGGGGGGCGTGGAGGTCTTTCGGGACTTGTCGAAGATCGTCGATCTTGAGCGCCGTCTTGAGGGGCGTTACCAACTGCAAGATATCGTCGGCAAGGGGCCGGCCATGACGCGGTTGTTCGAGCTGATTCGCCTGGTCGCGGACAGCGAGAGCACCGCGCTCATCACTGGCGCTTCCGGCACCGGCAAGGAGCTGGTTGCCCGCACCGTGCATGGCCTCAGTCCGCGCGCCGATGGGCCCTTCGTCGCCGTCAACTGCGCCGCGATTCCCGAAGCCCTACTCGAGTCTGAGCTCTTCGGACATGTGCGCGGCGCCTTCACGGGGGCCGAGAAGGCCAGAAAGGGCCGAATCGAAGCCGCGCGAGGCGGCACCCTCTTCCTGGACGAGATCGGAGATCTGCCGCTATCGATGCAGGTCAAGGTCCTGCGCTTCATCCAGGAGCGCGAGTACAGCCCGGTGGGCGCAGATGAGACCAAGAAGAGCGACCTAAGGCTGCTTGCAGCCACCCATAGGAACCTCGGGGAGCTGGTTCTGCAAGGCCGCTTTCGAGAGGACCTGCTGTTCCGACTGGACGTCGTGGAGGTTCGGGTGCCCAGCCTGAGCGAGCGCGTTGAGGACATCCCGCTGCTCATCAACCACCTGGTTCGGCGCTTTCGAGGCCAAACGAATAAGCCCATCGAGGGTCTCACCGAGGCGGCCCTGACCTGCCTGATGAACTACACATTTCCCGGGAACGTTCGCGAGCTCGAGAACGTCATCGAGCGGGCCTTCGTGCTGTGTACCGAGCCCCGGATCGACCTGCAGCACCTGCCGGAGTACACGCGCAGCTGCGCCGTGCCCCCGGCCACGGACCCTCGTTCCGCCGACAGCTCGACCCGACGAGCCACCGAAATCCGGGCCGCACTCGCCGCGCACAACGGCAACCGCACCGCTGCCGCCAAGTCATTGGGCATGCACCGCGTGACGCTGCATCGATGGATCCGCAAGCTTTCGATTGAAAGCTAAAGCATCTGGCACGGAACCTGCTCCTCCTACAGGCATGACCGCGATGGTCCTACCCGTGGAGGTCCCGATGAACACCCTCATTGAAGCGCTATATTGCTTGCCTATTCTCCTGCTGTGGTTCGGCCCGGCTGTGCTGATGGTGATGCTCTCGCTTCGATGGGTGTCAATGGCTCCGCAGGCTGACTTGCGCGGACACGTCTAGGAGGAGACCAAGACAATCTGTGCGCGCGGCGCCGGTCTAGGTCGGCGGGCCTCGGTGTCGCGTGCACACCCTAACCAGAGCTAGGGCACCATTGTTCGCCCCAAGCTCCAGTCCGCTGCTGCGCAGCAGACCGTAGAGACATCGGAGCCGACCGCCGTGAAGTTCACAACTCGAGTCCTCCTCGCCGCCGCCTTGGTCATGTGCGGAACAGGGCTGCTCGCCGCATGGCCTGCGCCCGACCCGCTTCGGGACCAGCCCTGGCAGGCTATCAACCCAGCCCCAAGGCACCTCGACCATAGCCCCTTCTTTGCCGAAGCCTTCGATGATGGTCCCGCCGTCACCCGCGCCTGCCTCGGCTGCCACCCAGAATCGGCCCCCGAGGTCATGGCCACCTCGCACTGGACTTGGAAGGGCGACACCGTGCACAGCCCCGCTCAGGACGCCCCCCTGCAGATCGGCAAGGCCAACCTGTTCAACAACTTCTGTATCAGCGTGAAGCCCAACCAGCCCTTCTGCACTAGCTGTCACGTCGGCTACGGCTGGAAGGATGACAGCTTTGATTTCAAGGACGAGAGCAAGGTCGATTGCCTAGTCTGTCATGACCAAAGCGGCGGCTACGCCAAAAAGCCAGGGGGCGCAGGCTTGCCTGCAGACGGCGTGGATCTGCTCGCCGCGGCCAAGAGCGTCGGCCGCCCCAACCGCGCCAACTGCGGGGCCTGTCACTTCGACGGAGGGGGGGGGGACGGCGTCAAACACGGTGACCTCGATCAGACCCTCCTCAATCCTCCGCCGCGGATAGATGTGCACATGGGTGAACACGACCTCGTCTGTGTGGACTGTCATAAGACTAAGGACCACAAGATGTCCGGGCGTTCCATGTCTGTAAGCGTGAGCGACCTCGATCGCGCGCTATGCACCGATTGTCACTCAACGCAGCCCCACGCGGAAGAGCGCCTCAATGCCCACACTGAGGCCGTAGCCTGCGCCACCTGCCATATCCCCTTCATGGCTGTGCAAACGCCGACCAAACTATCCTGGGACTGGTCCACCGCAGGGCAGGACATCAAGGGCGACCCGCATCACTACCTCAAGAAGAAGGGCACCTTCCACTATGATAGTCATCTCGCACCTGAGTATGCCTGGTATAACGGTCTGTCCAAGAGGCACCTGCCAGGGGATAAGATCGACCCCTCGACGATCACGGACCTCAATCGGCCGGCCGGAAGCATCGCCGACCCTACCGCGAAAATTTGGCCTTTCAAGGTGCACCGCGGCAAGCAGGTCTATGACGTGCAAAACCTCTGGTTCCTCGCGCCCAAGACCGCCGGCGACGGCGGCTATTGGACAGAGTTCGATTGGGACAAAGCGCTACGTTTGGGGGCCGAATCCACAGGCATCGCCTATAGCGGGGAGTATGACTTTGCAGCCACGCAGATGTACTGGCCCTTGGCGCACATGGTTCAGGCCGGCAGCGACGCCCTGGGTTGCGTAGACTGTCACTCAGAGGGAGGCCGAATGAACTGGCGGGCCTTGGGCTACGGCAGTGACCCCGCCGAGAGCGGCGGGCGCCGTACACTGCGTGCGACCGGGACCCTTAGAGAGGCAGGTCAGCAATGATCATCCTCACCACGCTCCTTATGTCTGCATTGCCCGGAGCCTCCGCAGGCTCACAGACCGCGACGACGGCGTCGGTCCACCCAAATATCCTGCTCCAGGACGCCCACGGTCAGGCGGTAGCGCTCACGGCCGAACCCATTTCTTTGGCAAAGAGCTGCGGTGCCTGCCACGACACTGCCTGGATCGCCGAGCATAGTTACCACACTAGCCTCGGCGCGGATCGGCCCTATGCCGCGGGTGAAGCCCCTCGGCCCTGGGACACCGCAGCGGGACCCTTTGGCCGCTGGGACCCGCTCACCTACCGCCGCCTCAGCGGACCGGGAGAGTCCCGAGTCGACGCCACCCTAGCGCAGTGGGCCCAGATCTTGGGTGCCCGCCACGTGGGAGGCGGCCCGGTCACCCAGGTCGCCCCTGGGGCAGAGATGAACTGCCTCGTCTGTCACCTCAGGACCCCCAACCTCAAGGCCCGGGCGCGTTCCATCGACGACGCAGCGTGGGCGTGGCAGGCCACCGCAACCCTTGAGGGCGGCGGCGTGGTGAGCCACACCTCCGACGGCTGGCAGTATAATGAGGCCGCCTTCTTGCCGGACCACTCCGTCTCCGCCGCTGCGCTGGGCCTAGGTTCCGCGAGGTCCGAGAACTGCGGAGCGTGTCATGGCGTCGTTCCCGAGAGGACAAAGATCGCCCTGACCCTGAGTTCGACCTCAGCGGCCCCGGACCCCCACAAACTTACCCGTGGTCTTGTGTACTCGGGCCAGTCCATGCATCGCTCCGGAGTGAACCTCCAGGGCAAGACCAAACTTACTCGCTCTTGGGACATGCACGCCGAACGCCTGTTGCAGTGCTCAGACTGCCACGGCGCTCTCAACGACCCCATGCATGGCGCCCAAGACCGCGCGGAACGCCCCGCTCATCTGCGCTTCGACGCCCGGAGCATCAGCCTGCAAGACTACCTGCGCCGGCCCCAACACGATTTCGCCACCGGTCACGCCGCCCCGGGGGTGCTCGGAGCAAAGTTCGCCGACACCATGAAGCGTTGCGAGGACTGCCATGATGCCGGACAGACCCACGAGTGGCTGCCCTATAAACAACGCCACTTCCAAGCGATGTTGTGCGAGTCCTGTCACGTACCCAAGGTGCACGCCCCCCTGCTCAAGACCGTCGACTGGACGGTGTTGACGCCCCAGCGAGGGCCCAGGAACAGCTACCGTGGCGTGACCGGACCCCTTGGAGAGGTTCAGAGCCTCGTACAGGGCCTTGAGCCGGCGCTCCTGCCCACTGCGCGGCCAGGGCAGCCCAACAAGCTAGCCCCCCATAACCTCGTCACTGCCTTCTATTGGGTCGCCGGCGATCCGCCCCTGCCCGTTCGCCTCACCGACCTGCAGGCCGCCTGGTTCCGCGATGGGGACTATGCGCCCAAGCTTGTTCAGGCCCTAGACGAGGACAAGGATGGGCGTCTGTCTGAGCCAGAGCTGATGCTTGATACTATGCCGAAGCTCGGTGCAGTCCAGGCCGCGCTCAGCGCTCTGGGCCTCGATCAGCCAAGAGTCATCGGTGAGATCCAACCTTACGGCCTGCACCACCAGGTCGCGGGGCGTAACTTCGCGGTGAGGGATTGCGCAAGCTGTCACCAAGACAACTCTCGCTTGCTCAGGCCCACAAGCCTATCTGAGTACATCCCCGCGGGCGTGACTCCCCAGCTTGTCAAGGACGCCCCCGTCACCCTGTCGGGGTCGGTGGTCGTTGGACCCGAGGGCCTGTCGCTGAGGCCTACACCCGAGGTCTCGGGCTTGTATGTCCTGGGACAGAGCCGGTTTGAGCTCATCGATAGTCTCGGCTGGATCGCGGTGGCGCTGGTTCTTTTTGGCAGCCTGCTGCATGGCGGTGCGCGTATTTTCATGACGCGACATGCGCACGCGTCGAAGGAGCAGTCATGAGGCGAGTATACCTGCATACTATCTACGAGCGGATCTGGCACTGGTGGCAGGCGCTGGCGATTTCCGCGCTGCTCATCACGGGCATGGAGGTACACGCGCCGGATAGCATCTCCCTGCTTGGCTTCGGCCTTGCGGTGGCGGTGCATAACATCCTGGGCGCGGCTCTGCTCATGAACGCCGTCTTCGGACTTTTCTACCAGCTCTCCACGGGCCGAATCCGCTCCTTCTTGCCCGAACCTCGGGACTTCCTTTCGCTGGCGATGCGCCAGGTCGTATACTATCTTCGTGGCATATTCCGGGGCGCACCTCACCCCATCGCGAAGACCCCGATGAAGCGCCTCAACCCGCTGCAGCGCGTCACCTACCTCGCGATTCTGAATATCCTTCTGCCCGTGCAGGTGGTGACCGGCGTGCTGATCTGGGGGGCCCAGCGATGGCCAGAGGTGCTGGCGGGGCTTGGAGGGCTGCAGCCTTTGGCCTTGATCCATACCTTGGCAGCATGGCTCTTTGCCGCGTTTCTATTCATGCACATCTATCTCACGACCACCGCGGGTCATACCTGGAGCGCGGGCGTCCTGGGCATGATCACGGGCTGGGAAGACGTCGAAGGCCACCCGCAGGAGGACACGCCATGAGTCAGCCGCAGGTCCCACGCACACCCTATTGGAACCCATACTTTGGTGGCATCGCGCTGGGCGTGATCCTCTTTGCCTCATTCATCATCAGCGGACACGGCCTGGGCGCCTCGGGCGGAATCACACGCCTCGCGGCGGCCGGCCTTCAGAGCATCGCCCCGGAGCATGTCAACCAGTCCTATGACTGGGCAGCGGTGGCGGGTGGGGCGCGGCAGCCCCTAGACCACTGGTTGGTCTTTGCCATCATGGGCACCGCCCTGGGCGGCCTTATCTCAGGCCTATTCGCCAAGAGAGTTCGCCTGGAGACCTTCAAGGGGCCCTCGATTACGCCTCAGGCCCGCTGGTTCTTCGCCTTTGTCGGCGGCGCCGGCGTCGGATGGGCGGCAAGATTGGCCCGGGGCTGCACCTCTGGTCAGGCCTTGTCGGGAGGCGCCACGCTCTCGGTGGGCTCTTGGGTCTTCATGCTGTGCATCTTTGCCGGCGGCTATGCGGTCTCATCGCTGGTCCGTCGACTGTGGAACTAAGGGGGCCAGATAATGACTTTCCCACTGCAACTCAGCCCCGGCTTTGCGGTTAATTTCGCGGCCTTTCTCATCGCCTTTGGCTTCGGCTTCGTACTGGAGCGGTCCGGCTTCGGCGACTCGCGCCGACTCGCGGCGCAATTCTACTTTCATGAGCAGCGGGTCCTGAAGGTAATGTTCACAGCCATCGTGACCGCGATGCTTCTACTCTTCGCCAGCTCAGCGCTTGGCCTGCTTAACTTTGACCTCGTCTTCGTGAACCCCACACACCTCGGTCCGGCCGTCGTGGGCGGGGTGGTGCTGGGCATAGGCTTCATTATCGGAGGCTATTGCCCCGGGACCTCTCTCGTATCTGCGGCCACCGGAAAGATCGACGGTATGTTCTTTGTAGGAGGCGTCACCGCCGGCATCATCCTCTTCTCTGAATCCTACGCGACGGTGCAGAACTTCTTCGAACACTCTGGGGACCTTGGTCGGCTCCAACTATTTCAGGTCTTCGGGGTCGAGCCCGGGGTCATGGTCTTGATGGCGGTCACGATGGCGATCGGCGTCTTTTGGGGCGCAGGGCGCCTTGAGCGCGCGTTCAGTGACCGGCGGCCGAAGGGGTATGAGCAATGATCCGCGTCAACATCGCACTGGCAGGCCTCGCTGTATGCAGCGCCACAGCGATCGCCCTCATCGGTCAGCCTACTCTGCAGGACAAAGTACAGGCCAGCGCCGGCGAGCTCGACACGGTCATTCAGAGCCGGTCGATCCACCTCGACCCCGCGGAGGTCAACCAGCTCATGCACGACTCGCAAGTTAGGCTGCAGCTTCTTGATGTGCGGCCCGAGGCAGCCTTTAACGTCTTTCACCTGCGCGACGCGCGGCGGGTGGGGCTGGCAGACATGCACCAGCTCGCTTCACACCCGAAGTTCGACACAAAGGCCCTCAAGGTCTTTATTGCCGCAGATGAGGCAGACGCGGAGCAGGCGTGGCGCTACGCCACGGCAGCGGGCATCCCCAACATCTACGTCCTGGAGGGTGGCGTGAACCTCTGGCTCACGGTCTTTCGGGACCAGGAGACCCAAGCGCGCACCGCCGACGCTGGGCGAGCGCTCAAGGCGGGCTTCTACGCTGCTTTGGGAGACAGGGTTGCCTTTGCCTTTCCTGCCCTAGCCGCCAGCGAGGGCCGCGTCTTCGACAGCAAAGCCAAGCGACTCAGCAAGGCAACAAAGCCTGCGGGCGGGTGTGGCGGCTAGCCGCCCGCCGGTGGCTGAACGGCTAGCTCTTCGCGATCTCAGCGCGCAGCTGGTGGATCTTCAGCTCGTTCTTAACGACATGATCGATGGCCTCATTGGACCACGCCGGCAACGTGCGCGGCGTGCCGTCCATCGATAGACCCTTGGTGGTGACCCCTTGGGTGAATACGTGTTGGGGGCGCTCGAAGGCGTCCTTGACCACGCTGGAGAAGTTGGCGTCGAGCACGTTCACCTGGCCTGAGCGCCCATCCGTGCTGATCTCCGCCACCTTCGTGGGCTGGCCCGTCTTCTTCTCGGCGTAGGCGTCGAAGACGTCGATGCGAGTCTTGGGGGCCGAATTGCCGAGCAGTCGATTTGTGAGCCTATTGAAAGCCATCCTGCACCTCTATCCTATCAGTCCACGCCAATGCCGAGCAAGCGAAGTACGTCTTGGGCCTGTCCGGAGTTCGGATGTGCGGCGTCTCGAGCCGCCGATAACATCTCCGGGTAGCTCATCTGCCGGAGCGCGGGCACGGTCGTAGCTTCTTGAACCGCCTCGCTAAACTCCAGGCGCGCAAAGTCTCGGGCGAACTCCGCGTCCGCAAATTCTGTCTGCAGCCGGTTCACCCGCGCCTGCTGGTCCCCCAGGTTCTGCCGCAGGCGCTGGTGGTTGCGGATCGAGCCCGGAACGTTGTGGGCCTCGATCGCGCGATCTCCGCCCGTGCGGCCGGTAGCGCCATTCCAATGCAGCGGTTCGTCGACGCCGCCCTGGTAGCGGTACCAATCCCCGCTATCAGACTGCCCCCACCAGCTGCGACCGTCCCGTCCCGCCTCGGGGATGGCCCGCGAGAAGACGTCCTCCGCGTCGGCAGGCAGGTGGGTCGTCATGCTGCCTCCGCCGCGGAAGTTCGGGGAGCTCGGGTCGTGGTGCCCGGGGTTCCAGTAGCCGCGGTTTTCGACCTGGGCCGCCGCCTGCTCAAAGCCATCGAGCTGTCCCTGCTGCGCGGCGAGCTTGCGCTCCGCGCTGGCCAAACGCCGGGACACATCGCTCAGGCCGCCCTCAAACTGGTCCATGCGAAGGAAGGAAGGTCCATCGCTCGGCATGGGTACGAAAGGACCCTGCCCGGGCCGCGGTACAGGCGTCGCGCCAGCAACTCGAGCCCCGGTCCGGGGGTTCGTGCCGTAGACCTCCTGCATAATGAAGTCGATCTTCTTACCCACGTCCCCTTGAAGGTAACGATCCGGCTCCGCCAAAATCTTTTCGAAGTCCCGCACCACCACTCGGTGGGTCTCCGCGAAGTCTTCCACCGCGTTCTTGGCCCCGTAGGGCGACACCGAGTCACCGTGACCAAAGATATGTCCACCTCGCTGGGTCGACAGACGACCAAAGTTAGCGTCGATGTTGTGGCCAATTTCGTGGTGAATCACGTGGGCGGCCGCATCATCTGAACCCAAAGAGTTCCTTGCGATCATCACCCTCTGCCCATCACCGCCCAAACCACCGATATTGCCCGTAGGGGTATGGGCCGCGTCCGTAATATCTCCGATGTGCCCGCGCACGTGCACTTCCCTGGGGATAGAGTTCCCGCCAGGCAACTCACTCATGCGCCCCAAAGCGCGCTCAATTCGCCCCGCCTCCGCTGCGTTGGCAGCCCCATAGACCCGTACGGGCTGGGGACCACCGGGCGCGTTGATGTTTACGACCCTCGGCTGAGGTTCCACCGCGCGGTTAACGGTGAGCATGTCATCGTATCGGCCGACCGTCTGCCAGTGGTTATCGCCCATATCGAATCGCTGCGTGACCAGGTTGTCATCGATGATGCCCAGGTCCTTACGCAGCGGACTCAGGCCACCACCGATCACCCCGCCCGCGCCCGCGCCCAGGCCCGCGCCCATCGCAGAGCTCGTCGCGACGCGCTCCAGGCCCTTGGCGAATCCTTGGTCCCAGGTCTTGTCGTCAAAGCCGGCCATCGCCGCCCCGCCGGCAGCGCCACCGATGGCACCATCTGTGGCTCCCTGCACCGACCCGGCCACCACCCTGCGGGTGACGCTGCGCTCCAAGAGTTCTTTGCTGGTGAGTTCAGTGAGTTCACGCGTCGCGTTCTTTACGCCCGCTCGCGACAGAGTATTGCGGGCCATGCCATTGACGAGGCCCTTGGCGGCCGCGTTGCCGGCGCCCGCACCCACCACCGTGAACGCGCCGTCCACCGCGCCGACCCCGGCGTCCTTGAGCGCATCACCGGCACTATATCCTTGCCCTGAGATGAGCCCGCTGGTCGTCACGCGGGCCGTAGCGCCGGCAGCGCCAGCCATCAAAGCCACTGCGGCCGGGGCCGCTGTGCCCGCGGTTCCAATGACCACTGCCACCGAAGCCGCGGTCGCCGCAACCGTACCTGCGGTATCCGCGAGGGAGTCCTTGGCTTCACGGTAGGTCTGAACGTCCATATTTGAGTAGCCCGTGAGCTTTTCAACCCGCGCCTGCTCGTCGACCGTCATGTACCCCTTGTCCATCGCGTCATTGAAGGCGGCGTTGGCGCGTGCGTTATTGCGGTCGAGCAGCTCGCCCTTGTCCGTGAAGGTGTCCATGAAGGCGTTGCTGGCCGCGTTCAAAGGGCCCTCACGCTCATAGGCGTAGCGCTCATTGGCCCGCTCAAGGGCTTCCTGGGGGGACTCCGGGGCCCCCTTCATGGACATCTCGGCGTCAAAGAGCGCGTGGCCGCTCATCTCACTGGAGAGCGTATCATCGAGGCTGGTACCAAACTGAGCCTGATAGTCCTGCCGAAGCCTGGCGATCTCGGCCTTGCTCTTTCCCTCTAGAGTTTGGTGAATGGTATCTTCGTCGGTCCCTAGGCCCGCGGAGGCATAGTAGACCTCCTCCGCGTCCGATAGTTCACCCTTATCCAGGAGCGCAGAGGCCTTGCCCAGCTCATGCGTACCCAGCTCGTCTCGAAGCTCTGCCTTGAGGTCCCCGTACTTATCGTTATAGGCCGCCTCAATGGCTTGGCGCTCCGCTGCGCTCTTGCCCTCAAAGGCGGAGTTGATGGCGTCTTCATCGGTACCCATACCCATGAAGCCACCATTGGCTGCGTGCTCAATCTTGGCCGCTTCGGCCGCGGCTGTGTCGCCACTACTCAGCGCCGTTGCGCGATCCAGCTCAGATCCCGACAGCTCCTCCTTGAGATGAGCCTGGAGCACGCCCGTCTCCCCATCCCCGTACTGAGCGTCATAGGCATCAAAGATGGCCTGGCGCTCCACCTCAGTCTTACCTTCGAGGCTGGCGAAGACTTCGCCCTCGTTGGTACCCGCCCCCGTCAACCCGCCTTTCATTGCCTCGTTGAGACGTGCCGCGGTGGCCTTGGCCGAGTCGCCCTCCGTGAGGCCTCGGGCCCGGTCGAGCTCGGCGCCGGACAGCTCGTCGCTGAGGTGCGCGTCGAGGCTCTCACCGGTCTGCTCTTGGTACGCATCGCGGATCGCCGCGACTTCGGCCGGAGACTTGCCCTCCAGGGTCTCGAAGATCTTGTCTTCGTCCGTACCCGCCCCGAGGCCGCCCTTCATGGCGCGGTACAGGTTCGCGGCATCTCCCGCCGCCTGGTCGCCTTTGAGCAGGGCGCGGGCTTGAGTCAGATCGGAGCCGCCGAGCTCGTCTGCGATGTCCTCACGCAGGTCACGGTCATAGTGGTCCTTGTACTCCGCCTCGAGCGCCTTAATCTGGTCGGGGGTCTTCCCCTTGAGCGCGTCGAGCAGGCGGTCCTCGTCGGTGCCGGCGCCGAACATGCCGCCATGCATCGACTCGTACAGCTCCTTGGC
>Ga0193954_1001319_pt1 | contig 12775 bp, 11 predicted proteins | sample BB_5_MG_FD_140340 | JGI IMG/M metagenome (GOLD analysis project Ga0193954, IMG submission 140340) | Microbial mat bacterial communities from the Broadkill River, Lewes, Delaware, United States - BB_5_MG | ecosystem: Environmental > Aquatic > Freshwater > River > Microbial mats | place: USA...
CTAATTGGTAATAAAAATTATTATATAAGTTATTTAAACTAAGAACATTTAGTTATAATAATAAAAGATAATTAATAAGGTTACTAAATGAAAGCTTTGGGTTTAAAATATATTATTTTTATTGTGCTGCTTTCTATTTGTACTAATGCAAAAACTATCAAAATTGTTTATAATCATAGTACACCTCCTTTAAAATTTACAGATATCAATGGAGATGCAAATGGTCTATTGATTGATATCTGGAAATTGTGGGCAAAAAAGAATAGTATTAAAATCGAATTTATTGAAGCTTCTTGGGATGATACTCTTAAAATGATACAAGATGGAAGAGCAGATATTCACGCTGGTCTTTATTATACTCAAAATAGGGATATAATTTTAGACTATTCAAAATATTCATTATTTCAAAATAAAAGCTATTTTTTTTATAACAAAGATATCGTTGATATCCATAAAAAAGAGGATATGGAACCATTTGTTATAGGGATAGGAAATGGTTATTCTTCCCCTTTTATGAGAGAAAAATATCCAAACTTCGCTATAAAAAAGTTTTTAAATGATGATACTCTTCATAATGCTTTTGCAAATAATAAAATAAATATTGCTCTTTCATCTATGCCAGCAATGGTATATTTTATCCAAAAAAACAATTACAGTTTAAAAAATTATAAATATAGTGATGCAACGTATGCTTACACAAAAGACTATTTTGGAGCAGTTAAAAAAGGGAATACTAAATTATTAAAACGTATAGATAATGGTTTTGGAAATATTTCGAAAAAAGAGATAATGGATATAGAAACACAATGGACTATTGGGTTAAATAAACACTATTTAAAAGATTATCATTATAAAAAAATATCACTCAGTCAAAAACATAAAGAATATTTTCTCAGGAAAAAAGAGATAAAAATGTGTGTTGACCCACATTGGATGCCATTTGAGTCCATAAAAAATGGTAAACATATAGGTATTATTGCTGATATATTTAAAGAGTTACAAAAAAGTGTACCTATTCCTATAACATTAGTTACAACAGATACGTGGAATAATTCACTTCTTTTGATTCAAAACAGAAAATGTGATATTTTAGCAGGGGCAGTACATGAACCATCTAGGGATGCATATTTAAATTTTACACGATCGTATTTAACTTTTCCTGAAGTAATAGTTACAAGAGAAAATGAGCCTTTTATTGATGATTTTGAAACGGTTATTCATAAAAAAATAGGTATTGTTAAAAATTCTGCTATTACTGCACTTATTAAAAATAAATATCCAAGTATAAACTTAATAAATGTAGATACAATTTCAGATGGTTTAATGAAAGTAAACAATGGGGAGTTATACGGTTTTTTAAATACTAGTGCTACATTGAGTTATTATATCTCTCAAGAAGGTATGAGTAATCTAAAAATTGCTTCAAAAGTAGGGATAGATTATCATTTACGAACAGCTGTAAGAAGTGATGATTTAGTTTTACTTGATATTATGAATACTTTAATAAATAATTTAAGTGAAAATACAATAAATTCGATAAAAAAACACTGGCTTAAAGTAAAAGTCCAAGAGATCATAGACTACTCTATTATATACAAAACAATATTTGTCTTTATACTTATACTTTTGGTCGTTTTGTATTGGAACAGAAAATTAGATGATGAAATTAAAGAAAAAGAAAAAATACAAAATGAGTTAAAAATTGCACAAAATAATGCGATAAATGCAAATGTAGCAAAATCGGAATTTTTAGCAAAAATGAGTCATGAAATCAGAACACCAATGAATGCAGTATTGGGAATGTTATATTTACTTCAGCAAACAAAAATATCTTCAGTACAAAATAATTATATTACGAAAGCTACCTATGCAGCAAAATCACTTCTAGGTGTCATCAATGATATTTTAGATTTCAGTAAAATCGAAGCTGGAAAACTTGATATAGATAATAAAGAATTTGAACTTAATGCTATGATTATGGAACTACTCAGTGTAATGAGTTTTAAAGCTGAAGAAAAAAATATTAAATTGTTTTTACATACTGATAACTTGATACCAAAAAATATTATTAGTGATAAATTACGAGTAGGGCAAATTTTAAATAACTTGATTTCAAATGCACTTAAATTTACCAATAATGGGAAAGTGATTATTTCAACAAAGCTTCTTACTGAAAATGAAAAAAGTCTTGAAATTATGTTTAGCATTAAAGATGAAGGGATTGGGATAGATAAAGATTCTCAAGAAAAATTGTTTCAAGAGTTTTCACAAGTTGACAATTCAAGTACAAGAGACTTTGAAGGTACTGGATTAGGTCTTGCAATTAGCAAAAAACTCACTGAACTTTTGGGTGGAAAAATTTGGATTGAGGACTCAAAAGAAGGGATGGGATCAACTTTTTGTTTTATTATAAAATGTGAAAAATCTACAAGTTTGGAAAATGTTGCGTATACAAAAATGCAAATCACTCCAGATACATTTTTAAAAAAATCAGAAGATGAAGAACAGAAAATTTTCTTTAATGGGGATAAAATATTATTAGTAGAAGATAATGAGCTTAATCAAGAGTTTGCATTTAATATACTTCATGAGAGAGGTTTAGATGTAGATATTGCAAACAATGGAATAGAAGCTATAGCTAAAGTGAAAGAAAAAAAATATGATTTAATCCTTATGGATATACAAATGCCACTTATGGATGGGATAGAAGCTACTAAAAATATTCGTAAAATGGAAACTAATGATTTAAAAAATATACCTATTATAGCATTAAGTGCAAATGCATTAGTGGGAGATAAAGAGAAAAATTTAAAATCTGGAATGAATGAACATATAACAAAACCTATTAATCCACTGGAGTTATTTACTATTTTATCTCGATATCTTATAACAAATTTGACATCTTCTAGTGTAGATAAGAGTCTTACTATGCAAAAGTTGGATTCTTCTGTTTTTGATGTTGAGAATACTTTATCTAAACTCAATCATAATGAAGGTGTATATATCAAAATACTCAAACAGTTTAGTTGTAAATATGAAAATATATTAAAAGAGATCTCTAATATAATAAAAGAAAAAGATAGAAATCTATTAGGGATAAAATTACATGAGATAAAAGGTGTGTGTGGAAATATAGGTGCAAAAAAACTATTTGATAAGTTACTCGAAATAGAAAATTATTTGATGAATAATACGATGCCAAACTTACAATTATTGGATGAATTTAAAGAAGAGTTTGAAAAAGTAATTCAATCTATAAATCAAATAGAGATTAAGAATATTAAATCAAAATCATTTGATAAAAAGGAAGTAAAAACTCTCTTACTTATTCTTGAAAATAATCTTGAAGAGGATATAGTGAAGTGTGATGAAATTTTACAAAAATTAAAACCTTATCTTCAAGATAGATACGAACAATTTTCAAATATGTTGTCTATGAGTATCTCAGAATTTGATACCGATAAAGCAAAAGAATTTATTCATAAATTTATAAAGGAAATAGAATAATATGGAAAAGAAAAAGATTTTAATAATAGATGATGCTCCCCAAAATATTCAAATTGCAGTAGAAATTTTAAAAGATAAATATACTTTAAGTGTAGCAACAAGCGCTAAAAAAGGCTTATCTATGTTGGAAGATGGATTAAATCCTGATTTAATCCTTTTGGATATTGTTATGCCTGAAATGGATGGCTTTGAAATGTGCAGAAAACTAAAAGACAATTTAAATTATGTTCACATACCTATTATATTTCTTACGATTTTAGAAAATGATCAAGATATGGTTAAAGGATTAGATCTTGGTGCTGTTGATTATGTTACTAAACCATTTGAACCAAAAGTATTAAGGGCAAGAGTTGATACACATATCAGATTGAAAACCTATCAAGATAAATTATTGGACAATATTAAAGAGAAAGATGCTATTTTAATGAAACAATCTAAATTTATGATAATGGGTGAAATGTTTGAAAATATCACTTATGAGTGGAAACAACCATTATCTATAATAAGTATGATTAGTTCTACTATCAAATTAAAGAATGAAATAGGCACTTTAAATGATAAATCTTTAGATAAGTTATTAGATAACGTAGACACTTCGGTAAATGAGTTATTTGATACTGTAGACTGTTTTAGGGATTTTTTAATAATAGACAATCCAAAAGAGTATTTTAAGGTTTCAAAAGTAGTAAATAATACACTTAAACTTCTAGATTCTAAAATAAAATATGAAGATATTAAAATCATTAAGGATTTAGATTCTATTGAGTTACTTAATTATAAAAATGATTTCATACAAGTAGTGATGAATATCTTGTCATATTCTATCGATAATTTAGATAAAAAAGAGAAAGAAAAACTTATCAGCATAACTTCTGAAATAGAAAATGAAAATTTTATATTTATAGTAAATAATAATAAAATAATAATGACAGATGAAATTATTAGCAAAATATTTGATAAATATTGTAGTTTAGAAGAGGAAGAGAATAGTAGTCATCTAGGACTTTATTTAAGTAAAAAAATTATAGAAGAAACCTTATATGGAAAGTTTGAAGTAGAGATAAAAAATAAGAAAACAATATTTAAAATATTTTTACCCTTAGATACTAAGCACTAGTAAAAATTGCTTCTTGAACTTTAATAGCTTGATGATGTTCTTTAACATCATGACAGCGTACAATAGAAGCACCTCTTTGAATACTATCAAGATGAATAGCCAAAGTACCACTTAATCTATTTTCTATAGAAGTTGGAACAATATTATCAATGATCGATTTTCTACTTGCACCAATAAGAAGTTCATATTCAAAATGCAAAAAATAGTTCATGTTTTTTAATAGAATCAAATTATGTTCTACTGTTTTTCCAAATCCTATACCAACATCAAGAATAATATTTTTAATTCCAAAGTTATTTGCTTTTTGAATTTGCTTGTGAAAAAAAGTATCAATCTCACTTATCACATCTTTATACTGTGGATTTGTTTGCATATTTTTAGGAGTCCCTTTCATATGCATGATAACTATAGTTGCATCATATTTAGAAGTTAATTTTGCTACTTCATCATTGGCTAAACCAGTTATGTCATTTACTATTGAAAAACCAGATTTTAAAGCATATTCTATTACACTAGGAGTATAACTATCTATACTAAAAATAACTTTTTCATATAATTTTTGTTCTTGTATCATATTGCAAATAGGTTTAATTCTATTAAGTTCTTCTTCTTCTGAGATTTCAATACTTCCTGGTCGTGATGACATTCCACCTATATCAATTATTTGTGCACCATCACTAATCATATTTTGTATTTTAGAGATCGCATCTATTCCAGAAAATCGACTATTTTCAAAAAAACTATCATCAGTAGCGTTTATGATACCCATTATTTTTGTAGGAAATTTTTGTTGAGACATATTATTTTTTTACCATTATATTTAGAAGTAAAGTGGTAAGAACATTTAAAGGTCTGGAGTTTAGTTCTAGTAGCTTCATAGCTGTACTAAAAGACTCTAGCTCTTTTTGTGTGAGTTGTATGTTGTTTTTATTAATTGAATACAATATAGACTCTACAATATTTTTAGCATCACTTTTAGAGATTCTTTGATTTTCTTTGAGATAACTATAGATATCTTTTAATTCCAATCTTGTGACATCTAATGTAAAATCTTCAATAGTTTTTTTGGTTTTAATATATTTAACTTGTACCCTAGAAAGAATAGTAGGTAAAATTGAGTTTTTTGAAAGAGTAATGATGATAAAAATAATATTTTTTGGTGGTTCTTCGAGTACTTTGAGAAGTGAGTTTTGTGCTTCTACTCGAAAGTTATCGCCACATAAAAATATATATTTTGTTTCATTATCCGCAATATAGGCTTCTTTTATAGCTTTTTGTGCTTGAAGAAGTTGAAATTCATTTTTTCCTTCTTCTTCATTTCTTATAATTCTAACAGAGTGTAGCGGTAATGTAGAAGTTATCTCTTTGAGTGATATCTCTATATCATTTACAATACACAGTGTAGATGTAAGAATCATAAAAAATTATTTTTCGATATCAATTTGTGCAAATAGCACGGCTTCAAGTGTTTTGTTAAATAACCTATACATATTTAATAACCGAATATCCAAAGCAGGGTCATTACTATCAAGATAGAAACTATTTGAAAGCTCTTCATCCATTAGCCAAAGTAGGGGTTGTTTGGACATTTTTGCAAGATTTGCTCTCATACTTTGACTTTTTCCAATGTACCAAAAAAAGTATCCATTTGGAAAAGAGTTTTGTAACATATCGTGAATAAGTTGGATATCATTTTCTGTTTTTATCTCATCAATGTTACTATTAAATGAATCAAATGAATAAAAAGGTAAATATGGACGACCTAGCTTTTTTTTATTGATATTTGCAAGGATATAGTGCTTAAACCATTCATGGTCATTATCAGTTACTATTAAAACAGATTTATTACTATCAATAATATTTGAAACGGCTTTTGAAATCAAAGGAACCCAGTCAAACTTACGTTCTTCTAGCCATGGGCCTAGAAGATTATCCCCTCTAATTGTATCAATAGTCCAATTTATAAATTCTTGTGCCAAGATTTATACCTTATTTATCCAACTGATATGCATCATGTAAAGAACGAACAGCAAGTTCAGAATACTTTTCATCTATAATCATAGATATCTTTATCTCACTTGTGCTGATGATGTTAATATTAATATTATCTTTTGCCATCGCTGTAAATGCTTTTGAAGCAACACCTGTATGAGATTTCATCCCCACACCAACGATAGATACTTTACAAATAGCATCATTATAGTCGATTTTATCACTGTCATCTTCAAAAGCAATCATCACTTTTTTAGTTTTTTCAACATCAGTTGAAGGGATAGTAAAGTCAAGATTTGTAGTATTGTCTAATCCTCTTGTTTGCACAATCATATCTACATTAATATTTGCATCTGCAAGTGCAGTAAAAATAGATGAAGCAATTCCTGGAATATCTACCACTCCATACATACCAACTCTGATTTGATTTCTATCTAATGCTATACCACTTACTACTGGTGCTTCCATAATGTTTTCTTCCTTTGTTATTAATGTTCCTTCTACTTCTGGCGTAAAAGAACTTCTTGATACTAAATTTACATTTAATTTTTTTGCCATCTCTACTGATCTGTTTTGTAAAACTTTTGCTCCAAGTGAAGCTAACTCTAACATTTCATCATAAGATATTTTTTCTAATTTTTTTGCTTTTGGTTCAATTCTAGGGTCTGTAGTGTAAATACCATCTACATCTGTATAAATCTCGCATACATCAGCTTTTAAAGCACCTGCAAGTGCTACAGCAGTTAAATCACTTCCACCACGTCCAAGTGTAGTTACTCGTCCATTTTCAGCGCTCACCCCTTGAAAACCAGCAACAATGATGATTTTACCGTCATTGATAGTTTCTGTCATATGTTTTGTTTCGATATCTTCAATTCTTGCATAAGTATGTTCAGAAGTTGTTCTAATACCAGCTTCTCTACCACTCATTGAAGTAGTGTTATATCCTTGTTCGTTTAAAGTGATTGATAATAATGCTGAAGTAACTCTTTCACCTGAACTTAAAAGCATATCCATCTCTCGTTCATTTGGAGTTTTACTATAGTTATTTGCGTATTCTATAAGTTTGTTTGTCTCACCACTCATAGCACTTACAACAGCAACTATATCATCACCTTGATCTCTAAATTTTTTGATAATTTGTGAAACATTTTGTATTCTTTCTAAAGTACCTACACTAGTACCACCAAATTTTAATACTCTTAACATTCTTTTTTGTTCTCCATTTTTAAATATAACCTTCTTGTTTAAAATATTTTAAAACTTTTTTATAAACTGTCCTTTTAAAAAATGTAATATAATCATTTAATTTTTCAGTTTTTACAAACTTATATTGACTAAATTCAGGTATTTCTGTATCTATATCAATCTTTGCACCTTTATGAAGTTTTACTAAAAAGTACTTTTGTGTTTGTCCATCAAAAGGTGCCATACGTGATGCAACTGATGGGGGAAAATCATAACTTACCCATTCTGGAAACTCTGCTATGATATCTACTTCATCTGTACCTATCTCTTCTTTTAGTTCTCTAAATAAGGCTTCGTTAGGTGTTTCACCTTCATCAATGCCACCTTGTGGAAATTGCCATGCGTCTTCGACATCAATTCGTGAAGCTATAAAGATTTCGCATTTTGCAGGGTATGATGAAGATAAAACGATAGCCGCTACATTTGGTCTATATTTCTTTGAATTATCTTCCATAAATTATTTTGCCTTGTGATTGTTTGTAATATGAAATGGATACTATCTAAAGGATGCTTTAAAAATGCTTTTACACTATAATGTGACTATGTTTTATAGCTTCTAAAATTTATAGATGTAAAAATTTTAAGTCCTCTAAATACTCTTTTAAATCATTTTTTATAATATCTCTAATCCACAAAGGTTCTACAACATGAAGATTTGGTATCCAATATTTAATAATAGGTAAAATTTCCATTTCATGAGTTATTTTTACTATAAACTCCATACTTTCATCTTCATTTAGAGAGAGTATGCTTTGTGTTGGAAGTGGTCTTCTTTTAAAATATTTTGCAGCCCATTTATTAGCATATAATTTTACTTCAAAAGGTTCTTCATATTGATTAAACCAAATTGAAATAGAATTATTTAATAGTTCATCTATTTTTGTATCAACTTTGAAAATAACATCAGTTATTTTAATATTTGATAATTCTTTTAGATAATATTTTCGTATCTCATTATCTCTTAATGCTACTAGATACCAAAATCCTTCATAGTTGACTATTTTTAAAGGTTGAAGAGTAGTGCTATATCGTTCACTTTCTTTATAAATATACTGACAGTTTATCTCTTTTTTTTCTTTGATAGCATTTTCTAAAATATTTACATCTGATATTTTATCACTTATATCTTCAATATTTAGCTTTGTATAAATTGGTGATTGTTCTTCATTTTTTATTTTTGAAAGCAATTTCTTAGATTTAGAAGCAAAAGTTCCACCTATACCATCTGTAATCTTTTCTATAATATCTAATATGATTTTATCATCAATATCACGAATCTTTTCGATTTTGAAACCATCTTGCATTTTCCATTTTTTATTCTCTTGAAAGATAGGATAAGAAGATACAAGCTTTTCATTGAAATCTCTTTGTATAGTTCTAGTTGATACATTAAACTCAACTGCAAGTTCTTTAACACCTAAAGACTCTCCATCATTAAGTCTTTGAAGAATTACTCTAAGTCGTGTTAGTGCTTTATCGTAATCGTGTTTGTATGCCATAGTTATTTCTTTTTTATAAATTTATTTATTTTATCTTACTTGAAATTAAAATCTCTTCTATAGTAAGGTTCATATTATTATTGAATTGAGTTGTATTGAAGCCTCTTTCAATAATCAGTATCAGTTTTAAAATCACCATCAATATTAGAGACAGACGTTTCCGCTTCATCCATCAAATTTAATGATACCAAAGTATCTATTGGAATAAATTTTAAGATATATGATTCTCTTTTTATAGCCTTTAAAATCATGTCTCTATCTTCTCTTACCGATTTGGGTAATCTAAAAAAAGGAACTATACCAATAGCCCAGTAAGCTATCTCTTTATTTTGAAGCATTTTATCTAATATTGTTAAATAAGATAAGCAAATAGAACAATCAATCATATCATACCAATTGTATTTCAATAAACATAAGATTACATCTTCATCATCAAAAAACTTTTCATCCGTATGCTCCATACAACTATAACCGTACATAAGAAATTTTATTAAATACTCTTTAGTATTTCTTATACGACTGCTAGCATGTCTAAATATATGTCTACTAGTCATATCATTTTTAGCAATAGGATATAAAAATTCAAAATCATCTTTAATCTCATAAGGCATATATTTTAGTACATCACTATTTTTATATAATAATTTTATTATATATTTTTTATCATCACTGTATTTTATTAATAAATTTTGTATAGTATCAACATTTAAATAATTATCAAGACAATGATATAGAAGTTCTTTTGATATTTTATCCTCAGGTATAAAATTAAATATATTTATTATGTATGGATTTGCATGAGATACTTTTTTAATAAATTTAAAATCTAGGAATCTTTCATTGATATATTTTACTAATTCTGGTCGTTGAGATAATATTCTAAAACTTTTCTCTTTATCAGTTTGAAGTGTATGTAGAATATTTGTCTTATTTAATATGCTTTTTATTATGTAGTTTTGTTTTGGTTGCATTATAAACTCCTTTATATCTTAAGTATAAAAGAGTTATGTGACATCTTTATGTCTGCTTGTAGTTTTCTTTTCTTTTTAGATAGTTTTGATAAACATTATCGACTGTTTCCATTAAAGTTTTATTTGAAAATTGTGGACAAATCTCAGAGATGATATATTGTAAATTAACGCCATGATTTTCATAAAATTGCATTTTCCTTATAAAAGTCTCTGATGTTGACTTCATAAATACTTCTAAAATTATTTTATTAAATTGTTCTTTAAATGTGATATTATCTGTATAAATTATTGCATATTGAATTTCGTACACAGAACGATAAACTACAAAAAGTTTAAATATCTCTATTTTTTCTTTTAATTTTTTATATATCTTATCATTTAGAGTATTTTTGAGTTTGATTAACATATTTTGAGATAAAGATATCGTTTGATTATTTTTCTTCTCTTTATCACAAGATTCTAAATACTTTTTTATAGTAATTTCATCATCACATGGATTATCCAAAAATTTATATACAGGCTCATTTGTTAATGAAAATGTAAATGTAGTTTTATCATCAATTACAGGTAAACTAAAACGCACATGACATGCCCAAGAAGTGCGATAGTTTCTTCTTTTTTCTTCTTTTTTGGCTAAGTCTTTATCTATTTGATAAACTTTGTGTTCATTTTTAAATTTATCTCTATCTTGTTGATTTAGAAATGCAGTTACACTTTGTTTCATAATTAACCTCTTTCATATAATTATTTAATATTTAATTATATGCTTAGACTATGACATCTTTATGTCTGATTATTCTAAAATTGATTCTAATATACTATTTTTATACCATTGAAAATGTTCTTGGTTTATAGCTCTATTAATATAAGTAGGATGATAGAAAGAGTTATCTCCAAACTCACTTTTGTAAATACTTTTAATCTTATTAGATGAATTATTAAAGATATTTTCTGCAATTGGTTTTAAAACTTCATGATCTAATACGGCACTACTAAATCCAAAATATGTTGGTTTATCATGGAAATACTTTTCTATACCAACAGAAAATAATAAATTTGAGTTTATATCTATTTGATGTATTGCCTCTTCTAAATTCTGATTTTTTATATTGAATGTATTAAATAATTGGATTACACCATTTAATTCTTTATTCTTTTGTAAATATCCACCATTAAAAATCTTTTCTATTCTTTGCATTGTTTGATCAGGACTAAATTCATACCAATTTTCTAATATTAAATTTTCTTTATTTCTAAATTTTGAATAAAAAAGTTCTAAATTATCAATTGTACTATCAGATACTTTGGCAAAAGGAGATGCACTTCCTGGATTTGCTAATACTATATTACCAATAAGTTCCCAACTATCACCAAATTGTAAAATTGTGTTAGTTCTAAATACTAATCCATCTTCTTCAAAATATTCTGCATATACTTTCATTGTTTTCCTTTTGTATTAAATTATAAAATAATTGTTTTATAATCTAAAGCTAATTTTTCTTTTAATCTTAATAATATCGTATGTCTTCTCAAATACTTCTTTTTTAACTTTTCTCTGTGCTTTGTTTAAATTCTTCATATAATTTTAATTTATAATCCCTAAAAAGTGGAGGAAAAACATAATTTCCATCTTTTTGTACTGATAAATCTAATTTATTATTTTATTATAGTATCTTAAATTAGTTTTTTTCTCTTATTATTGTATGTAACTTCTCCCATATTCTAACCATAGCTAATGTATCAAGTCTACAATACGCTAAGAAATCTTTTTTTATATCATCTAGTTTGCTTTTATCTTTGAGTAAATGAAGATTTGCAAAAGTATCCATAGCATCACCACCATTTTGGATACTTCCTAGTTTTTTATAATCTAATTCATCATCATTTGGAAACATAGCAGGAAGTACTGATTTTATAGAAAAACTTCCGTTAAAATTGGGATGATAATATCCTCTTCCTCTAAATGGAACTATTAAATCTACAAATCTTTCATTTAATGCTAATAATTCATCTTTTTTATTTGGGATAAATTGTGCTAATTCTTTTATTCTGCTTTGTTCAAAAGATTGATTATAAGCTACTATACTTCCAGTTGATGTTATATCATTTAACATTTGAGCTGTTAAATCATCTCTTGGGTCACTATTTTCATCTCCTAAAAATTCTTTATGTACCATAGTTCCATCTTCATATAATATATGTAGTGAATATTGAAAAGGTATTTGCATATATGGTCGCTGATTATCAAATCTAGGTATTGCATTTTGAAATGTTTCAAAATCAAAAAAGTTTATAGGGTATTCTATAGTATCAAGAAAATTTTTTATAATAGGTTTATCTATATATGGTTCTTTTGATTTAAAAGTATCTACTTGAAGTTTTTGAGTAGCATTAAGTTTAAAGTCTTTAGGAATATCATCATAAGTTTTCATACCCTTATA
>Ga0193954_1001321_pt1 | contig 12764 bp, 10 predicted proteins | sample BB_5_MG_FD_140340 | JGI IMG/M metagenome (GOLD analysis project Ga0193954, IMG submission 140340) | Microbial mat bacterial communities from the Broadkill River, Lewes, Delaware, United States - BB_5_MG | ecosystem: Environmental > Aquatic > Freshwater > River > Microbial mats | place: USA...
CATAAAATCAGTCATTGGCCTCGTCAATTTTCAATTTTCAGTGTAAACGAGACGGTTCTATCAGGCGACTAAAATAGCTATATTTATGATAAAAGGAAATTTTTTTAACACCAATGTTTAAAAAATAATGCAATTCGTTTTCAAGAAGTGTAAAACACACAATGAAATGAGCCTAACTAAGCTTTTGTAGTGTCTTCCACCAAAGATCCGGTATCACATTTTTCAATGAATTATCGTAATCATCTTGTGCACAAGGAACTAGACAATGTCGATCATATTTTGAATGCTCTTCCGCCTGATATTTAACTTCTAACCACCAACGATTTGACTTATCGCTTTTATAAAAGACCAGATCATCATCAAAATCTTCTAAATGGACATGGAATTTGGTATATCCTTTACGTGAACCTATGGGAAAATCACCAACACGCTGAGAGACTCCATCTATAAAGTACCAAATCATCTGAGCTAACAATCTATTTGACGTAATCGATTGGTTAGGGTCCACATCAAACACACCAACGCAGGACATTTTATCGCTTAAGCCGGCATATTTAGAAATTTGACATATCTGTTCTGCATACAATCCATTTGGGTTAATATAAACTAAAGCATCCGATTCCGAATTCTTAATACTATTAAAGTCTACTGTAAGAATATCCGAATTACGTAAAAATGGTTCTGCAACCTTGTGATCGGAATTTAACTCACCTAGTCTGCACACATCAAAATACAGTTTACTGAACAGGTCAAGCTCTTTTTTCGCTACAAATGGTCTTTGAACTCCAATGCATGAATAATTAAACAAATAGCATGGCCTTTGCATTAACAAATGACTCACGAAACCATCTGAAGCAATTTCGACACTAGGCTCTCCGATATCCAACCTATAATCAACAGCACATATATTAATCATTCGCTCTAGTGACTCGAACCCTTTATAGCAAGCCATTGTTAGATCATGACTCCCTCCAATAATATAAGGAACTATATCATTTTTAACTAACTCAGCAATTACTTGAGAAACTGCAAAATAAGTATCACTAACCGTCTCACCAGGAACTATTGTACCAAGATCATAAATTGAAAAAGACCAATTATCCCCTGGAAACAATTGATATAACTCAGATCTAAAAAAATCATTCTGACTTAGATTCGCATTCTGTTTTGAATTTCGAAATTCTGGAACATAAAATATGGCTACACCTTTTTTAGAAAGATCGGGAAAACCATTTTCGTCGTGAATTTGAACCGAAGCACTCAATGCACCATCAGTTACAGCAATAGAGTCTACCGATTGAAAATAAATAGAAATGTCTTTCATCAGATTTGAATTTACTCAAAACTAAAGAAATAAAGTCCAACCAAAAGTCGACCTCCTTGAAAGTATAAAGGATTAAAAGTTGAAAACTTTGACCTTCTATTTTTTAGTTGCTTTTTTTAGCTGCGGTCTTTTTCTTGGTTGTTGCTTTCTTTTTAGCTGCAGGCTTCTTTTTAGCAGGTTTTTTAGCCTCAATCATTTTTTTAGCTTCTTCCAATGTCAGCTTTTCAACTTCAAAAGTTTTAGGCAATTCGATCTTAAACTTTCCTTTGATAATATTAAATCTACCCCAACGTGCTTTCTGAACAGAAATACCTTCCTCTTCCCAGTTATGAATAATTTTATCAATCTCTTTTTGCTTTTTAACCTCAATTAACTCAACAATATCATCTTGAGATAAATTATCAAAATCATATTTACGGTTTACATTAATGAAGATGTCATTCCATTTAATGAATGGGCCAAAGCGACCGGTACCTTTCTGAACAGGCAATCCTTCATACTCCGCAATCGGAGCGTCTGCAGCTTGTTTCTCTTTGATTAATTCAATAGCACGCTCTAAATCAACACTTCCCATATCCTCATCTTTAGGAATAGAGACAAATGAATCATTGAATTTCACATAAGGCCCAAATCGACCAACGGCCACAACCACTTCAACACCCTCATACTCACCAAGAGTTTTGGGAAACTTGAATAACTCCAATGCCTCTTCGAGTGTTATCGAATTAATTGACTGCTCTGCCCGCAATGAAGCAAATTGAGGTTTTTCACCATCGACTTGTTCATCTCCTATTTGAACCATAGGCCCAAATCGTCCAATTCGTGCAATAATACGTCTTCCATTATCCGGGTGATGCCCAATCTCTCGTTCACCTGTCGCGCGTTCAGAGTTCTCAAGAGTATCTTCAACATTCTTATGAAATGGTGTATAGAATTCCTGAATCATATTCGTCCATTCTACCAAACCATTAGCAATCTCATCAAATTCCGCCTCAACCTTTGCGGTGAAGTTATAATCCATGATCCGACCAAAATGCTCGGTTAAGAAATCAGTTACAACAATTCCAATATCGGTTGGAGCAAGTTTATTTTTCTCACGCCCAGTCACTTCTGATAATTGATTCTTTTCAATGGTTCCATTCTCAAGAACAAATTGATTATAAGATCGTTCAACACCTTGTCTATCTGGCTTCTCAACATATCCACGTTTCTGGATTGTAGAAATTGTTGGAGCATAAGTAGATGGCCTACCAATACCAAGGCTTTCCAGCTGCTTCACCAATGAAGCCTCAACAAATCTTGCAGGTGGACGTCCAAAACGCTGCGTAGCCTTAATCACTTCGGTGTCTACATTATCACCTTTTAATACTGCAGGAAGTAATCCAGAGGCAAATTCATTCTCTTCTTCATCATCCAATGAACTTTCAAGATATACCTTTAAAAACCCTTCAAACTTAATCACCTCACCTTTTGCAGTAAAAGTTTCTGATACTTTAGGTGCATTTAATTTTATTGTTGTTCTTTCAAGTTTCGCATCTGACATTTGAGAAGAAATCGCTCTTTTCCAAATTAGATCGTATAACCTTTCTTGATCTCTTTCTGCATTTACCGAATGAACAGAGAAATCTGTTGGTCTTATTGCCTCGTGAGCTTCTTGCGCCCCAGCACTTTTCGTGTTATATTTTCTAGTTTCTGAGAATTCTTTCCCGTAAGCAGAAATAATTTCTGTCTTAGCACTTTTAATTGCAGTATCCGACAAATTAACTGAATCCGTTCTCATATAGGTAATACGCCCAGCCTCATAAAGTCTTTGAGCAACCTGCATTGTACGAGAAACGGTGAAACCAAGCTTCAAACTTGCTTCTTGTTGCAATGTTGAAGTTGTAAATGGAGCAGCAGGTTTTTTAGTTGCAGGTTTCTTTACAACATCGGATACAGAAAATTGAGCACCTAGACAATTATCCAATAACTCTTTAACATCTGCTTCCGACTTTAACTGCTTAGAAACATCCGCCCTAATTGTGCCTTTATCTGTAGTAAACATTCCTGTTACTCGATAAAAAGTTTCAGAAATGTATGCTTGTATCTCTCTTTCTTTTTCAACGATTAATCTAACCGCAACAGATTGAACTCGTCCAGCCGATAAACTTGGCCTAACCTTTCTCCATAAAACAGGTGATAATTCAAAACCAACTAAGCGATCCAAAATTCTTCGAGCTTGCTGTGCATCAACCAGTTCTTTGTTAATTTCACGTGGCGATTCAATTGCCTTCAAAATTGCATTCTTGGTAATCTCGTTGAATGTAATTCTTTTAGTTTCTTTCTTTTCTAAATTTAGTGTTTCATATAAATGCCATGAAATAGCTTCTCCTTCGCGATCCTCATCGGTCGCTAGCCATACAACCTCAGCTTCCTTTGCTAATCTTTTCAATTCAGCAACAACCTGTTTCTTATCTGGAGAGACCTCATATTTAGGTGTAAAGTTGTTCTCAACATCTATCGCTTCCTTTTTAGCCAAATCCCTTACGTGACCAAAACTCGATTTTACAACAAAGTCTTTTCCTAAATATCCCTCAATTGTACTAGCTTTTGCAGGGGACTCAACGATCACTAAATTCTTAGCCATAAATGAAATTTTATATTATTTGAAGTCACTTTTACGTTAAAAAGAGCTCCATTTAAAAGTGCAAATATAAGAGCATTTAATTTCTATATACTACTAAATACCGAAACAAAAGTTTCAAAAGCGTAAATATTCGATTAAAAATCAGTCACATTTCATCCTTATTTTGATTATTTAACATAAATAAAACCTGACATTTTGACACCCTTTGTATTTTGTGTAAATTCGTATCCATAATTTTACAGATGAACCGAGAAAATCATACAAACAAAGAAATTGACGAAAGTCGCCAAGGTGAAGCTACCTTAGTGGAAACAACGATTGTTCCTAATGGGAAAAAACTTTATGTGGAAAGTTATGGATGCGCTATGAATTTCTCAGACAGTGAAGTTGTTGCGTCAATAATGACAAATGAAGGTTATACAACAACGGGAGATGTTGACGAAGCGGACATTGTATTAATTAATACATGTTCAATTCGCGAGAATGCAGAAGACCGTGTTAGAAAAAGGCTAACTAATTTTAAAAATCGAAAAAAAAGACAACCGGATTTAGTTGTTGGGATATTAGGATGTATGGCCGAACGCTTGAAAACAAACCTACTCGAAGAGGAAAAATTAGTTGATTTAGTTGCAGGGCCGGATGCATATCGTGAACTTCCAGGATTGATTGAGGAGGTTGGTACAGGACAAAAAGCTGTTAACGTTTTATTGTCTAGAGATGAGACATATGCAGATATCTCCCCTATTCGCCTAGACAAAAGCGGAATCACTGGATTTGTTTCTATTACACGTGGCTGCGACAACATGTGTTCATTTTGTGTAGTTCCTTTTACCAGAGGAAGAGAAAGATCTAGGGATCCTCAAACAATTTATAACGAGTGTGCCGAACTTTTTCGAAATGGATACAAGGAAGTAACTTTATTAGGTCAGAACGTTGACTCCTACCGCTGGAACATGACTTCAAAAGGAGAAATCAAAGACGAATCTAAACCGACAACCAACTTTGCTCAGTTGATGGATTTAGTTGCAGGAATTTCACCAGACCTTAGAATTCGTTTTTCAACTTCGCACCCAAAAGATATGACGGATGAAGTTTTGGAAACCATAGCAAAACACGACAATATTTGTAATTATATCCACTTACCAATACAATCTGGTAATAGTGAAGTCTTGAAACGAATGAACCGAGGCTATACAAGAGAATGGTATTTAGATCGTATCGAAGCAATTCACCGAATTATTCCTGATTGCGCGGTTACTACAGATATTATTACTGGTTTCTGTGATGAAACAGATGAAGAGCATAGAGATACAATGACAATCATGGAAGAGGTAAAATGGGATTTTGCTTACATGTACAAGTATTCTGAACGCCCAAAAACACTTGCAGAGAGAAGATTCGAAGACAATGTCCCAGAAGAAGTGAAAAGTGCTCGATTGACGGAGGTTATTGATTTACAGCGAAAGAATTCTGAAATACGCAATTTAAAACAAATTGGTAAAATTCATAAAGTACTTATTGAAGGACCTTCTAAACGATCAGAAATTCATATGTCAGGTAGAAACGATCATAATACAAAAGTTGTTTTCCCAATGGGGAATTCAAAAAAAGGAGATTATGTTTTAGTAAAGATCACTGACTGCACTACAGCAACACTTTTAGGTGAAATCGTTGAAATTTTAGAACCCGCTAAATAACAACTATGAACGTACAACAGGTAAAACAGCGATTTGGCATTATTGGTAATGCTCCTTTATTGAACCGTGCACTTGAAGTTGCTATTCAAGTTGCTCCAACCGACATATCCGTACTTGTTACCGGTGAAAGCGGTGTTGGTAAAGAAATTATCCCACAAGTAATACATCAATTGAGCTCACGTAAACACGGTGAGTACATTGCGGTCAATTGCGGTGCTATCCCAGAGGGAACCATTGATTCTGAGTTATTTGGACATGAAAAAGGATCCTTTACCGGAGCTAGTGGTAGCAGAAAAGGATATTTCGAAGTTGCTGATGGTGGAACAATTTTTCTTGATGAAGTTGCAGAATTACCTATGCAAACTCAAGTTCGATTACTGCGAGTTTTAGAAACGGGAGAATTTATTCGAGTTGGGTCATCTAAAGTGATTAAAACAAATGTACGCGTTGTTGCTGCGACCAACGAAAATATGCAACAAGCAATTTCGTCAGGTAAATTCAGAGAAGATTTATTTTACAGATTGAGTACTGTTCCAATCCCTTTGCCGCCCTTAAGAAAAAGGCAAGATGATATTCATTTATTATTCCGAAAATTTGCAAGTGATTTCGCAGACAAATATAGAATGCCTGTAATCAAACTTACGGAAGAAGCCATTAGTATGTTAAATGCATATTCTTGGCCAGGAAATATTCGTCAGTTAAAAAATCTCGTTGAACAAATCTCTGTAATTGAAACATCTCGTGAAATCGATGCTCAAACATTCATCAACTATATCCCTGCGGAAAAAGACAACACTCCAGCAATCATTGGAGACTCAAAAGAAAGTATCAATGAAAGAGAATTGATGTATAAGTTCCTATTCGATATGAAAAAGGACTTGACTGATTTAAAAAAGCTTGTGGTTGAATTAGTTTCGAGTGATGGGAATGTCAATCTAAGTACTGATCAAGAAAATATGGTTAGCCGATTTTACCGTGATGTTCAACCATCGTCTTCTAGCGCTCCAAAAATTTTACCCCCAGCTCAATCAGATAAAACAGATTTTTACTCTGAAAAAGATGAAGACAACGGATACGAGGCACATGAAGAGGTTGAAGAATCACTTTCACTCGAAGATCGAGAAAAAGAATTAATTGAAAAAGCATTGGCTAAGCACAAAGGAAAACGTAAATATGCAGCTTCAGAACTAGGAATTAGTGAAAGAACCTTGTATAGAAAGATTAAAGAATATAATTTAACCGATTAATGAGAGCATTCATATATATTCTTTTTTCTATTCCGCTTTTAGCTGCTTGCTGGCCTTCAAGTGTTTCTTTTATAGACAAAGGTTCCATGCCTGAAGAATGGAAAACATTTGCGATAACTACTCTCGAAAATAACGCCACAAATACGCCATTAAGCTACTCTACGGAGCTGTCTGAAAAATTAAAAGATGGCGTTCAGAATAATACGCGTTTACTTCTCAATTCAAACCCCGATTCTGCAGAAGTTCTTATTGAAGGTGTAATTACGAATTATATTATATCACCAATTGCTCTGCAAGATGGTGATAATGCTTCTCAAAATAGACTGTCGATTTCTGTTAAATTTGACATTTTTATATCAAAACCAGAAGAAGATCAAATGACATTGACGAGTACACGATTTGTGGATTATGATTCTAACACTGACTTAGGAACAGTAGAAGGAACCTTATTAGATGAAGTGAATGATCAAATTGTGCAAGATTTAATAAATAAATTACTTTCGAACTGGTAAAATGTTGAGCACTCAAGATATAGCGCTAAGGATTAAAAGTCCTGAACTTGTTAGCAAGGAAGACCTAGCTCATTTGAAAGAACTTTCAATCAAATACCCGTACTCGCAATTATTTTCAATCTTATTTTTAAAAGGATTAGGGAAAAATAAAGATGTCCGATTTGAAGAAGAGCTTCAAAAGCACTCTTTTAAAATTAGTGATCGTGTTCAGCTCTATCACTTAATTAATGATTTTTCTGAGGAAGTTGAATCTCAATTTGATCCTCCTGAAGTTGAAGAAATTATTCCAATAACGACACCTAGTGAATCAGAGATTAAAAACATCATTGATTCCGAGGCGGTTAAGATGAATGAAGAAGTCGATAACGAAACCTCCGTAGATGCAGAATTTCAGAACAATGAAACTTCTGCCCCTAACGAAGTGACTATCGATTTAGTTGAAAATGAAGTAAAACTTGAAGTGGAATTAGAACAGTCTTCTCAAGCGACTAAACCATTGCCCCCAAGAGATAAACTCGACGAGAGCGTTTTACACCATGCAATGGCATCAAATTATCAACTTCCGGAGCTAACTGATGAAGAAATTGCTGCAATTGAAAGCGAAAAGAAAAGAAAATTAGAAAAAAAATTAAGTGAACAAGTAGAAGATATTTCGGTTAATAATAAGGTCGAGAACACTTCAAAAAAATCGTTTAACTCCTGGATTCATTCTAACTCAAACTTCAAAGAACATTCGAACAAAGACAAAGAAGCAATTGAAGCAGTTGTCAATGACTTCAAGGATTTCAACCCTACGAGCGATTTATTTGGAGAGGTAAACAAACCAAAGAAAGAGTTCTTTTCCCCTACCAAAAAAGCGAAAGAAAGTCTGAATGAAGAAACACTTCCAGTAAGTGAAACCTTGGCAAAAATTTATGTGATGCAGGGTAATTTTCCGCTGGCAATTAACGCTTATAAACAATTAAGCTTGAATAATCCAGAAAAAAAGATTTTCTTTGCAAACTTAATAGAAGAATTACAGAAAAAATTAAATACATAATACATGGATACTTTATTTTCAATCATCATTATTCTTGCAAGTGTTTTACTTGTACTTGTAGTATACGTTCAAAATCCAAAAGGAGGAGGATTAAGTTCTGATTTTGGAGCTGCACAACAAATTGGTGGTGTTCAGAAAACGAATGATTTCATTGACAAAGCAACTTGGTCATTGGCTGGAGTTGTTGCCGTTTTGAGTATCATCCTTACAATAAGAACTAAATCTCCAGAACAAGTTAAAGTTGAACCTACTCCAACTGAGCAAGGACAAACAACTCCTGGAACTCCAGCACAGTAATTGATTGATTCCAATTATGGAATCTTTATAAATATTAATGTCAGTATGTCACGCATACTGACATTTTTTATGCATTCAAGTGTAAAAATGTCTCAATACACGTATTGGCACAAAATTCGTCGATAGATTAATCACGAAAAATTCAAACTAATTAAATAATTATGTCAACAACATTTAAACCTTTAGCAGATCGAGTGCTAATTGAGCCAGCAGCGGTCGAAATGAAAACTGCAAGCGGAATTATCATTCCAGATTCAGCAAAAGAAAAACCGTTAGTCGGAAAAATCATTGCTGCTGGGAACGGTAAAGTAGATGAACCAATGACTGTAAAAGTTGGTGATGAAGTTTTATACGGACAGTATTCTGGAACTGAAATTAAATTAGAAGGAAAAACGTATCTAATTATGCGTGAAGCAGATATTTACGGAATTTTTTAATCGATAAAAAAAGAGAAAATGGCAAAGCAAATATTTTTTGATATAGACGCAAGAGACAAACTAAAAAAGGGCGTTGATGCATTGGCTGATGCGGTAAAAGTAACATTAGGACCAAAAGGAAGGAATGTAGTTATTGGAAAGAAATTTGGAGCACCACATGTAACTAAAGATGGTGTATCTGTAGCTAAAGAAATCGAATTGAAGGATCCTATTGAAGATATGGGAGCTCAAATGGTGAAGGAAGTTGCTTCTAAAACTGCCGATATCGCCGGAGATGGAACAACAACTGCAACTGTATTAGCTCAAGCAATTATTAATGCAGGATTAAAAAACGTTGCAGCTGGGGCTAATCCTATGGATCTAAAACGTGGTATCGACAAAGCAGTTAAAGACATCGTTAAGAACCTTAAAGAGATTTCAAAAGAAGTAGGTTCGGATAATGATAAAATCAAACAAATTGCAACGATTTCCGCTAACAATGATGAGACAATCGGAGCTTTAATTGCGGAAGCAATGAAAGTTGTTGGAAACGATGGTGTAATTACGGTTGAAGAAGCAAAAGGTACTGAAACGGATGTGAAAACTGTTGAAGGAATGCAATTTGACCGAGGTTATTTGTCTCCTTACTTCGTTACGAATACAGAGAAAATGATTGCAGAATTGGAAAATCCAATGATCTTGATCTACGATAAGAAGATTTCGAACATGAAGGAATTACTTCCAATTTTGGAACCAGTTGCTCAATCAGGAAAGCCTTTATTAGTTATCGCTGAAGATGTTGATGGAGAAGCTTTAGCAACCTTGGTTGTAAACAGAATCAGAGGTTCTCTGAAAATTGCAGCGGTCAAAGCTCCTGGTTTTGGAGATAGAAGAAAAGCAATGTTAGAAGATTTAGCTATTCTAACTGGAGGGCATGTTATCTCTGAAGAAAGAGGATTGACTTTAGAAAATGCTACGATGGATATGCTGGGAACAGCTGAAAAAGTTGAAATCGATAAAGACAACACAACTATTGTAAACGGTGCAGGTAATAAAGATGATATCCAAGCACGTGTTGGACAAATTAAATCTCAAATTGAATCTTCGACTTCTGATTATGACAAAGAGAAAATGCAAGAACGCTTAGCTAAATTGTCTGGTGGAGTTGCTGTACTTTATGTTGGTGCTCCAACTGAAGTTGAAATGAAAGAGAAAAAAGACCGTGTTGATGATGCATTAGCTGCTACTAGAGCTGCTGTAGAAGAAGGAATTGTACCTGGTGGAGGAATTGCTTTAATTAGAGCTCTTAGCACTATAGATAAGCTAGTAGGTGTCAACGACGATGAAATGACAGGGATTGCAATTGTAAAACGTGCTGTAGAAGAACCATTGAGACAAATCATTGCAAATTGTGGTGGTGAAGGTGCTGTAATTGTTCAAAAAGTGAAAGAAGGTAAAGGTGATTTCGGTTATAATGCTAGAACTGAGACTTTCGACAATTTGTATGCTGCTGGTGTTATTGATCCGACTAAAGTAACGCGAATTGCTATCGAAAATGCGGCTTCTATTGCATCAATGCTTTTAACAACAGAATGTGTGATTGCTGACGAACCAGTTGATGAATCAGCTGCAGCTGCTGCCATGGGTGGAATGCCAGGTGGAATGCCAGGAATGATGTAATAATTATCGGCAACGCCGCAAAGAGCATAAAGGACTAGCTATTGTTAGTCCTTTTTCTCGTTTCTAATTTCCCGACTTGTTTCGGATAATTAGAGCGACATTATATAAAAAGCCCCGACTCTTTAGAATCGGGGCTTTCTTTTTAACTGATATAGTGGTGATTATTCTTCAAAAATTTCTTTACCGCATTTGTTGCAATAAACGGAATTCTGTGGATTTATGTTACCGCATTCTTTACATTGGTTCTTATTGCCTTTACCCTCCGCCCCTTTCGACATCTCAACAGAGATTAATCCTGTAGGTACAGCTATAATGACATAACCCACAATCATCATAATTGATGAAATAATTTTTCCAATATCTGTAGATGGTGTAATATCTCCGTATCCAACTGTTGTTGTCGTCACAATCGCCCAATAAATACTTGCTGGAATACTCTCAAAGCCGTTTGTACCTCCTTCAATCACATACATTATTGTTCCGGCCATTATCATCATCATGACAACAAAAAATAAAAACACCATTATTTTATAATAGCTCGCTTTTAAGGATCGTGCAAGTGATTGTGATTCTGAAGTAAATCGACTTAATTTTAATATCCTGAAAAAACGAAGTAAGCGTAAAGCTCTTATCGCACGTAACGAAGTATACCCAGAAACAAACGGACTAATAAATGTTGGTACAATTGAAATAAGGTCGATTAAGCCCCACCAACTAAAAATATATTTTAATGGTTTCGGAGAAATTATAATTCTCAAAAGATATTCAATGGTGAATATGATTGTAAAAATCCACTCGGCATAAAATAGAAATTCAGGAAATGATGCATGCCATTTAGGTACACTATCAAACATTATAGTTAGTACTGATAATAGAATTAAAAGCAGCAGAACAATATCAAATGTTCGCCCTGACTTTGTTGTAATTCCAAAAATTACCTCGTATAACTTTGTTCTCATAATAGTGTAAAGATAAAAAAAAGGGAGTCTCAAATGAGACTCCCTTTTTCTATTTTATTCGAGTGTTATTTTACTATAATAACCTCTTTTGTAATCATGTTATGTTCAGTAATAACTCTTACCATGTATTTACCGTTTGCAAGCTCAGATCCATCAACTAATCCTTCATTTAGATCGATTGGCAATGAAACTAATCTTCCTAACATATCAATCACATCGATTCTTACAATCTGACCAGCATATTGAACTTTGAATTGTCCTGTCATCGTTGGATTCGGGAACAATACTAAAGTCTCTAGGTCAAACTCATCAAGACTAACTGTAGTGATTGATTCACAATTCGAAGTATCTGAACATCCGTCAGTCGTCATAATTACGGCAAAGTTACCGTTTTGAGTTGCTGTATAAGTTGACTCAGTCTCACCTACTATCGGTGCATAAGCATTATCACAATCAACCCATTGGTATGAATCAGCTGTTAAGTCATCTGCTACTAATGTCAATTCATCCGTCATAGAGATTGTAGGGTGAAGATCATCAAGAACTTCTACAGTAAATGAACAACTTACTGCATTACCTGCATTATCAACTACATCATACGTTACAGTTGTTATTCCTAATGGGAATGTTTGACCTGAGTACGCTGACTGCGTCATAACAACACCTGGACAGTTATCAGCAGCAACTGGACTAGCCCAATTCACAACAACTTCACATTGTACAGCTTCAGTTGTATAAACAACCATGTTAGCTGGACAACCTGTAAGTGTTGGTAATTCAGTATCCTCAACAGTTACATTAAACCCACATGTAAGAACGTTACCACTATTATCAACCGCAGTGTACTCGATATAAGTAGTTCCTACAGGGAATAAGTTTCCAGAAGTATAACCACTTCCATCAGTTTGTGTTACACTTACAATCCCACAGTTATCATCGAAGATTGGTGTCTGATACATTACAGACG
>Ga0193954_1001323_pt1 | contig 12741 bp, 8 predicted proteins | sample BB_5_MG_FD_140340 | JGI IMG/M metagenome (GOLD analysis project Ga0193954, IMG submission 140340) | Microbial mat bacterial communities from the Broadkill River, Lewes, Delaware, United States - BB_5_MG | ecosystem: Environmental > Aquatic > Freshwater > River > Microbial mats | place: USA...
ACGGCCCCACTATACCTTTGAGATCATCGGCCACCTGGGCCCCAAGTCCGTGGATGTGCCCGACAATGTGAAGCTCCTGGGCCCCAAGACCCACCCGGAGATCTGTGAGATCGCTAAGTATTGGTCGACAGCCATTATCCCCTTCAAGATGGGGCCTCTCGCCGATGCCGTGGATCCCATTAAGATCTACGAGTATTTTGCCCTAGGACTACCGGTTGTTTCGTTCCGAATGCCGCAGATCGACTCCTATCCCTATACGAAGACGGTCGAGACGACCGTGGACTTTGTTCTGGCACTCGATGCTTCGTTGGAGCGACGGCCTGCAGCGGGGGCGTTTGAGGCCTTCTTGGCAGAGAACACTTGGAACCACCGCGTGACGCAGCTGCTCGACGCCGCCGAGCAGGTCCGCTTGCACCCCTTCATTGAAAAGAGCTTCTTGGTGCCTGGAGAGGCGACGCCATGAGGATACTCTTTGCCTATCGCTACGGCATCATCGGCGGGGTCTGTACTCAGCTCTTCAACCGGCTGCGCTACCTCAACACCATCGATGACGTTCAAGTCGAGGTCTGCCTGGGGCAGGACTATGGGGCCGCCGCCCTACTGAGCCCGCTCTGCTCGGTGCACGTGCTGCCCGAGCCGGAGCGCGCCGCGCTGCTCGCATCACCTCGCTTTGACGCGGTGCTGGTCATCGATACCCCGGAGATGATCGCAGAAGCCCGAAAGGGCCCAGCCAAGCTTATCGTCGAGGTGCATACCACGGTCGAGCGTGGTCTAGAGTATCTGCAGGACGCCGAGCTGCGGGCCGATGCCTACCTGGTGCCGTCGGAATACTCACGGCGCATGATCACCCAGCGCTTTGGCATCCCTCATGAGCACGTGGGTGTCTTGGCCAACATCGTCGACGGCGAACTCTTTCACCCTCAGGCCCTCGATGCGCCGCCCCGCCCCATCGTCTCGTGGGTGGGCAAACTCGACGAACACAAGCGCTGGCCCGCGTTCTTAGAGGTGGGCGCCCAACTATCCACCACAAACCCCGAGGCGGAGCTTTGGATGTTTGGGGGCGAGACGTCCGCTGACGCCACGGTCGAGGTACTGATGGATGCCCTGGCGGCCGGTGGTCTGGCAGACCGCTGCCGATGGTTCCCGCGGGTGGCCTACGAGGCTATGCCGACAGTGCACAGCGCGGTGGCCCAAAGCGGTGGCGTCACGATGGTGACCAGCCGCAATGAGTCCTTTGGCATGAGCGTCGCGGAGGCCCTTTTGGCAGGCTGCCCTGCGGTGGTCACCAATGTGGGCGCGCTGCCCGAGCTGGCTCCGAACAAGCCCTACCTGCAGGTCTACGACGATGGCGACTGGGATGAAGCGGCGCGGTGCGCCCAGCAGCTGCTCGGGCCCGGCGGCCAAGCCGCCCGCCACGCCCTCGCCGAGGACCGCGCCGAACTGGCCCAGCGCTGGGCCCGTCAGACGGTGGGCCCTACTTTGGTGCAGGCCATTCGTGACCGCCTACCGGGATAGTTGAGACCTCATGCGGCGCTCGCGCCCATGCCCACCTCTTCGAAGTAGGACTGCGCGAGCCCGTAATTATCATTGTTGTCCGGATGAAAGCTGGGGCGTAGGTACTCCCAAAACGCCCGCCGGATGAGCTGCCGGGTGTGACCTCCGCGCCAAGCCCTCGCCTGCTTGCGATAGCGCCTCTTGTCGGCGCCGCCCAGGCCCTCTTCCTGCTTGAGGATGTGGCGCGCGGCGATGCCCCAAAAGGTGAGCAGGCCCAGAACAGCCAGGACCATGCCGAAGATGCGGAGCATGTAACTTGGGTTGACATGCCTCATCACATCGAAGGCCACGGACTTATGTTCGATCTCTTCTGCCGCGTGCCACTGCAGAAGCGCCCGCATGTCGGGATGGGCGGCCTGTAGATAGTCCTCTTGAAGCGCGGACTCGCCCATAGTGGCCGTCAGATGCTCCAGCGCAACGGTCACAGATAGGCGCAAGATGGCGGGTGAGCGGCGCTCTATCGCTGGCATCCAGCGCTGCCGATAGGGTCGCAAGAAGCCTTGCACATCGAAGCCCTGGCGCTCAAGCATCTCAAAGCTGTGCTGATGTTCGAGGCCATGTCTGGACTCCTGGGCAAAGAAGCACTTCGCGCGCTCCACCAGCTCCGGGTCGTCAATCTTGTCGAGGTAGTGGTTGACGCTGCGGATAAAGAAGCGCTCGCCCTCCGGGAAGACGAGGTGCAGGCCGTTCGCCACATGAGTGACGACCGGGTTGTTTAGGAACCACCAGCGAGGGATGGCGTCACCAAATTCGAAACCGGGCTTGCGGACGATGATGGGTCGAGCGGCGGCGGATGTGGTCACGGGGGCTGTCTCCTTTCGGATTCGTATTGAATCCAGTTCAATAGAAGCCTAAATCCACTATTGAACTGAAGTCAATACCAGGCTAAGTTGGCGAAATGGCTGAGCGAAGCCGCCTACAGCTCGATGAACGCCGCGCGCAGCTGCTTGAACTGGGCCTGGAGCTGTTCGGAGCCCGGGCCTACGATGACGTCTCGATCGATGAGATCGCCCGTCAGGCCGGTGTATCCAAGGGGCTGCTGTACCACTACTTCGGCGGCAAGCGGGCCTTCTACGTCGAGACGGTGCGGGCCGCCGCCCAGCAGCTTCAGGCCGCCACCGAGCCCAACGCGCAGCTGCCTGGCCCCCAGCGTGCCCAAGCCGGGCTGGTGGGCTATCTGGATTTCGTCGAAGCCCGCGGGGCCTCCTATTTGGCGCTCATGCGCGGCGGTATCGGGGTCGATCAGGAGATCGTGCAGATCATCGAGGCCTCCCGGCAGACCTTCATCAACCGCATGCTCCAGGGCATCGGCCTGCAGGAGCCCCGGCCTGTCTTCCGCACCGCCGCCCGAGCTTGGATCGGCTCGGTGGAGGCGGCCAGCATCGATTGGATCGAGCACCGCGACATCGACCAAGATACGCTCGTCAGCCTGCTGCTTCAGACCTTGCTCGCCACCCTGACCATCGCCAAACAGGCCGATCCGGAGGCGGACGTCGTGCTTCAGCCGGAATAATCTCGTTCAAGGGAAGGTAGGCGGGGCCCAGCAGGGTTATGCTCATTATGACAGCTGCGGACCGCTCCCGACGCATCATAGCCTCGCTGCTTGCGGGAGCCTCCGTAGTCCCCCTCTGGGTGGAGGTGGCACGTCAATCGGGCTTGCCCATTGTCGGCTACCTGGGGCTGTGTGCCCCGCTCCTGGCCGGAGCCTTGCTTCATGTTCGGCGCCTTGAGACCCAGATGATCTCACGGGCAATCTTATGGGCCAGCCTTGTCTTTGGCACCCTGCTCGCCTGGGTCATCGATACCTCGGACACGGAGGCCCACACGATCACCCTGACTTTGACCTTCGGCTGCGGCCTGGCCCTGCTCGCCCTGGGCACCGCGGGGCTCGATGATCGGCCAGCCAACCGCAGCTTCGTGCCCGTCGCGTTTCGCGGGGTGGTGCTGGGAGTGCTGGTCATGGCCCTCGCCGACACCCTGTCCCTACTATTTTGGGGCGGCATCATCACTGAGGAGGGCCTGCATCGAAACGTGGTGCCCGCGGCCTTCTTCCTCGGCGGCGGCGCCACCATGCTCATCGCGGTCTTTGGCCTGTACCGGCTGCGAGTCTGGGGTTTTGTGCTGAACGTGGTCGCAAATGTCGCGATCGCCGCCGGCGCATGGTTTGTGCCGGACATGCCCGACGCGCTGGCGATCTGCCTCAGCAGCACCGCGGTGGGTCAGATACTCGTGGGTCTGCCGCTGGTGAGGGGGCTGGCTCAGGGCCGGACCCTGTCGCTATCCCCAATGCTGGCGCGACGCTTGGGCACCGTGGTCATCGTAGGCCTGCTTGCATCTGTCGCGGTTGCGCGAGCCATGCATGCCTTTGGCCCGCACCACAGCTGCTGGTAGTGCCATTAGGGTAGCACCTCGGATTTCGAGTCCGACCCGATGTGCCATGGTCGGGAGTCCATGTTGCACCGCACGTCTTGGCTGGTCCCCACGCTCTGCATGGCGTGCACCGGCACCCCAGAGCTGCCTGAACCTCCAGCCCCGCCTGCGATCGTCGATGAGGGCGGTCGTGTGCCCAAAATTCGATGTCCAGGCGGCCTTGGCTGCGAGACGGCGCAAGGAGACTTGCGCGTTGGCGCGGCGCACCGGGTCGTCACCCCCAGCGTTGAAACCTTTGAGGATACCAATAGTAACGGTCGGTGGGACAGTGGCGAGAGCTTTGATGATGTCAACAAAGACGGGGCCTACACCCCGGTCTACATGGCCGGATTCAGCACGAATCGTGTCGCCCTTGAGGTACACGATGACCTGTGGGCGCGCGCGATCGTCTTCGAGCAAGGTGACCTGCAGGTGGGCATCGTGGTCTTGGATTTCGTCGGCTGGTTCCATGATGACGCACTTCGCATCCGCGCCGCGGTCCGCGAGCGCGGCATCGTCTTGGACCACCTGCTGGTGACGAGCACGCACAACCACGAGGGCCCGGATACCATGGGGCCCTGGGGTTCGGGCCCAGGGCAGAGCGGCCGCGTAGCCGCGTACGAGGATTGGGTCGTCAGTCAAGCCGCCGACGCCATCGAGCAGGCGTGGAACGAACGCGCCCCCGCCAGCATGACCTACGTGCAGGCAGACTTTCCTCATCTCGTGCACGACTCGCGGCTGCCCGAGGTCAAAGACTCGGTGGCCACCGCGATGCGGTTTGACGGGGCCGAAGGTACCATCGCCACCACCGTTGTCTGGGGCAACCACCCCGAAGCCCTGGATGATGAGCGCTTCATCACCAGCGACTATCCCCACTACCTGCGCACTGCGATGGAGCAGGCCTATCCCGGGGCACCTTCGGTCTTCCTCGCCGGTAACCTCGGGGGCCTGATGAACCCCCTGCACATCACCGGCTGCCCCGACATGGAAGGCAACCCAACTTGCGATCAGGGTTCTTTTGAACTCGCGGAGTACATCGGCCAGGGTGTAGCGCGTGGCCTGCTCGAGGCCCTGGACGGCGACACCGCCGTCACCGTGGCTACGCCCGAGCTTCGAGCACGCCTGCAGCCCATCTACATCACACCCCAAAACCTGCTCTTCTTCACGGGCTGGTCCGCCGGGCTCTTCGAGCGCGCGCTCTTCGACCCTGAGCTCAAACTGGTGCGGCGCGCTCAGGCCGAGCAGGTCATCTGGGAGGAGGTCTCGCAGGGAGCCTTGCGCCTTCAGAGCGAGGTCAGCGCGGTCGGCATCGGCCCGCTGGAGCTGGTGTCCGTGCCTGGCGAGCTGTATCCAGAGCTCTGGATGACCGGAGAGTCGGGAGAGAGCTTGATCACGCACCCCGAGGGCGCAGACTTCCCCGACGCTCCCGCAGAGCCCACGCTTTCGACCCTGGTGCCCGCCCCACTCATCCCAGTGGTCGTCAACCAGGGCAATGACAGCCTGGGCTACATCATCCCCAAGCCCCAATTCGACCAGCAGGATCCCCGAGCCTACAAAGATAACGGTCAGTACGGTGAGGTGAACAGCGTCGGTTCGGACGTCGCGTCCGTCGTGGCCGAGGGCGTTCGCGCGATGTACGAGTAGATCTCTGCTAGCCTGGGCGCCATGCGCCTCGGCCTGCCTATCATCACCTCCTTGTGCCTGATCTGCGCCTGCAGTGAGCCCCTGCCCTTTGAACCCGCGGGCCCCGATGCGGCGCCGGACCCTTCGGAGTACGGCCCCTACGCGGTGGGCGTTCGCACCATCGAGGTCAAGGACCCTCGACGATTCGATCCCGTGACGCGGGTCCCCCGCACCCTGACGGTGGAGGTCTGGTACCCGGCCGAGGGCAGTGAGCGCGGCGTCGAGAACTACCCCTTTGAGGACTTCCTGCCCGAGCGTTTTGCAGAGCTGGCGCGCACCCTCGGTGGCTTTGAAAGCACCGCGGAACGCGACGCGCCGGCCCGCACCGACGAGGACTTCCCGCTGGTGCTCTTCAGCCACGGAAGCGGTGGAGTGCGGGTGCAATCCACCTTTCTCACCGTACACCTCGCCAGCCACGGCTATGTGGTGGCCGCGCCGGATCATGTGGGTAATACGCTCAGCGACCTACTCAATGACGGCAGCCTGGACCTACAGAAGCTGGGGGAGAGCCTCATCGACCGTCCGTTGGACCTGCTGGCCCTGATCGAGGACGTCACAGAGCAGTTCTCCGTGGATCCCACCCGCATCGGCACCTCCGGGCACTCCTTCGGAGGCGTCGCCTCGCTCAGGGCCGCTGGGCTCGACGAGCGCATCACAGCTGTAGTCTCGCAGGCTCCGGCAAGTCATCTTGCGACGTGGCTCGACGTGCCACGCCCCTTTGAGTCTTTGGGCATTCCGATCATGATTCAAGAAGCGGTGAATGACGACACGGTGCCGCCCGAGACAAATGCGCGCACCTTCGTGCCCCTGATGCGAGACCCTGGATACTATCTGAGCCTCACCCGAGGCGGGCACTTCACCTTCAGTGACCTGTGCCAACTTGATGTAGAGGTGCTGCTGGCCGCAGAGGACATCGGAGTGGACGACATCCTCAACGATGGCTGCAGTGAGACCGATATCCCGGTCGAGGTTGCGCACCCCTTGCTGAGGCACTACTCCATTGGCCTATTTAATACCTACCTGCGCGGCTCTTCCGCCACGAAGGACCTACTCATGGATGAGGCGGCCCTGCGTGGGGAAGCAACCTTGCAGGCGGATTTTTGAGTCTTAGAGGGGCGTCGGTGCGGGCACGCAGCTGGTATCCGGCGCTGGCGTCATGATGGGCGCGGGGTCCAGGCGAGGCAGCCCGCCCACGTCCGAATACGCGAAGGCCGGGTTCACGCCCGTGATGTAGAAGTCCGTATTCGTCAGCCCGCCGGACAGCGCGAAGGGCACGATGTTCGGGAACAGGTTAGAGATCCCCACACCCTCCAACGGATAGGGCGCGAGCTGGGGGATGTGCAGCGCAAAGGGCAGGCCCTGGCCATCCACGAAGTTGCGTCCGCCGCCAGAGGCATCATCAGCTGAGTTGAAAAGAGCGGTATTCATCGCCGCCGTGCCCGCAAATCCAGGCTGGTGAATCTCGTGGGTGGGGTCAGCGCTACGGAAGATGAACAGGTCATAGGGCACCGCCCCGGCGCCGAGGTTCACGGGGTTGATGAAGGCGATATCGACCACCACCTGCTGCCCCGCGAGCCGAGGCAGGGTCGACAGGCTGTTGATCTGACCGGCCTGACCGCCAAAGAACTCCCGCATATTGCCGGAGATAACCATCGTCAGCTCAGCATCGAGCGTGGATACGGTCACCGGCGTGGCCGGGCCTCCCGCCACCGAGCGCGTCGCGAACGCAAGCTGGTTTGCAGGTACGGGCAGGTGCCAGCCTAGCCCGTTATCGAAGACACCACCGAGGGCCAGCGGGTCAAAGGTCGCGCGAACGCCTACCGTCTGCCCGGCCGCGTTCTGCTTCAGTACAACATTATAGGTGGTCACGACGTCATTGAAGTCGAGGTCGCCCTGAGAGGGCCACTGGTCCTCATACTCCATCATCGCGTGGGCATCTTCCGCGGGACCGAAGGCCACAGCCGAGGCCGTCGAGTCACAGGGATAGTAGTCGACGACATCATCGACGCCGTCATTGTCGTTATCCGGGTCGCAGGCATCACCGATGTTATCGCCATCGACGTCGGCCTGGTTATTATTGGCAAGCCCCACGCAGTTATCGACATCGTCGATGATGCCGTCCCAATCAGCGTCAGGGATGCAGCCGGTCTCGAAGCGCTTGATGCAATAGTGGCCGGCTACATTGAGTAGACCCTGGCTGTCGCCGAAGATGGCGTTGGGGAAGTTCAACGAGATCGGGGAGGTCGGCCCATAAGGCTGCGAGGTCTGGTACACGCCATCGATGAACAGGTCGATCGCGGCCGGCCCCACCTCGAGGCGGTAGGTGTGAAAGCCATCCGTCGGATCGAAGGACTGAATGGCGCCATCGTTCACGTAGTAGCCCGTGTCGAAGAGGTTGAGCTGGGCGATGTTCCACCAGTCGCCCATGGCGGCGAGAAAGCCCGTGCGGCGGTTGCTGCCGCTCTGCGCGTAGGAGGAGGAGATGATGTGTGCGTCGAATTCCATCCACGCCCCGGTGCCGACGAAGCCGTCGGTGGTCGTGAAGACGCAGGCGAGCGGGCTCCACTCGAACCACCACTGGTGTCCGGTGCCGCTGACGCCCATGCCCGAGCTGTCGGAGCACATCGCGCCCGCGTTGAAGTAGGGCGGATTGCTATTGTTGCCGCGAATGGCTGACGTATCAGTGCCTGGGAACGCGGTACCCCAACCCACGGCTTGGGGTAGCTGGCTGGAGAAGTCGAACGACCGCACCGTGGCTTGGCCAAAAGCCGCGGCGGGCATCGCGGCCACCGTGGCCGTGATCACAAAAGAACGTAGCTGCATACAGGGTCCCTCCCATCCCCCAGGTGGGGGAACCCGCGGAATCTAGCAGAATACCCGCATCTTTGTGAGCAGGCCTTCCTTACTTGGTGGTGTAAGAGCACGGTCCTGCAAGGCATCGCGAGAGTGGCAACGATATCAGGGGTTTCGAGGACTAGGGCAACTCGGCGCCGCGCGCCTCGATGCGAAAGGGCAGCACATCGGGCAGCCGCTCCGGGGTGTAGTCGAGCACACCGGCCACGAACTCGTGGGCGCCGACCGGCTCAAATCCACCCACACTGACCAACAGATCCACCAGCTCGCCGGTGCGCAGTTCGCCCTCAATGCGCAGCCGACGATCCTCGGCGCCGCTGCCCTCCAGCAGCTCCAGGGAGGCCGCATATACACGAACGTCACCGACATCCTTGAGCGTCATGGCAAGGTCCGCGCTCGAACTCGCTAGGCCTGAACGCGGACGTCGAAGCAGGCTGCCTTGCGCAGCGAGCTGCGTCCGCCTCGCGTCCAAGCGGCCGAGCGCCATAAAAGGCTCGGAGTCATCGCCGATGCCCACGACAAAGCCCGGCAGCAGGCTCTCGATGATCTCCGCGCCCTTAGGGGCCACAATCTCCAACGCGCCCTTTTCGAAGACGAAGCGGCGCTCTACGACCGCGACCTGATCTTCATGGTGAACCAGCCCCGAGGCCTGGCGAAGATCAAGGCTCCAATCGTAGACGCCCTGGGCGGAGTACTGGTGCGCAGTCAGGGTTGTGGTCTCGACCACACCATCGCCATAATCCATGAGCAACTCCTGGACCTGGTCCGCAACCAGCGTCACCCGCAGGGCCGACGACTGCTCAAGAATCCGGCGATTGACCTTCACCAAGTCGAGGCCCTCTCCAAACAAGGCCGCCAGCTGCTGATCAGGCCGCGTCCAATAGAAGAGCCGGTGGGTTCGGCCCAGGTACCGGTACGGGTAAATGGTCTTGTTCGGCACCGCCCCTTCGGTGCCCGGCTCATCCCCGTCGATCGTGAGTTCGGGCGGGTAGCGATAATCGGCCTCTCGTCGGCGAACCACCGCGGCTGCGGCCTCCGTGAGCGTCCGTGCGCTGGCGACGCCCTCGAAAGCGGCGTTGACGGCCTCAAGGTCGCCGGCGGCGATGGCCGCCCTCAGCGCGATCGCCGTCTGGTAGACCTGCACCGCGTGTGCGGCCCTCAGGCCGAAGATCTCAGCCCCATCGATGATCTCCCGTAGCCAGGGCGCCTGGGCCTCATCCTGGGCCTCAAGCAGGACCTTCAGCTGAGCCGTCCATCCGGAATAGGCCACGGCCATCTGGGCCAGGGGCACCAGGCTACGCTGCAGCAACGCCTCGACCTCTTGATCGCTGTAGTTGAGAATGGCCTCAGGACGCGGCGGCAGGGGGTGAAACTCGATGCCCGCCTGCCACGCGATCTCCGTCTCATCATCGCTGCCCACCAGGAAACGGACCTGCTCGGGATCCCGCATGTCGGTGACCTGGCGCTCCTGCATAGCCACGAGCACCTCATAGACGGCCTGCCCCTGCTCCAAGACGCCCGTGAGGTCTCGGTAGCAGTCTTCCTTGCGGAACTCGCGGTCCCAGCTCATGCGCGCAAAACAATAGTCGATGAGCCAATAGCCCCACTCCTGGCCTGAGGTGAAGAGTTCGTGTCCATGCACCCCGGTAGGAGCCTGCGAGTCCTCGGCGACCAGGTCGGCGAGCAGATCAATATCGTGCTGTCGCGCGTCGATCGTGACCGGCGCGAGGTACAGCGGCACTGGAAGGTCAAACGTCAACCACCAGCTGCTCTCCGGGTAGTGGTGAATGCGTCTCACCGCAGCCTCTGTGCGCATCCAGGACAGGAGGTGGCTGAAGTCCTCATTGCCGTAGACATCTGCGGGCCGCTCTAAGTCATAGAACATGAGGGTGTGCAGCTTGACCTCGAGGTTAGTCGGCGCGAACTGGGGCAGGTCAAAAAAGCGCACTCCATAGTGCTCCGTGGGCGCGCCCGCGGTGCCATGGTTGATGGTGCGGATAGATACCCCAGGATAGTTTTCGCCGATATAGTCCGCGATGAAGGTCAGCCGGCGCACCGTGTCTTGGTCGTCGACTTCGGTGAACTCGGATGGGTTAAACTGAAAGCCAAACTCCACCGGGTCAGGCAGGCCGCGGACGGGGCTCAGACGTGCGTCAATGGCCGCGGTCAATTGGGCCTCTTCGGTGCGTGGGTCATCGGGGTCAAGTATGGGGCGACCGCCCTGCTGAGCGTTCAATAGGTTAAAGCCAGCCCCCCGAGAAAAGCCGCGGGCGTAAGCATAATCACCGACCTGGGACCTATCCCAGCCCGACACCCAGCTGGTGCGCATCTTCACGTTCCAGTCGATCCAGCGCTTTTGGTAGGCGGCCATGTCGATAGGCCCGGGGTCGAGCGGCGCCGAAAGCTCCACCGGATGGGTGCGATGCACGCTCAGCCTTCGATTCCAAAAGAAGGGGCGCTGCTTCTTCGTCAGCGAACCCTCGGGCCACTTCACATCCTTGGGATAGTAGGTCTGCTCGGCATGAAAGTACCGCACTCCAAGCGTCTGCAGCAGGTCGTAGACGGCCCACTGCTGGCTGAGTAGGCTGCCCCCGCTCAGCGTGATGCGTCGACCATCCGCGCAGCGCTCGTCGTCAATCTCGTATGCCTGGGCGTGCAAGCCCAGGTCCGGCTGGAGCACGATGTGCACTTGCCCCTTTGTGCAAGCCAAGGCGGCGTCCGTACTCACTATGGGCCGCACGCCCATGATCTCCTGCACGTCGTGTTGCAGGTCTGAGATCGCGAGGCTGAGCCCCAATGGCAGCTCATCCGGTGGGTGCAAGAAGACGGGCCGGGGCTGGGGGTCGCTGCAACCCATAGCGAGGCCAGTGAGCAACGAGCAGAGGATGACGGTCTGGCGCACGGTGCACACTTTAGCATCCCCAGCACACGAAGAAGATACGGCCGGGGGGCACGGGAGCCCGAGGGCCGATACTGGCCCTCAGCTTTGGTGCAGGTGCCCGTCCCACGGTCAGGAACCAACGGGCGGAGTTTGTAGGATGAGCTGAGGTGGCAGGGCACAGCTGGGGCGATAGGCCCCAGCGCGCGGCAAGCGGGCCTGCCTTAGCGCGCTTCGCGTGCTGCGAGGAAGGCCATGACGGCGTCCACGATGCGTTCGCCGGTCTTGCCATCCCACAGGTCGGGGGTGCGCCCTTCCTTGCCCTTGCCGTCGAGGATCTTCTGCGACTCTTCGCGAATCGCTTTGTCATCTGTGCCCACGATGATGTTGGTACCCTCATCCACGGTGATGGGCCGCTCCGTGTTCTCACGCAGAGTGAGACAGGGGATGCCGAGGGCGGTAGTCTCTTCCTGAAGGCCGCCGGAGTCCGTGAGCACGAACTTTGCGCGGGAGGTCAGTGACATGAACTCCAGGTAGCCCAGAGGGCTGATGAGATGGATGTTCTCCGCGGCCTCGAAGCGTTTTCCGATCTCGGTCTCTTGCATGCGCTTGCGGGTACGTGGGTGAACGGGGAAGACCAGCGGAATCTTCTGCTGCACGTCGAGCAAAGCGGAGAGGATGCGCTCGAAGACCTCCGGCACGTCGACATTGGAGGGACGGTGCATGGTCAGCATCGCGTAGCCACCGGGCTGCACGCCCAGCTTGCCCGGCATGTCGAGCGCCTTGGCCTTGGGCAGGTTCATGAACAAGGTATCGATCATCACGTTGCCGACGCAGACGATCTTCTCCTTCGGTTTGCCCTCGGCGAGAAGGTTTTCATCACCGTCCGGGGAGGGCGTCAGCAGCAGGTCCGCGATCACATCCGTGACCACGCGGTTGACCTCCTCTGGCATCTGCCAATCACGGGAGCGCAAGCCAGCTTCAATATGCGAGACCGGGATGTGCAACTTGGCGGCGACGATGCCCGCAGCCAGCGTCGAGTTCACATCGCCCACCACGTTGACCATACGCGGCTTCTTTTCGAGGAAGACCTTCTCGAGCCCAACCATAACGGCCGCCGTCTGGGTCGCGTGACTGCCGGAGCCGACGCCCATGTAGACGGAGGGCTTGGGCATGCCGAGGTCGTCGAAGAAGACCTTCGACATCGCGTCATCGTAGTGCTGACCGGTGTGGATGATCTCGTGCGCGATGCCGCGGCCTTCGAAGGCGCGGTGCACGGGGGCCGCCTTCATGAAGTTGGGGCGAGCGCCGACGATCGTAATGATGGGCTGGGCCATGGCGCGGGATTTGAGCCTGGAATCACA
>Ga0193954_1001327_pt1 | contig 12728 bp, 10 predicted proteins | sample BB_5_MG_FD_140340 | JGI IMG/M metagenome (GOLD analysis project Ga0193954, IMG submission 140340) | Microbial mat bacterial communities from the Broadkill River, Lewes, Delaware, United States - BB_5_MG | ecosystem: Environmental > Aquatic > Freshwater > River > Microbial mats | place: USA...
AATGACTTAACAAACCATAATTATATTTCAAACTTAGATGACAATCAATACCCACCATTGTTAGCTCCTGTATTCAAAAAGCTGAATAAAGTAAAAGGTAATCAATGGATCAAAGACTTTTTAGATCACTCTGTGGCAAATCCAATTCGGGGAGATACAGTGTTAAATGACACGTTATACCGTCGTTTACCAGTACTAACTATATTAAGTGAATTCAAATCAAATAAAAAATCGAATCCATTATACAAAAACAGATCTTTTCTATTACCAAATGAACGAAGTAATGGAACCTTTTACAATTTAAGATCCATTGCTATTGTAGATCAAGCTTCAAATTACACCTCAGCTATAGAATTTATCTTTTTCTGTGTAGAAGAAGAAAACAACACGAAAATAAACCAGAAATTAAATACCTACTCAATCTATCCTAGTCAAAGTAATTTCAGAAAATACAACACCTCTTCGGAGGAATTATTTCCTTACTACAGTATGACAGAACGAATCAAAAGCAAACTCACAAAGGATTAAACACTCTTATTCCCCGATAAAAATCATTTATTTCTCGATTAAGTTGATTTTTTCCCGATTATTGTACATATTTGTTCTTCACTGAATACAAGCTGTCCAAATTATGGAAAAGGAGAAAACTCTTAGTCACCTTATAAAGAACAGAAACCGTATAGAAATTACACCATGTAATTATCTAGGAAAATTCAAATTATTAATCGCCTCTATTATTGGTGCTGTATTGATGTTTGACATCTATATCTTGTTAAGCTTTCGCATTACATTCACTTCATTAGCAATTGTAGGAGTAGTATCACTTGCAGCCGTTTTGATTTCCTATTATTTAAAGGTATGTGCTAAAACAACAACTTTAAAAGGAGACACCATTATATTTAATTCAATAGACAATAAGAGCAGTGTTACTTCGATTCGAAGCATTCGAAAAATCAAATCAAAAAGTGCACTTGGTATCCAATGGACGAAGTTAAACTACAATATTGACGGTACTTCAAAATCTGCAATTATTCTGAATCGAATGACACAAGGAACGCTTAACCCAGAGTTAACTATTCGAAAGGCATTAGAAATAAGTAAAAAAAAGGCAAATCATAAGCCGGGTCCTGTAACTGCGAGTTAACGCAGCGTTTATCATTTATCTAGCACTAACGTCACCATTAGCGTCCATCAACCTACCCTCCCAGATCGGACGAGCAGTCCTCAATCCTGGGTTTACATGGTCTTTCAGCCCGTAAGGTTTACCTTGCGCTATATGTCACCATATAACCGGTGAGCTCTTACCCCACCTTTTCACCTTTTCCCACATCTTACGTTGCAGGTAGTTTTCCTTTCTGCGGCACTTTCTGTATTCGTAAACGAACCCTTCCCGTTAGGAAGTACGGTGCTCTATGCTGCCCAGACTTTCCTCTTTACAATTTTCATGCAAAGCGATAAACTGATTTGCCTTTGGTGTAAAGGTACTCTTTACTTTTTAATGAACAACTGAGAAGAACGCGAACCCTCAGATAAAAGAATCAATTGATATCCACCTTGTGGTAGATCATCAACATAAATTTTAGAGTTTGCTTTTGATAATACCCCAGATTTAACAACACCCCCTTTTAGATCTACGACGTTGAAATTTACCTCTGTAAACTCTCCATCAACGATTAAAACATCAGTTGTAGGATTCGGATATAATTTAAAATTCGCTTCTAACTCATTTACCCCTGCATCAGCACCTCTATAAATATCTCTATATTCAATGGCAGTGACTGTTTGAGCACCTAAAACATCTGAAACAGTAATCTTTAACAAGGGCTCTTTTTGACCATTTGTCCACCATTCATAATCATGACTATCTGGAATTGGCAATTCAACCCAAAAACCAGTCCCGAAAGCTTCAATAAAAACAGAATCAACCTCAGTAATCGTGTGATCAATACGAAGAGCATCAAATGTCCCAAAAGGAGTTGTAATCGTACCCCATCCATCAACAACAGATGTTCTTTGGCGATACTGACGCCAAATTCCATTGTAAACTGGGTTCATATCTAAATTAGAGTAACCTCTTGATGAATATGTATCACCATAATTAAGAGGAAGTTCATAACGTGTTTCAATGGTATCAGATTTGAATGGGATTTCAGTTCCCTCCACAGTAACACCATACCCAACCGATGTTATTGCATTTGAACTCACTTTCGAAAAAAGCGAAACATCTGATATATTTACAGGAAGAATACCCCCGATTTGATCCAAAGGAATTGCCGTAGAAGATGCAAAATTTGTTGCCTGGTAATCAGAAGCTGCAAAAGTTCCAAATGTAAAGTTTGCCAAAAAAGAAGCAGATGATATATTGAAATACTCCTTTATCTCCTGGCTATCATGCGTTAAGCTAGAAAAATCCCATGTGAAATTTGTTCCTGTTGAAGCGTAATCAATATTTGGGTCTGTTGCTAAACTAATCAACGCAGTGTCGCCACCATCAGAAAAATCAGAATCTGTAATTGTAATCTGTGCGAACGATAATAGGGGAGCACATAAAGTGATTAGTAGTAGTCGTTTCATGCTTTTGTTTTTTTGTAAAAATACAATATTAATTATGGTATTTCAACACCAAAAGTCATGGACATGTTCAAAGGCGACTCTTTTAAAGAAACTGCCTCTTGAAGCATAACAGAAATATTTGCAGAAACCTTATAAACTGGATTTCCAGCTGTATTATTTCTATAAAACTCAATCCCGGTAACATTAATCATTGAAGAAGAATTATCTGCAGGAAGGGAATAATAATTTTTTCCATTTCTCATCACAGACATTTTCACATTAAAATCTCGATATGGATTTTGCACTTGATTCTCTTCAAATATCGAAAAGTCGGATAAATCTCGATTGTACAAAGTGCCATCAACAATTGCAACTTTTGTACGACTCACACCATTGGCAAAGGTAATTTGAGCTTTTAACCTGTGTAATTCAGGAGTTACAGGTAAGTTTAAATATAGATCCGTGCTAATTGGATAATCATCTAGAAACCATTTCACTTCACTGACCTGTGTAGTTGCACCTTGAATAGACGCAATTAATTCTCCCGCAACATTTACATTAGAGTGAATGCTACAACTTGCATGTTTTTCATATCCAATTATAAGCTCATTGCAATATTCAATAGTAGAGTTATCATTAAAGGTTACCATAGCACAAACATTGTAAATTCCAGGTTCGTAAATGTAAGCAACATTAACCCCAACCAATGTTGAGTTTACATACCAATTAATTTGACTCACATTTTGCAAGTCATCCAACCAAGCCTTATTTAATTCTGCGATTGGTTGATCATCAGAATGAGCAAAAGTAGGAGAAACATTATTAGCAATATGCGCGAGTGCTTCATGATTAATGAAATCTAACAACCCATCATACACGCCCATTTCAATTGAAAACTCATCATCAGACAATTTACCCGAAAAAACATTAACACCATTCTCTTCACACGTCATTGTATACATGTAAGCATTATTATCTCCTGCGACAATAGAAAAGTCGCCACCGGTCATCGATCCATCAGCCCTAAAAATTGGGTCGTTTGATTGTGGAATCTCAATTTGATCTTTCTTACAAGATGTAAAAAGCAATATCCCAGCAAAACATAGTAGTAGCGTATGTTTAAAATTCATTCTCATTTTCTTAATCTTAGTGTTTTCCTTAGATAGATTTGACCATCAATTGGAAATTTATTGTTTACACCATTTATAAAATCTTCATTCACAGACGTAAGCACTTGCGTACTCACATTAACACCCAATGTCAAATTTCTTGAAATATCAAAACCATAACCAAAACTTGGCTTAAGTCCCCATCTATTAATTCCTTCCGTAAATCCATATACGGTTCTATTTCCACCTTCAAGCCCTTCATCCTGTGTCACTTTCACTTTTGTTCCAACTAAATAAGAAGGACGGATTCCAATATTTAAATTATGTCGTCCGAATGAATATCCCACATTTAGATTCGCTTCAATTCTGTACAACTCACTATAATTAATATGTGATTGAACTACTTCAGAGCCAAAACCATAAATCTTCGCTTGACGCGTTAATTGTAAGTCCTTGTGATGCGACCAAATAAAATTTGCACCAGTTGTAAAAACGATTCTTCCTTTTCTGAACTGCGTTCCTACTCCTGCTCCTAAATAATGAGAGTTATTTACAGAAGGAGTTATTAATGATTGTCCAAGGCCTGCATTTGCTTCAACATAAAAAGAAGTTGACCAAGGCAAACTTAAATCATATGAAATACTTTGTAAATCAAGTGGGCTTCTTGTGTTCAATAACGCAACATCGTGTAATTCCAAATCATCAACATCTCCAGCTTCCGGAAATAATTCTTCTTTATTTACATTTAACAATGAAGCATTTTCTCTCAACGACGCCTCAGATTCTACCTGAACTCTTACTTGATCATTCTCAGTAATTACTTCCTCATTTACAACTGCGAGAACTGAAGATATAGAACTGTTTTGTTTAGCAACAAATGGGGTAACATTTTGTTTTTTGAAGTGATTCAGAGTAGCGTCTTTATTTTCAGAAACCTGCGAATTATTTTGATCATCAACAGAATGATTCTCCGTTTTAGAATTATTCATTTTTATTTCCGTCAAACTTCCGTCCAGCCCATTAATTTTATTAGAATTTTTTACAACTTTATTTGAATTTATACTATTCTCAGCAATCTGCATAGGTTCAATTGAATTCTCTTCCATAGCTTTAACCTCTGCCGACTTTCCTTCATTCAGTACCCCCATAAAAGGAGTTACAAACAATAAAGCAATAAAAATACCTGAAGTCAAAAACCACAAATAATCCCCCTTCTTTGACGCAGGCAACATGGCCTCCATCTCCTTCCAATAAGCATCATTATACTCAAACGTCTGCTTTGCAGCTTCTTTCTGGAATAATTTATCTATTTCTTTATCTGTCCAACTCATATCACCATACGTTGATTCTGATTTTCCAATCTATTTAATTTTTCTCTTAATGATTTTCGTGCTGTAGAAAGGTGCCATTTCGAAGTTCCTTCCGACATTTCCAATTGTTCGGCGATTTCCTTATGAGAATACCCATCGATGACATAGAGATTAAACACTTTACCTGTAGTTTCGGGCAGTTCTTTCACCAACATCATAATATTCTCTACACCCAGATTACTCTCTGCTTCATTGCTTTCTCCTGCAGAATAATAATCTAACTCACGTTCATCATCACTTTTTGTAATTTTAGTATTGTACTTCTTATTTTTCCTATACTCATCAATCAATGCGTTAACCATTAAGCGTTTTGCCCAAGCATTGAAATTTGCATTCTCATCCAATTTGTCAAGACCTTTTAAAATCTTCACAAATCCCATATTGTAAGAAGCACGCGCATCTTCTTCATTTTTATTGTAGCGGAAACATATAGGCATAAGAATCTTGAAACCATGCTCATAGAGCTGATTAATAGCTTTGCGATCATCACTAATACACAGTTTTATAATTTCAGGTGTGATGTTCATTCTATTTTTTAATGGTCTTATCTTCAAGATTATAATGTAATTTACATATTATTTCCCATCGACCATTCTAATCCGAATATAGTTTTGATTAAAATGATTTTAGACTTCCACTGTAAATAGAACGCAAAACCATTTGAAATGGTTGGAAAGTAATATACATTTAACCTATGAAATTGCATTTAATTCGACATGGCAAAGCAGAACGAGAGTCTCAAAGCGGACGAGACTTTGATCGATCTTTAAGTGATAAAGGTTTAGCACAGACAATTGATCTAGGACAATACCTTAAAAAACATATTGGAGCCCTTGAAGTTTGGTGCAGTGATGCAGCAAGAACACGTGAAACATTAAATTCAATTTTAAACTCTTGTAAACTTCAAGAGCCGAAGTATTTTATTGATTTATACTTGTGTTCAAAAAGCGACTTTTTGCAACATTTATGGCGTCGTAAATCGAATGAAGATCTTATTATCGTAGGACATAACTTTGGGATTTCTGATCTTTTAAATTATTTCGTTGACGATTCAATTGAAATGCGTACCTCAGAATATTACTGTATTGATTTTGGCGATCTCGCTTCGAATGAAACATCTCAAGGAACAGGAGTTATAACTGATCATTATCGCCCTCAGGTTTAACCTTATCCTTTGGAACAAAATGATAAATAATACGTTGTTCTTGACTTTCTAATTGTTGACGAAGCATCTCTTCTTGTTTCAATTTTGCCAAGCGTATTCGTTCATTCAACTCACCTTCAAAATCTGGAGGCTCTATTCCCATTTCTTTCTCAATTTCATAAGAATATTTTGGTGACTGAGGACCACGTTTTCGATATAGAAATGCCAAAGCTACACCCACCACTAATCCACTTAAATGTCCTTCCCAAGATACATGTTCTTCCATTGGGAAAATCCCCCATATCATTCCACCATACATAAATGCCACAAACAATGAAATGGCTTGTAATGGCTTATATTTTCGTATAACCCCAGAAGTAAATAAAAAACCTGCCATTGCGTATATAACTCCACTCATTCCAATGTGATAGGAATTATTATTTGTTGCAACTAACCATACACCAATACCAGTAAACAACCATGAAAGAAAGAACACACGAAATGCAATTTGCCTATAATAATAGATGATTGCTCCGAGTAACACTGCTGTTGGCATTGAATTATTTAAGATATGATTAATTTCTTCGAGAGAATGCAATAGCGGCATTAAGAATACTCCTTTCCAACTATCCAGAACACCAGGCATTACACCATACTTATAGAAAGGAATTAACGGAAACAAATGGTCAGCCCAATACACTAACCACATGATGATTAACATCAATAATGGATAGACAATCGCCTCTGTGGTTGAACCAAACTGAGAATTCTTCATTGAACAGCATAGGTCAAAACTTATGCCCAATCTAATTTCGTGACAAACTGACATATCGCTTTTAAATTCTTAACACTCAAAACACAAGTTCTCTCTAATAAAAAGCATATTTTTACAGCATGACAGAAATCGTAAATCGCGTAAAAGAAAGTGGTCTTATTTCAATCGACTTAGCAGATTACAAGTCGAACAAAGAGATAGTGGCTGTGGATATTGCCGATGTACTTTGGCAAGGACTTGTTTTAAAAGAAAAGGATTTTCGTGCTTGGGTAAAAGAACACGATTGGACTACCTATGAGAAAAAGGCCGTTTATGTAATTTGTTCTGCGGATGCGATTGTCCCAACGTGGGCATATATGCTTATCGGTTCAAAGCTACAAGAGTCTGGTGCATTTTACATCATAGGTTCGAAATCCGAACTTGAAAAAGCATTGATAAAGGCACGTATTTTAGAAGACAATCTGGAAGATTACAAGGATGGTCGCGTCATCATAAAAGGGTGTGCAGATATCGCTTCACCAGAATACGCCATGTCAGAGCTTATTCGTTACATTCAACCAGTAGCAAAAAGTATCATGTATGGAGAACCTTGTTCAACGGTGCCTGTTTTTAAGCGGAAATAACTCCAAACTTGAACCCTCGATCCTTTAAATCATCAATCAATTGAGGTAATAGCACTACCATTTTTTCTTTCACTTTAAGATTGTCATGAAGTACTAGAATATGACCCGGTTTAATCTGTTCTTTTCCTTTTTCTAAAATTGATTCTACCGATACTGTTGGATCATAGTCATACGACAACCACGACCACATGACGATTTCATACTTCTTTTTAATACTTCTTACAAAAGTGATAGGTAAACGACCATATGGTGGTCTGAACAAATTAGAATTAATATGCTCACTTGCTTCTTCAATCGAAGCTAAGTAATCCTTCTTTGATGTCTTATTGCCATTTTCATGTCGCATCGTGTGATTTCCCACGGCATGTCCCTCACGAATAATCTCGGACATTAACTCAGGGTATTTTTGGGCATTAACACCAACACAAAAAAATGTTGCTTTCACCTCTTTCTCCTTTAAAACACCCAATATTGTTTTCGTTAAGACTTCTGTTGGGCCGTCATCAAAGGTAAGATAAATGGTGTCTGAAGACGAAAAACCCCAAGTTCTTCGTGGTACAATCCAACGAATGAAACTCGGGGTTTTAAATAACTTCATCATGTTCTTATCGAACGAACACTTATGGTTGTGGGTTCATCAATGCGTCTAATGAAGGACCATTTGACGGTGTAGGTTGGGGATCAGGCGTACCTGCTTCCATCCATCCAAAATGAACAGCCATTGCTTCTGAGTAATCTTGTAAATTATGAAGCATTCCAGCATAATAACCTGCTCTACTTCCTCTACGAGTACTCTCACCATTCGCATTTGCTAGCGCTTCTAACTCGTTGAACATAGATGGGAACATTGTTTTATAGAAATAGTCAATCTTCGCATTCGTTCTTTTCGCAAGTGCTCCCTCTGGGTCGCCAAATTCTGAATCATTTGCTGCAGAAGACAACTTGAAATAAGCCGCTAGAGCCGCATAGAAATCCTTGGTATTTTCAGACCTACCAGAAATCGCCATATCGCTCTTATCATAGAATCCAATAATTGATTCAAGCTGTCCAGCAACCTCATCGCCTAATTTCTCTGCACCTTTCTTATCTCCAGCCATATACAGAATACCAACATAATCGTGCAATACACCATCTGTAAATGCCGTTAAATCCTTACCATTGATTTTATAGTTATCTCTAGGATTGTTTGAACCATTTGGCTCACCATAATCCAACACTAATTCCGCAGGCATCACTTCAATTGATTTATCGATTAAAGCTTTCGCTTTCTTTCTATACTCATTAATTTCCTTTTCAGAAGTTGCTGCACCCAATTGAGACACATCCTGTCCCATTGATGTCATCATTTTTCTTCGTTCGTTATCCTGTTCTGCTGCAAATGCACGCGAGATAAACTCTTCAGCTAAAGAAAGGAAGTGAAGTCTATATTGTGCAGTGTGGCGTCTTGCATAATAATCTGTCAATACATCTGGATTATTCATTGCACCATAATCATACCTCTTCATTAAGTTCATGTACATTTTATCTGCATTAAATCTAGAACCACCATTATCAATAGGGTTCAATTCGAAGGCCATACCATTTTGTTTGATATAACCTCTTCTATAGAATGCAATTGAAACTTCCGATCCACCCGGTGAAGAGAAACTAATTCCACGTTTCCAATCGTTATTCGCAATAATATCCAACATCATAACCTGCTCACGTGTTAATCCACGTTCGTCAAAGTTGAATTTCATTTCTTTAAGACAAGATGCTGCCTGTTCTTTCGAAACCACACCTGATGCCACTGCATTTTTAACGTTCACTGGTAATACAAACCCTTTACTTGGGAAAATACGCACCAAACGTTGACCTTGGTAATTGATTAGGTTATTCTCATCTCTAGTAAATGTCATCGCATCTGTAAGATTTGAATAATTCCATCCTTTCTCGAAATCCATCAATAACTTCTGGAACGCTTGTAAACTTTGCTCCGAAGCTTGAATTAATCCACCTTGAGCAGCACTAAACACTTCCATAGAAGCTTGATATTTGTTATAAATAGCATCAGTAGGATCTGCTGATGTTATTGGTGCAGCTAAGATTGCTTTGATCTGAGCCAATCTAGAAGAAACACGTGCATCACTTGCTTGCGCTCCTGACAGCAATTGCGTTGCTTGATTATTAAAGACACCAACAGACTGTGCCAATTCATTCGGACTAGCCTCTGCTCTCAATTTAATAATTTGTCGAATCACTTCAGGTTTTGCGTTCATATAAAACAACTCAAACAAATCTGTAAACAATACTTGATCTGTATTTCCTGAATACATTAAAATTTGATCCTCTGTAAACTTAATTGGAAGCGGGTCAGATTCGTACGCTCTCATTTTCATTTGATCTGTATACCAATCCGTTTGCATTAGAGAAAGATTACAAACTCTCACATCTGTGCGTTTCCCTTCAACCTCTTGCATATACCATAACGGGAAGGTATCGTTATCGCCATTTGTAAAGATGATACCATTTTTCTCAACAGAATTTAAATAATTCAACGAAAGATTATGAGCTGTTGTTTTCAAACTACGATCGTGATCATCCCATCCCTGAGTTACCATAATTAAAGGAACAGAAAGACACAACGCAATCGCTACACCTGCACCATGTGTATCTTTTTTAAGTGCCTTCCTTAACAATCCCATCACTCCGATGATTCCACCACCGATGGCAACCATAATAATCCAAGATAAGGTGATTGGCATAGAAGTGTAACTTCCCATATCTGCAATTAAAGCAATAAGTAATCCCGCTCCCGCGACAATACCTCCACCGATTAATTCTTTGCGACTAAAATTCTTGAATGCATCATACAAAGCATAAACCCCAATACCAATCCACATTGCAAAAAAGTAGAAAGATCCAGCATAAGCATAATCACGTTCTCTTGGCTCAAAAGGTCTTGGATTTAGGTAAACGATAATCGCTAAACCTGTAAATAAGAACACCAAAGAAAGTACAAACGCATCTTTTGGCGCTTTGTAGTAATGGAAAATCAATCCAATAAAACCTAAGATTAATGGTAAGAAGAAAAATCTATTATTGGAAGGGTTATCTGTTGTAAAGTTCGGAGCAAACTCATCTTGATTTCCTAAACGAGCATTATCAACAGCACTAAAACCAGACAACCAGTTACCTCTCATTTGATCACCGTGACCTTGAATATCATTTTGACGTCCTGAGAAATTCCACATAAAATACCTCCAATACATCCAGTTCACTTGGTAGCTTGTAAAAAACCTAATATTCTCTCCAAAAGTTGGAAGTCTATTTCCATCTTTACCTATCTCACCTCCGGAACCATCATTAGCATCATAACCAGACCATTTTTTATAACCATTGACACGTTGTTGGTCTTGACTCCAATACATTCTAGGAAAAAATACTGATTGTGCATACGTTGGGGTTGCATTGTGTCGCGTAGAAGCATTCGATTCGAAGTATTTCTCTACAACCTCGCCTTTATTCTCCTTAGCATATTCATTTGCTCTGTCTTCGTCTTTAAACGCTTTAAGGACGTTATCCCCTTTCTGAACTACAAATCTGCGTAAATAAAATGCAGATAAATCTTTCCACAATTCACGGTCATTTTCGGTTGAATTCCATTGAGGTCCAAACAAAATTGGCGCAGAACCATATTGCTCACGTTTCAAGTATGCCGTCAACGTAACTAAGTTCTCTGGGTCATTTTCATCTAAAGGTGTATTGGCGTTTGAACGAATAACAATGACAGCAAAAGAACCATAACCGATCAATAATAATATCAACCCCATTGTTGCAGAATACAAAATTCGATTCCCTTTCTTACGCGCATAACGAATCAAGATGATACACATTGCAACGATTAATAAGAAAAAGAAGATTGTTCCACTATAAAAAGGCATTCCAAGTGAGTTCACAAAACCAACCTCAAATGAAGAAGCCATTGAAATTGCACCTTGAATGACACCTACTTGAATAAAACCTAAAACGAAAACACCTAATATTCCGGTAAAAAGAATTCCTTTTAAATTGACCGTTTTTTGATATCTAAAGTAAATCACATAAGCAATTGCAGGAACAACTAGAATACCTAAAAGGTGAACTCCAATTGCCAGTCCAAGCATAAACATTATAAGTAATAGCCAACGATCAGGCGAATACCCTTCGAATAATTTACCGCCTTGAATTTCTTTCATTTCTTCATCCCACTTAAGGATTGCCCAAAAGATAATGGCCGTAAATAAAGATGACATTGCATAAACCTCCCCTTCCACTGCAGAGAACCAGAATGATTCAGAGAAAGCATAAGCCAGAGACCCAATAAATGCTGAACCAAGGATTGCAATTTTATCACCTCCGGTCAATTCAGTTTTATCTTTAAGCGTGATTTTCTTAACAAGCATGGAAATCGACCAGAACATGAACAGTATTGTTGCTGAACTGGAAAGAGCTGAAACTCTATTAATCCAAACGGCTACATGTTCAGGGTCGGCGAAAAAGGAGAACAATCTACCAATCACCATAAAAAGAGGTGCTCCAGGTGGGTGACCAACTTCTAACTTGTAAGCAGCAGTGATATACTCACCACAATCCCATAAACTTACCGTATCTTCAATCGTGATAAAAAAAACAATTGTTGATATTAAAAAGACCAACCAACCTAAGTAAAGGTTTAATTTTTTAAAATTCATATGCAGTTGTTAAGCGTTTAAATTTGGTTCAAAAACCTATGACCATTTTCAGGCTTTGCGAAAATAACAATATATAAGACGCATGAAACGGTCTAAAAGTGAAAATTTGTCAATTTTTATTTGTTCATTTCCAGTAGGATGAGAAAAAAGCGCACTTTTTTGAAAATTTTCTCAAAAAATATTGCGAAGAAATGAATTTTGTTCGTAGCTTTGCAACCGCAATTGTCCCATGGTGTAACTGGCAACACGTCTGTTTTTGGTACAGAAGAGTCTAGGTTCGAGCCCTAGTGGGACAACAAAAAAAACCTTACAATTCATTTGTAAGGTTTTTTTTTGCTTAAAAGAAGTACTAATCTACTAGATACAATGGCTCTCTAGATTATCTGAAAGCACCCACTAAACTAACTATTAGAATTATCCTTGTTTTTGAACGATCACTTCA
>Ga0193954_1001328_pt1 | contig 12727 bp, 11 predicted proteins | sample BB_5_MG_FD_140340 | JGI IMG/M metagenome (GOLD analysis project Ga0193954, IMG submission 140340) | Microbial mat bacterial communities from the Broadkill River, Lewes, Delaware, United States - BB_5_MG | ecosystem: Environmental > Aquatic > Freshwater > River > Microbial mats | place: USA...
CCCGTCGGACTGATCGAGACCGGCCTGAACCTCTCGGACTACAACGGCCTGGTCGCGGGCGGGGCCAATAGTCTCGGCGGTGTCTTTGTCGCCGGTGCGCCCTGCGAGAGTATTCTCTGGCAGAAAATAAGCGCTGGGCCGCCCTTTGGAACCCGCATGCCCTTTGATGGCCCGCCCTTCTTGGACGCGGACACCCGCCAGCTCATCTCGGATTGGATCTCGGAGGGTGCTCGTGACAACTAAGTTCTCCCGCTACGCCCTTTGGGCCTTGCTCGCCTTGGGACTTGGCCTGGGCTGTGTGACCGGTGGCTCCTCCCGGCGCGGCGGGCTGCCGCCCAGCACCGTGGCCGCATACCCTCAGCCTGTGCAGGCCGCCTACAAGCTCTTTGCGGTCAAGTGCTCCCGCTGTCATACCCTGTCCCGCCCTCTCAACGCCGCCATCTATGATTATGCGCACTGGGCCAACTATGTGACCCGCATGCGGCGGCATTCGGGGTCTGGCATCTCTCCCGCCGACGGTGAGGAGATCTTGGTATTCCTCAATTACTACGCCGACCAGAACGCGCCGGGGACCAAGACGGCGACCACGGGAGCTCAGCAATGAGAGGCTGGCTGCTAGCACTAGCCCTCTTGGCGCCGACCTCGGCCCAAGCCTTTGAGATCGAGCGTAACTTCGCGGGCTCGGCCCAGCTCGACTACCTGATGGTGCCGAGCACCATCGAGGCCCGCGGCTTCACCTTCGATGGCTTCACCACCGAGCTGGCCGTCAAGGTCGCGGTGGACTTCACCGAGAACTTCAGTGCCAACGTGAAGATCTGCTACGGCTGCCACGGCTTCGAGACGGACATGGCCTTCGTCGACATGCGCGTGGCTGACCAGCTCAACTTTCGTGTGGGGCGCATGAACCCCAGCTTTGGGGACTTCCCGCTTCGCCACGACCCCGCCAATCACCGCGCCAACTCCAAACCCCTGCCCTATGACATGGGGCGCATGCTGCGCCTGCGGGAGTGGAATATGAGCGTGCTGCCTGCGCCCTATGTCGACAACGGCCTCGAGGCGAACGGAACCCAGTGGTTCGGTGATGATGTGCAGCTCGACTACGCGGCCTACATCATGAGTGGCTTCAAGGGGCAAAATGACGCGCTGGACCTCGACTTCATCCAGTCGCGCTCGGGCTCCTTGTACTATGTTGATAATAACTCCCAGCCCGCATTTGGAGGTCGGGCTGCGCTCACGGTCAACTTCTCCGACTATACCAGCGGCACCTTGGGTGCCTCCGGGATGTATGGGCATTACGACCCCGCTGGTGAGCTGGAGTACTTTGTACTGGGGTTAGATCTATATCTACGCATTGACGCGCTCGTGATCCGCGCCGAGTACTTGCTCAGACGCACAGAGTACGCCCTCGGAAGTGACCCATCGAGCCGCTTCCGCTATGCCTTTGAAGACCCTGGCCGAAACTTCTTTATCAAGGACGGCTTCTACGCAGAGCTGGAGTACCCCTTCGCCGAGTGGTTGGAGGGCTACTACCGCTTTGATGGCATGCGACGCACCGGCAACGTGGCGCGCACCAGTCCGCTGTCTAAGACCAGCGGCATCCTGAGGCATACGCTGGGAGCCAATATCGTTGTGCAACCCGGGCTGCGCCTCAAGGTCTCAATGGAGCATTGGGACTTCAGCGACTTCGATGATGAGTTCGCCATCCACACCGGCATCACAGCCAACTTCTAGATATGACAAAAGTTCCAGACGACGTCAGCGCCCTGCCCCACCTTAACCCACGGGGCGAGGCCCACATGGTGGACGTGGGTGATAAGCCCGCCACACGTCGGGTCGCCCGGGCTGAGGCCTTCGTGCGCCTTCAGCCCGAAACCCTGCGACTGCTGCAACAGGGCGCTGTAAAGAAAGGCGACGCACTTGCCGTGGCACGCGTGTCGGGTATCGCGGCCAGCAAGAAGACATCGGACCTGGTGCTGCTCTGCCATCCGCTGGCGCTGTCACACGTGAGCGTCGACGTGCAGATCGACGAGTCGGGCGGCGGTGTTCGCATTGAGACGGTCGCGGAGACCACCGGCCCCACGGGGGTCGAGATGGAGGCCCTCACTGCAGCCAGCGTGGCCGCGCTTAATCTGTACGACATGATTAAGAAGACGGACCGGGGGGCCTGCATCGAGCAGGTGCGCTTGCTGCACAAGGCCGGCGGCGCGAGCGGCGACTGGCGCAGAAACCCCTGATCTAAATAGCAACGTACGCACGAGTCTGATACGCCTGCCTCAATCCTGAGAGGCAGCCTGGACCGACGCCTATTGCGCGGCCAGGGTCGCTGCGGGGTCCCGTGACCACGAGCCGACACGATGCTGTTCACCGAGCCCTCGTTCCTACTATTCTTCCTACCCGCCCTCTTTGCGATCTACTTCGCAGTGCCCAAGGTGCTGCGCAACCCGGTCCTGCTCTGCTTCAGCCTCGCCTTCTATGCCTACGGGGAGAAACTCTTCGTCGCGGTCATGCTGCTATCGATCCTGTTCAACTACGGGATTGGGTTGGCCATCGCAGCCAGCGAGAACAAGCGCACCCGCAAAATCTGGCTGGTATTGGGCATCAGCGGCGACCTGGGCCTGTTGCTGGTCTTCAAATACGCCAACTTCCTGGTCGATAACCTCAACGTGCTGCTGGCGAGTGGCGGCCTGGAGCCCGTGCCCATCCCGCCCGTGCACCTGCCCATCGGCATCTCATTCTTCACGTTCCAGGCGATGTCCTATGTCATCGACCTGCATCGCCGCGAAGTGAAGGTACAGAAGAACCCACTCGACCTCGCCCTATACATATCGCTCTTCCCCCAGCTGATTGCGGGCCCGATTGTCCGCTACCACGACATCTCGGTGCAGCTTCAGCGCCGGAACATCACTGTGCGCAAGTTCGCCTACGGTGCGGAGCGTTTCCTTATCGGCCTCGGCAAGAAGATGGTGCTCGCCAACGCGGTCGCCTACCCCACCGACCAAATCTTCGGCTTGCCCAACTCCGAGATCACCCCAGCTTTGGCGTGGCTGGGGGTCATCTGCTACACACTGCAGATCTACTTCGACTTCTCCGGCTACTCCGACATGGCCATCGGGCTCGGACGAATGTTTGGCTTCAAGTTCTTAGAGAACTTTAACTATCCGTACATTAGCCAGAGCATCACGGAGTTCTGGCGGCGCTGGCACATCAGCCTCTCGAGCTGGTACCGCGACTATCTGTACATCCCCCTGGGCGGCAACCGCATCTCCTCGGGTCGCACCTACTTCAACTTGATGACCGTCTTCTTCCTCTGTGGCCTTTGGCATGGGGCGAGCTGGAACTTTGGGATCTGGGGCATGTATCACGGCGGCTTTCTCATCATTGAGCGCCTGGGCTTTCAGCGACTGATGCGGCGCGGCCCTCGACTGCTTCGCCACATCTATCTATTGCTGGTGGTGATGGTCGGTTGGGTGTTCTTCCGGGCTGAGACTCTGCCTCAGTCCCTGTCCTTCCTCGGCGCCATGTTCGGCTTTGGCACGGACCCCAGCGGCGCCCGCCAACTGGCCCACTATCTCGACCTTGAGCTCGCAGTGCTCATCGTGGTTGGCCTGATCGCGGCCACCAACATCGTGCCTGTCTTCAAGGCGACGTTCCGCAGCTACAGCGCAGGGCTCGATAAACGGCGCGTCGGCCAGATGATGAGCGCCGGTGAACTTGTGCGGTGGCTGAGCCTCAGCGCGATCATGGTCTACACCCTCATGTTGATGGCGGCGGGCAGCTACAACCCCTTCATCTACTTCAGGTTCTAGGGGAGACACGCATGCTATCTCGACACCGTAAGTCTCACTGGTACCCACGGCTACTCATCGCCAGCTTCCTGCTCATGATCTTGCTGCCGAGCGTCGACATGATTGTGGGGCTCGACAGCACACCGGTGAGCCGCAAGACCGCACCCCCGCCCCCGATGCCCACCGACCTGCGAAGCCTCGCCAGCCTTCCTGGGGCCTTCAAGTGGTACTTTGGCGAGAACTTTGGATTTCGCTCGTACCTTATCCAACTGCACGGCCGGTACAAGACCAAGGTCTGGGGCAGCAGCGGTTCCACCCGGGTGCTCCAGGGCAAACAAGGCTGGGCTTACTATCGAGACGATCTCACCCTAGAGGACTATCGAAACCTCTATCCCTTCGACGCGCAGGGCCTGGAGGCTTGGGTCGAGCTTGTCCGCAAGCGTCACGCCTTCTGTGAGGCCCGAGGCATCGACTGGGTCTTCACGATCACCCCCAACAAACCCGGTATCTATCCCGAGTTCTTGCCGAAGGGCTGGGCCCCCTTGGACCGCGACAAGCGCCTAGACCAGCTTCACAACGCCGTCGCGGAGCGCTTGCCGAAGGTGAAGCTCATCGACCTGCGCCCGGCCCTGCTGGCCGCCAAGACGGACCACCTGCTGTACTATAAGACCGACACCCACTGGAACGAGGTGGGCGCCTTCGTCGGCTACATCGAGGTCATGAAGGCCTTTAGGGACAAGTATCCGGGCCTCAAGCTCCCACACCTGGCCGACGCAAGCATCGAGACTAGCCCCAGCAATGGCGGCGACCTTGCCCGCATGATGGGGCTCAAGTTTGCGATCAACGAGCCCCTGCTCCACCCTGTCTTCACCTCTAGCCGCACCGTACGAGTGCTGCCCGGAGGCGGCCCGGTCGATGTAGGCGTCAAAGACATTGAAAGGCCCACAGATAAGCTCATTACCGCCTGCGATGAGGGTGAGATCGAATCCGCGGTGATCTTTCACGACTCCTTTGGGCAGGCCATGATTCCGTTGATTGCGCGCCACTTCAAACGCGCGGTTTTCGTCTGGTCGAAGAGCTTTGACCCCAAACTCGTCGAGGACGAACAGCCCACTGTGGTCATTCAGCAGCTCGTCGAACGCAGGCTCATGAACTGGGAGCCGGAGTGGGAGCTTCCTTAGTCCCGCAGCCGCACTTGCCCCCGGATGACCTCGGCCCAGCGCACGTAGGTCTGTGGCGCCAGGTGCAAGCCATCGGCCCGATGCGCCCCCGACTCGGTGAAAGCCGCGGCCAGCGATACGTAGCGAGCGCCCCAGCTGGGCGCCTCGGCCTCAAGGCGCGCGTTCACGGCGTCGATCTGCGCTTGTAACGCGGGCCGTGCATTCACGGGCAAGAGGCCTTGCACGAAGACCTCGCATTTGGGGCGCGCCCCCTTAATGTCGCGCACGATCGCCTTGATCCCGGCCAGCACTTGCTGCTCGCTGCGCCCGCGCATCAGGTCATTGACCCCAACTAGCAACCAAACTTGCGGAGGCGCTCGGTCGATGACCTCCTGAAGCCTCGCGAGGACCTGGTCAGTGGCCTCCCCCTTCACGCCGCGGTTCAAGGCGCCAGGAAAGAGCTCTGAGAATGGTCCCTCGGCGGTGAGACTGTCTCCCAGGAAGACCGTGCGTTGCTGCGCCGGCAGTACACCAAAGCTCTGCGCAACCCGGGTGTGGCGCCACGCGGTGGTTTGCCCAGCATCGCCTGCCACCGCGGCACGCGCTCTCAGGTGGCTGCGCAGCACGTAGGCCAGCAGCCCCGCGTTGGCCATCAGCGAGACGATCAAGAGCACAAGCTGCAGCGACTTGGGCTTCATGCCGCGCCCACTGTACGTCGGACCACGCGCAGGATCGCCCAAAAAGCGGGCAAAGCAGCCCGTGGCGCCCTGCCGCCCACGATTTCCCCGCGCCCCATGTCGCTCCCAAGCCGGCTTTACTGCTAAGGCGGATGCGATGCGCGTGTTTCGACTGCTGGCGGTGGCTGTAGTGATCCTCCTTGCGGTGCTGCTGGTCCGTGCCTCGATGTTCACCCTGGACCAGGGCCCCCTACCGCCCGCGGTGGCCATTGAGCTCAATGAAGCGGCGGCCATCGAGCACTTTGCCGGCGCCCTGCGCATCCCCACCGTCACCCAAAGCGCCCAGCCCCAGTTCGACCCGGCCACCTTTGACGCCCTTCACCATCACCTGCGGAGCAGCTACCCCACCGTCTTCACGACGCTCAGTACAGAGACCGTCAACCGGCACACCCTCCTGCTGACCTGGAAGGGCAGTGACCCCAGCCTGCAGCCCGCCCTGCTCATGGCCCACCAGGACGTCGTGCCGGTCGACGCGCTGACCACGGGTGACTGGACCCACCCACCCTTTGCAGGAAAGGTTGCGGACGGCTACATCTGGGGACGCGGCGCCCTGGACGTCAAGATGGGCGTGGTCGGCATCCTTGAGGCCCTGCAGCAGCTGATCGCGGATGGCCACAGCCCCAAGCGCACCCTCTACGTCGCCTTCGGCCACGATGAGGAGATCGGCGGCGAGGCCGGGGCCAAAGCGGTCGCAGCCCTGCTGAAGTCACGAGGGGTGCAACTATCTTGGGTGCTCGATGAAGGCGGCGCCATCGTGCAGGGCGTCATACCCGGAGTGAAGAGTCCCGTGGCGCTCGTCGGCGTGGCTGAAAAGGGCTACACAAGCCTGAGCCTCGTCGCCGAGGGCACCGGTGGCCACTCCTCGATGCCTCCAGCACAGACTGCGGTGGGTATCGTCGCGCAGGCGGTGCACAAGCTCGAAAGGAGCCCCTTCCCGGCGCGCATGAATCACGCTGGACGCTTCTTCAGCTTCGTTGGGCCCAAGATGCCCTTCGACAAGCGAATCATCTTCTCCAACCTTTGGCTCTTCGAGCCCTTGGTCCTGTACATGCTGAGCGGCAATAAATCGATGAATGCCAGCCTGCGGACCACTACAGCAGCGACGATGTTCAACGCGGGCGTCAAAGATAACGTGCTGCCCTCTCGCGCCGAGGCCATCATCAACTTTCGAATCCTGCCCGGAGACACGCCCGATTCTGTGCTCTTGCGCGTCAAGGCCGTCATCGACGACCCGCGAGTCACCGTAGCCCCCTCTGGGGATGGCTTCGGCGTGGCCCCCTCGCCGGTATCCGATATCGAGTCAGACTCCTTCGCGATGATTCGAGATACTATCCGCCAGACCGCTCAGGACCCGGAGTTGGTCGTCGCGCCCTACCTCGTCGTCGGCGCCACAGACTCTCGGCACTTCCAGAGCCTTGCGGACAATGTTTATCGATTCTTGCCGGTGCGACTCGCCCAAGAGGACGTCGACCGCATGCATGGCACCAACGAGCGCATGGCCACCGATAACTACCTCGAGGCCATCCGTTTTTATTACTCCCTCGTGAAGAACGCAGACAACTAAATGGCGACCCCTACATTAGACATCGAACACGCCCGCCAAGTTCAGCGGACCATGACTCAGGAGCTGCGCCGCTCCATGAAAGGCATGATTCAAAAGGGCCACCCGAAGCCCTACTTCATGTCCTATCTGCTGCACCACACCGAAGGCCTGGATGTATGGGGCCGCTATGGCGCGGTCTTCAACGCGGAGCCGGTCAAGAGCTGCGACCTATATACGGAGGTGCGGGTCGGATCCTATAAGATGGACCAGACCTTGGACGGCGGCCTGAGCACGGACCTGTCTGAGCGCGACTCCTATAACTGGCTTCTCGGGCCCCGGGACCTTGAGCCCGAGGCGGTGCGGTACGCCTTTTGGAAGCTCACCCAACTTAAGTATTGGGAGGCGCTTCAGCAGTATTATGAAAAGCGCAAGATCCAAGTAGAGCAGCGGGTCGATACCGAGGCAGCCAGCTTCAGCAAAGAGCCTAAGCTGCTGCACAACCGGGGTGTTCAGCCCGTAAAGTTCCCCCAGAAGCGCTGGGAGGACTATGTGCGACGGGCCTCTGGCCTATTCAAAAGCCATAAGTCGCTCGTCGACCCCTATGTGCGCATCCGGGGCATGTCGAAGGTACGCATCTTCGTCAACTCCGAGGGTACCAAGTTTATCTGCCAGGAGCAGTTCTACGAGGTCATCATCAGCGCATGGTTCTTGAGCAAGGAAGGCGCCTACCTTAACTCGACGCGGCACTTCTACGGGCGCGCGGGCGATCAGCTGCCCAAGATTAAGGAGGTGGAGGCCGCCATCGACGACATCGCGAAGGACCTGGCCTCATTGGCCCGGGCCGAGCCCATGGAGCCCTACGCGGGCCCTGCCCTGCTGTCGGGAACCGCCACGGGGCTGATGTTCCACGAAGCGATCGGCCACCGCTTGGAAGGTGAGCGCATGGTCGCTCGCAGCGAGGGCCAGACCTTCGCGCGGCGCGTGGGTCAACGCATCCTGCCGGAGGGCATCAACCTCGTCGACGACCCCACGCTCGCTGAGTGGGATGGACAGCCCCTGTACGGGCACTATGACATAGACGATGAGGGGGTGAAGGCTCAGCGCGCCCACCTGGTCGAGGACGGCACCCTAAAGAGCTTTTTGATGAGTCGCTCCTGCACAAAGGGCTTTTCACGCTCCAATGGCCACGGCCGACACGAGCGCTTTCAGGACCCCATGGCCCGCATGGCCAACCTGATCGTGACCAGCGAGGAGAAGAAGAGCTGGCAAGAGCTCGAGGAGATGCTGATCGCCGAGGTGCGCGCCAAGGGGCTGCCGCACGGCATCATCGTCAAGCGGGTCTCCAGCGGAGAGACCCGCACGGACCACTACGACTTTCAGGCCTTCAAGGGCGTGCCCACCGAAGTCTACAGAGTCACCGCGAAGGGTAAGAAGGTACGCATTCGCGATGTGAACTTTATTGGCACCCCGCTGGCCGCCATCCAGCGCATTCGGGCCTTCGGCGAGGACTATGAGGTAGACAATAGCTACTGCTATGCCGAGAGCGGCTCGGTTCCGGTGGCGACGGTCGCCCCGGCCATGCTTGTGGAGGAGTTGGAGCTGCAGCGGGCTAATACTCGCTACTTCCGCCCGCCGGTCCTGGCCTTTCCGCCCATGAAGCGGAGCCGCAATGGCTAGATTGACACCCCCACTGCCGCCGGACATCGACCCGGATGATATGTATACGGGCCGCGGCCCCGACTCGCTGGCCACCGCGTTCTTCTTCGCGCTCTTCGTGCTCGCGTTGGGCGGGGTCTTCTACCTATTATACCCGTACCTTACGGATGTCTTGCTCGCCGGGCTCTTCACGGCGCTCACCTATCCTATCTACCGCGCCCTCTATCAAAGGAGCGGCCAGAAGTGGCTCGCGGCCACGGTAACCTCGCTCATGATCGTGGTGTTGGTCGCCGGGCCCGTGACCTTCTTGGTCACCAGCCTCACCGTAGAAGCCGGCGCGGCCTTTGAGGCCACAAAGAGCTCCGTGACCCTCGACAAGGCCCAGGAGTGGCTCTTCGGGGAAGGCACCGTGGCCACCACGGTTCGCCGGGCCGCAGATGCCGTCGGGGTGGAGTACACCGCCGATAGCGTACGCAGTACACTTTCGAATGTCGCGGGCGCGGTGGCCAAGGTCATCTACTCCCAGGCCAATGCGCTGCTATCCAACGTCTTGGCCGCGACCTTTCACTTCTTCTTGATCGTGCTGATGGTCTTTTACATTCTCATCGACGGGAAGAAGCTCAAGCGCTTCGTCTTCAAGTTATCGCCCCTGCCCGATGAAGAAGAGGAACTCATCATCGATAAGTTTGCGGACGTCGGCCGAGCCATCTTGTTTGGCAATGGCATCGGCAGCGTGCTGCAAGGCTTCTTGGGCGGGGTGGCTATGGCGGTGGCCGGCATGCCCTCCCCCGTACTCTGGGCGACCGTGATGAGCGTCTTTGCGTTCTTACCGCTCGTGGGCATCTCCGTCGTAGTTTTGCCTGCGACAGCATACCTTGCGCTTGAGGAGCGCTACTTAGCGGCCATCATCTTCTTTATCTTTTGTATGGGCGCCGGCTTCTTCGTCGAGAACGTCGTGAAGACCAAACTCATTGGCGACCATATGAAGATGCACAATATGGTGATCTTCTTGGCGATCATCGCGGGAATCACCCTGTTTGGGGTGCTGGGCATCCTCTACGGCCCACTCATCGTGGCCCTATTCTTGACGCTGTCGGAGCTGTACCAAAGCCACTATCAGTTCCGCTTCATGACGGAGGACGAGACCGCGGCCGCCCATACCGTCAATCTGCACATCGACGAGCGCGCTGAGTAACTCAGGCGTCCTGAGGACGGTTGGGACGCAGAATCCAGATGGAGGACTCATTGGTGAAGCGGCCGATGTTCTCGTCGCGGATCTTGCCTGAATCCCGCGAGGCCTGCGCACAGGCGATGTAGCCCGTGCCGTCCGCCTTCATGCGGTTATCCATAACGACCCGACAGTGCCCACCATCCGCGACGTCATCACCACGATGGTCCACGATGATCATGTCTCCGGGCTTGGCAGAACGCAGCAGCTTGATGAGTCGGGCCTTGGCGCGGTCCGCACCCACAGCCTTCTCCGTGCCCTCAATGTTCAGCTCATCGCCAACCTTGAAGTGCACCTTGTTATTGTAGCGGCGGGCGTGTTTGTCGCTCCACTTATAGAGCTGGTTGGCATTGGGATACTCACCGCGACCCTTATTGCCATAGTACGGTGGCTCGAAACCCGCCTTGTACATCGTATTGCAGGCAAAGAGGTTGCACTTCCACGAACCCTTGAGACCGCCTAGTCGCACATTCGCAGGCAGGCTGTGGTTCGGATCCAAGTTCATCCAAGGGTCATCTACGCCATAGTGATGGGCGTGTTCGCGGACCAAGAACTCCGCCGCTTTGGCCATCTCGGCGCCGCCGGGCTCTAGCCCGCCGCCACCGAAGACCACAGGCGCGTTGGTCGCCTTGAGCTGAGCATCGAGCGCCTTGGCGGTTCGGCCATCGACCTTGCCCGTGACGGCGAGTCCCTGCGCGGCCTGAAAGGCTTTCACCGCGTTGGCGGTCTCGGTGCCAAAGTCTCCATCCGCGCCCCAGTTCGGAAGCATGTAGGCCGAACGCTCTTGGCGGTTGGCCAGCGCGATGAGCGCGCGCTGCACCGTCGTGACGCCCGCGTGCCCGCGGTTGTGGGCTGGGGAGAGCGTGACGAGGCCATTGAGCACCCCCGGCGCACCGGAGAGGTCAGCGATGGGGGCCTGCGGCTTGATCGCACCGCCGAGGCTCTTGGCGATCTGAGACAGGCGAGCGCCTGTGCCTGCATCGAGCGCGTCCCCGTAGCGAGCGCCGAGCACACCCACGTCTGCGGCCTTGACCTTGCCCTGCTTGGCGAGGCTGGCGAGCCGGTCAACGTCGGCCGCGTCGAAGCGACCGTCTTTGATGAGGGACTGGATTTGAGGGCTGAGCTTCATGGTTGGCGGGACTCCAACTGGTTTGTCGGCCATGTAGGATGTTTGGTGCGTAGATCCGACATAGCGGCGGCTTGCGCCTAGGGCAAACCAGGAATACCGTGCGCGCGATGACAAGCATTGGCCAAAACGTGTGGTTCGACCTGATGAGCACCGACCCTGAGGGGGCCCGGGCTTTCTATACCGACCTCATTGGGTGGACCTGCGTGCCCTTTGAAAACGCCAGCCCCGACATGCCCTATGAGATCTGGATGGCGGGCGAGACCGGCATCGGCGGGCTCATGAAGCTGCCCGAGCCGGCCCAGCAAATGGGCGCGCCCTCTCACTGGATTGCCTATACAAAGGTCGCCGACGTCGCCGCCACTGTGGCTCAGGCCACCGAGCTGGGCGCGACGACTCTGCAACCCCCCTTTCATATTCCTACCGTCGGGCACATCTCGGTGCTGGCCGATCCGCAGGGCGCAGTCTTCGCCGTCTTTCAGCCCGAGGGCGAAGCCAGCGGCACCAAGGGCGAAAAGGTCGGTGAGTTCAGCTGGGCCGACCTCAATACCCGGGACTATAAGTTGGCCTGGACCTTCTACAGCGCACTATTCGGCTGGAAGCACCGAAGCACCATGGATATGGGCCCCGGAGGCGAGTACTTCATGTTCGAAGACCCCGAGGGGGTCACCAAGGGCGGCATGAGCAACGCCGCCAACGCCATGAATATGCCGGCCCACTGGATTCACTACATCACCGTCGAGAGTGTAGACGCCATGGTCGAGCGCATCACGGCGGCGGGCGGCAAGGTGCTCAACGGCCCCATGGACATCCCCGGCGACGACCGCATCGCGCACTGCGCAGATCCTCAGGGCGCGGTCTTTGCTATCTACTCCTCCAAAAAGAAGTAGCCGCTAGGCCGCGGTGCGCAACGCTCGTTGCATGCACCCTAATATCCACCCACCTAAGCGCACCACAAGCAAGCCCGTGACCCGGGCTGCAATCGGCTGCCTGCTCAAGATGGCGATGACGCCGACGATGATCGTCAGCCCGTGCAACTGCCAGCCTCTTTGAATTCGCTTGTCGGGCCATAGCTGTCGCATGGGCGGCACGGGCTGCTTTCCCATGAGGGCCGAAAAGCGATGAAACCACACCAAGAAGGGCACGATCCGAGTCAGCATGCCGTGCACAATCAGTGCGCCCCATCCCGTGAAGAACAGCCAAACTGCGACAATGTGAGCCCGTGGATCGTAGCTGAGCGCGGCCCATACCCAGGCGAGCCCCACCAGCGGCGCCATCATGCTCGCGGTCTGCCAAAAGCGCAGGCTGCCATCGGCCCGGCGGCGGCGTCGCCGGGAGATCTGGTACAGCCAAACTCCCGGGGCGATCACGAAGGTTATGAGCGCCGAAGGCACTAAGAAGGCTAGGTTGACCACGGCGGACTCAGCCAGCGCCCAGGACAACAGGCCGCCAAGTAAGCCCACCATGCCCGCGAGCAGGCTGGCCGCTGTCG
>Ga0193954_1001329_pt1 | contig 12725 bp, 8 predicted proteins | sample BB_5_MG_FD_140340 | JGI IMG/M metagenome (GOLD analysis project Ga0193954, IMG submission 140340) | Microbial mat bacterial communities from the Broadkill River, Lewes, Delaware, United States - BB_5_MG | ecosystem: Environmental > Aquatic > Freshwater > River > Microbial mats | place: USA...
CCGGCGCCGTGTACCTGTACAAGGGCAAAAAAGAGACCGATGTCTATGTAGGCAAGAAGGTCGTTGAGGCCCGAGACAAGGTCAAAAAGCACGACCTTAAGAGCCTCAAGGAAGCCGAGACGCTCTACGCCGACGCTCAGAAGGCTGAGCCCGACAATGAGCGCGCTCTGGGTGGTCTCGCGATCACCTACTTCCACATGAGCGAGCACGGCCTCGATACGCTCAACAAGGCCAAGGACATGTTGGCCAAGGTTGAGGCCGCCGATGCCCAGACCGGCGAGCGCTACGCCACCCGCGCGTACATCGACATCGCCGAGGGCAACGCCGAAAAGGCCGAGCGCGACGTGAAGGCCCTGCTGGAGCGCGACATCGCCGCGCCCAAACTGGCTCACGCCTTGGGCTGGGCCCAGGCCGCTCAAGGTCGCTACCTCGACGGCAACCGCATCCTTCGGCAGGCCCAAGAGACGGACTTCTCCGCCGTGGCCTTCCGGCTCACGCTGGCCCAGATCGCCCACCAGCAGGGTGATGAGCGCGGCGCCGCCAAGCAGCTCGCAGGCGCACTTCGTCCGAACATGAACCCCGACCACCTGATGGCCGCCGCATGGGAGGCCGCGCTGCGGTTGAAGAACTACGGCAGCCTCGTGAAGCCCGTGAAGCTTATCGAGCAGGTCAAAAAGGCCAAGGACGAGGCCGGTCCCCGTACCCTCGCCTACCTGACTTGGGCGGAGGGCGAGTTCAAGTTGGCCACCTTCAACCCGGCCGATGCGCTGACCAAGGCCGAAGCGGCCCTCAAGGTGCTGCCCGACTTCCCGCCCTTCCTGGACCTCAAGGCTCGCGCCCTGGTCTCCCAGAACAAGTACGACGAGGCGGTCGCGGTCTACGAGAAGGCCATCAAGGGCACCGAGTACCGCAAGATTAAGTGGGACCTCGCCAAGCTGAAGAGCCAGCGCAAGGACGACGCGGCCCTCGCGCTCGTCGACGAGCTGGAGAAGAGCTACCAGGGCACCAAGGGTCCCGAGTTCAAGATGTTCCGCGGTGACCACGCGCTCATCAAGGGTGACCTTGAGCTCGCCAAGAAGATGTTCACCGAGGCCGCCGACCTGGGCAGCGATGCCAAGATCCTGCTGGGCCTCGCCAAGGTCGCCTTCCTCGAGGAGAAGGGCAAAGGCAAGAAGGCCGACATCAACAAGGTGACCACCGCGATTCAGGTCGCTCTGGACGCCAAGAAGACCTTCCCCGAGGCCCACGAGTACGTCGGTGTCATCAGCCTCTGGAACTACCTGCTGGAAGGCGCGCACAACGAGTATGTGCAGGCCGAAGCCCAGTACAAAAAGCTGAAGCGGCCGATCCCAGAGGTCATCGCCTTCTATGACCGCACCATCAGCACCTTCGTGAACGCGGATCTGCCGCGCCGCGAAAAGCGCGCCGCGAAGAAGATCGCCAAGCAGTGGCAGGCCAAGAAGGGCGAGTACCTCAACTCGCTGGTCTCTGGCTGAGACCTTGAGCCACGCCCGCCTCGCCCTCGCCTCGCTCTGCGCTCTCTTCCTGCTGGGCGCCTGCACCAAGACATCTGACGAAGACCTCATTCGGGAGCGGGTTCGCTCCGCGCTCGATGCCGTGAACGCCAAGAAGGCGGGTGGCGTGGTTGAGCACGCCCACGAGACCTTCAAGGGACCGCGCAGCATGGACCTTCGGCAGACCCGACGCATCATCACCGGCTACCTGCTGACCTCCGGTTGGATCCGGGCCTTTGAGCGCAAGCTCGACGTACAGGTCACAGGCGATGAGGCCCACGTGGACCTTGAGGTGGTGCTCGCGAAGGGCCAGCAGATCAAGAGCATCAAAGATGTGGTGCCCACCAACGGGTCGGTGCTGGACGTGGACTTGGATCTACAAAAGCACGACGGTGAGTGGCGCTTCGTGCGCGGCGACTACACGCAGATGAAGTGGTGATGCGGGCGCCTCCGGGCGGGTCGTATCAGCTCTCTTCGTGCACGTCCTTTTGACGCGCCTCACGCTCTTTCATGATGCGGATCATCTCGGCGGAGGTCTCTTCGACCGCGCGACCGGACGTATCCACCACCGGCCAGGTGGGGTGGCGGGCGTAGAACTCACGGCACCACCGAAGCTCACGCGCGATGTTCTCTCGGGCCGCGTACTCCGCGTCCGGCGGCAGGCCGAGTTGACGCAGCCTCTGGTGGCGCACACGCACCAGCGTATTGAGGTCGATGATCAGCGCGAAGACCTTCTCCTGATCGATCTCAAACAGCTCCTTGGGCGCGTTGATCTCGGGGACCAGGGGCACGTTGGCGACCTTATAGCCCTTGTGGGCCAGGTACATCGATAGCGGCGTCTTCGACGTGCGGGACAAGCCCACCAACACCATGTCCGCCCGCTTCAGGTTCTGGGGGGACTGGCCATCGTCGCTCTTCACGGCGAACTCGACGGCCTCGATCCGGCGGAAATACTCCGCGTCGAGCTGTTGCTTGATGCCCGCCACGTTGAGCGGCTGCAGCTCGAAGAACATGCCCATCTTGAGCACCAGGCCACCGATGAGGTCGGCCACCTCCACGCGAAGCTCCATGGAGAGCTGCTGAATGAAGTTGCGGTGCTCCTCATCGATGACGGTGTAGACGACGAAGGCCATCTCGCGCTCCGCCCGCTCGAGGATCTCCCGGATCTCGAACTTCGAGCGCACTCGCGTGAACATCTCGGTCGTGAGCTCGATACCGCGAAACTGCGTCAAGGCGGCCTGCGCCACCTTCTCAGCAGTCTCCCCTGTGCCATCGGCGAGGATGTAGACCTTCTTTGGAAACTCGTTGCCCGTCATGGATTCTCTGACCGCTTTCGCCTGCCTGGGTCGACCCAACGTATTGAGTCCGACAGGACTCTCACATAACCTGTGCGAACGATGGCCGCCTACAATCTCGCCCTCCGTCGACAGCTCTGCGGGGTTTTCTCCGCCCTGATGTTGGCGATTCTCCTCGCTCCCCAGTCAGCGGAGGCCGCCTCCGGACTCTACCTGCAGTTGGGGTTGGGGTACGGACAATTCAGCGGCACGGAGCTGGTCACGCATGAGACGGCCAACCCCACGATCGCCGACTTTCCCGACTACAACAGCGATACCTGCTGCCCTAGCCCAGGTCTCGCCACACAGCTTCGATTGGGCTGGTCGATCTTCGGCTTCGGCGGCCCCGAGTTCGGCATGGTCGCGCATGGCTCAGATTTGGGCAGTGATACCGGCGGGGCCGGGTTCATCGGCGGCGGCGTGCGCCTGTACCCCATCAAGTTCCTGGGACTGCTGGGCCTCAACGACGAGGACTTCCCCCTGGATGCGGGTATCGGGGTGATGTTTGGGTACAGCCTCGTGGGCAAGGACTTCGCCTATACAGGCACCTTCGTCGATGTGGACTTTCACATCGAGTACAAGCTCGCGTCCTTCCTATCGGCCGGGCTGAAGTTTGACGCCATCTTCCCGACCTATAGCGACTTTGCGCTGACCTCCTACAAGAACGATCGCGGCCGCTGCCTGGACGTGGGCGCACAGCAGGACATCGTCAATCAGCCGATCCCCATCAATCGCAGCGACGCGAACTGCGCCGGTCGCGGGCCCAGCACGGTGTTCATCTCTCCCCAGGTCGTCTTCACGTTCCACTTCGATCCTTTGGGTGGGTCCTGAGCCCAGATCCACAGCTCCCGGTGCGCGACTTCATGGGCGCGCAGCCGGACCCGCCGCAGCGAACTTGGCTCAGCGCGTCTGCCCGGTACGTCGGGCGTCAACTCGTCTTGCCCATCGTCCTGCTGCTGGAGACCGGCCACCGCTTCGGCCGCTTCCTGCTGCGCACCGAGTACAAGGTGACGGGCGGCTGCGGTCAGCGGGGCGCCTGCTGCGATCACATCCTCATGGAGTGGTCGCCAATGCTGGATCGTTTCCCAATCTTGGGCCGGCTCGCGCTGTGGAAGCTCACGCGCTTTTATAGCTTCTATGACAAGGGCTATAGCTGGGAGGTTCAGGAGGGGCTGATGGTCCGCGTGCTGGGCTGCCACGCCCTTAAGGACAGCCGCTGCAGCGAGTACCGCACCCGCCCGTTGTTTTGCCGCACCTACCCGGAGGTGCCGCTCACCGGCTCCCCGATGGTCCTCAAAGGCTGCGGTTACCGGTTCGCGCCGCGCGACGGAAAGAGCGAGGGGCTGGTGCAGATCGGAAGCTCGCGGATCATTCGCTGAGCTCGAGCGCGGAGAGCACTTTGGGCAAGACGCGGTTCGCGAAGTACTTGCTGCCCGGCACGGTGAAGTGGATGCCATCGTCCTGCCGCAGGACCTGGGGCTTTTTATAGCCCTTCACCTTAGCGCGCTTGAGCAAGGTCTTGTTCTTGTAGAACCAATCTCGGGTGACAACGTAGGTTGCATCATCGCCCAGCTCGGCCACCACCTCTTTTTGCAGGCGGCGGATGAGGGCGAGCTTCTTTTCCAGGCTGCGATGATCCATCGCGGGAAGCTCCAACCAAACCAGACGTCGCCCATCCGCCATGAGCAGGTCGGCGAAAGCCTTGAGGCGCGCCTTATAGGCCTTTGCCCACTTCTTGCCCTTCCAGAAGACACGGCGCCCCGACGTCTTGGGCTTGAGGTCCTGGCCATCGTTGCCGCCGATGATCACAACCACGAGGTCGGGGTTGTGGCGCACGACCCGCTTTTTGCCCTCCCCCATCCAGTCAAAGTAGTCCGGGCGGGCCAGCCCGGTGGCGCTCTTGCCGCGCCGGTCGCAGCGCACCTTCTTGTGCGCGTCGAGGCGCTGCTCCAGCTCCCGACCGAAGTCTGTGGCCGCCATGCTGTCGCCCACCATGAGCACCTTGAACTTGGCGCCCTTTCGGGGCTGAAAGCCGGGATCAACCGCCTTGGGCGGCACGGCCGCTACGGGCTCGGTCGAGACCTCGGCCTTTGCGACCTCAGGGGACGGGCCCTCGGGTTTCGCGGCGGCCGTGGACGCGGCGGCCACCGCCGTCGGGGCGGTCTGAGTCGCAGGCCCCGCCGTGTCCTGGCTCGGTTTTGGGGTGGGCGCCGGGGCCACGATGGTGGGCGTGGGTGGGGCCGCGGACGCGCAGGCCCCCAGCGCTAAAGACGTCGCGAGCACGCACAAACAGAGACGAGATCGATGCACCTAGTTGCCCTCCAGGAGGTCGAGTACGGGATCACGCGGCGTCCTGGGCGGCGGGGCCGGCGCAGGTGGAGGCGGTGCGACGGCCTCCTGACGCGGCGCGATCGTATTGCGAGGCGCGAAGGCATCACGGAACGCCTCGCCTTCGAGCCCAGGTCGAATGGCCGTCAGCCTCTGACGCACCGCCAACATGGGAGTGGGGGCCCCAGCTTCAGTGATAGAGGTCGTGGCTTTCGTAGGGCGCTCCAATTCCAGTTCCGTCGTGATCTTCACCCCCGTGGAGCCCAAGGGCGACATGCGGATCTTGGTGCCATCCACAACATAGGCGCCCACCAAGATCTGTCCCTTAAGTGGCCCGCAGGTGCTCAAAAAACGAAAGCGCTTATTGGGCGATAGCTCCCACACCGCGAACGCGAACCGGCAGCTCTCCAGCGCGGCGCGCCGGCTGACATCCGCCTGATCCACCAACGCCAAGACCTCCGGCAGGCCCTCAGCCCCAATGGTCAGTCCCTCCCGATCCAAGATGCGCAGCACTGGCAGATCGACGGGCTGGTCCCCGCCCACCGTGCGGGTAGGTGTGGGCGCAACCGGAACCGGCGGAGGGGGTTGAGCGGCAGTTGAGGCCGGCGTGGCGACCTCGACGGGCTCCTCGGGCCACAGCACATTCACGGCAAAGAGCGCGGCACCGCCCACCCCAACGAAGAGCGCAAATACGAGCATCACCGCCCGGCGCTCCGCTCGGCGATCCCGCTGGCGGCGCCGCTCACGATTGGAGCGCTGGGCCAGCTCCGTGGAGCTGCGCGGCGCAGGCGGGGGCGCCTCGTCGTGCACACGAAGGTTCACGGGCGGGGGCGCTTGGCCCCGCGCGACCCGCACCCGTTCGGTATGCTCAAGGGGCAGCTCCACCTCCCCACCAACCACCTGCTCGGGCTGTCCAGAGGCTACGCCCGGGGGGCCTGTGCGGTCCTGGTCCGACACGTGGGGCATCCTACCCTAAGGAAGGAGTCTTCGCCTTCATAGGAGTATCGGGCGCCTCCGCCACCTTGCTTCGCACCCAGTACAGGTACAGCCCGATGGCAAAGAGCGGCAGAGACAGCCACTGCGAGGTGGATAGCGCCCCCAGAGCACCGCGCTCTGCGTCTCCGCGGAAGATCTCGGTGGTGGCTCGCGCGAGCGGATACATCAAGAGCAAGAAAGCCAGGTTCTCGCCTTTGAAGCGGCGTCGGCTGAAGCGCCACAACAAAAAGGCGCCGATGGCGCCGGCCACGAAGGAGTCATAGAGCTGGGTGGGATGCACGGGGCCATCCAGCTGAGGGAACCAGACGCCCCACGCCGCGTCGGTGGGCGCGCCATGACAGCAGCCCGCCAAAAAGCAACCCAGCCTGCCGACGGAAGCGCCGATCATGATCGAGGGCGCAAAAGCGTCTGCATATAACCAGGCGTCCAAGTGCGGCCGCTTTTTGAAGTAGTACAGCGCGGTGAGCAAGGCGCCGATCATGCCGCCGTACCAGACGTAGCCTGGCTCACCGAGTCGAATCGCATGCAAGGGGTCTTGCTTGAGCAGCTCAGCGATGGAGTTCACGCCCTCGTGGGCCGGGGCCTCGAAGAGCACGTGCCCCACCTTCGAAGCCAGCAGAGAGCTGATGAGCATGACGATGAAGAGGTCCCAGACTTGGGGGCGCTCTAGGCCTCCTGTGCCCTCCTTGGCCACCTTGGGCGAGACGAAGAAGAGCGTGAGCAAGGCCGCGACGTAGCCCAAAGCCATCAGCGCCGCGTAGCTGTAGACGTGGGTTCTCCCAAAGGACTGGCCGAAGAGCTCGAAGCCCGGAATCTCAAACAGTACAGGGAGCATCGGTCTTTAGGATGGGAGGTTTTTTGGCGATTGTCACCCGGTCAGTCTAGTCGTCCGGTTGGGCAGCCACGTAAGGCGCCAGCACTTGCAAGCGAGCCTCCGGTTGGTAGCGGGAAAAGACCTGCTCCATGAAGTCGCTCAACGACAGGCGGCGAATCGCGCCATTCACGGTGGGAATGACATACAGACCGCCCAAGGTTGGGATCAACGCGGGGCGTAAGAAGAACAACAACGTATCGAGCACCAGCCAACCGGGAGACAGGCTTGGGTAGTACACGTGAATCCAAAGGCGCTTCCAGTCGAACTGCACGTTAAGCAGATTCTGGGAAATCCACACCTTCGCCGCGACAGGGCGCACGCCAAAACGCTCCGATAGGCCCAGCGCCTCCACCGCGCCGCCCCCGCCCGACAGCGACAGCCCACCGAAGAGCCGCTGCACCAAGGCCTGGCTCAGCTTGGTGATCTCCACCCGGCCGTTGATGGTGCGCTCCTTGAGACCAAACGACAGGTCCATCGTGGCCGAGGTCTGGTACTTCTTTCCGCCCTCCGACGTATCGGCCTTGCGCCCCGTCGCCAGGGCATAAGGGATGTCGAGGTTGAGGTTGCTCATGGTCCCGCGCATGCGGGCCCGCAGGTCCAACTCGGGCGTGAGCTGAATCGCCATATCCGCCAGCAGGCTGCCATCCCACAGCTCCGCGGCGAAGTGGTCGAGCCGAAGCACGCCGCCCTGCCACCGCGCCTCCGCGATCACGGACTCAAGGTTGTAGCGATCGAAGCTCAGCCGCTCTGCGCGCAGGTCTGCGCCATGGCGGCGGCGGTAGGGGCGCAGCGCGCCATGGTCTGCGTGCCGGGGCGGCACCAAGATCACATCTTCCTGAGAGAACAGCCCCTGCACGCCCTGCAAGCGGGTCTGCAGCTCTTCAAGGCGCGCCTCGAAGTCATCACCGAGGCCGCCGACCGTCGTCGCCACGGCCTCATCAAACTCTGGCGCCTGAAGCCTCAGCGTTTGGGCCAGGGGGATGCGGCCAAAGGCGCCTTCGAGGGTAGTGACGCCATCCGTGAAGCCGAAGTCATTCATCTGCAGGCTGCCCTGCACGTCTAGCTCGGACTCCCGTGTCGGCTGCACATCCAGTACGGCCGCGAGACGTCCACTGAGCCCGTGCGTGCCGGGCCAGACCGCGCGTAGGCGATCGAAGTCCACCTTGGCGTGGCCCCGAAGTTCTGGGGTCAGAACGCCATATTTGCCGCGGGCCAGGCGACCATCCAGCTGGGCTTCAAAGCCCGCGGAGCCGGCCCGAACGGAGAGCACGGGGAGCCTCAGGTCGCCGCCGAGCGCGTACAGAAGCAGCAGCTCGGCAGATATGCCCGACACATCCGCCCCGCCCTGGGTCGCGCCCTGCACCTGCTCGACGCCCAGGGTGGACGCGACCCGCCACTGACCGTCATCGAAGCCTAGCTGTTGATGCACCGTGGTCTGCAGCAGGGCCCGCTGTTGCTCCGCCTCACCCATCTGCAGGCGCGCCGCCGCAAGGTCATTGGCCATCATGAAGCCATTGGGCCCCAGCTCTAGACGCCCGCTTCCCTGCAGGCCTTGCAGCAAGATCGCGGCGCTCTCGCTGCGCAAGCCAACCTGCTGTAACTCCAGCTCGGTCACCAGGCGCACCGGCGATGAGCGCAGGTCAATGTCGGCGTCGATGTCTGAGGGTCGGCCTTCAAAAAGCAGGCTGGCCTTCACAGTGCCAGCGGCCGCGGCATCCTCGATGCCCGCCTTGTAGATGGTCGGCACCGTGTCGAGCAGAGGTCCAAGGTCAGCGTGCTCTAGCTCCAGCTTGAGGGAGGCCCAGGGCCTTGCGGACAGGGCGCGGCGTGCCAGGGCTTGCCCGCTCAGGACCAATGACTTTCCCAAAGTGAGGTGCATCGTCGGCACCCGGAGCCGCCCCTTGCCGGGCTGCGCGACGACCTTCGCGGTGAGACTCAAGGGGGAGTCTAAGCCGCGCATCTGCCCCCGCCCGCGCAGGCGGCCAGCCACTAACTCGAACTGGGTCACGACCTTGTCGGGCAGCGTCAGCCCCGCCAGCGGACCACGCCCCTGCACCGCCGTGGCCGGGAAGCTCAGCTTTCCATCAAAGTGAGCCCGACGTACCACAAAGGGGCCCTGCTCCAGGCGCCCCGCCTTGAGCGTCCAGCGGGCCTTGCTCGCCCCGGGAAAGCCTCTGCGCGGGTCATCGAGAGTGCTGCGCAGACCGACCACCAGCTTCTTGGCGTACAGGCCTTGGGGGCCGCTGAGCTCGGGCAGGCGCAGCTTCGCCTTCGCGACGATGGGTGAGCGACTGGGCGTGAGCAAGTGGTCCAGCGTCGCCTCTACCTGCAGGTCCACGCTCGGCATGTGATAGGGCGCGGAGGTGCCGGTCTTCGCGACCAGACCTTCCACCCGCAACTCAGACTGCACCTGGATCTCAGCGAGCCCCTCACGGACTTCGGACAGCAGATCCTCCCCGTTCAGCCCGGCGCTCAAGGACACGCGTTTGAGCGTGACCGGACCGGAGCGCACCCCATTCAGCGCCACGGCCAGCCCGAGCTTCACCGGACCCATCAACGGATAGGCCAGACGCGGCACCCGCCCCTCAACGGTGATCTCGCCACTGCGAAAGTCGACCTCAGGCAGACCGGAGCGCGACAATTGAACCCCGCCCTCTAGGCGCAGGCCCTCAGCCTCCGGGTCCCTCAAGAGCCGAATCGCACCATCGAGGCCGCTCAGAGCCACCATCTGTTGAGGAAGGTAGGCTTGCACACCATCAAGACTCAGCTGGGCAGACACCTCATCCGGCAGCCCTTGCTGCACAGACTCCGGGCTGCCGCGAACGTGCAGATCCGTGATCCCCAGCTCCCCCTCAATTCGCGCATCTGGCATGAAGGCCTGCACGTAGGGGTTGAGCGTCGTCAGCGGCACCGACAGCAGAGGCAGGTCCAGGCGCAAGTTCGCGGTGTCCGCGCCGGAGGTCAGGCCTACGGCTTCCGACAGCGTCATCGCAGCCAGGGTGCCCATCTGTTGTTCCAAAGCCTTGCGCAGGCCACGCAAGGAGGCCGATGCCGACAACGCCGGGGCCCCGTTCAGGCTCATGGTCAGTCGGCCGACCTCCAGCTCGTCCTCGGGCGGCCGAAGGCGGGTATCCAGCCGAGCCTGCACGGAGAGCGGAGGCAAGGTGCGTTGCCCAACCTGGATGTCGAGCCGCGGATCCAGCTGCAGGGCCACCTGCAGGTCCTCAACCGCCAAGCCCCGTCGGGTGTCTGCCTTGGCGTCAATCTTCAGGTCCAGCCCCAAGACCCCTTCGGCCTCCAGAGCCTCTTGCTGCTCCGTCGCGGGCAAGCGCACCTGCAGTCCACGAGGCGCCTTAGCATCCGTCGACAGGTGCGCACGCACGTCCAGACGCTCACGGCCCGCCTGCCCCTCAAGCGTCAACCAGACCTGCGAGACCTCAACCTGAGGGCCCTGCCCCACCATGCGCAGGCCCAAGGGGCCGATTCGCAGCTCATCGAGCAGCACATCGATGGGCAGCAAGGGGCCCACCGTGGGTGGCGCATCGTCTTGGACTGAGGGCGCAGCTTTGGAGGCCAGGTGCGCGAGCACCGCGTCAACGTTGGTGCGGCCATCGCGGGTCTCCAGCGTAAAGGTCGGTGCGTCGAGCTTCACCGCCTTGATGCGCACCGTCTTGCCCAGCGCGCCCCTCAGGTCGTACTGCACCGCGAGCCGGTCGGCGACGAACAGGTCCTCTTCAAATCCCGCCGGCGGGCCGATGCGAAGGCCCTCCAGAACGACGCCGGACAAAGGATCGTACTGCAGCGTCTTGATCTCCGCCGGCACGCCCAGGCTGCCCGTGATGGCGCGCACCGCCTCGTCGCGGATGTAGGACCCGGGGATAATCTTCGGAAGCTCAACGACCGTCAGGACCAAACCCGTGACGAGGAACAGCGGGGACAGCAGCAAAACCCACCGCCACAGACGCCGACGTCGCCGTGGGTGCAGCGGCGCGACCTCAGGCTCCGAGTCGGCCTCGGGCGGCGGTGTCGAGGGGTTCGGCACAGAAGCCCCGGCAACCTAGCGACGGCGGCGACAGCTCACAAGCGCTGTCGTTGACCGGCTGCAGGGTGCGTGTGAATGTTCCAGCCTCGGGCACAGTCCAACCCCGCGTCCTGTGCGATACCGCTGAGTCCGGAGGATTCCACGTGAAGCGAAGCCAAACGCTGTCTAACCCTATCCTGCTATCGGGGCTCAGCCTCATCGCAGCCTGTACGGGCGTGGTGACCGACCCGCCGCCACCGACTGAGACCTGTCCCAACACCCTGCCCCAGGCTATGGTGAGCTGCGATGAGGCCAGCTGCTCCTCCACCACGGGCACCAAGACCTTCGCGATCTCAGATGTGCTGTCGGCGGACGCTAGCGACTGGCTGGTGATCAGCCATGTCAGCTCCGAGCTGTTCACCAACGATGTGCCCAACCTGACCTACTCCAAGGTCATTCCTGGCGCCCTCACCGCGCGCCAAGCCCGCCACCGGCTCCAGCTCAAGGATCGCCTAGAGCCCCTGGACTACGAGACCCTGCTCGGTGCTCAGCGCCGCGCGCGCCTGTCCGCCGAGCACCAAATCCGCGAGGCCTCGGTGCGCACCAAGCCCACGGGGCCCCTATCGGGCACGGCCATCCGCGGCCCTGCCGTGGATCCCACCGAGGAGCAGCTCGAAGAGGGGGAAGTGTGCAGCGCCGACAACCTAGCCTGCGACGCCACCACCCTGTGTGTGATCCCCAGCGGCCAGCAGATGGGCACCTGCGAGAGCGCCCTCACCATCAAGTGGCGCGACCAAGCCGCGCCTGGCCAGTTCGAAGATGTTGCCGCCACCGTGCGTAAGGTGGGCCAGTTCGGCGCCATCGTGACCGATGACGCGGACACCGTGAGCGACGCGGACATCGACGCCCTGCTCAAGCGCTTCGATGAGCGCATCGCCCCCCTGGACCACGCCTTCTTTGGCGAGGCCAAGGACCAGGCCGGCAAGGACCGCGACGGCAATGGCGTCGTGATGCTCTTCCTGACCTCCAAGGTCGCCGACATCGACGCCAGCTTCGCGGGCTTCTTTCAGGCCACCGACCTTCAAGACCCTGCGCAGACCCCATCCAGCAACGGCGCCGACATCCTGTACATGCAGCCTCCGGGGGCCAGCATCACCCTGGACAACCTCAGTGGCACCCTGGCCCACGAGTACGAACACCTCATCAACTATTACGCGAAGGTCATTAACCGTCAGTCCTCGGCTGAGGAGCGCTGGTTGGATGAGGGCCTAGCGACCTTCGCGGAGGACGTGCAGGGTTATGGCGCCGACTCGTTCAAGAACATCGCAGCCTACCTTGCGAGCGTCGGCGAGACCTCCCTGACCGGCTTTGGACTCGTCGCCGGCAATGAGAACGAGGCCGATAGCAACGCCCGCCGCGGCATGGCCCACCTGCTGCTTCGCTACATGTACGAGCAGAGCGGCGGCGCGACCCTCACCGGGGCCGCTGAGCTCAGCGATGGCGGCGGCGTGGCGAAAATTAGGGCCCTTGTTCAGTCGGCAGATACCGGCGTCGACCTGTTCTCGGACCGCGGCCTCGACGCGTGGCTGCAGGACCTGTTGACCGTCGTCGCCGTGGATGGAGCGGGTTACCCAGGCGTGAGTTGCAACCCGAAGTAC